>Ga0157360_1001026_pt1 | contig 10462 bp, 3 predicted proteins | sample AttlaeALBM1_FD_111483 | JGI IMG/M metagenome (GOLD analysis project Ga0157360, IMG submission 111483) | Fungus gardens microbial communities from leaf cutter ant in Ribeirão Preto, State of São Paulo, Brazil - Atta laevigata ALBM1 | ecosystem: Host-associated > Fungi > Mycelium > Unclassified ... | reverse complement strand
TGGGTATCGTTCTCTATGCTAGAAATGTCTGAGGCCCTTAAGGCCTGTTCTAATGTCTCTGCTCCAGGTCCTGATCATATCACCTGGCGCTACCTCAAGAGTATCCTAGCTGATGGCATCTGTACCTCTGGCATTCTTTCCCTCGCCAACTCTTGCATCACTCTGTGGCACTGGCCTTGACACTTCAAGGAGTCAGTCTCTGTCATCATTCCCAAGCCTGGAAAACCAGCCTATGATACTCCCAAGGCCTTTCGACCTATTGTCCTGCTCAACACCCTTGGCAAGCTTATTGAGAAGATGATTGCCAGGTGACTCTAGTTTGACGCTGTTAAGCACAGTGTTTTCCAACCCAACCAACTTGGTGGCATTACTCAAAGGTCTACTGAAGATGCTGGACTCTTTCTTACTCACTTGGTTTGCTCTGGCTGGGCCAAGGGCCTTAAGACTAGTATGGTCGCCTTTGACATTGCACAGTTCTTCCCTTTCCTCAATCACAGTATGCTTACTGTGGTCCTCCAACACTCTGGCTTTGTAGACTGCTTAGTAGATTTCTTTTCTAACTATCTTGTAGGTAGATCAACCCAATATGCCTGGAATTCCTTTCTCTCTCATGCCTGTGATACGGATGTTGGCATAGGGCAAGGCTCTGCTCTCTCTTCTATTCTCTCAGCACTCTATATTGCGCCTCTCCTCCACCTCTTTGAACATTGAGCTCAGGCTCTCAACTTAGATACTTCCACTCTTTCTTATGTAGACGATGGTCTCTTGGTCTCCCAGGAAAGAATGTATAACAAAACCCTGCCAGAGCTTACTAGTAGTTATAGTATAGTTTCAGACTTAATGGCGTCCTTTGGCTTGGTCATGGAGCATGACAAGTCAGAGATCTTTCACTTTTCTAGAGTGCATAACGACTTCAACCCTGAGCTGGATCTCTCAGCCATTGGCGCTCCTATCTTCAAACCCAAGACTTATTGGCGATACTTGGGCTTCTATTTTGATCGACAGCTCTCCTTCAAGAAATATGTTCGGTTCTATTCTACCAAGGCACTAACCACTGTCAAGGCAATGGGCATACTTGGCAACTCCACTTGAGGTCTCCTTCCTTTACAAAAGCAACTTCTCTATTAGTCCTGTGTTGTTTCTATTGCCACTTATGGCTTTCGACTCTGGTATTTCTCTGAAACTCCTACCAAGGCACAGGTCTCTCTTCTGGCAACCATGCAACACAAGGCTGCTCTCTGGATTCTAGGCGCATTTCGCACTTCTCCAACTGGGGGAATTGAGGCTCTGGCAGGTCTCATTCCTATTCATCTCCATCTCAAGAAGCTGGCCAAGCGATCCTGTCTTAGGGCTGCTACACTTTCTTTCCAGCATGTACTTCTCTCTCTTCTTAGTGCTCGTAACTCCAAGGGTGTTTATCCCCATCCACAGTCCCTTGCTCTTCTCACTGATGCACAGAGTGCTTGGTTGAGAAGCCCTCTTCTTGATACTGAAGCATCACTTCTTAATCTTACAGAATGCTTCGATTCACTCCACTCTGAGATATGCCCAGGATGTAGATTGTTGGACAACTTTCCTGACCATGTCTCTTTCTATCCCTGTGACCGCTCTAATGGGCACACTCGCAAGCTCCAGTTTGACACTCTTGACTGACTGTGTCATGAGGCCTCCTTTGATCCATCAACACTTGTAGTCATTACTGATGCAAGTGTCATTCCTCCCAGAAACATGCAGGCTGTCTCAGTTGCCCATTTCTGGAGACTTGGAGAACAGGTGTCGTCATCCAAAGCACCTGCAAGACGAGCCATAGTACTCTCTTACTGCAGCTAGGAGAGCAGTTGATGCTTCTGTTCACTCAGGCCAGGTCTACTCCCTTACTATTGTCCAAGCCCTTAGGGGTTTCTTCACCAATTACCCTGATCGCTCGATTCACTTCTGGGACTGACCTAGCAAGGCGCAGTGGTCCCTTCACTTCTTGGCACATGAAGACGCTACCAGCACCAAGATCACTGCTAGATACCATCTAGCTACTTTGCTTGACGCTCTTCGGTCCAAGAGTGCTGTTGTCTGCCTCAACATATGGAGAACTTTCTTTGCTCGTCCTTTATCTCAGGGTCGTCACTTCCTCCCTCTCAAAGGTAGTATCAAGAACCTTCTCTAGTGTCATATTCCGGAAATATGATAATTATGTAATTTTTTTCTCCTAATAATTCCCCTAAAAATTAATAATAGTAGGATAGCGTAGTAGACTACTCTCCTCCTATTCCGCACATACTATAAGTACTGAGTAGTTACAGTGTAATTGCTCAGTCTGTAAATTAACGTCATCTGGTCCTAATCTCTCCTTGTCTACTCCGACTCCTTCACTCGATCCCTTAGGACCTCTGTCTTGGCGACTTTCCTCACTCCGAAATACGCGACCAACCTCACGACCGGAGACCGGGGCGCAACACATAAGTTGAAGCCAAGGTCGTTCCATAAGTCGCTCTCCGCCCCGACGTCATTGCCTCGTCGCCGGAGTCTTCTTTCTATTATCGCTAAGTACTTTCCCCTCTGACGTTGTACCTTACTCCGGAACGAAGTCTAGTTTCTCTCTATTATCCTTCACTCCCGTTCCTCCAGATTCCGTCCTTGACATCCAGCCCTCCTATGCTAAAGGTGGGGGCTGGCTTCCATTTATTGGTGAGTCGGTCACCTTGTGTACCAGGGCGACTCGAGCCATTCTTAACCATGCTCCCATTGGGGAGTTCAGACAGCGCTTTTTCCCTACAGAGTGCACCTATTGTCCATGTGGCCATTGTTAGATGGAAATACGTTGACACATCTTTGTCAACTGCCGCCGGTTTGCCTACTTTCCCTTGACTGACCTAGTGCCAACTGTCAAGGACTTTGTCAAGTTCCTGAAGGAGCACCCTAGTGCCTTTGCTTTCCTTTCTCAGGATCGCCCACCTGCCAAGTCCCCTGAGCCTCTATGAGTGTCTCACTTGGTTTCTCTTTTCTGTGTGCTGTAAATAGTTTCTCAGGCTCATCTCTCTCAGTTTCATTTGACTCTGTATTCTAGGCATGATAGGTTTTTTGACTTGGATGTGTTATTTGAAGGTTGGTTATGAGCAACCTGTATCTAGTTCTCTTTCCTCTTAGGTTAGATTTCTTCTTTGATACTGATAGTGTCTCTTGTCTGTGATAGGACAACCTGGTTCTTGAGGCCCATATAGGCTACTTGTTGTAGATAGTCTGCTATGGACTACAATCAAACACTGCATTATAAATTTTTGAACAAAAAAAAAAAAAAAATCACCTAAATATTACTAAAGGACTGTCCAGAGCATATCTAATACAATATCATATTCTAGAAATCTAACAATTATGTAATTTATTTCTCTTAATAATTCTCCTAAAATTATAATTAGTAGAATAGCATAGTAGACTAGTCTCTTTCTATTCTGGACTTTCTATAAGTACTGAGTAGTTATAGTATATTTCCTCAGTTTGTAAATTAACGTCATCTAGTCCTAATTTTATCTTTGTCTATTCTAGTTCCTAGTCTACTTCCTTAGGACCTCTTTTCTGATAACTTTCCTTTACTCCAAAATACGTAACCAACCTCACAACTGGAAACTGGAGCGCAACACATAAGTTGAAGCTAAGGTTGTTTATCAAGTTGTACTCTGCTCCAATATCTTTCTCTTTCCACTAGAGTCTTCTCTTGGGGTTTATACTATCACTAAGTATTATTTATTCTCTAACATAGTACATTACTTTGTTCTGGAGTATACTCCTATCTATTACTCTATTCCTCCATCCTTGACACACAATTATAGTACTGGACTACTCCAGGATGCATAGCAGTTCTCCAGCCTATAGTTGTGTAGTGCCCAAAATTAAAAGAGCAGTTAATAAGAGTTTTACTCTTAAAACTTTTTTGAGAGTCCCAAATGTCAATCCAAATCACAGATATGTCTAAGCTTAGGGACACCTTTATAATATAAGGGTGAGAAGCAAGTACAACTCCTTCAAAGATAAAAGTCTGGAAAAACATCTATTAAAGAAACAGAACTAGCAGCCCAGCAGGAAATAAGAATAGCCATGGCATCATTCAATCAGTAATGGCTAAGAATAAAAGCACATCAAAACTGATCAACTACAATCAGAAACAAAGAAATAACAAAGAGCCTCAGAAAGCTATAGAGACAATATCCAAAACTCTTTATACAAGAAAGGAAAAAAGACAGGTTTCAAGTCACTGAGATAAGCCAAAGAAAGGGAAAAATTGCTGTAGAATCAGTAGTAGGTAACCTAGTAACTCAACAAAGATGGAGTAGATCTGGCAAAACTAATAGAAAATAATCAAGAAAAGACAAGGAAACATAGGATTTCCTATCACTACTAGAACAATCATTATAATAATAGATTTATAACTAGGTTTTATTATTTTCTCTATTTTTTGTATATTTCTTTTGTATTTCTCTAAACCTATAAAAATCTCTCATTTAGTAAAAAGAGAACAAGCAATCTCAGTTGCCTCTTTTCTCTATTTGGGTTTCTGAAAGTGGAAATCTACTTTTAGAATGATCAGATCAGTGATTAAGTTGCTTCAACTCAAGACTGAGTCAAAAACAAAAAGATTACAGGACAAAGTGACTTAGCTATAGGAGCAATATTATAGAAGCTTTAAGACAGTATTTAGCATTACTAGAGAGTTAAGTTATACAGAGAGGATTCAAAGTCCAATATCTGATCACATAGTCAAGAGTACTACTGTGAGGATAGTCTGATCATATAGTAGAGAATACTACTGTAAGAACAACTTTGAAACAAGACATTAGGATGACACTAGGCAGACAGGACTCAGCAACAAAGCGAGAACAGTAGTCTAGAATTGAGAATTGGATTTCGAACATCACTACTACCACAGTACATTGGCAGAACTTTATTTAATAACTTCTTTTCAACTTCAACTTCTGAATTCATTTTTTCACAAATTTGTATGAAAGATACTGTGCTGATATATAGTGTTAACTAGGGTGTTTTCTCAGAAGACCACATATTTTATTTATTAAAAACTTTCATATTTACTGCTATTTAAACAGTAGTTAGAAAACATAAATTCAAAAAGAAAACAAAAAAATCCCTAGTATTAACAGCCTTTTCATTGCATTCATACTAGATTAGATATAAAACATGTTTTTTATATATTAGTTTAATAATAAATCTATGATATTAATAGAGATTATTTATTAATAGGTTATTGTTATTTTAACAAGACTAGACTATGTGATAATGTCAAGCACAAACTATATTATATAAGCTACTACCAAAGCTTACCAGAAAATAATGTTTATAATTATAGTCTTTGGGATCTAAATAGAATATTGGTGGAAATAGAAAAAAGTCTTGCTGATTTTCCACTAATATCTTTTTTATAATAATAGTAAGCTCATAGAATATTCAACCCTCTTTTGTAGGCTGAACAGTTTAATATAGATAAAATAGCTACTTTGATAGATAAGTAAAGGGTAATCTTTGATCCTAACATAAGACAACTTTACTGATCTTCTGAAATGACTGGATTGATTTCTTAGAAAATACCTTAATTACTACTACAAAACTTACCTAGTAGATAATAACAACTATTCTAACACAGATCCCTACTACTCTAATACAACAACTGATACACTAATACTCTCAGAACACTACTAATTATATCTACCACTTCACAAACTATCTACTTAAATAACCAGATAGCTGAAAAAAAAGCAAGAGTTGATTATAAAAAAAACAAAAGGACATTAGGACATCTTCACTGTTGACCTATGAGTTTAACATCTGAGAACTTAACTTTACTTCTAAAAGATTATAGATCCTGACCCCAAGTACTAAATAAAACTTAATAATACTTTATGGCATAACAAAATCAATACAATGTTTTATTTAGCTGGACCAATACTTACTTTTACAAAAGATAATAAATTTGATAGTACTAACTAGCTATTCTGAAAATAAATAATTAAAGTAGCTGCTATCTCAAAAGGAGTTTATGAATATCTCAATAGGTCTATTAAACAACTTTTATTGCCTTTAGCAATGACTCAACTCTTATTTAAAATACTATAGGACTCTAACTTACTATTTCCTAAGAAATAGATCATTTGTGATGCCTGGACCTTAGAATTGCTTATGTTCAATACCAAGAATCCAATCAATATTCATAGTTTATTAATGTAGGCCTGGATATCATATGTGAACAATTACAAAAAGAATTTAAATATGGCTTGACTTAATGCAAAACAAAATTTGTAAAATATGACTTACTCTAACAACACTGATTTCAACATCTACATAACTATTATATATAACAAGTGGTCAAGTGCAAAAGCCTTAGGAACAAACATTTCAGATGAAAATTTCAAAAATATTATCAGTAACTTACTACCAAGTTTATGAGATCCTGTTATAGCTACTTTTTATGATGTCTTAATATCATCTTTGAAAACCATATTTTGTCTACAAATCTGCAATATAAGAATTAATAGAGGATGTTCTGTTGTCATACCAAATAGCTATTTAGATGATATAAGTAACATTTTTTATCATAATAACTTGTTTGAGAGATAAGTTTGATCTCCCAGAGATAACTATTAGAAATCCAGTTGTAAACTTGTGTATACCACTACTATAGACCTTATGGAAATTGTCCAGACAGTTTCATTATAGCAAGAACTAGAAAGATAAGTTCTCTTGAAAGCTGTATTACAAACATTATAGAAAAAAACTAAGGTCCAAAGATATAATGAGGTATAAAAAAGTAGTAAAAGTACTAAAGAGATTAGACAGAGAAGTCAAATAGAAAAATAGAGAAGAGATTTGATAAAGACAATATACTCAAGAACAGATCAACTCAAAATTAACTTTACTCTTTATTATTTATTAAAAGACTCAAAAGCTACCTATCTATATCTTTATTTCTGCTTCATGTAAAAACCCTATAAAACTTCCCTTGAAGAGATACTCAAGCTCAAAAAGAACTTGAACATTTACTCAGCTAGAAGTTTAACAGCTCACTATGTATTTTCAAAGTAGGTTTTCAGTTGTATGGTCAGTTAAAATAAAGTTTTACATGAGGTATAGAAGTTTTAAGTAGTACTGCTATATCAACAACAAACCAGACTACTAGACTAGACTGAGAAAGGTAGTATTATAGCATAAGATAAACATGTGTCTTTGAGATCTAAATTAGTGAGGGTTCTTTTAAGTAGATACTAAAAACAATTTTACTTTTTAGATTTCTATTAAATATTCTTTGGACATTTATCTTTGTAAGCTCTCTATTATTTGATTTATCTCCCTAGTATCTACTTATTAGCACATAACTGTAAAACAACTCAAAAATTTTGTTTTTTTGACCTTGTGTTTACCTTTGTTTTGGATTTTATTTCTATTATTACCAATATTGGTCAAAGTAACATAGCCTTCTAAACATTAGTACTAAGGCAAAAGATCAGGTCCCAACTTACATACTTTAACCCTAACTGCAGGCACCAAGGTTATATTATTGAAACATATTATTAGCAAGGAGAAAAAAAAAAAATAGTTTTTTTTAGGTTTTGTAAAGAAAAATAGTACTAGGGATATAGTAGCAAATATATACCAAAAAGACTTCAAAACAAAAATAACTATTGACAATGCTATTGCTAATGAAAAAGCTAAAAAAGCTATTTTTGTATTAATAACTACAACCAACAAACTCAAGATACTTATTATTCTATTTCTAAATACAAGTATATTCCCTAATAAAAACTCAACTTATAGCTATCAACTGATTGTTAAGCAAGAGAACATTAAAGCTAGAGTATGAGTAAGTAATAATAACAAACCAACTACATATTAAACAGAGCTAGAAAGTATAATAAGTATACTTACCTTACTAAATTTGAAAATAAATAATTGTTATTTCTCTAATTAAGTGTTTTTTATTTCTTATATATTTATATACTAATCAACAAAAGAACTTACTATAAAGAAAAATTTGACCTTTAATATTGTTAAAAAAGATAATATGAAATTTAAAATAACTATAAATAGATCAAAGTAAACAATTACACTCAAGAATATACTTTATACTCTAGATTTATAGTCAAATTTGGTTTCAGTATTGTTATTAGAAGCAAAAGAAGTAAATATTAATTTTAATAATAACAAAGTAATAGTAAACTTACTAGATAAAACAAGAATTATAACTGTAGTATGTTCAAAAAGACTATATGTAATTAATGTACAAAAAAAAAACCTAACTGCTTTTGTAATCTAGTTTATATTTAGACTAGTTAGCTTTGACATATGACATCAAAAATTGGTACATACAGAAAAAAATATAATTATCATGACTTGGTAAAAACAGCTAAGTAAATAGTCAACAAATATAATGTTTAGATCTAAAGATATCATATTTGAAAAAAAAACTACAAATTTTACTATACAAGCAAACTCAAAATAGTTTTCTAAAACAAAAGACATTTTTGACTATGTGCAAACTCAACAAAGTACTAATATTTATAAAAGAAAAGAAAATAATGGAAAACAAACCATATCTTAGCAAACAATAGCACTACAACTATGGAATATAACTGAATTGCACAAGCCTATATTTAAATTCAAGAACTTAAATGATAATAAAACAGACATATTATAATAACAAACAAAAAATAAACCTGAAATAAATGACCAACCACTTATGATTAGAAGATTCCAAAAGATACCAAAACCAAGTACATGTCTAAAGGAGTCACTCAAGTACCTAAGTAATCTAAAAGCAAATAACATTGATACAGTAACCTAGACACTATGAACCTACCAAAATACTATGAAAAGACTAGAGTCTATTAGACTAGTGTGTACTATAATAGCACTATCATGCTAAACAGCCATTTAGGTAATAAAAGTGATAATTTTTATTCTGATAACAATAATAACTAACTTGAAAAATGAATCTGGTCCCCATAGAAATACTTATTAGAAGCTTAGTCATAAACTTGTGCATGTCACTTAAGTAGCAGAGTAGTAGCTATAACTACCACTACAAAGACCTTATAGAAGTTTACTTAGGCTTTTCATACCAGTATCACAAAAAAATAACTACTAAATAGTATTATGGAGGTATAATAAAATACTTGTTTAAATGAACTACATAAATAGCTGGACCTTTGTTAGCAAGTAGCCTTACTAACATTGCTTTTTTGATGTAATGATAAACCATATAGTATGTGACTACTAGTCTATAACACAACTGTGACAACCAGATTTATAATGAAACTCCATTCTAAAGTGTTCTTGAGAGTAAAAAAACTTCAGAAACTTACTTTTAACAGAATAACATTGTATATTAATAGCCAGTGGTCCTATATTAATCACAGTTACCATTAGATTTATTATTGCTAATGACTAATTATAGTAGAAATAAAAAGCACAAGTTCTTTTAAAGATGGTATTGCAAATACAATAAAAGGAAACTAGAACTCAGAGAAGTGAGAAGGTATAGAAAAGATAATAGAAAGATTAGAAAAGTCAAAAAGAGAAATAGAGAAGAGGATTGATAAAGATAATATGCTCAAGAACAAAACAACTCAAGATCATTATCTCTCTTTACAGCCCATTAAAAGGCTCAAGAGCCATCTATTGTATAGAGGGGAATTTCAGGAATAGGATTAGAGAAGTAAAAAGTAGTTGCCAAGTGCTTGGAAAAGATACTATCTTATTATTTCAGCTTTATTATCTTTGGGAATTTAGAGATTTTTTTGTTATATTACTGTTTTGTAATTCTAATAAAATACTCTAGAGTATAGAAGGAAATTTGAGAAATCACACACCTATTATTATTCTTTTCTATTGCTTTAGAGCTTAATAGCTATTTGAGTGATTGAGTTTCTATTTCTCTAAGCTTTTATTTTATTTTCTAAAAACTACTAAAAACTTTCCCTCAAAAGAGAATTCAATCTTTAACAAACTCAAACATTTGCTTATGCTAGAAGTTAATAGCTCACTTGTCAAGTACAGGGCGGAACAGGACGGGGTAGGCTGGAGTGGAGTGGAATTACTCCGGAATGGATGGGGTTTGACAACAAAGTGGGGGAACAACCTTGGCCTCAGCTTGTATGCTGTGCCTCGATCTGCTGTCGCGTGTGCAGTTGCGTATTTCAGGAGGACTGAATTGTTGTCAGGAGTTTTGGAGAGAAGAGGTATAGATTGATAGGAATGAGGATAGGACAAGGAGGAGGCGTAAATGACTTTAATCTACGAACTAAGGGATTAGGATGTAACTACTAGAGTACTTATACTAAGTCCAGAATAGAAGGAGTACAAGTAATTAGTCTACATCGTGATCCTATAGGAGTAGACAACAGGAGTTTAGGATCGAAAAATTAGTAATAATATAAAATAAAAAGAAAATTATATTATTTAATTGGGT
>Ga0157360_1001025_pt1 | contig 10467 bp, 8 predicted proteins | sample AttlaeALBM1_FD_111483 | JGI IMG/M metagenome (GOLD analysis project Ga0157360, IMG submission 111483) | Fungus gardens microbial communities from leaf cutter ant in Ribeirão Preto, State of São Paulo, Brazil - Atta laevigata ALBM1 | ecosystem: Host-associated > Fungi > Mycelium > Unclassified ... | reverse complement strand
GCGTTTGCCAGAACTGATGAATAGACTGGAAGCATATAAAGGAAAAGGTATTACTCAAATTGCAGTGCAGTTAACACTCCTGACCTTTGTCCGTTCGAGTGAACTGCGATTTGCTCGCTGGTCAGAAGTCGATCTCAAAAATTCACTGTGGATTATCCCTGGAAAGCGACAACCTATGAAAGGGGTAAAATATTCTGCAAGAGGGGCAAAGATGAAAACCCCACATCTGGTTCCACTAAGCACACAAGCCAAAGCACTTATGGAAGAGCTTCATACGATCAGTGGTAACAAAGAACTTATGTTCATAGGTTTTACCGGGGACGACAAACCTATCAGTGAAAACACTGTTAACAAAGCACTCAGGACGATGGGCTACGATACGAAAGTAGAAGTCTGCGGGCATGGTTTCAGGACTATGGCATGTAGTGCCTTAATCGAATCGGGGTTATGGTCAAGAGATGCTGTGGAAAGACAAATGAGCCACCAGGAACGCAACAGTGTCCGGGCTGCTTACATACACAAAGCCGAGCATTTGGAAGAACGGAGACTCATGTTGCAATGGTGGGCTGACTATCTGGAAGCTTGTAAAGAAGTAGCACTTACACCTTTTTCCTTCTCAAATCATCAAGCAATTCGGTGAGTTTCAAGTCACACGCAATTGATATTTTGTAATGGTCTCCTCAGTGGGGGCTATGAAAACCTAAAAAATAATATATAGCACTTATAGTCAAAGCGAAAACAATCTTAATAAACAGTAAATATGCTTGTGATACAGAACACGAATCTGCAATTAGTCATTTTATTTATACCATTTTTTATATCCACTAATCCCCTCATATGGTTTCAAATCTTTTAAAGTTTTAAAAGTGCTATGTTAAATCAATGACCACTGTTACGTTTAATGTTATCAATTACTATATAACACGTAAGCCATTGAAAAGAATACAAAATAAAAAATTGATTTTTTATGTAAAAAAAACTAATCTAATGATAACGCATCTTTAAAAGAAAAATAATGTTTCTTATCACTATCCAAAATTCTAAACTGGTTTTTTGAATGTTAACAACAAATTGTATAGCCAAAGTTTTCTCTAAAAATAACATTGAAAATGTATCAAATGGAGACTTTAGTCATTTAGCTAAAATAGTAAAAGCATACACAAATAATTTTAATAAAGTTTTCACTTTAGCTGATATATTCGATTTCTGTTTTGACATACTGAGAAAAGAATATCGAAATGAATATTTCTATAAAAATATCATAGCAAATAAATTACTAATGGGAAGACATTCGATCAGTAGTTCAACTATGCTTTCAGAGTTTCGTGTGGGTGGTAATAAAGCCGACTGCGTGATTATAAATCAAGTATCAACATGTTACGAAATAAAAACTGATTTTGATAATCTTAATAGACTCGAAGGGCAATTGAACTCTTACATTGAGCTATTTGATAAAGTGTATGTAGTAGTTTCTGACAAACATCTTCAAACTGTATCAACCTTAATTCCTGTTGAGGTTGGGATCATCAAACTCACTAACAAAAGCACACTAAAAGAGATAAAGAAAGCAGAAGTTGTCAAAAGAAAATTAAATATTTCTATGCTTATGCATTCACTTAGGATCGAAGAATATAAATATTTAGTTAAAAGCATATACGGATACGTTCCTCAAGTTTCCAATACAGAAATCTTTAGTGCCTGTGAAGAACTTCTCTTAAATTGCGACAATGCTCTAGTCAGGACTAATTATAAAAAAACTCTTTTAAAAACAAGAGATATAGATAAAAGTTTCTTATATTCATTGCCATCTTCTTTAAAAATTACAGGGATAAACTCTGATCTGAAGAAGCAACATCGTGAAAATTTGATAAACAATATTCATTCTACATACAGCAAGGACTTGTTATGTACTTCCCTATACTAAAAGGTAAAGAATTTGAGCTTAAAGCACTTCGTGAATTAGTTGACCACCTTTCCCCTGGAAATTTGTATCCAGTTATAGAACCACTCAATATAAAAAAAGATTATTTAATCGAAACAATTGATAAAATATCGCCAAAAGGATTTATGCCTTTGGTCGTTATAAACCCAAGGCAAGATGAGTATGAAACCACAGTAAATTCAAATATCTCATCAGATCTAAAAAAGGGAATAAATGTATCGCAAGGTTCGACGTTTCATCCTTGTATAAAAATTTTAGATGAAAATGATAAAAATGCCCTTTCCTTTGCATCAACTTTTGATGAATCGTTCGCAATTTATATTGAAGGAACAATTACTTCAAAAATGATTCCAATCCTGCAACGAGCAGAACTTGTATTGTTGAATCCCGCAAAAAATATAAACCACATGGTATGGAATACTTTGTCAAAAGTAGTTGTTTTCTCCGACGGATTTAGTAAAGAAGAAAGGAACCTCGATTACCCTGCTGAATCTGATTATGACAGTTTACATTTAACTTATAACCAATATCATAATGCCATTGGATTTGGAGATTATACAATACTTCCTGAAAAGTTTAAAAAAGGTGGTGGGCCTGCTTATGTAATTACATTGCATCTTTCTTATATTGATAATACCAGGTTTAACAAAGTATACGTGCGTCATTTTTCTTCTTATACTAATACTCAAACACAGAGTAATCCTGGTGGTAAATTTAAAGAAGCACTTAATCTTTTAGTAAATCATGTTAATTCAAATTCTCATAAATTTGTGCATACTGAAGGTCTTAAGGGATTTTATGTGTATCATCAATCAAACCATTATCCTGGTTTAGGTATACCTAAAAAATTGTCGATAAAACATCATATAGAAAGCATTTATCAATATTAAATATAAATTAATGCAATTCAATATTTTAAAAACACTGCTTAAAAAAGGAAGGTTTGATAAAGACCTCCCTTTTTTACCATCTGAAATTAATCCAGCCTTCACCCAATCAAGCTTTGATATTTAAATAAACATTAAAAATAGTAAAGCCTCACTGAAAAAAGGAATTAGTGTTTAACTAACGGGAACAAACAATTTTCCCTTAAGAAAGAATATATCTCTTTCACCTTTTCATATTTTGAAGTTCGATTATCCCACTTTGGACTAATTCTAAACTCTCGATATTTAGAAGTTGATATAATTAATCTTTCTTTTGCTCGGGAAAGAGCAACATAAATAGCACACTTATCCTCGAAATTTTTAGAAGAATAATTCCAAAAAGCCTGATCCTCAATACCGATGAAAAATACAACTTTATACTCTAATCCTTTGCATTTATGTATGTTCATCAGTTGAATGCAATTTTCAGCTTTGAACATTTTTGATGCTTCAGATAAAGAGTTTGTAATGCTTATAGTGTTACGGAGATGAGTTTCAAGTTTTTCCCAGAGAGCATCTCTAAATGATTTAGATTTATATTGCCCCCATTTTGAAATTATTCTCTTAAACTGTATAAACTTGAAAGTTTCATTAATTACAGCCAACAAAGAATCTCCACCCGAATCAGCACTAAGGCTTTTCTTGGTATCTGAGATGTGAATAGATAATTTATTGATGAGGTCAGATTCATTATCATCACCTCTACTAACATTGTTTAACTCAAGATATAAGTCACATAAATCGCTGTAACAAGCATGTGATATATCAGTATAAATTCTGAATAAATTTGCAAATATTCTTCCTAAAGGCTCTTTTAAAGCATCCTGCAATTCCGACATATCAAGGTTATTAATTCCAACTTGAGTAAGTTTATCCCTAATAACTGAGGTATATAAGGAGGATTGTTGTTTTGTTAAAACACAGATATCCTTCTCTTCCGTTCCACTGTCAATTAACTCTCTAATTTGCAAAACCAAATCATCCGCTTCTTCAAACTCATTATTATAGACATGAATAAAACAGTTTTGTGTTTTATGAGTAATAGTAAATGGCTTTTGGGAAGAATCAATAAAACTAATGAAACAAGAAAGTACTTTCTGTATTTCTTCACTTGCTCTATGATTTTTAGTAAGAAATTTGTTTTTAGCCGAAAAGTCTTTTTGAAAATCTTTAAAAACAGTAGGGGATGCCTTAGCCCACAACATTATACTTTGATTAATATCACCTACTGCGATCAATATGGTTGCTTTATTTAGGAATAATAGCTTAATTAATTCATATTGTTCGGCTCTTGTATCTTGAAATTCATCAATAAAAACATGGGTATAACTAACTGCAAAAACATCGGCTATATCTGGTCTCAATTTGACAATTTTTATTGCATATCTTCTTAAATCCTCAAAACTAAGTTTATCTTTTCCATTTGATTTTTTTTGATCGGTTTCAACATCATAATTTCCAGGTGGCCGGATATCCAAGGGTAAAACATTTTTGAAGCGATCAACAATGCTTTTGCAAAAAGCATCAAATGTATAAGAATCAAATCGATTACCATTAGAGCCACATCTTTTCATAATACGTTCTTTGATATTAACTTGAGCTTCTTTTTTAGTCGATAAGCATAATACTCTTTTAGGCCATGAGCAAAGCCCCGTCTGAAGTAAATAATTTGCTTTTTGTGCCAAGAACTCTGTTTTACCAGAACCTGCACCAGCTAAGATAGAAACTGATCCTTTCTCTTCAATCAGATCAATTAATTCATCAGTAGCTAAAATCCCCTCAGGTAAATTCCAGATTTTAGTCATTCAATTGTATCCTCTGAAAGTTTCACAACTCTATCTAACAAACGAATCAGCTCAGGTGGTAATTTAGTAATAATTTTTTTATTTGTATACTTTTCTTCAATTATCGAAAACATTCTTAAATGCGATGCTGGTTTACTTTTGTTTGACAAAAATCTATAACGATACCAAAGGAATTTATCTAAATACTCATCCCCAAAATCATACCGAATACCAGTATTACTACTTTTCAACACTGCATCGATAAGGTTTTTATCCTTTCCCTTTGCTATTTTATTAGGACCTTGCTCTTCATAAACCTTATCAGCAACACAAAAAATGTCAGGGAATGCACAGATCATTGAATAGTCGAGGTCTAGCGGAGATGAAAAGAAAACATTACACTCTTCAAGAGCTTCTACAATATTTTTTGAAATAGGCTCGGATCTTCCTCTTATAAACTTTATTTTATATTTGTTAGGATCTCTCTCATCATCCCATTCAGGTATTATTCGTAGAATTGAGGGTTTTATAAACCCCGTCGCTTTACCTACATTTAATACCTGCTCAACAGCATACTTCATTCTACCAAAACCACCGCCTTTTCTATCGATATCAAAATCAAGAAGAGTCACATAAGGGATCTTAAGATATTTCAGTAACCTCCAAAAATGATTAACATGTCTTCCTCCTAAAGGAACAACAGATATTGAATTAGAATCCATTTCTTTTGAATATATTTGAAGTAACTTTGGTAAAACAATCTCTTCACTATCCCCTTCTACAAATATGACAATCTTAGAAAAATAAATTTCAGGATATGCTTTAACAGCTTCCTTTACAAACTTGGAGTTTTCATCTGTATCATCGGGAAGAGATAGTTCGCAAACGATAGTGCATCTATTCTCGTTATCAATTCTAAAGTGCCTAATTTGCTCCGGCTCAATCCTACTTAATATGGATGGAGAATGAGACGAAATGATTGCCTGACAGAAATCATAATTACTATATTCCCGGATCAAAGAAATAATTCTGCCTAAGTAGTGTGGAGATAAATGATTTTCTGGTTCCTCAAGACAAATTATACTGTAAACGGGTAAACGCATTCTTTCATGATTAAAGTTGCATTCTTTTCCCGCAGTCAAAAGCTCTCGTGTATTTCTATCTATCTCAAACATGGCTTTTATTAAAGAAAAATAAACCAGTGATTTCTGCCCATCACTTAACCTATCAACACTGACTATATTTCCTAACTCATCAGGATTAAAATGTAACTGTAATAACTTTAATATTTCATCTATATTAGATATCGGGAATTTAAGTTGAGCCTTTGATAAATATCGACCTTTGTAGACACTGTTCCAACTTTTATTTATTGATGCGGCAATTTCTGCAAATGCTGGATTCGTGTCAGTTAACTCGTTTAGGCTATTCGCATGATTTTCTAATAACCCTCTATGTTCTCCAGTCCACTCTATAGCTTTAAGCAACCGACCTAAGACTGCTTTTGATGAGTATTTAAGTTGAATCATTGGATCACGGTTAGCGGGCACATAACTTAATTGTATGGAATTTCTAATTGCAGAAGAACACCTTGTCATGTAATGTTCGTCTGGCTCCTCATCACAACTGTCGATAACCCATACGTTTTCTTCAATATCTCCCAAAGGGTTAATCTCATAACTTAGATTTGCTTCAAAACGAATACGAAAAATAAGCTCGTCACTCTCATCACTGAAGGTTAAGTGCTCTATTAAAGGTGGAATACCTAATTCTCCTTCATTGACTTCAGGAAAATTAAACCAAGCTTCAATTATTAGATTTTTATCTTGTTCATAATTATCACCATTATTGTGAAAATCATTGGCAGTTATTAACCTTAAGGAGTGATCAACACTAAATAGCTTACAAAGGGCTTCCATAACCGTGCTTTTTCCAGTGCCGTTAGAACCAATTAATGCTGTTACTCCTTTATCAAACATAATACATTGTGGATTTTCTGGAGAGATACTTTTAAATCCAGATATAATTATTTTTTTGAGTTGCATAACTTATCCTTAAAAATTTAAAGAACATATTTTGGAATTTTATTCATCTGAAAATTGATATTTTGAATAATTGATGCTTGCAATAATTGATTAGAATCCACTGCTGTTAATAACCTGCTTTCAAGTAGGCGTGAGATAGTTTGTTGTGGAGGAAAGTTGTCTTTAGCAAGAAGATGTAGCTCATCGTCATCGACGAAGCTGTGAAAGCCAGCAAGGTTGCTGATGAAGACTTTGCCATTGCTAAGGCGATCAATGTTGAATGGCATCGTATTCATTCGGCAAGTCTCGAATCGATACTCCTCAGAACATTGTCGATGATAGAAGTCCTGAACTGGCCGGTGTGTGCCTGAACTTTCTCTCTAATCTTATAGTCATTCAGAAGTAGCTCAAAATCGAACTCAACTTCGGCGTTCCAAAGTTCGAGCGAAACGAGCCAATGCTCGTCACTCTCATCAAGCTTCCAACGGGCGGCAGCACTCATACAGTAGAGGCTATTTCTGATTACCAATCCAGAACATGTTGTTTTTGATAGTTTTTTCAATCACATTATCATCCAGAAAGTAACAGAAACAATTCACTTACCTTTATGCATCCATAGCAATTAATGATAAAAATCACTTCAAATGGTAAAAATCCGATAACATCATGTTTTAATTGGAATTAAAATAAATATTTTAAAGAAAAGTCCTATACCATATCTTAATACCTACTAATATAAATGTAAATTTGTTTTAATGAACTTCATTTCACATGTGAAAATTATTGCATAAATTAATGATTAAACTGCATTTTGCACAAAACCGAATTTTCCTTAAGTTATTGATTTATATGTTAAAATTGTATTTTAACTTTGTTTAAAGGAGAGCAGGGCATAGGTTTTACATGCCTAAACTCAACACATCATTACTTAATTTGGAGTAGTTAAAAGTATGATTGCATTACCTCTTATTGCATGTTCTAAGTAGCAGGCACAATTTCTTGATTTTAAGTAGCCACGAGGTATTTTTTAACTTTCGTCAACACAGATTTCTGATTACCTCTAAGGATAACATGTACAAAACTTGACCGATTAAACGGAATGTGATATAAGAATAAGAGAAGCAGAGGAGATCGCCATATGAACGCTTATGAAATATTAGAAATGGTTACAAAACTACAATTTTCTGAAGAAAAAGTTCAGCAAATTAAAAAAGACTTCAGGGAAACTGAAAAAGAACTAGAGACCAAGGCAAAAAATAGAACAGTTGACCAAACACTATTGTCAAAATCTTACAGCCTCTAAATTCTCAAATATTATATTAGCGACTTAGGTCGCTTTTTTTATGGATGAATAAAATGCTTAAATACCTCTTGAGTGACTCAACGAAACAAACCTTGTCTAACATGATAAAATTATGTTTCGATGCCAACTACCCTTACATATATAATAAATCACAAGTTAACTACATTTTTAATTATATTAAAGACTTGGGTGCTGAACTAATTTTCCTGGAAAAAGATTATATTGATAGAGATTATTTAGAAGACTATTCTAGGTATTATGTAAAAAGCGCAGGCGATTACGGAAACAAAACTTCAAGACTTCATTTTTTTTCTAAAAAAATAGATCATAAAAAATTCGACAAATATCTTCACGATGGTATTAGTGATGAATTTATTGAGGAGTGGAAAAAAAGTTACTTAGGATTTATTGTAATCAAGCCTCTTCAGAAAACTTTCATTGGTAGAAGTTGCCTAAAACCATACAACAGTTTCGATAATAAGAATAAAATAAAAAAATGCTTAGTCAGAATGTACAGTGTTAATTTGTTAGGAGTAAAGCTAAGCATTGAAGGCGTAGCTTTTCAGGAGCAAGATACTATAGTTTCGGCCTGTGCTACAACTTCAATCTGGTCCGCTTTACATGCTTTGAAATGGCTGAAAATTGAAGACATCAGTTCATGTAGTGAAATTACTTGCAATGCTATAAATCATATACCCAACTCAAAGAATTTATTCCCTAAAAATCAATTAACCAATAAACAAATTCTACGGGCAATTGATATTGAAGGATTGAAACATCACGATATCAAAATTGATGAAATGGATTATAATTCTTTTCATGAAGTCGTTAAAATTTATATTGATAGCGGTCTTCCTTTATTATTAGGTTTAAAAGTCTATCAATGCGAAAACGATTCAGAAAAAGGAGAGCTTTATCTTGGTGATCATGCTGTTACAGTCCTAGGATACAGAGACAGTGTAGATGACGGAAACAAGCAATGTATTTACATCCATGATAATAGATTAGGACCCTATGTAAGAGCAACTTACAAAGTTGATAACAGCGACCCCAAGAACTGGTCATTAATTATACAGAAAAAAAGTGACAGTGGGTCTTGGCTTCCCCCCCATGAGAGAATGTTACCAGATATACTAATAGGTATTACTAAACAAAAAGTTAGACTTTCACATGAAATGGCTTTTGATACCATGAATGTTCTTTGTAGTCAGTTTAATAAAATATTACATCAAGAAATTAGGGAAAGGTCAACTAATACCAGCTTTTCATCACTACCAAAAGCATCATTTTCATTAAAACTTAAAGACATATCTGAAATTAAAAGTGAGCTAATTGATTTTAGATTCTCAGACGCCAGTTATCAGAATGAAGATTTAGATTTAAAAACCCTTAGAAGAGATTTTTTAATTAAAAGTTATTCCAAACATCATTGGGTCGCAAGCTTGAATTATGATAATGTCAATTGCTTAGACATATTATTTGACGCAACTGACATCCCCCAAGGAAATGGTATTGCTGGAATTATTTATAAGGATATAATAAATGCTAATATTTTCATAAGCTTTTTTGAAAGTATGGGTGAAAACAAAGAACTTTATTATAGTTTTTTAGAAAATTCTCGTTATACATTCGCAGGCTCTTTCTTCTCATATATTAGACCTAAGCCAGATAATTTATATAGTTATTTAGATGAAAAATATGGAGAACTGAGAGCACCTGGTTATTTAAAAAACGATGAATTTCATGGCGGTGAAATCTATGATAATAAAACAGCGAAAAAGTATTATGGTAGAACAACTGTAAAATTAAAAAGCTGGATAAAAACATTAATTGATAATGATGATAAATCTACTGTGCTTTGGGCGATCTGTGAGGATGGGGCTTTATTATTAGGCAAAGAAATTGGTAATAATGGTCATCCAACACTAACTGGCTTTAAGTCAGCGAGAATTGCTGGTGAGATATTGAAAATAAATGGGAAATATTACATAAATTCCAAATCAGGTAGGTATAGCACTGATTATCGGTTAAAAGACTCCTATTTAAAGAATGCAATTGATAAATTCAATGAAGTTTTCTCAGATGGTAGACTTGTTAGCCCGTTGTATCAATAAAATACTTCTTCATTTAAAGTAAAGCAAGGGCTAACTCAAAGATGCTGAGCATCTTTGAGTTGCCTTGCTTTTTCCGCCCTTCGGTTGAAAAAGAAAGATCAAATCAAAAAAACACCAAACCCAACCCATTGACGCGATTGATCTTTGTGGTATTTATTATAGTTAGCATATGGATATGCTATTAATGAAATAATATCAAAAGGAGTTGATATGAAAGAACACAATATTATTTTTGACGATGAGTTCCCTTCTACATTTACTAATGACCCTGCCGTTAAAAAATTACCCCCTAATCGTCTTCGCAAACACTCAGTGACTGTCAGATTAAATGAGGTTGAGCTGAGCAAAGTAAACCAGTTCAGAGGACAGCTAAG
>Ga0157360_1001023_pt1 | contig 10479 bp, 12 predicted proteins | sample AttlaeALBM1_FD_111483 | JGI IMG/M metagenome (GOLD analysis project Ga0157360, IMG submission 111483) | Fungus gardens microbial communities from leaf cutter ant in Ribeirão Preto, State of São Paulo, Brazil - Atta laevigata ALBM1 | ecosystem: Host-associated > Fungi > Mycelium > Unclassified ... | reverse complement strand
TCTTACTCAGCGTTTCAGGAAACCACCGCGGCGTCGTCCGCTGCGGTGAACGGGCTTTTAGACCCCATACCCACACCCGTCAATCACAAAATTTCAAAAAAATGAAAAGAAAACGAAAACCTGACCCCCGGGCATCCAGTAGGCATACTATCTACCCGACAGGCTCACCCGGCAGAGCAATCAGCATCAGACACACTATCGTCATTTCCATATCCTGCTTCATAGGCCTGGAACCAGGAGACAAAGCGACGTACGCCTTCTTCAAGACTGACCACCGGACGCCATCCGGTAAGCGCTGTCATCTTTTCATGAGAAGACCATGTCGCTTCAACATCGGAAAGCGGGCGGCGTCTTGCCTCGATCACGGCCTTGCACCCGAGCTCCTTTTCGAGCAACGCCACAAGATGGCTAACGGCAGTCGGTGAATCACTGCCCAGATTCAGTACACGCGAAATGCCTTTTTCGGGCTCATTGACAAGAGCCGCAATCACGCCGGAAACGATATCGTCGATATAGGTGAAGTCACGAGCAAGCCCCTCTCCCGCGTAAAGCGTCAGGGGCTTACCTGCCGTGATGGCACGCGCAAACTTGTAATAGGCCATATCCGGTCGCCCCCAAGGGCCATACGCCGTAAAGAAGCGCAGTCCAGTCTGACGCAGACCATAGAGATGAGCATAAGCATGAGCCGTCAACTCGCCTGCCCGTTTTGTAACAGCATAAAACGAGCCAGGCCGATCGACAGCGTCACTCTCCCTGAATGGCATTGTCTCGTTCAGACCATAGACAGAAGACGACGAAGCATAAACGATGTGGCGAAGTGCCGTGAGATGCCGTGCTGCTTCCAGCAGGACAACATGCCCCATCATATTAGCCGTAATATAGGCACAAGGGTCTGCCAACGAATAACGAACTCCCGCCTGCGCCGCGAGATGAACAATATGCGTTACGTCGGGATGTTCAGCCAGAATGGCCTCCACATCCTCTCGTACGCTCAGATCCCCCTGACGGAAAACAAAGCCTGTCTGTGGCGCGAGCTGCGCCAGGCGATCCTTTTTCAACTGAACACTGTAATAGTCGTTCAGTGAATCAAAGCCAATTACCTCATGCCCCTGACGCAACAGGGACTCGGCAACATGATAGCCTACAAAACCTGCAGCGCCTGTCAGGAAAACCTTCATCTTGATCAGCGTACTACTTGCAAGACTTTGGAAGAGACCAGATCACCTACCACAATACCGTATTTCTCCATTGTCCCGGCAGCGACTTCCAGTACAGCCGCAGAATCCCCGTTGCCAGTCAGGCGTCGCTCACTGAAGGGCACGGCTTTCTCGACAATCGCCTGGATATGTCCATCCGTCCCGATAAAGACAATATCGAGCGATACAGGGGTATCATGCATCCACATTGCCGCAGCCTCGGGGGGTGTGAAGAGGAAAAGCATCCCGGTACCATCCGGCACCGAGTTGCGGGAACTCTCTCCTGCTTCCTTTTCCTTCCCGGTCCGCGCAACCTCAACCATGAAATCATGCTTGTGGCCCTGACGATCCGTAATTGTCAGCGGCGCTTTTTCCAGAGATTTCTGCGCCATACCGGATTTGAGGTCCTCAGCCTGTGCGGAGAGAACAGGCTGGCCAAGGATGACCCCTGCCAGAAGCAGCCCCTTTGCAAAGATTGTTGTCATGTCTGCACTCGCGGCTTTCAATTCAGGAAAGGATTATTCTGTCGTTCCTCGCCAATCGTGGTCGGCAGACCATGACCGGGCAAGACAACGAAATCATCAGGAAGGGAAAGCAGCGTACGCTTTATTCCAGCGATCAGGCTTTCATGATCGCCATAAGGGAAATCGGTACGACCAACAACACCGCGGAACAGGGTGTCCCCTACAATCGCGAGTTTATCTTCGCGACATACATAGACAACATGGCCTGGTGTATGGCCAGGACAATGTGCCACTTCAAATCTGACACCAGAGAAGTCGAGTATCTCGCCATCCTCCACATACCGGTCAGGGCAAGCATCCTGCAGGTCGAACAAACCGTAAGCCTGAGCTTGGACAGCAACAGACTTCAGGAGGAATTCGTCACGTATGTCAGGGCCAATCATGCTGAGCGGAGCATGTTGCCGCCTCATCAGGCCCGAACGTAACGCATCAGCGCCGCCTACATGATCAAAATGACCATGGGTGAGAAGGATGGCATCGACGGTCATCCCGTCGAGTATCTGAAGCAACTCCTGCACATCGCCCCCTGGATCAACCACAATGGCACGTCCGGTTTCAGGGCTTTCAAGTACTGTGCAGTTCTGGCGTAAGGGTGTCACCTTTACAGTGCGGGCACGCAACACCGGTTCTCCTTCGCGGTCATGAACAAGGATTGATCCCTGTGGGCCTTAGAGCGCGATACAGCGCTGTAGTCACTCAGGCAAGCAATCACCTATCGTTCAGGATTGACCCGATGCCCCACCCGGATCAGAGTCCGGCCGGGCGCGCAAGATGAACATTGCCCGGCAACACAAGACTTTACAGGAGACGACCATGAGCCGCATCATCCGTACGGAACCTAATCCCGTCATGTCGAAAGCCGTCGAGTATCACGGCTTCGTTTTTACCCAAGGCGTTGTTGCCCGCAATCTGGATGCTGATTTTGCAGCTCAGACAGCTGACGTACTTGAACAGCTCGATGTCCTGCTCGAACAGCATGGAACAGATAATACCCGCATCCTGCAGGCTCAGATCTGGCTCAAGAACATCTCTGATCGCGACGCCCTGAATGCACAATGGACAAAATGGCTACCGAAAGACTCGGCCCCCGCACGTGCCTGCGTCGAGGCCGTGCTGGCTGATCCGCGCATGCTGGTCGAGATCATGCTTATTACAACTAAGTAAGGTCTCTTGATCTTTCCCTGAGGCATTACAAGATTTTCTTGGGGAAAGTTCAAAAAATTGCCATGAGTCTGCTTTAGACGGGTTGCATCTTAGAGGTGAACATAGTTACCTAGATGCAACACAAACGGGCAGGTGCGGAATCAATGAACGTGAGACAGAAAAGTTGCCTCAAACTTCTACGCAGGCCTTTTTTTTCGTCTCTGACAATGTTGTCGGTCTTGGTTGGAACGGTGGTTCTTGCTCCAAAAGCCGAAGCCCGTCACAAGACATTCACGCATAACGCTCATGCCCATCGTGTAGTCAGCGCACGCCACGGTGCCATTCGCCAGACGCGCTTTACTCCGCGCCGTCATCGTTCGGGCGGTCATGTCATCCAATGCGTTGCCTATGCCAAAGCTGCTTCCGACGTCGTTCTGAGCGGCAACGCTCGTGACTGGTGGGAGAACTCCCGCGGCGTCTATGCTCGCGGCTCCGCACCTGAACCCGGCTCTGTACTGAACTTTCGCGCGATTCGTCGGATGCCCTATGGTCACGTCGCCGTTGTCCGGGCCATTGAAGACAATCGTACAATTGTCATCGATCAGTCCCACTGGGCCCAGAACGGGGTCGCAAAAAATGTGCGCGTCATCGATGTCTCCCCCAATAATGACTGGTCTGCCGTTCGTGTTGCGCTCAACAGCAAGACCGAAACCTATGGTAGCATTTATCCGACCTACGGTTTCATCTACGGCCGTCCGGATGACGGTGTGATGATGGCTAATAATACGCCTGCCCCGGCACATCGTTCCATTCATTCACGTTCTGTTAAGACGCAAAGCTTCGACGCGCTGCAGCACCCGATGCATTCAACAGAAGTCGCAGAAGCCCCGGATGATGCTTTCAGCATCGAAGGACCGAATCGTAATCTGCGCTAGAAAACGATCATCCGATTACATTGCCCCAAGGCGACTCGGAAACGGGTTGCCTTTTTTATTGTTCCGGATTTTCACTTTTCGAGAGCATTCTTTTCCATCGCTACAACCTATGGCCGTGCGGCTCGATGATAAGGGTGGCCGGAACTGATAGCGCGTGCACGATAGATCTGTTCAGCCAGAAGCAAGCGTACAATCATATGTGGCCAGGTCATACGGCCAAAGGAAATACGAAAATCGGCCCTATCGATCACACTTGCTTCAAGGCCTTCGGCACCACCAATAACGAAAGATATCTGTTTACCTGTCACCAGCCAGCTCTCAAGCATGGTCGAGAACTGCTGAGAATCAGGTAAACTACCTCCCTCATCAAGGGCGACCATGATACTGCCCTCAGGACAGGCAGCAAGAATCGCTGCCGCATCCCTACGACGGATCTCCACGGCGCTTCCACGCGACTCGCCAATCTCGACCAGCTCAACCCTGGGGCGGGTACGTTCGGCATAGCGATCGAACAGCTCCCGCTCAGGCCCTCTTTTTAATCGACCGACAGCAACAATCCTGAGCATGAACGGTCAGAGGTCCGTTGTATCGGCTTCGTCTGTCACATTGTCATCGAGATCCTTGCCCCACATCCGTTCGAGGGCATAGAGCGCGCGACTTTCCGGCTTGAAAAGATGCACCACAATATCACCGGTATCGAGCAGTACCCAATCAGTGCCGTTCGCGCCCTCAATGGTGATGCGCTTGATGCCGATTTCGTTCAGCTTGTCCTCAACATGCGATGCCATGGCCGCGATCTGACGATCAGCAATACCAGTGGCAATCACCATATGATCAGCGAAGCTGGCACGACCACGCAGATCGAGCGTGATAATATCCTCGGCCTTGTCTTCATCGAGACTGGCCGTGATAACGCCAAGCGCCTTTTCTACCAGTTCGCGGCCAACTGTCTCACGCGGTGTGGCGGCAGCGCGCGTTTTGCGCGGACCTGCAGCAGCAGCCTTTTTACGGGGCGTTCCGGCAGTTTTCAGGGTTGCGGTCTTTTCGCCCGTGGCAGGCTTTGTCTCACCAGCGGACGCACGGCTGCGACGGGCTGGGATGGTCGTCTCGTCGGACGGTTTTCTGGCGATGGTTCGACACTCCGGTCAATTGATTAGAGAGCGCGCGGCAGGATAATTTCCAGAATCCCTGAGCGCTGTCGCTGATATACCGTTTTGCGGTGCTGGAAGAAAAGCCCAGACACCACCTTTAGAGCGGGACATGATCGGCCCTTGTCTTGGCGGGACGCGCAAATGACTGAGTGCATGGGTCGCGCGGCCTGAAAGAGCGGACCGGTTACTCCCTGGGCGTGGTACCACCGCTATCGGTACATGCATTGCCAGATCGCGCCAGCGCCGCCAGCGTGTAAGTGTTACCAAGCCATCAGCACCCATCAGCCATACAAAACGCGCTTGTGGAAAACGCAGACGCAGCAGAGCAATCGTCTCGACCGTATAGCGCTTGTTCAGCCTGGCCTCGATATCTGTTGCGATGATATGCCGCCCATCAGCGAGAACATGGGCCGAGGCAAGCCGATCATTGAATGGGGCCATACCGAGTCGCGGCTTGAGCGGATTGCCGGGCGAGACCATGAGCCATACCTGGTCGAGGCGAAGATGGGTCAGGGCATAGCGCGCCAGCTGGAGATGCCCCGCATGGGCAGGATTGAAAGACCCTCCCAACAGACCAATCGAAATTGCCCGGTTATCGCCATATTTTGGAATTTGCGGCACGTCAGGGGCGCGTCTGGCCGGTACCGCGTACCTCGTAACGGAAGGTCGTCAGCTGTTCGAGCCCGACCGGACCGCGTGCGTGAATCTTGCCGGTGGCGATCCCGATCTCAGCGCCAAATCCGAATTCCCCGCCATCGCAGAACTGCGTCGAGGCATTCCACATTACCACCGCACTATCCGTACCATTCAGAAAGCGCTCTGCAACCTCGGCATTGGCAGTAATGATGGCCTCCGTATGACCACTCCCGAAACGGGTAATATGGGCCAGGGCCGAGTCGACTCCATCTACCACTGCAACAGAAAGTCGTGCATCCAGCCACTCTGTGGCGAAATCATCCGAGCTTGCCGGTTCAAGATCATGCACGATACTGCGCGCCGTCTCATCACCTAAAATCGCGCAGCCGAGCGCATGCAGATCCTGCACCAGAACCGGTAACAGATCCGCTGCAATTTCCCTGTCAATCAGCAGGGTCTCGGTAGCACCGCAGATACCTGTGCGCCTCATCTTGGCATTCGCCAGGATTTCCCGTGCCATGCCAAAATCCGCATCTTTGTGGATATAGGTATGACAAAGCCCGTCAGCATGAGCCAGCACCGGAACGCGGGCGTCCCGCTGTACCCGCTCGACCAGGGATTTTCCTCCGCGAGGGATGATCATATCAATCTCACCTGCTGCACTCAGCATGGACGCCACATGAGCACGGTCAGCATCAGGTACGATCTGTACACAATCACGTGGTAACCCCGCCTGCTCCAGACCTTCCTGGATACAGGACTGGATACAACGTGCCGAATTGAGGCTTTCTGATCCTCCTCTCAGAATGACGGCATTGCCGGATTTTATACAAAGCCCGGCGGCATCGGCCCCGACATTAGGGCGGCTTTCATAGATCATGCCAATCACCCCAAGCGGGGTGGCCACTCTGCGAAGCAATAGTCCATTGGGACGGGTCCACTCCGCCATGATGCGCCCAACGGGATCGGGAAGCAGCGCAATCGCCTCGAGCCCTTTCGCCATTGCCTCTATCCGCGCCGGTGTAAGGGTAAGACGATCAATAAAGGCGGCGCTGGCCTTGGACAACGCGACATCACGGGCATTGGCAACGAGAATATCGGCAGAATGCGTTCGCAGGGATACTGCCGCTGAGCGTAGCGCAGCATTACGCTGACTTTCGGGAGCAATAGCGAGAATGCGGGCAGATGCACGGGCCGGGCCGGTCAGGGTCTTGAAATCGGTCTGTTGTCTAGCGGCTTCCATCCTCGCACTCTCCTGTCTGCCATGCACCAGGCGCCCCTTTCAGCCCTTTGGCCGGAAAAGAACGATCACGCTATGTATCACTCCTGCACAGCTTGAAAAGATCGGCCCACAGCCAAACCTGCTGCAACGTTCCGGGCACAACGCGTCAGGGAGGCAGAAGCTTCCGACAGAGCTTCTTCCAGCGAACAGGGACGATCGAGACTGCTGAACAGCGCATCAAAGCCAAGCTCGTAGAGTTTTTCACAATCCCTGCCCAATGTGCCGGCAAAAGCCAGAACCGGTTTGTCTGCCTGTCTGGCCAGTGTCGCAATGGCATAAGGCGCCTTGCCTTGTACTGTCTGACCATCGAGGCGCCCCTCTCCCGTGATCACCAGATCCACCTGGTGTACCAGCTCATGCACACCAAGAAGACGGGCAATGGTATCAGCACCCGGTACCAGTTCAGCGCCACATAAAGCGACCAGCCCCAGGGCGGTACCACCTGCTGCGCCCATCCCTGCAACAGAGGACAAATCACGCCCGCATCGTTCTTCAAGCAGGCTGGACAGCCGCGCGAGAGACGCATCCAGGATCGTGATCATGGGAGGGGTTGCCCCTTTCTGCGGTCCGAAAACGGCCGCAGCGCCTTTCTCGCCCAGCAAAGGCGCTTTCACATCACACAGGATCTCGATCCTGCATGCTGCAAGTCGCGGATCAAGCCCGGCATCATCGAGAGTAACCACACTCCCCAAGGGACCACCGCCGCAGGCAATTTCCTGCTCACATGCATCACGCAACTGGACACCGAGCGCCTGCAACAGCCCAGCCCCGCCATCGCATGTCGCACTTCCCCCAAGGGCCAGGATGATATGAGAGCATCCCATATCAAGGGCTGCCAGTATCAGCTCACCAACCCCGCGCGTCGTTGTGAAGAGAGGCATGCGCGATTCAGGAGGCACCTGTGCCAATCCTGCAGCTTCGGCCAGCTCAACAAGAGCTGAGCGCCCTTGATTCAGAACCGCGAACCGCGCCTCAACCGGCACACCGAGAGGTCCGCAGACCATACGCATTTCAAGATGCCCGCCCAGCGTGCGCGCCATGATGGCGGCAGTACCTTCGCCCCCGTCTGCCATGGGAAAAGCGTGATAGCGCGCCTGTGGGAAAATTTCGGAGAAACCGCCGATGATCGCCTTGACTACAGCCTCGGCAGTCAGGCTTTCCTTGAAGGAATCACAGGCAACAAGAATTTCCATGACGCGCTCCATAACAACGCGTCATTCTTGCGTGTAATGCTGAGCGGTCAAGTAGCGACCGCCAGCATCGGATGAAAACGTCAGACGTTGAAGCGGAACAACAGAACGTCGCCATCCTGCACCACATATTCCTTGCCTTCGATACGCAGCTTGCCGGCTTCCTTGGCACCGGACTCACCGCCACAGGCAATGTAATCGTCATAAGCCACGGTTTCGCAGGCAATGAAGCCACGCTCGAAGTCATTATGAATAACAGCGGCAGCCTGGGGCGCCTTTGTGCCCTTGGTAATGGTCCACGCCCGGGTTTCCTTGGGACCAACCGTGAAATAAGTGCTGAGTCCGAGCAGGCCATATCCGGCGGCAATCACGCGATCCAGCCCCGAATTTGTCAGCCCCAGACCTTCAAGAAACTCGGCGCGCTCTTCCTGCGGCAGCTGGCTGACCTCGGCCTCAATCGCGGCTGACACAACCACCATGGCAGCACCCTCGGCCTCGGCGCGCTTGCGTACCGCTTCGGAATGGCTGTTGCCGGTAGCGGCAGACCCTTCCTCGACATTGCAGACATAAAGCACCGGCTTGGTGGTCATCAGCTGCAGGCGACGGGCCGTTTCTTCCTCACCTTTTGGCACGGCTGTGCGGGCCGGCTTGCCCTCGCGCAGGGCGGCAATGATCGGATCCATGATCGTGAGCTGCTGCTGCGCCTCACGGTCATTGCCGCGTGCCCGCTTCTGCAGCGACACTTGGCGCTTTTCGAGCGAGTCCAGATCGGCCAGCATCAGCTCGGTTTCGATGATCTCAGCATCGCGAACGGGGTCTACACCGCCTTCGACATGCGTGATGTCGTCATCGACGAAGCAACGCAGCACATGAATGATCGCGTCCACCTCGCGGATATTGGCAAGAAACTGGTTGCCCAGACCTTCACCACGCGATGCCCCGCGCACTAGTCCGGCAATATCGACGAATTCGAGGCTGGTCGGCAGGATCTTCTGCGACTTGCCGATACGGGCCAGATTATCGAGACGCGGATCGGGCACGGCCACGCGACCCACATTCGGCTCGATGGTGCAAAACGGATAATTCGCCGCCTGGGCTGCTGCCGTTTCCGTCAGCGCATTGAACAGGGTGGATTTGCCCACATTGGGAAGCCCCACGATGCCACAATTGAAGCCCATCAGCGTTTCTCCCCGCACAGCATGGCGATTTTGGTCATTGTTGCTTCCGGTTCCCCTTTGGCCAGCAGGGGCGATGCCGTTGCGACGGCATCGAGAAGCGCTTCAAGTTCGTTCTGTTCGGCCTTGGCGAAGTCGCCCAGCACATGACCTGTTACCCGGTCCTTATGACCGGGATGGCCGATGCCTAGACGCACACGCTGGTAGTTCTGGTCGCCCAGCATCCTGTCCATTGAGCGAAGGCCATTATGCCCCGCTGCGCCACCGCCGCGTTTGACGCGCACCTTGCAGAAGGCAAGATCGAGCTCGTCATGAAACGCCGTGATGTCAGAGACCGGAATCTTGAAGAACCGCGCAGCCTGCTGCACGCTCTCGCCGGATAAATTCATATAGGTCATGGGCTTGAGCAGAAGAACCTTTTGTCCCTCGATGCTGCCCTCGGCCGTCTCTCCCTTGAAGCGCGCACGCCAGGGAGAAAACCGGTAGTGTTCGGCAATACGCTCGACAGCCATGAAGCCGATATTGTGGCGCTGTCTGCGCATGCCGGGCTCGGGGTTACCGAGCCCGGTCCAGAGTAGCATTGCGGCCACCCTGAGCGGTCTTACTTCTTCTTCGCAGGAGCGGCAGCTTCAGCAGCGGCCTTCGCAGCGGCTTCAGCTTCCATCTCGGCATCAACCGTCGGCGGTGCGATGGTGGCAATGACGAAGTTCGGCAGCTGCAGAACCGGCGTCACGTTCTCGGTGCCGGTCAGGTCGTCCCAACGCACGTTGTCGTGGATGTCGAGCGCGCTCAGATCAACCGTGAAGCTGGACGGAATGCTGTCAACGTCAGCCATGACGTCCACCGTGTGGCGAACCAGGTTCAGCACGCCGCCGCGCTTGATGCCAGGAGCCTTGTCTTCGCCCGTCACGTGAATGGCGACGGTCACGTGGACCTTCTCGCCAGCCGCAAGGCGCTGGAAATCGACATGGATCGGAGCGTCGGTCACGGGGTGCAGCTGCACTTCACGCAGCAGGGCACGTACGGTGCCCCCTTCGAGCGGCAGTTCATACAGGCGCGAACGCCAGCCACCACGGACCATTTCCTTGTGGATGATGCGCGGGTCGATCGCGATCAGCGCCGGCTCCTGCTTGCCACCATACACAACACCCGGCACCAGACCGGCACGTCTCGTTGCGCGCGCTGCCCCCTTACCAGCCTTCGCGCGCGTAGAGACTTCGAGGGACGTCATATTTGTCACGGTATTC
>Ga0157360_1001022_pt1 | contig 10482 bp, 9 predicted proteins | sample AttlaeALBM1_FD_111483 | JGI IMG/M metagenome (GOLD analysis project Ga0157360, IMG submission 111483) | Fungus gardens microbial communities from leaf cutter ant in Ribeirão Preto, State of São Paulo, Brazil - Atta laevigata ALBM1 | ecosystem: Host-associated > Fungi > Mycelium > Unclassified ... | reverse complement strand
CTAACTGTATTTTCCAGAGGAGCTTTTGTCATGGTGTGTAAAGGTTGACACCTTAGGGAGGCTATGCGACAACAATCTAGAGAGATTTTACAATCATTTCATAACCACCAACGTATATTTTATTAGAGCTGCATATAATTCCTATTTTCTAATTATTTATAAATCTTCATCTTTGATTATCTCCCCTCAGACCTTTAGCATGCAATTGGAAGCTGGCACAACATGGTTTTATTTGTCCCAGTGTGCAATTCTCTTTTGTACCCTTTCAGCGTGTTGTCTGGAAATACTGTGATCTGACGAATACTGATTGTCCAACTTGGAAGCCCAGTGGTTGTTGTCAACGAGAGTTGGTAAAGGGTTGATACTGTCTTTGGGCTTTGGTGATTTCCTCTTTGAGTGTGCTTTGTAGTTTGTCAAGATCAACTATGAAGTCGTGGGCACGAGAGAAAGCTATGTCTCATTCCGGGTATACAATGAGGTTAGGGTAGTATCCTTTGTTGGCAAAGAATGGAAAGACACCAGTGGTAGCACTAGAAGCATTGTTGTACACAAACTTAGCCAGGGGTAGTAGTTCCGACCAGTTGTCTTGTTGGTAGTTGCAATATATGCAAAGATACTGTTCCAATATTTGGTTGGTCTATTCTACTTGACTGTTTGCCTCCAGATGGTATCCACTGGTAAAGTGAAGTCTCATATCTAGGGCGGTACCTAGGGAGCAGAAGAAGTGAGAGACAAATTTGGAGCCACGGTCAGACGTAACATAAGACAGAACTCCATGCTTTGAAAAGACATAGGTAACAAAAAGGCGTGCTAATTTCACTGAAGTAATGGTGTTGTGGGTAGGAATGAATATGGCTTGTTTTGACAGTCGATCCGCTATAACTAGGATGGTGTCAAAACCGGAAGTAAAGGGAAGTTTCTCGATGAAGTCCATAAAAATTAAATTCTATGGGCATTCTGGGATAGGAAGTTGTTGGAGTGATCCATATGGTCTGTGATGCTGTGGTTTGGATCTCATACAGGTAACGTAAGACTTGCAGAACTTTTGTATGTCATCATGGATATTTGGCTAGGTATACTGTCTCCAGATGAGTTCCAGCATCTTGTTCTGGCCCAGATGTCCTGCTAGAACATGGTCGTGGTAATACTAGAGAACTCGGAGGTGTAGGTTGGTGTTATCTGGAACATACATTCTGCCATTAAATCTAAGGAAACCTGCATTGTCTTTTGACTAACATCCTTCCGGATGGAGTAAGTGGTTGGAGATGGGAGAGTTGGAGGGAAGTGCTGCTAGGATATCAGAGTGGAGTTGGTTTTGATCCAATATCGTGGCTGCACAAAGTGTCGGAGTAGTGAGGATAGTTGCTTAGAGGGATGCTGCAATTTGTTCGTGAGTAAAGACTGGACGGAAATTGTGAGGATTCACTGAAGCATAGCCATTATCTCCCCCTTTTGGATAGACATCACATCATCTAGTTAGGACATCTGGTTTGGTACCAAGACGTCCAGGACAGAAACAAATTACGAAGTTGAATTGAGAAAGGTATTCTGACCATCTTGCTTGTTGGCGTGTTAGAACTTTGGTTGTCGAGAAATACTCTAAGTTCTTGTGGTCCATTACAACATCGATTGGTGAAGCGGACCCTTCTAAATAGTGTCGCCAGATTTTGAAGACTTCAAATATTACGAGTAATTCTTTGTCATGGACATCGTAATTGAGTTCTGGAGCAGAGAACGTCCTGGAGTGGAAGGCTACGGGGTGGATTTTATTATCTTTAGTTATAATGGAAAGAATAGCAGCGAGAGCGTAATCGGAGACATCGGTTTCCACAATGAGTTGTGCGTCCGGAATCCAATGCATAAGGATAGGAGCAAAGATGAAGGCTTGTTTCAGGGTGTTGAATGCTTTTCTATATTTGTTGTCAAAGTTCCAAGGAGTGTCTTTTCTAGTAAGACGAGTAAGTGGAATGACTATGTCTGAATAGTTAAAAATGAAACGTCTGTAGAAGTTGGTAAATCCTAAGAAGGACTAAATAGCTTTCACTTTCCTTGGTTCTGGCCATTCCTGAATGGTTTTCACTTTAGCGTCAGACATGGTCAAACCAGATGGAGATAGAACATAGCCTAGGTACTCAATGGAATCTGAGTGAAACTCATATTTTTCTGCTTTCGTGTACAATCCTGCTCTTCAGAGTCTTTTTAGTACCTCTTTGATGTGACTCCAGTGTTGCGTGATATCATCAGAGTAGATCAAGATGTTGTCCAAGTAGACTACTACACATATATCCAGAAGGTCAGAGAATACATTATTTATGAAGCGTTGGAAGGCGGCTGGAGCATTAGTTAATCCAAATGGCATTACTGACCATTTGAAGGCACTGTAGCGAGTCCGGAAGGCGGTTTTCTATTCATCTCCCTTGGCAATACAGACCAAATGGTACATGTGTTGGAGGTCGATCTTGGTGTAAATACAAGGCTTGCAGGGAGAATCTAAGAGGTCGGAGAGAGAGGGAGTGGGTATCGATCCTTTTTTGTGATCTTGTTGAGTCCGCGGAAGTCTACACAGAGTCGGAGAGACCCATCTTTCTTTTTTACAAACAGAATTGGCACTCCATGAGGTGAAGACGTTGAGCAGATGAATCTATTAGTGAGGTTTTCGTCAATGAACTCCTTTAACACTTCCTGTTCGAATTTGGACAATAAATAGATAGTTCCTACCGGAGAATGGGAGTCTTTTTCTAGATCAATTCAGAGGTCATAAGGATGGTGGAAGGCAAGTGTTTCTGCTTTGGACTTGCTAAAAACATTAGCGTACTTGTAGTATTCCTCCAGAATGGTGGAGAGGTTGATCTTCTCGGAGATGGTAGTGGATTTGGCCTATATTGTAGAATGGAATTGGAGGGAAAATGTTTTTGAGTCTGACAGGCGCAAGGCCCAGAGTAGGGCTGGCACACTGATAATCACAATATGAGGTTGCTTAGGGTTAGACAGAAGTGTCTCAGATGGGGTGAACTGCAGAGGGTTTTCCACTGGAGTAAATGGAGGATTAACCAAGGTTTTAATAGGAGAAACAGAAGCTGGACTTTGAGGTAAAGATGGTGGTCAAAAGGATATTGACCCAGAAACCCAGTCAATCAATGGATTGTAGCGGGTGAGCCAAGAGTGACCTAGTACCAGCGAACAACAAGAATCAAGTGGAGTGACATAGAAGTCAAGAGTCATGCATTCACCAGAAGGGAATTTTACAGGCAACGATACTACCTCGGAGATAATATTATTTGAGGTTCCATCAAACAGGCGCAGTTCCACCAGAGGAGTAGGAGTAGTAGGCAGAGAATGTCCACAAGCAAAAGCAGAGTCCAAGAAACAGTGCGTAGATCCAGAGTCTACTAGCGTTTGGATGGGTATAGGCTGGAGATGGTCTGAAGCATACACTAGAGGAGAGACAAGGGGTATACAGAGAGAATTCGGATCGAAAAGAGTAGATACATTGAGACGCATTGGACTCGTGGTTGCACAAATGAGTTCAACGTGACTCCCAGTTTGTGCTGAGTCTTGGGAGCCATGCTCTAGTTTTCCGAGAGATTCTCAGAGAGCGGAGTCTCTTGTTCTTCCAGAGTAGTTAGTCATGCCCTTACCAATTGTTTCCTAGGGTATCCATCTACTTTGTGGTCCTTTGATCTGCAGTATAGGTAGAGGTTATTGTCAATACAGCGTTTTAAGAAGCAGTGGTGCGAAGACCAAGAATTGGATTGCCTTTTTTGGTCTAAACTCCACAGTATCTATACTACTTCAAAAGTATCTCGAATAATTAATGAAACAAATACATCACTACGAAAGAACGTTTTGAGGTGTTCATGGAGTTGGTAGTCACTCCACTAATCCCCAACACTCTCTTTCGACTAGACAACACCAAGAACATGATCATGAAGAGCAATGAATTGCAGCTTCGCTAATGGCTTGGTAAACATATCTGCAACATTCTCCTCGCTAGCGTAGTGGTTGAGAATAACCTCGTTAGAAGCTAAGCATTCATGAACAAAGTGATAGCAAATATCGATGTGTTTGGAATGTGTATGGAAGACAGGGTTTTCAGCAAAGCATATGGCAGACTGATTGTCAATGAAAATTGTTATGGGAGAGTTTGTAGGAATGCCAAGCTCAGAAGAGAGTTTTCTAAGCCAGATTGCCTTGCAAGTTGCCTTAGTAAGGGCCATGTATTCAGCCTCCATGGTTGAGAGGGCTACTGTTGGCTGCTTCTGAGAAGACCAGGAAATTGGCGCTGAGCCAAAGTATGAGATGTAGCCAGTAATTGAATAGCAGTCAACAGTGTCGCTTGCCCAATTAGAGTCAGAATACATGTGAAGGTCTTCTGTTCCTCTAAAAGTAATTCCAAGACTGATTATTCCACATAAATAGCAGAAGATACGCTTTAATGCTGTGTTATCGCAAAGCCTTGATGACTCAGGGACCACTCTAGGTGAGTGTTTAGGAAGAACTCGATGGAGTTCTCCATTGGAATTGGCTACCTACTTATACTACTTTACAAGTGGCTGTGCTTCTATTATTACACTTATCATGTGTCCTTCCAGAACATTCTATGATCACATGATAAAGTCATGTGATATGATTACCTAATCTCCCATGCTATTTATGTCTTGATTCCGTTATACAATTTGATATTAGAGATCAAATGTTTGAGTGCATGGGAAATTCCTTTTTCTCTGGGGCTCTTATAACATGGCCCCCCCTTCAAGATTCCTTGTCCCGAGGAATTTTTTCATCGGTTCCAATTCTCGTCCCATCTTTTCTCTTTCTCTTTTTCGTATCTCCTTTTGTCCCACCTATATAGCAATTTTGCCATAAACTCCCTAGGTAGTTCTTGGCTAAATTCCTTCTCTTCTTCTTCCAGCTCCTGTCGCCTAAGTTCTTCTGCCTCTTCCCCATACTCCCTCTCAAACTCTTCTACTAGCTCTTTCGCGTTTCCTAAATTCTCCCTATTTTCCCACGTGTCCTCTTCTGCCATATATCCCCTCCATCGCACCAAGAACTTTTCCTTTCCCCGTACTATTCTTTTGTTTAAGATTTTCTCCACTTCGAATTCCTCCTCCCCTTCGATAATGACCGGTTTTGGTGGTGTCTTCTTCTGCTCTTCTACCTGTGGTCTGTATAGTTGTATTCTACTTACGTTCACTACAGGATGTATTTTAATCGATTTAGGCAATTCCAGCTCTACTACTACTGCGTTACTAGAGATGATTCCTTTAATCTTGTAGGGGCCTACAAAGCGCTCCATTAGTTTTTCCGATCGTCTCCCCTTCATTTGCCATTTCAGGTCCTTTGTGCTTAGCAGTACTAAGTCCCCTACTCTGTATTCTTCACCTTTCCCTCACTTCCTATCTACAAACTTTTTCATTTCCTCCTGCGCTTTTCCTAGCACTGCTTTCGCCTCTTCCTAGATTTTCTTTATTTTTTCTATGAACCTCCCTGCTGCTTCATGCTTCCCTTTCCTTCTCCCTTCAAATCCCATCCTTGGGTCTTGGCCATAGTTTACTTTGAATGGCAATGCTTTTGTTGCCACGTGAATTTTGTTATTGTACGTGAATTCTGCCGTTCCTAGCCAGTCCGGCCACTGTTCTTGTCTGTGGTCGATGAAAACCCTTAGATATTGCTCTAACTCCTGGTTTATTCTTTCTGTCTGCCTATCTGTTTGTGGGTGATTGTAAGGGGACACCTCCATTTCCACCCCTGAACGGTATGACAACACTCCGGAGCTACCTTAGCTTGTTTACTAGTGGTACTTAAACATACTAGTTTAGCTCTGATCCTGCTGACCCTGACACCAAGGGATGTATATAATGTAGAGTATCCCTCCAGGAGCCTCATCCTAATCTCTGAGGATTCTCCTGGAGGTGAGTTGTATCATAACTGCAAACTGTAATATAACTGAGGGTTCTCCTGGAGTCTTGTGCCCCAGTCGCCCTTACAGTGATAAGCCGTGGAAAGTTTCGTTTGGATTCCCAGTAAGTTATTCAACTCCTTCATTATTCCTGCTGCAAACTGTACTCCTCTATCCGATATGATGTTTTCTGGAAGTCCGTGCAACTTCCATACCTGATCCTGGAACAGCCTTGCGAGTCCCTCTGCCGTCGTTTTTTCCGTAGTTGCTATGAAGTGCGCCATTTTACTAAACCTGTCGCATACTACTAAAACTGCGTCGTATCCTTGAGCTAACAGTAGTTTCGTGATGAAGTCTGCTGAGATGTGACTCCATGGTTTTTCTGGGATCGTGTTAGGCATTAGTTTTCCTGCCGGTGCTTCACTTTGGTTCTTGTACCTCTGACAAGCGTCGCATCCATCCACATATTTTCCCACTTCTTTTGTTACTCCTGGCCACCAATAGTTTCTAGTGACCAATTCTGTCATCTTCCACCTTCCTCCATGCCCTCCTACTGGGGTGTCGTGGTGTAATCGTATTATCTCCCCTCTGAGTTCCCCCTCTGGCACATATATTCTTCCCTTCTTCAGTACTACACTGTCCTCTATCTCCCATTCTTCATCCCTCAGCGTTCTTACTCCTGTTTTCTTTAACTTTTCTACCACCTTTACTATTTTTTTGTTCCCTCTTTGTGTTGTCTTTATTCTTTCTCTCAAGTTTCCCTCTTCCACTATTGTTTCCGCTCCTCTAACCCATTCAGGCTTTATCAATGTCCAGTCCTCGTTATCCTTCTCCACCCCTTCCTGCCAGTCCAGTCTCTTGCTTAATCCATCTGCCTTTCCCATACTTTTTCCTGGAACGTGCTTTAAGATGAAGTTAAATCACGAGAGGTATAAAGCCCATCGTGCCTGCCTTTGATTCAACTTTTGGCTTGTCATAAAGTATTGGAGGTTCTTATGGTCTGTCTAAATTTCGAATTCCAGCTTCACTCCTTCTAAATAGTGTCTCCATGCTTTGAGACACCTAATGACTGCCAACATCTCTTTATCATGGATTTCATAGTTTTGCTCTGTAGCGTTTAATGACTTAGAGATGAAGGCCACTGGCCTCCACTTTCCATCCTCGCACTTTATCGACAATACTCCTCCTGTTGTATAGTCTGAGGCATCCGCCTCCACTCTCATTTCTCCTTTTATATCTGGTATCACTAAAACGGGTTCTGTCGTGAACACCCTTTTTAGTTTTCCAAACGCTTCCTCTTGCTCTCTTTCCCACTTCCATTTCTGCTCCTTTTTGACTAGCACATGTAATAGCACCGCTATCTTAGCGAAGTCCTTTATGAACCTTCTGTAGTAATTGGCTAGGCCCAAGAACTTTTGTACTTCTTTGACGTTTTTAGATGCCGGCCAATTTAATACTCCCTCTACCTTTTCCTTCTGCATTTCCACTCCCCTTGGCCCGATTACTACTCCCAGAAATTCCACCTCTCTTACTTTCCACTTGTACTTCTCTGGTTTTACAAACAGGTCGTTTTCTTCCAATCTTCTCAACACTTCCTCTACCAACTCGTCGTGCCCTTCCTCTGTATCTGTTGCTACTAAAATGTTGTCGATGAAGGTCGCCGTATCTCCCTGATTTATAAGGTCCCGGAAGAGGTTGTTTATCATTGTCTGGAAAGTAGCGAGGGAGTTTGTTAACCCGAAGTACATTACTGTAGATTTGTATGCTCCGATGTGCGTAGTGAATGCTGCTTTCCATTTGTCTCCCTCCTTGATTTGGATATTATTGTAACCCCATCTTAGATCCAACTTTGTAAACACCTTTCTTTTTCCTACTCCATCCAGTATGTCTGTGATAAGTGGCAATGGGTATCCATTTTTTATCGTCCACTGGTTTATATGGCAATAGTCTTGTACCATCCTTTTTTTGCCATCCTTTTTTGCCACAAAGTGCACTGGCAATGTTTGCGGGGACTTTGAGGGCTGAATGTACCCTTTTCGCAGTTGATCCTTCACGAACGCTTGCACCTCTTCCCTTTCTTCTCTTGACAACGAATACACCTTTCTCTTCCTTGGTGTGAACCCTTCTTTTAATTCTATCGCATGATTCCAGGCCTTTTGCACTGGCATCCTTTCTGATTCCCTTTTCCCAAAGACTTTCTTCCACTTCCAAAATCTTTTGGGCACCAACTTCTTTAGCGTCTCTTCGTCCTCATCCTTTTCTACCTTCTTTACTTCTCTTTTCTTTTCTTCTGTCTTTCTTTTTCCACATATGGGTGGGCACCTTGTCATTTTTACCTTCCCTTTTTCCCAATCTATCTCTGGGTTATGGGCTGCCAGCCATGGCATTCCTAATATAACCTCTGTCTTTCCCAAATTGCATATATCCATTCTAACTCTTTCTACATGTCCCTTGAAGAACGTGTTGCACTCTACCTGGTGCGTTATTGCCCCTTCTATATTTACTGATTCATCTACGTTTTTAACTAGTAAGGGTCTCTTTATCTTTTCCATTTTGAACCCCTTTTCCTTTGCAAAGGCCATGTCCATGAATAGACCTGTCGCCCCGCTATCTAACAGCGCCTTGACTGTTACTCCTTCGTGACTTTCTAACTTCTCTAGCCCCACTTTCATCCATACTTCTCTTAGCAGCCGTAGTGTGCGCTGTACATCCCTTACTCTCTCAGTGTTGCTTGTAAAATTTAATTTATTGCCCAACTTTTCTGGGTGCAATACACTGTACAAATTTGAGGAGGCCAGCCAAGAGCTTACTGACCTCCATTCTCTTTTGCTGACTCTTGCAGCGTTTCCACTACTCTTGCCCTATTTTTCTCCCAACAATTTCTGGCCATATGGCCTCACTTTCCACAGTGATAACATGTTCTATCTCCCTCTCTTCCTCTGTCAATGTCCATTGCATTTGGATCTCTCCGTGAACCCGATTGGTTTCCTCCTCTGTTGCCTATATTTCCCTCCTCTCTGTATCCTCCTCCATTATCTCCCCATCTCTGCATTATCTGGCCCCCTCTTCCTCCATATGATCCCCCTTTTGGCTGCGTATTTTCCCCTGGGCGCGCTGCATTCTTTCCCAACATCCTCTCCTCTGCTCTGCTCTGTCTCTGATTCCTATCTAACCTGACCGCTCTCTCTTGCCACTCTCCTATGGTGGACGGCGGTTCTTCTGCTTCTGCTAACTTCCTCCTGATGGCTCCATTTAACCCTCTCTTGAACTCCTCGATAAGGGGTTGCCCCTTGTAGCCGCTTCCCCTGGCGACCTTTTTAAACTCCTGCATGTACTCATCACAGGTCCTCCCTGCCTGTTCTATTGTCCTCAACTGCTCTATCTTCCTTTCCTCTTCTGACGTCTCCCCAAAGTCATTTCTTATTTTCGCAAACAACTGTTCTGCTAACTTTACTTCTGACTCTCCTTTGGCCAGCTCGTCCAACAGATTGTCCTTCCATGCCTCCGCCACTTCTCCTTGCACATAAGACAATACCCAGGCCACCTGGGTTGTTGCCGCTTCTTCTATCATTTTCATCCTGATATATATGTGAGCCGCGTTGATGAACGCGCTCACCTCCTCCATCTTTCCACTGAATATCTGAGGTCTTGCGACCTCTACTCGGCTCCCCTGCTATTGGAGAAGCATGGTGTTAACCTGCTGTTGCAGGGTGGCGATCATGGCGAGGAGTTGTTTCTCGCGGGTTGGTGGTGGTGGTTGGCGGGGGGCAGACGCCAGAGATGCTTCCCCTTGTTGTTGTTGTTGTTGTCGAGACATGGTTTTTGATGGTGATGGTAATGGTGATGGTGAGGGGGATGATGATTCATACTCGGATGATTCTTGATCCAGGGTGAGGCTACGTCTAACAGGGAGTATAATCTTCTCCTATCTAGACTCCTACTGCCTTACTGACTACTACCTTGATCAAAAGTAGACTATTGCCCCTAAGAAGGGAACCCTTGCTCTAAGTGGCCTTTTAAGAAGTAACCGTCGCTCTCTTGTATGTACCCGTCACAATAGATGACAGCATGGAGCTTATACAAAGAAAAGGTAGCTAACAGGCCCAATTAACAGGTCAGGACTTGAACAAAACACCTGGACTTGGTATTTAGTCTCCTCCCTCAGTCCCTAACTGACTGAAAAGTTCCCTTTACAGCTAGGGCCCACTATCCAAGAGGCTTGTGAGCACTGTGCTCACTAGCGAGGAAGGTAAGAGAGTAAGTGGTGATTGGGGGTACCCGCTCGCAGTACTGGTATCAAGCTAACTACACGTTAAGCAAGTATGGACAGGGATCGAGGTGATCAGTGTCCGGGAGTGGTATTGAGTTCTTTTGTTATTGCAAAGCCTTGATGACTCAGGGACCACTCTAGGTGAGTGTTTAGGAAGAACTCGATGGAGTTCTCCATTGGAATTGGCTATCTACTTATACTACTTTACAAGTGGCTGTGCTTCTATTATTACACTTATCACATGTCCTTCCAGAACATTCTATGATCACATGACTTTGTCATGTGATATGATTACCTAATCTCCCATGCTATT
>Ga0157360_1001021_pt1 | contig 10484 bp, 8 predicted proteins | sample AttlaeALBM1_FD_111483 | JGI IMG/M metagenome (GOLD analysis project Ga0157360, IMG submission 111483) | Fungus gardens microbial communities from leaf cutter ant in Ribeirão Preto, State of São Paulo, Brazil - Atta laevigata ALBM1 | ecosystem: Host-associated > Fungi > Mycelium > Unclassified ... | reverse complement strand
TGATGCCCAGATCCTGCGCCACCGGCGTCAGCAGGCTGACGGGCATAAATTCCGAAGCGATCAGCACCACGACGCCCAGGGCCATCGAGAAGATAGCGCCCCAGGCGGCGTGGTGGCGCGATGCGGTGTGTGTTGAGAAAGTCGTCATAGGTTAATCCATAAGTTTCAGGGCTGTAAGAGGCTACCTGAACTGCGGCCTTGAATTAACCTGGATAAACCGGATGTAATTGTGAATCAAACTCATCAATTGACGACACCTCTCGCTCTGACTCACCGCATCTGCAGAACAATGGGGTTGATGCTGGCGGGATCGGTGTGCTGCCGCATTTCAGCCACCGCTTTCGCCTCCGTCTGCGCGCCGCTGTTGCCCCAGGATGAGCGAATATAGTTGAGCACCTCTGCCGTCTCCTGATCCGAAAGCTGTTTGCGGTATGGCGGCATACGGTAGGCGTCCGGTACGCCGTTGGTGACCACCCTCGCGGAACCGTTCAGCACGATATTGATCGCCGAAGAGGCGTCGACCTGCATCGAGGTGGCGCCGGCCAGTGGCGGGATCCACGGCGCCTGCCCGCGGCCGTCTGCACCATGGCAGCTGCTGCAGCGCGCGATAAAAGTCTGCTCGCCGGGACGGCGGCTTGCGCCCTGACTGCTTTGCTGCACATAACGCCAGGCGTGGCCGCTGTCGTTGCTGCCCGGCGGCAGCGACTTAAGGTAGTGCGCAATGGCGCGCAGATCGTCGTCGCGCATAAACTGGGTGGAGTTATTGAACGCGTCGGTCATCGAGCCGAACACCACGGCGTGCGCGTTGCGCCCGCTTTTCAAAAACGTCACCACGTCATCCTCGCTCCAGCGGCTTATGCCGCTGCCGGCGTCGCCGCGCAGGCTGGGCGCGTACCAGCCATCAAGCAGCGCGCCCGCCAGGTAGTCCGGGCTGCTCGCATCAAGCGCCTTCTCATTAAAGGCCAGCCCGCGCGGCGTATGGCAGCTGCCGCAGTGGCCTGGGCCTTCCACCAGATAAGCGCCCCGGTTCCAGCGCTCGTCGCGGTTAGCCGCTGGCTGCCAGGGCTCACCGCTGGCGAAAGCGGCGCGCCACAGCGCCAGCGGCCAACGCATATTGAGCGGCCAGGGAATGTCCGACGGCTGGTTTTGCCGCGAAGCGGGCTGCACGCCGTGCATCATAAAGGCATAGAGGGCGCGGATATCCTCATCGCTCAGCTTCTGGTAAGAGGGAAACGGCATTGCCGGATAGAGCCGATGCCCGTCCTGCGCCACGCCCTGGCGCACCGCGCGGTCGAAGTCGGCCAGCGAGTAGCGGCCAATACCGCTCGTCCGGTCGGGCGTGATATTGGTGGTGTAGATATTGCCAACCGGCGTCGCCATCGTCAGACCGCCGGAAAACGGTGCGTTCTCCGGCGTGCTGTGGCAGGCGACGCAATCGCTGAGACGCGCGACATATTCGCCGCGCTGGATAAGATCGGGCGAGCTGGAGGCCGCCGCGTTATCGAAAGGCGACGCTGGCGTGCGCAGCATCCACAGTAGTGCGCCGGTTACGATAATAAGCGTCGCTATCAGCAGCAAACAGAGCCTTTTCCTGGTCATGATGTTTTCCTTAAGAACCTGCGGCTCAGGTAAAGTTGTAGCGCGACAGCGGCATAGAGCGGATACGCTGCCCGGTCAGCCTGGAGACGGCATTCGCCACCGCTGGTGGCACGGCGGGCAGCGGCGGTTCGCCGATGCCGCCCATTTTTGCCCCGCTTTCGATAATGCGCACCTCAACCTGCGCCATGCGCGACGGCGGCAGAATCGGATAGAGGTCGAAATTGCGCGCGACCGGCTGGCCCTTTTCGAACAGCGCCTCTTCCAGCAGCACCTGCGACAGCCCCAGCGCCACCGCGCCGTTGACCTGCGCCGCGACGATGGCCGGATTGACGATGCTGCCGGGATCGATCGCCTCCCAAACCCGATGCACCCTGACCTGCCCGTTCTCGATCGACACTTCCGCTATCGCGGCCGCCTCGGTGCCGAACGGCGACGCCATCGCCACGCCGCGTGCGCGTCGACTGCCATCCTCGGCGGTATAGGGGCCGGGCTTCCATCCGCCGGAGAGATCGACCACCGCTTGCAGCAGCGTCGTCAGGCGGGCATTTCCCTTCAGCAGACGCAGGCGCAGCGCTAAGGGATCGAGCTTGCCGCTGTCGGCGATCTCGTCGAGAAATGATTCATAGAGAAAGTCGTTCATCGAATTGCCGACCGAGCGCCAGTAGCCGAGCTTTACCGGCCCTTTTTTATAGATCTGCGCAATGCGTACGTGCGGGATGCCGTAGGCTTTGCCGGTGAGGCCTTCGGTCGCGGTGGGATCGAGCTTATCACCCTGCTTGCCGGAGATACCTTCGGTCGGACCTTCGCAGATGCTGATCGCTTCCAGCGCCAGCGGATAGCCCTCGCTATCCAGACCGGCGCGGAAGCGCACCGCCGCCATCGGACGATGGGTGTCGCGCAGAAACTCCTCTTCGCGGCTCCAGATCAACTTGACCGGACGACCGACCGCCTTCGCCAGTTCAACCGCCTGCGGCCAGGCCATCGCGCCGTCGTAGATGAAGTGACGGCCGAAAAAGCCGCCCAGCAGCGGGGAATGAATAAAGATCTTCTCGGCGTCCAGTCCGGTGCGCTTCGCCACCTCGCCCTGAAACATCTCCGGCGCCTGATTGGGGATCCACAGCTCCAGCGTGCCGTCACTGTTGAAGCGCGCCAGCGCCGAAGGCGGTTCCAGCTGGGCGTGGTTAAGGTACTGGCTATGGTAGGTTGCGCTTATCGTACTTCTGGCGGCGGCGAAACCCGCTGCGAAATCGCCTTTTACCTCTGCCTCTTGGCCCTCGCCCGGTTGGTTCGCCAGCGCCTGAGCAAAATCAGCCGAGGAAAAATCGGCTGGCATTAGTTCTGCGTCGGCAGGCGCCAGCCACTCTACCTGTAGCGTCTCGACGGCGCGTTTAGCCTGCCACCAACGCTCGGCGACCACCGCCACCGCGCCCGGCAGGCGGTGCACCGAGTGCACGCCCTTCATCGCCTGCACCTGCGCTTCGTTGCGCAGCGCGCCGGCGGTCATGCCCAGCCGCGGCGCGTGCTGGACCGCCGCGTGCAGCATATTGTCGACGCGGCAGTCGATGGTGTAGATCGCCTGCCCGGTCGATTTCGCCCAGGCGTCGAGACGCTTGACCGGCTTGCCGATCCAGCGGAACTGCGTGGGATCTTTTAAGGCGACCGCATCCGCTGGCGGGATCGGCAGATCGCGCGCGCGGCTCGCCAGATCGCCGTAGCTCAGCGTCCGGCCGGAGGCGTCGTGCACCACCTTTCCCGGTTCGGTGCGCAGCGAGGCGAGCGGCACGTCCAGCGAGGTCGCCGTCGCCTGCAGCAGCATATGGCGCGCCAGCGCGCCGAGGCGACGCATCGTCATGTAGCTGGTGCGCACCGACTGGCTGCCGCCGGTGATGCGCATCCCGCTCTCCATGACCTTGTACTGCTCTCCCGCTGGCGCGTTCTCTACCACGAAGCTGGCGGGATCGGCATCCAGCTCTTCGCCGACGATCTGCGCCATGGCGGTAAAAATGCCCTGTCCGCCCTCAATAAACGGCGAGAGAAAGCGCACGCTGCCGTCCGGGCGGATCGCCAGAAAAGCGGGCACGCGCGTGCCGGGCGGCAGCGCCTGCTGCGCCACCTGCGCGCGGGTCTGCTCCACAGGCAGGCCGATCCCCAGCACCAGCGCGCCCGCGACGCCGCCTGTCGCCAGCAGAAAACGGCGGCGCGACAGGTTGGCGGGCTCGTCGCCGGACGTGAATGCAGATGATTGCAGAGATTTTTTCACTGCGCGTCTCCCTGTTCCGCCACCTCGTGGATGGCCGCGCTGATGGCGTTATAGGTGCCGCAGCGGCAGAGATTCACCATCGCCGCCGCGATCTGCTGGTCGGAAGGATGTGCGTTCTGCCTGAGCAGCGCGGTCGCTGCCATCACCTGGCCCGACTGACAGTAGCCGCACTGCGGCACCTGATGCTTCACCCAGGCCGCCACCACGCGTTTGCCTATCTCGTCCTTTTCAATCGCTTCGATGGTGGTGATCTCTTTTCCTGCCACCCTATCCAGCGGCGTCACGCAGGATCGCACCACCTGACCGTCGATCATTACTGAGCAGGCGCCGCACTGCGCCAGACCGCAGCCATATTTGGTGCCGGTCATGCCGAGGTCGTCGCGTATCACCCAGAGTAACGGCGTGTCGCCGTCGGCTTCGACCTCAAGGGTTTGATTGTTTATCTGAATTTCCATGGGGCTCCGGTCTTAATGGCTCGCAATTTCTCCCTATCCTTACAGAGAATAATGGAATGAGTAACCGGCCCGCGCCGCATACGCTGCTGAGCAAAATTCATTAATCCTCACAAGGGCCGCGGCCGGGCTTTTCTCAGCGGGTCGGCGCTTTTAATCATCTGTGCGATAGCGTAATTGAGGTTGGATCCCCCGGCCTGAATAGGCTAATTTTCCGAATTCTGTGAATTAAAATCAGCAATCAGGCGGGAAAAGATGAATGACATTCAGGCGTTTATTGCGGTGGCCAGAGCGCAGAGCTTTACCCGCGCGGCGGCGGGTCTGGGCGTGAGTCCGTCGGCCCTCAGCCATACCATTCGCAATCTGGAAGAGCGCATCGGCGTGCGCCTGCTGGCGCGCACCACGCGTAACGTCGCCCCGACGGAGGCGGGCGAACGCCTGTTGCAGTCGGTCGCGCCGTTATTCGAACAGATCAACAGCGAAATCGCGCGTATCGGCGAATTACGCGACACCCCGGCCGGCAATATCCGCATCACCTGTTCCGACGACGCCGCCGAGAGCCTGCTGCGCCCTGCGCTGCCCGCTTTTTTCGCGCAATACCCCGATATCAGCGTGGAAATCTGCATCGACTACGGCTTTACCAATATTATCACCGAGCGTTTTGATGCCGGCATTCGGCTGGGTGAATCGATCAGCCGCGATATGATTGCGGTGCGGCTGGGGCCAGACTGGCGGCTGGCAGTGGTCGGCACGCCCGCCTATTTTCAGTCGCATCCCGTTCCCGTGATCCCTCAGGATCTCACGGCGCACCGCTGTATTAATATCCGTCACTCGCCAGGCGGCAGCGTCTACGCGTGGGAATTTGAAAAAGCGGGCCGCAAACTCACTATTCGGGTGAACGGTCCGCTGTTATCCAACAGCATTATTCACGTGATGAACGGCGCGCTGGACGGCATCGGCCTGGCCTGTGTGCCGGAGCATATGGCGCGGCCCCATATCGAGGCGGGCCGCCTGATTGAGGTGTTGGCCGACTGGAGTCCGCTGTTCGAGGGGTTCCACCTCTACTATCCCAACCGACGCAACACCTCTTCCGCTTTTGCCGCCTTTGTCGAGGCGGTTCGATATCGTGGCTAATGCGGCTGCGCGTCCAGCTGCGCCTGGATCCACTGCAGAAAGTAGCTGACGCGTGGAAACTGCGCATAGCCACGCGGATAGACCAGGTGATGGGCGCTGACCGGCAAACTCAGTTCAGCGTCAAACACCTTCACCAGTTTGCCGCTGCGCAGGTAATCGGCGGCCAGCAGTTCGCTTTCGAAAATTAGCCCGTGGCCAAGCATCGCCGCTTCCAGGCTCATATAAGAACGGTCAAAGCGAAACAGCCACTCTTGGGTCGGCTGCGACAATTGCTGCATGGCGAACCACTGCGGCCACTGAATTAACGGCGACTCAGAGAGGATCAGCGCGTGGTTATTTAGCTCGGCCGGTTCACGCAGCGGATATTTCTCCAGATAAGCTGGCGACGCCAGCACCGACATTTTTTCATGACGGATGGTTTTTATTTCAAACGCTTTCCACTCGGGAAATCCATGGCGCACGGCAATATCGATGTTATCGCGGCTAAAGGATAAATTCTCATATGAGCAGGAGAGCGTTACCTGTATTTCCGGATGAGCGTCGCGAAATTTATGAATGCGCGGCAGCAGCCACAGCAGTCCAAAGCTGGGCGCGCAGTGAATACGCAGCGCGCTGCGATCTTTCTCATCGCGAATACGCGACGTCGCCTGCGTCAGGCCGAGGATCAGCGGGCGGATCTCTTCTAAATAGCGCTCGCCCGCCAAAGTAAGCAGCACCCCTTTCGCTGAACGGTGAAACAAAATGCAGCCCAGCGCTTTTTCCAGTTTCGCCAGCTGGTGGCTCGCCGCTGACGGCGTAATATTTAATTTTTCTGCGGCCCGCGCCACATTTCCTGTTTGCGCCACCTCTTCAAATACGCGCAGCGCTTTTAAAGAAGGCAGTGGACTGACCGGCTTTTCCATACTCTCTCCATTGCTCGGTTTTGTGATTTATATCCGTTTTAACCTGCGGAAAATGTTAACTCCATCAAACCAACAGTTTCATTCAGCATCAAATGAATTTTTTTGCATTGCCACTCTGGCCGGCTTTTCTGATGCTGAGAGGGAACCCTGCCGGTAGCGATACCGAACCCTATAAAAAAAGAATCTGGAGCCACATATGTTGCTGAAAGATAAAGTTGCGATTATTACGGGCGCCGCCTCTGAGCGCGGTATCGGACGCGCCACGGCTGCCTGCTTCGCCCATCACGGCGCTCGCGTGGTGGTGCTCGATCTCGATGAGGCAGCGGCACAGCGCAGCGCGCTGGCGCTGGGATCTGGCCATCTGGGCCTCGCGGCCAACGTCACCGACGCCGAGGCGATTCAGCGCGCCGTCGCGCAGGTCATGAATGAATATGGCCGTATCGACGTGCTGGTAAATAACGCGGGCATCACGCAGCCGGTTAAAACTCTGGAGATCGCCGCCGAAGATTATAACCGCATCCTCGATGTCAACCTGCGCGGCACGCTGCTGATGTCGCAGGCGGTGATCCCTGTCATGCAGCGTCAGGGCGGCGGCAGCATCGTCTGCCTCTCCTCGGTGTCGGCGCAGCGCGGCGGCGGCATCTTCGGCGGCCCGCACTATAGCGCCGCCAAGGCGGGCGTTCTCGGTCTGACCAAAGCGATGGCGCGCGAGTTCGGCCCGGATCAGATCCGCGTTAACGCGCTGACGCCTGGCCTGATCCAGACCGATATCACCGGCGGGCTGCTGCACGATGAACGGCGCCACGCCATTATCGATTCGATTCCCCTTGGACGCCTCGGCGCGGCTGACGACGTGGCCCACGCCGCGCTGTTTCTTGCCAGCGATCTCTCCAGCTACCTCACCGGCATCACCTTAGACGTGAACGGCGGCATGCTGATCCACTGATCGGCTCCTTTTCTCCAGCAGCCTGGCTGCTGGTTCACTGCAAGGGTGACTATCATGACCACGCTGAATATCAGTGCGGCTGTCGCTGCGCGCGACGGCGCCTATCGCAAAATCGCCTGGCGTCTGATGCCGTTTTTAATGCTGTGCTACCTCTGCGCCTATCTGGATCGCGTTAACGTTGGCTTTGCCAAGCTGCAGATGATGGACGATCTTTCGCTAAGCGAAACCGTCTACGGCCTCGGCGCCGGGATCTTTTTCCTCGGATACTTCTTTTTCGAGGTGCCGAGCAACCTGATCCTGCACCGCGTCGGCGCGCGCCGCTGGATCGCTCGCATTATGATCACCTGGGGGCTGATCTCCGGCGCCTTTGCCTTTGTCGAGAGCGCCTGGCAGTTCTATCTGCTGCGCTTTCTGCTTGGCGTCGCTGAAGCCGGGCTGGCGCCGGGCTTGCTGCTCTATCTCACCTACTGGTTTCCCGCGCATCGCCGGGCGCGCATGACGGTGCTCTGGTTCGTCGCGATTCCGCTCTCCGGCATGATCGGCGGTCCGCTGTCGGGCTGGATTATGGAGACCTTCGCTGGCTGGCACGGCTGGGCGGGCTGGCAGTGGATGTTTATGCTGGAGGCGATCCCGACCCTGGTGATGGGGCTGGTGGTGCTGGTGGTGCTGAAGGATCGCGTCGAACAGGCGAGCTGGCTCGATGAAGGCGAAAAGCGCATGGTGCGCGCCGATCTGGAAGAGGATAACCAGCAGAAGTCCCATCACGGCACCATCAAAGAGTTTGTGGCGGATAAGCGCCTCTGGACGCTGGCGGCGATCTACTTCTGCGTGGTGATGGGCCAGTACGCCCTGACCTTCTGGCTGCCGACGCTGGTGCGAAACGCCGGCATTCGCGAGCCGCTGCATATCGGCCTGCTCACCAGTCTGCCCTACCTCTGCGCCATCGTCTTTATGCTGATGGCGGGCCGCAGCGGCGATCGTCACCGCGAGCGACGCTGGCACCTGATTGTGCCGATGCTGCTCGGCATGGCGGGCCTGACGCTGGCGACCTCGCTGGGCCACAGCGTGGCGCTGTCGCTGTTCTTTCTTTGCCTCGCGGCGGCGGGCATTCTCTCCGCCTCATCGCTGTTCTGGATGCTGCCGACCAATCTGCTGGGCGGTGTCTCCGCCGCCGCCGGTATCGCGGCAGTCAACTGTATCGCCAATCTCGCCGGTTTCTTTTCGCCCTGGCTTATCGGCTCTATTACCACGCTGACCGGCTCGCCCGCGTCGGGCATGTACTTTATCGCTGCGGTTCTGCTGCTCGGCGCGCTCTGCGTGCTGCGCATCCGGGCGGCGGACGTCAATCGTTAATCAGGAGGTTCTATGCATACCCTTACTTCACCGCCGACGCTGCGCCAGCGCGCCACCCATATTCGCCGCCATGCGCTGCTGATGGGCCAGGTGCAGGGCCAGGGCTATATCGGGCAGGCGCTGGGCGCCGCCGATTTGCTCGCGGTCAGCTATTTCCATGCGCTGAACTATCGCGCAGAGGATCCTGAATGGGAAGGCCGCGATCGGTTCTATCTCTCTATCGGCCACTACGCTATCGCCCTTTACGCGGCGCTGCTGGAGGCGGGCGTCATCCCCGAAGCGGAGCGCGAAACCTACGGCAGCGACGAGAGCCGTTTGCCGATGTCAGGCATGGCGGCCTACACGCCCGGCATGGAGATTACCGGCGGCTCGCTCGGCCACGGCCTCGGCATTGCGGTGGGCGCCTGCCTCGGGCTGAAACGCAAGGGTTCAGCCTCGCGGGTCTACAACCTGCTGTCTGACGGCGAGCTGAACGAAGGCTCTACCTGGGAAGCCGCGATGTCGGCGTCGCACTGGCAGCTGGATAACCTGATCGCCATTATCGACGTCAATAATCAGCAGGCGGACGGCCACAGCAGCGAGATCCTGGCGTTCGAGCCAATAGTTGAGCGCTGGCAGGCCTTCGGCTGGTATGCGCAGCGCGTGGACGGCAACGATATTGCGGCGCTGGTTACCGCCTTTGACGCCGCACGCGACTGGCCGCAGCCGCAGCCGCGCGTGATTATTTGCGACACGCGCATGGGCAAAGGCGTGCCTTTCCTTGAAACCCGGGAAAAGACCCACTTTATTCGCGTCGACGCGGATGAATGGAGCAAAGCCCTTACTGCACTGGAACAGGGAGCATAAGATGAATAGTTCAACGCTAAAAAAACGGTTGACCACTTCGGCAATGATCGCCTCGATTGCCGCCGAGGGACAGCCGACGGAATCCGCGCCCTTTGGCCACGCGCTGGTCGAGCTGGCGCGCCAGCGTCAGGATATCGTCGGCCTGACCGCCGATCTGAGCAAATACACTGATCTGCACCTTTTCGCCGACGCCTTCCCCGAACGTTTCTTTCAGATGGGCATGGCGGAGCAGCTGCTGATGAGCGCCGCCGCCGGCATGGCGCGCGAGGGATTTACCCCCTTCGTCACCACCTATGCGGTGTTCGCCTCACGCCGCGCCTACGACTTTATCTGCATGGCGATTGCCGAAGAGAACCTCAACGTGAAAATCGCCTGCGCCCTGCCCGGCCTGACCACCGGCTACGGGCCGAGCCATCAGGCGACGGACGATGTGGCGATTTTTCGCGGCATGCCCAACCTGATGATTATCGATCCCTGCGATTCGCGGGAAATCAGCCAGGTGGTGCCGGCTATCGCCGAGCATCAGGGACCGGTCTATATGCGTCTGCTGCGCGGCAAGGTGCCGCTTGTGCTGGATAAGTATGACTACCGCTACCAGCACGGCAAAGCGCAGCGCCTGCGCGCGGGCAAGCATGCGGTGATTATCAGCAGCGGCATAATGACGATGCGCGCGCTGGAGGCGGCGGAACAGCTGGAAAGCCGCGGCATTGAGGTCGGCGTGGTGCACTCGCCGGTGATCAAGCCGCTGGACGAGGCGACGATACTGCGCGAAGCCGGTGAAGCGGTGAGCGCGCAACGGCTGGTGATCACGGCGGAAAACCACTCGATTACTGGCGGACTGGGCGAAGCCATTGCAGCGACGCTGCTGCGCCACGGCGTGGCGCCCCGCTTCCGTCAGATTGCCCTGCCCGACGCCTTTCTCGCCGCAGGCGCGCTGCCGACGCTGCACGACCGCTACGGCATCTCCACGCAGGCGATGGTGACGCAGATTA
>Ga0157360_1001020_pt1 | contig 10486 bp, 9 predicted proteins | sample AttlaeALBM1_FD_111483 | JGI IMG/M metagenome (GOLD analysis project Ga0157360, IMG submission 111483) | Fungus gardens microbial communities from leaf cutter ant in Ribeirão Preto, State of São Paulo, Brazil - Atta laevigata ALBM1 | ecosystem: Host-associated > Fungi > Mycelium > Unclassified ... | reverse complement strand
TTTCCAAGCAGGTGAGCGACATTGAGGACATGATCCAGCAGGGCGCGCAGATCATCATCATCAACCCGACCGATACCGTAGGCGTCACGTCCGTCGTGAAGACCGTTCATGACAAGAACATCCCGATTGTCTCGGTAGATGCTCAGGCTGGCGGCCCTCTGGACGCGTTTGTCGGTTCCAAGAACTACGATGCCGGCTTCAAGGCCTGCGAATACCTCGCGACGACGATCAAGACCGGCAATATCGGCATTATCGACGGTATCCCGGTCGTGCCGATTCTTGAGCGTGTCAAAGGCTGCAAAGACGCCATTGCCAAGCATTCCGACATCAAGATTGTCAGCGTTCAGAACGGTAAGCAGGAGCGTGATCAGGCTCTGACGGTGGCGGAGAACATGCTTCAGGCCAACCCGGATCTGAAGGGCATCTTCAGCGTCAACGACAATGGATCGCTAGGTGTTCTTTCAGCCATCGAATCCAATGGCTCGGACGTGAAGCTGGTTAGCGTTGATGGCAACCCGGAAGCCGTGAAAGCCATCAGCAAGCCGGGCTCCCATTTCATCGCCACGGCTGCGCAGTTCCCCCGGCAGGAAATCCGTCTGGCACTCGCGCTCGCGCTTGCCAAAAAATGGGGCGCAGAAGTGCCGAAGGTTCTGCCAGTCGATGTCGAACTGATCGACGCGACGAAAGCCAAAACGTTCAGCTGGTAAATTCCGAAGGCGGTCCCGGATTCCGGAGGAAAGATCATGACAGAACCCAGTCAGACATCCCCAGAACCGCTTCTGGCGCTTGAGGGAATCTCCAAAAGCTTTCCGGGAGTGCGGGCATTGCGGAATGTCAGCCTCAGCCTGGAGCGTGGAGAAATCCATGCTCTTCTGGGAGAGAACGGTGCTGGAAAATCCACGATTATCAAGATCATGGGTGGTATCCAGTCTCAGGATGAAGGGCAGATCTTTCTCAACGGAAAAGAATGCCACTTCTCCAGCTACAAGGATGCCATCAGCGCGGGGCTCGGAATTGTTTTTCAGGAATTCAGCCTGATTCCTGAACTCGACGCCGTGGATAATATTTTCCTCGGGCGCGAGATGCGGAACGCTCTCGGCTTTTCCCGCAAAAGCGAAATGACAAGCATCGCGCAGGGGATTTTCGAGCGTCTGGGGGTAAAAACGCGGTTTGACGTTCCTGTCGCGCGTCTCAGTGTCGCGGAACAGCAGTTTGTGGAAATCGCGAAAGCTCTGTCACTGGATGTGCAGGTTCTCATCCTCGACGAACCAACCGCGACCCTGACCCCGACGGAAGCTGAACTGCTCTTCAACGTCATGCGACAGCTTCGGGATCAGGGGATCGGAATTTTCTTCGTGTCACATCACCTCGAAGAGATTTTTGAAATCTGTGACCGGATTACGGTGCTGCGTGATGGCGCTCATGTGGGCGTTCTGAAAACAGCCGAGTGCACGATGGATCATCTGGTTGAGCGGATGGTCGGCCGAAAAATTGAGAATACGTTCCCCCCCAAACCCGCTCTCCATACTGCCGAGCGCATTCTGGAAGCCGAAAATATTCGCTTTGCCAGCAACGTGCACCCCAACAGTTTCTACCTGCGAAAAGGTGAAATCCTCGGTTTTGCCGGGCTTGTCGGCTCAGGCCGAACGGAAACGGCTCTGGCGTTGATTGGTGCACTGCCATGCCCCGGAAAAACGGTGCGGATTGAGGGCAGGGAAGTGTCCATGGGGAATCCGGCACATGCTCTGCGTCATGGCATCGGGATTCTGCCGGAAAGCCGAAAAACCGAAGGATTGATCCTCGGCTTCAGCATCCGGGACAACATCTCCATCAACAACCTGCCGCAATATACCCGCTCGATCGGCACGATCGACACCGCGCGGGAGAAGCGGAAGACACAGGAGCTGATGTCCGCCGTCCGCATCAAAGCCCCTTCGGACGAAACGACTGTGGTGAGCCTTAGTGGCGGAAACCAGCAGAAAGTCGTGATTGCGCGCTGGCTGAACCGCCGGAGCAAGATCCTGATCTTCGATGAGCCCACCCGCGGCATTGATGTCGGGGCAAAGGCCGAAATCTACACACTCATGCGGAACCTCACGGCAGAGGGATACGCCATCATCATGATCTCATCCGAGCTTCCGGAGGTCGTCGGAATGTGTGACCGCGTGGCTGTATTCAGCCATGGCGTCATCACGGCGGTTCTGGAGGGGGATGCCATCAGTTCGGAAGAGGTAATGCGTCATGCAACAGCAAGCGTTAAAAAGTCCGCAGTCGATGCACTCTCTGCTTGAGCGTTACAGAGCGTCAAAATTCGCGCGGTCAACGGCGTTTCTCCCGGCGGTCGGACTGTTCGTAGTCGTAGCCTGCATGATCGCGCTCAACAGTCGCTTCCTGTCCTTCGGCAACCTCGAAAACGTCGCCAGACAGGTTTCGATCAACGCCATCATTTCCGTAGGCATGACCTTTGCCATTCTCACGGGCGGCATTGACCTTTCTGTGGGCGCGGTCATGGCGCTGGCCGGAACCATTACGGCGGGTCTTCTGGTTTCTGGCTTGAACGCCGGACTAGCCGTTCTGGCTGGGCTGGGTGTCGGGGCGCTCTTCGGAGCCGGAAACGGATTGTGCATCGCTCGTCTCGGAATGCCGCCGATCATTGTGACGCTGGCCTCCATGAGCATCGCCCGTGGGCTGGGGCTGATCTACACGAACGGCTATCCCATCTCGGGCCTCCCAGACTGGTTTGCGTTTATCGGCCGCGGGAAGGTTCTGGGAATCCAGACACCCATTCTCATCATGTTGGTGGTCTATGCGCTGGCCTATCTGCTGCTCCAGCGCATGCCGATTGGCCGCTACATCTACGCGATCGGTGGCAATGAAGAGGCTGTCCGCCTCTCCGGCATCGATTCCCGTAAATACAAGATCATCGTTTACCTGATCGGTGGGTTCACTGCCGCTTTGGCTGGCGTTGTCCTGTCCTCCCGCCTCATGAGCGGCCAGCCGAACGCGGGTGTCGGCTTCGAACTCGATGCCATCGCTGCCGTGGTTTTGGGAGGCACCTCAATTTCCGGCGGCCGGGGTTCCATTATCGGCACCCTGATCGGCGCCATGCTGCTGGGCGTCCTGAACAACGGGCTGAACCTGCTTGAGGTCTCCCCTTACGTTCAGAACGTCATCAAGGGCGCGATCATCCTCCTCGCAATTTTCATCAGTCGTCAGCGCGGCACAGCGTCCGCACACTGAGACAGCATCACAGGATAGTGCATATGACACAGTCTCTTCAGGGTAAGATCGTCGCTATTACTGGCGCGGCTTCGGGCATCGGCCTCGAATGCGCCCGCTATCTCATCGAAGCTGGCGCGGTCGTCTATCTTCTGGACCGTGATGCCAAAACTCTCGAAGACAAACCGGCAGAACTCGGCAGCCAGGCCCATGCGATCATCGTCGATCTCTTCGACTACAAAACCGTAGATGCTGCGGTCGCGCAGATCGTTGAGGAGCAGGGCCGGATCGATGTTTTCCACGCCAATGCCGGCGCGTATGTGGGCGGCAATGTCTGGGAAGGGGATCCCGATAGCTGGGATGCGATGCTGCACCTGAACATCAATGCAGCTTTCCGCTCGGTCCGTGCCGTGCTGCCGCAGATGATGAAGCAGGAAAGTGGCTATATCGTCATGACCAGCTCGATCGCGGGCATGATCCCCATCATGGCTGAGCCGATCTACACGGCCTCGAAACATGCCGTGCAGGCCTTTGTGCATACAGTGCGCCGTCAGGTCGCGAAGTACGGAATGCGTGTGGGAGCCATCCAGCCGGGCCCGGTGGTTACGCCTTTGCTGAAAGACTGGGATCAGGCGCGCCTTGAAGCCAACATCAAAGCTGGTGCCCTGATGGAAGCCAAGGAAGTTGCCGAAGCCCTAATTTTTATCCTGACACGTTCAAAGGGCGTGATGGTGCGGGATCTGGTGGTTCTGCCACATAACTTCGACGCCTGGACGGACCAGTGTCACTGCCCCCGGACGTTAGTGGGCAGTGACTTTTTTGGCTGTCAGAACATTCCCCAAGGATGCCACGACAATACACAGAACGCCCATCCAGCGTGCCACGGATAGACCTTCCCCAAGAAAAATCCACCCTGAGATGGCTCCGAGCATAGGCTCCATACTCAGGAGAATACCGAGGTCTCTGGGTTTCAGACGGCGCATCGCCATCATGTCCAGAATATAGGGAACAGCCGAAGACAGCACAGCCACGCTCAGCGCAGCGCCTCCCTGCCAAGGATGTGTGATAACGGTCGGAATCGTCGGGATGAGGCAGGGAAGCAACAGGATTCCGGCTGTTGTCATGCCAAGCGTCGTGGCCTGCCCCGCATCCAGAATCTTCCCCATCCGGGTGCCCGTCAGAATGTAAACGATCCAACCACATCCACTCAGCAACGCTGCACAGATCCCAAACAGGTCCAGATGATGCAGCGTGCCCGCCACCGCTGCTGTTTCTGGCCTTAGCAGCAGGTACAGCCCAGCAATCACGAAGAGTGCCCAGCAGAGATCCAGCCACCGCCGTGAACCCGTCAGGGCCAGGGTCAGCGGACCCGTGAATTCCAGCGCAACCACGATTCCTAAAGGAAGTCGAACCAGCGCGACGTAAAAACAGAAATTCATGACCGCAACGGATGCGCCATAGGGCAATAGCAGCTTCCAGGCCGCAGGCGTCAGGGTCATGCGGGTAGGTCGCCAGATCGCCAGAAGAATCAGCGCTGCCATACAGACACGCAGGCCGACCATACCCGTCGGCCCAAAAAGTGGGAAAAGCCCCTTCGCCAGTGTGGCACCGATCTGGAAGGATGAAATTCCCCCGATCAGCAGCCCTACGGCCTTCAGCTGTCCGTATTTTTCAACAGATTGCACACCGGTGTTCACGTTCAGACGTCAAGGTCTTCAACAGAACGGGCATGCTCCTGAATAAAGCGGAAGCGAAGCTCTGGCTTGCGACCCATGAGACTCTCTACACGCTCGCTTGTCAGCGCCCGGTCTTCCGGGGGTGCCACAACGCGCAGAAGTGTACGGCGTGCAGGATCCATGGTCGTCTGCTTGAGATCCTTCACAGGCATCTCACCCAGACCTTTGAATCGGGAGACTTCAACCTTGGCGTTCGCCTTGAAATCAGCCTTGATCCGGCGGTCCCGGTCCAGATCGTTCATGGCATAAATCGTCTTCGCGCCATGCGTCAGGCGATAGAGTGGTGGCTGTGCCAGATGCAGGTGCCCATGACGGATCAGTTCCGGCATTTCGCGATAGAAGAACGTCATGAGCAGGGAGGCAATATGCGCACCGTCCACATCAGCATCAGTCATGATGATGACCCGGCCGTAGCGCAGACGGCTGATGTCAAACGCAGATCCCAGGCCACAGCCCAGAGCTTCCGTCAGATCGCGTAGTTCCTGATTCGCCCGCAGCTTATCGGCCGTAGCGGACGCCACGTTAAGAATCTTGCCACGGAGTGGAAGAACCGCCTGCGTCTCACGGTCACGCGCCTGTCGTGCCGAACCACCGGCCGACTCGCCCTCAACAAGAAATAGCTCCGTCTCGGAGGCATTCTCTCGCGTGCAGTCCGTCAGCTTGCCCGGAAGACGAAGCTTGCGAGTCGCACTCTTGCGGGCGGTTTCCTTGACCTCACGGCGACGCAGACGCTCTTCCGCCCGTTCCACCATGAACGCAAGAAGATTGTCAGCCTGCTGCGGGTTTCCGCCCAGCCAGTGGTCGATTCGGTCACGCAGGGCCCCTTCAACCAGACGGGAAGCTTCCTGATTGGTCAGCTTGTCCTTGGTCTGTCCCTGGAACTGCGGATCGCGAATGAATACGGACAGCTTGGCCGCGACGGTTCCAAGAACGTCCTCAGCGGTAATGGCAGCCGCCCGCTTGACCTTGCGCTGGTCACCCCAGGCCCGGAAACCCTTCACAAGCGCCGCACGGAAGCCCGCTTCATGCGTGCCACCCTGAGGGGTGGGAATGGTATTACAGTAGGATACGAGCGAAGCATTTCCGCTCTCCAGAAAGGCGACCGCCCATTCAACCTTGCCACCCGTCCGGCCATCAGCAGCGAGTGGTAGTTCGGCCTCACCAGCCCAGAGCGGGGTCAGAAGAGCAGGATCGGAACCAAGCTCGGCTGTCAGCGCATCTTCCAGGCCGTTCGGGAACTGGATCAGGGCTTCCGTTGGGGTCTCGTCCCCGGCCTTGATCAGGTCTGGCTCACATTTCCACTGAATGGCCACGCCTCGGAACAGCGCGGCCTTGGAGCAGCAGAGCCGATACAGGCGTGCTGCAGAAAAGTGGATATTGCCGAAAATTTCCGGATCCGGGGTGAAGCGGACCGTGGTGCCCCGACGGTTGGGCGCATTGCCGACTTCGGCCAGCGGACCAAGAGGAACGCCGCGGGAAAAGTCCTGCCTGTACAGCAGGCGGTCCCGTGCCACTTCAACTTCAAGCTTTTCGGACAGCGCATTGACGACTGAGCTGCCAACGCCGTGCAGACCGCCAGACGTGTCATAAGCCTTGCCAGAGAACTTGCCGCCCGCATGAAGCGTCGTGAAGATCACTTCAAGGGCAGATTTCTTTGGAAATTTAGGGTGAGGATCCGTTGGGATGCCTCGGCCATTATCACGCACCATAAGGGTGCGCGGCCCTTCCAGTCGCATCTCAATGCTGCTGGCGTGACCTGCCACGGCTTCATCCATGGCATTGTCAAGAATTTCGGAGGCCAGATGATGGTACGCGTTATCATCCGTACCACCGATATACATTCCAGGACGACGGCGTACGGGCTCAAGCCCCTCCAGGACTTCAATGTCCTGTGCGCCATACTCTGTGCCACCAGCGTCCTTACGGTTTCTGGACGCCTTGGTGTTTCCTGCTTTGCCTGACTCGAACAGATCGCTCATGTCTGCGTTGTCGCCGCCCCGCTCCGGAACGTCAAGCGAACGCTTCCGGATGGGATAGAACGACGAAGATTTTGCAGATCAGGCGCGATGCGTACGACGCGTCGTGGTGCTCTTTGTTGCACCATGGCGTGACCGGCGATCAACCGTGGCAGGAGCAGCACAGCTCTCATAGGAAGCGGGCTGTGCCACGTCCTTGGCTTCTGCGTAATGAGCAAGGTCAGTGCCTGTCTCAAGCGCATCGATCTCATCAAACATGGCTTCACGCTGTTCGCAGAAGACGGTGCCGGACTTCAGGCCGCCAAGAGACTGAACATCGGCCAGCTGTGTGATGTAGTCATCATGTTCAGCTTGCGCGCGGCGGCCATAGGTCGTGCGGAAATAACCATCCAGACGGGTTTCCGCATCCATCAGGGCGGGACGGAACTTGGCGACGAACGCATTGTAACGGTCCTGAGCCTTGCAGGAGAGGGCCGTCACCATCAGCTCGGACTTCAGGCCGGCCACATCGAAAGCCTCATGAGCGGGGGAGTTGCCGCATTCCGCAGCAAAAGCTGAAGCCGGATGAGCAGCGAGAAGTGTGGTGCAGGCCAGACCGGCACCAGCCAGACGGACGAAAGAACGACGGAAGAACGAAGACATCGACAGACTCCACAAGGCCGGGACATTTGGCCGGAAACAGACAGACAGCATAATCCGGGCTTGCGGCCCGCGGAAGATGAAACTCAATGTGAGAAACATGCAGCAAACCATTTACCTGCAACATAATTTCGTGGCGGAAAATGGGCGTGACCGTACTCAACTGTAATTTATTGCTCTGAAGACAGAAAAACCCGTCAAAGTGCTTTTCCTAACGATTGACAGGCTTTCACCCCGCTCCGTCCTGTTCTACATCCGAACGTCTGTCTTGCCGCGGGAAGCGCGGCATAATCTGTCACGAGCGTTGGAGTTGACCGTGCGCCTGCGAGGTTCCGTCGTTACCCTGGGATCGGCTTTTGCCATTTCCATGCTTCTTTCCGGCTGCGCCCAGCAGCCGATCGTCCAGCGCTCTGTGGCTCCGAATCCTTTCGGGTACCAGAAAGTCTCCGCAGTCTGCCACGTCTCGCCAGTGACCACCGCCGCAGACGGCACGCTGAACGTGAACATGACCGTCCGTAGCGATGACGGCCTGTGCGCCATTTCCGTACAGAAGCCCGGCACCGGCAGCTATGCCTCCTTCGGCGTGAGCCCCGCCCCGGAACACGGCAAGGCCTTCCTCTACAACTATGATGGCCGCACCTATGTGAACTATACCCCGGCCACGGCTTACGCTGGTACAGATACGTTTACAGCGGAACTGATCCCGGGTGGTGGTAAGAAGCGCGAGCATCTTGTGGTGCATGCGACAGTCGATGCAACGGGTGTGGTTGTTGCCAAGCCTGCTGTCACAGCCCCGACGCCAAAGGCTTCTACGACGACAACGAAGAAGAAGACTGTAGCCCGTCACACCACGACGCGCCGCAAGAAGTAAGACTTCTTGGAATAGAAGCCGGGGTTCTGTCCCCGGCTTTTTTTGCCGAGTTCTCCGTCATGTCATGAAAAAACCGGCCCTTCTTATGAAGGAGCCGGTTTTTTCATGGCTGTAATGGGTCGGGAAACTTACTTGAAGTCGATTTCCACGCGACGATTCTGTGGCTCACGAGCATTCGGGCCTGTCGCCACCAGCGGATGCGCTTCGCCATATCCTTGTGTGACGATCAGGCCAGCGGCCACGCCATCACGGATCAGTTCCGCCTTTACGCTCTCAGCACGACGCTTGGAGAGGCCCAGATTGTAAGCCTGTCCGCGTGGGCCCGGCTGTGCAGCAGAGCTGTCCGTATAACCGTTGACCTCGATATGCGTGATCTGCGTTGAGGTGGAGTTCTTTGCAGCCTCTGCAACAACAGATTTTGCGCGATCACTCAAAGCAGCCGAATCCCAGTCAAAGAACACGAGATAGGTCCGTGTCGGAGCCGGTGCAGGAGCAGCGATCGGGGCAGGGGCCGGAGGGGCTGGCGGCGGGGCGGGATTGAATTCGTAACGCAGCCCCAGCATCAGGGAATGGTTGAAGTCAGTGCGGGTATTCCGGTTGCCCTCAGAATAGCCATAGGCCTGTTTCTGATCCCAGCCACCATACACGCCCGTTGCCGTTGCGTGGTGTCCGTTCGGTCCCAGAAGGGAATAGAAACGGTATTCTGTCGTGGCGGACAAGCCAACAACCCACGGAACCGGGAAAGACAGACCAAAAATGCCCTGGTAGGCAAAATTGCCCGCCGTGCCGCCCGTATGCTGATCGAAAGCGCCGTTCGGTGCACGGACGTAGGTGTTCATGGCCTGCCAGCCGTAACCAATACCAGCGCCGAAATATGGGAAGACCCAGGACTGGCCGATATCCATGTCGAACAGGGCGTTGGCCATCACGCCATACTGCTGCTGACGTCCACCGACTGAAGACGGAAACAGGCTGCTTCTGAACTGCTGGAGGCGATTGTTGCGGTAATTGCCTTCAACTTCGACGCGGAAGCCATTACCCAGTCCCCAGCCAATGCTGCCGATTCCCGTGACGCCAGCCTGATAGTGGTCACGGCCGCTCGGAAAGACAGGAGAAAGACGCACGGTCTGATCCTGGTTGAAGCTCGCGCCACCTTCGCCTGAAACATACAGACCTTTGACAGGCTGGGCCTGTGCGGCCCCCATGACCAGCATCGATACGCCAGCAGTGAGCCCGGCCCGGGCAAGCCAGGTTCTGACAACGGATCGCTGCATCATGTCATTTCTCTCCAACCAACCCAATTGAAAGTCTTCTTGCTGAAAGTGCCGGCAATGGCAACGCGCACCATTCCTTAATGGCTGACACGGAAGTTTCACAGTGGGCAGGTTCATTGCTCACTGTGTCTTCCGTCCCACAGTTCAGTGCATGACGTCCAGATCTGCACGACGTGATCCCAGAGTACGCTCCAGCGGAGTCTCTACGTTTCTGACTTCAAGCTCGATCAGCCAGAGATCCGGATCATACCGGCGTTGACGCTCCAGATATTCGTCCAGTCCAGACTTCTGAACATCGGCTCGAACCCAGTCGGAGCCATTTTCCCGCAGGACAGCAATGTTGTCTTCCCGGTCCCGCAAAACAATCAGAACGGCTCCAGCATCTTCGTCGCCTTTTTTCAGGACCATGGCAGACGTCCCATCCGAAGAAATACGACGGATGACGGCACGGACCCAAAGTCCTGTTTTCAAACGTGCACCCATGAAAATATCTCGTCCATTCCTGAAAAATTTAGTGCAGAGGTGCGGTGTTCTCGTCAGGAACAGCCTCAAGGGCTGCTTTGTATGCCGTTACAGAAGACAGCAGGAATCTTGCCGTGTCCATGTCTGCATCCGTCCCGATCGCGGCTGGACAATGACGTCTTATGTCTAGAATCCGGGAAACCGGAACCGGGTAACGCGCTGCTCTTGCCAGTTGTACCGCAGCGGCCTGAGGCGCCGTTCCATCCTTAAGTGCAGAAAGCTGTCCGTGCAGATCGTCCGCCCCCCGCG
>Ga0157360_1001017_pt1 | contig 10499 bp, 10 predicted proteins | sample AttlaeALBM1_FD_111483 | JGI IMG/M metagenome (GOLD analysis project Ga0157360, IMG submission 111483) | Fungus gardens microbial communities from leaf cutter ant in Ribeirão Preto, State of São Paulo, Brazil - Atta laevigata ALBM1 | ecosystem: Host-associated > Fungi > Mycelium > Unclassified ... | reverse complement strand
TCTCTTGACTTGGACGTGTTATTTGAAGGTTGGTTACGAGCAACCTGTATCTAGTTCTCTCTCCTCTCTTAGGTTAGATTTCTTCTTTGATACTGATAGTGTCTCTTGCCTGTGATAGGACAACCTGGTCCTTGAAGCCCATGTAGGCTACTTGTTGTAGATAGTCTGCCGCAGACTGCGATCGAGCACTGCGTTATAAATTTTTGAACAAAAAAAAAAAATATTGCATTGATAGGAGATAGCAAGAAAAAGAAGCCTTCTCAGGGTCCTTCTACTGATAGTAATACAAAGAAGAAGAACATGAAGTGTTACTACTATAAAAAGAAAGAACATATCAAATCAGAGTATAGGTGTCATGACTTGGCAAAACAGCTAAGTCATTATTTATATTTCTTTTTCTTTTCTTTTTCTTTTCTTTTCTTATTGGACTTATAACTACAAGATGGAGCATGGGAAAGTATCACGTGACTTTGTCACAATCTCACAATTGGTGTGACAGATAGTCACAGATGGTCATGTTACACGTCACATGTCACAGTGTGTCACATGACTAGAGTAACATGAGGACCATGGGAGAGTAAGTGCATAGCCACGGTAGTAAAATGTATAAAGTAGTAGAGAAATGAGCGAGAACTCTATCGAGTTCTCTTTGTCAAACTCTGAACAAAGAGACAGTTGGCTTAATTCCAGTCATCGGACTTTAGACGCTGACAGTAGGAAGTTGAAGGCCAATTAGGCAGCTGGGACAGTTCCTGAGAACAAGAGAGTAGAAGGATCAAAAACCCAGACTGTTAAGACTTTAGACTTTACAGTTGAATATATGTTTCAACTTGAAGCCTATATCTAACACTTGATATCTTCACACTCCTTGTTAGAGAATCTGGTTAAGGTTTTCAGTGAAGTTATATCGGAGGAGAGATGTAAACGAGACTTTGAGTAGTACCCTTGAGATTGTCTTAAGACAAATAAAAGTACCGATTCCTCAGAGTAAGATTTTACAAAGGGAATACAGAAAGAGAAAACTTGCTGTTCCCTTCTCTTTCTAGTCTGTTTTTATCCTAACTAGGTATTGTGACTATGTTACAATGTGGTAACACTACTTGTAACTAATAGTGACTAGTTAAGTGACAGTCCAGTGACAGAAGTATTAAGAGTGACAAGTTGAGTCAGTGTTCTAATAATGGGTTAGTCCAGTGTTGTCCCATTTAGCACAGGTCCAAGAATAGAAAGAAAGATAGTCCGAGATTTCTCCGAAAGAGTCCTGTCCATTCTGTGAGTCCGTTATCTCTTAGAGTCCTCAGACATTATTTGATACATTACTGCATAATAATGTCCTCGTCTAGTATTGCCAACATCTCGTCTACTAACTACTCATTATCAGACCATAGTTGATAATAGTTGTAGTCCCACTCGATGTTCATAACACAGACTGCAAAGATTGCTATAACTGCTGAAGAAAGCATTATTCATCTTTTCATAGCACAGGAAGCAATCTCAGATCTAGCAAGCAGATAGATTATTAACTCAGGAGTGACATTACCAATAGTATCTAGGAAGAAATGGTTCATCAACTATTTCCTATTCAGGACACTCATTTCAATTAGTTTAGGTAACGACAGTATTATCAAGGCAGTCAGATCAGGATCAGTCAGGATCTCAATGATAGTTGATAGTACATCAAGATTGTTTAAACTCCAGGATATATACTATATCCCAGATATAAGAACAAACAATCTGCTATCAGTCACTTACATGGTCCAGAAGAAATACACTGTTAACTTTGGGACAAACATGTGTGAGATCTCAAAAGCTAGATTGATTATTGGAAGAGCCAAAAATAGAAAGGGACTATGGATCTTAGATAGCAATCCTGTTGTGCCTAATCCTTATATTGCATATATTGCAAAGATGTCACTCAGTATATGGCACAAGTGACTTAGACATATGATAATATATTCTATTAAGAAGCTCCATGAATTATCAATGGTGACAAAAATGGAACTTATAGATAATAGCACAAATCATGCAAATAGTGAATATATAGCATGTATAAAAGGGAAGATAACACAGAACGTAATTTTTGAGAAATCTGATATAGAAAATCCTAGAAGATTACACAGGATCTATTTTAACATCTGTGGACCCTTTGACATCAAAGGCTATTCCCAGAGTCAATATTTCATGACATTTGTTGACAGTTTCTCACATTATGTTAGAATAAAACCTATTAGGAGCAAAAATAAGGCTTCCAAAGTTCTAAAGAAGTGGATCACACACTCTGAAATAGAAACAGAGAAAAAGGCTAATCTTCTGAGAACTGATGAAGGTGGCAAATACATGGGTATAGAATTTCAAGAATAGTTGAGGTCTAGAGAGATACACTATGAGGTGACAAATGTAAATACCCCACAGGAGAATGAGGTAGCAGAGCACCTCAATAGGACTATCTTGGAAATAATAAGGACTATGATGCATAAATCAGATTTACCCAGGAATTTATGGCCATTTGCAGTACAATATACTCAAGAAATTGTGAACAGACTACCTATATGAGCACTATCTAAAACTGAAACACCATATGAAGCTTTCGATCTTAAGAAACCATTAGTAAGATATCTTTGAATCTTTGGATGCCAAGCATATGTCCATGTACCTGATGACAAACAAGGAAAGTTAGATACCAAGATAATAAAGGGTCATTTTATTGGCTTATCTCAAAACAGAAAAGAGTACATGGTCAGCAACAGTCAAAATCCATTGAGGGTATGTGTTTCTCATAATGTGACATTTATTGAGACTTCACAGACCTCTGAACACATGTCAATTCAAATTGATAAAGAAATGTCTGAGTCTGATAAGGTTCCCATAAATGTAGAAGGAAGTGACAGCAAGGTTGAGAACTTAGTTACTGAGGATGATGATACTGGAAATGGTGGTATCACAGAAATGACTATAGAGGACATACTTATCCAACTTCACCAATCAACAAGAGTAAAACACACTCCAACTCAAGATGACAATCCCTAATACTCTGTGATGTTCTATTCAAGATGAAAGGTGCCTGGAGAGTTCAAGGAACCACAAAATATAGTACTTATGATAAAAGATCCAGTCATCTATGAGAAAGCAATGTTAAGATCTAATGCTATTTACTGGAAAAAGGCATGTGCTAAGGAGTTAGAGGAGTTCATTAGGCAGAACCTATTCAGCACTATCCCTAGACCTATAGAACACAAGGTAGTGAGGTGCAAATGGGTTTTCAAAACAAAACTTGATGAGAATGGGTAAATCAAGTGCTATAAGGCACAGCTTGTTGCCTAAGGATTCTCACAAATCCCTGGGATAGACTTCAATGAGACCTTTGTCCCAGTCACACATCACCAGACACTTCAAACACTTCTCACATTGGCAAATCATTATTACTGGCACATTCATCAGATGAATGTCAAATTCACTTTCCTAAATAGAGACCTTGAGAACAAGATTTTTATAAGGATACTGTCAAGAGTTGAGACAAAGAAAGGGTAAGTATGGTTATTACACAAGGCACTCTATGGTTTGAAGCAAGTATCTAGAGAATGGTACCTGAAGTTAAGAGGACAACTAGAGGAGCTAAGCTTTAAGAAAAGTGATGCCAATCATGGAGTCTTCACCAAAATCATTGGTAGGAAGCTCTTTGTAATTGCCATTTATGTTGATAACTTTCTTCTATTTTTGTCCAACATTGGTCACATCAGAACTGTCAAGGAAGACCTCAAGAGGCACTTCAAAATGAAGGACCTTAAAGAAGCAAGTTAAATCCTGCAGATGAAGATAGAGAGGTCAGACATAATATTAGGAGTGAGGACTTTGTCAATATCACAAGAGCAATATGTTGAGACAATCCTGGAACAACATGGGATAACAAACAGTAACCCAGTCAAGATCCTGATGATAGCAAACCTACAGCTACCAAGTTTGACAAAAGCTAAGATCAACATCATGAAATATCAGAGATACATTGGTTTTTTAATGTATTTCATGGTATATATATGGCCAGATATTGCTTATGCTGTTGGTGTTCTCTCATGTTATGTTGCCTGTCCAGGGAATATTCATATGCAAGCTGTCAAATGCATATTTCAGTACCTTCAAGGAACTAGTCACTTTAAGCTTAATTTCTAGGCTAATGATTTTATTACATCTTCAACTGAGGTTTATGTTGATTTAGACTAGGCTAGTGATCACATAGACAGAAAGTCTGTCTCTGGCTATGTGGAATTAATTGATGGAGGGGCTGTGTCATGGGATTCTAGGAAATAGACATCAATGTCATTGTCAACTGTTGAGGCAAAATTTATTGCCACATCAATAGCTGTTAAGGAAATTCTTTGGCATCAATCTTTATTTAGCTCACTCAACATGACATTGACAAGTCCTACTTTACTTCTTATCAACAATCAAGGTGCTCTGGATCTCATTAAATCTAAACAAATTAATGATTGCACAAAGCATATTGATATTAAATTCAGGTATGTCTGTGATCAAAAGGATCAAGGAACGATCTCAAGTCAACATATGGCTATGCAAGAACAGATTGCAGACATAATGACAAAGCTGCTTGGTATTGAGAAGTTCTCATATTTATTGGAGTATATGTATGAGAGATCTTCAATAAGAGATATTGAATATGTCCTCTGTAGACTATTATTTTGTCTTTTTTTTTCTTCTCATTATTAGTTCCTGATTGATTAGTAAGTAATGAGTATATCTGCTAGCACAGATTTTTCTTACACCTCAGTTTTGCATACTTCAGATTGAGACTTGCTAATACTTGGGTTACTCTGAAGCTAATAATCAACATGCTCAGTAGTTGCTAGAGATTGGTGCTGGGTCAACTATGGATGATAATAAGATAATTCAAGTTCCTCAGTCCATGGTTTGCACTAATCTCAATGCTTTTATCAATATGATCTATTCAGGAATTGGCAACCCAAGGGCTTAAGATAACTAGTACTTCTTGGATTGCATTATTCTCTGTCCTAGAAATAATGAAGTGCATGATATCAATAAGACCATTCTTCAATAGTTCAACCCAACTGCAGAGGTCCATATGCTGAGAAGTGTGGACTTTGTGTCTGAAGAAGATGAAATATACTATGCTTATCCTGCAGAGTTTCTTTAAAAACTTAATACTAGTGGATTGCCTCCTGCTTTACTCTGTCTCAGAGTTAGCTCTTCAGTTATTTTATCGAGGAACTTGGATCCAGGAGAAGGACTTTATAATGGGACAAGAATAGTGGTATTGAATGTGAGGAGAAAGGTGCTTCAGTGCAGGATTATCAGCAAGGACAGGAGGTTTAAAGACAAGGTAGTGTTGATTCTAAGGATCAGGTTATCATCCAATGCAGAGACATTGCCTGTGCCACTCAAGAGACTTCAATTCCCAGTTAGGCTGGCCTTTGCTATGACCATCAACAAGTCTCAAGGACAGTTAGTGGAGCATGTGGGAATTAATTTGCAAATATCAGCATTCTCCCATGGATAGCTTTATGTGGCCTTTTCAAGATGTACTTCATCTTTGAACATCTTAGTACTTCTTCCAGAGCAGAGCCAAGAGAGCAGAAGAACACTTAATATAGTATATAAAGAGGTATTCAATAGTATTATATTAGAGATTGTATATGTATCTAACAATGGACTTAAGATTGATTTTTAATAATTTGAGAGATGATGAAATAAGTTAGAAAGAAGAACCTCATAGACTGTTATAAGAAGTAGACTAACTACAACATAAACTTGATAATAACACAATATTACAGAAAGTAAACAAACTTTAACCTTATAGACTGTTGAAGGAAGAGAGCATAGCAACCTGACAGCAACACTATTTACTGCTTCACAGACTTTTGTAGGAAGGGAATATAGTAGACTGACTTCAACACAAAGTTCAAAACACAGAATTAGTAAAGGGATCAAGCTAGGCTAGAGGCCTGGATGAAAACCTTGTCTAGTCTAGTATATATGCAAGAAAGAATGTGGGATGATGCCACTGACTAACTGCTGACTAAATTTTACCTAAGCATTCCCATACACTCTCTTTCCACTCAAAAATACAAATAAATTCAGGAAAAATTCAAATAAATTGGGAAAAATTGTAATAAATTGGAACAAACAGTAAGCAAAGTGAGCTAACTGTAGTCTCACTGTTGTGGGAAGGGAGCAGAGCAACCTGACATACAATATTGCTCACTGTGTTACAGACTATTGTTAGAAGGGAACAAAGCAACCTGATAGATAACACTACTTACTGTCACACAGACCATTGTAGAAAGGGAGCATAGTAGACTACCTTCAGCACAAACTTAATAACATAGAATTAGTAGAGAGTTTAAGAAGGGCTGGAGGCCCAGATAAAAACCTTGTCTAGTATATTATGCTGCATTGCATGTGGGAATGATGGTGCTGACACATAGTTCAACTTTTACATGCCCTCTTTTTTTACTCAAAAACTCTATAAAATTCAATAAAATTCAGAATAAATTCAAATAAATTGGAATAAAATTGGAACAAGCAGTGAGCAAAGCAAGCTAACTGTGGCCTTACTGTTGTAGAAAGGGAACAGAGTGACCTGACTTACAACAGTACAAACTACCAGTGTAGGAAGGGAGCAGAGCAATCTGATGCACAATATTGCTCAGTGTGACATAGACTATTGTTGGAAGGGAGCAAAGTGATCTGATAGACAACATTGTTCACTGTCATACAGACCATTGTTGAAAGGGAGCATAGTAAACTGACTTTAACACAAACTTAATAATACAGAATTAGTAGAGGGTTCTAGATGAACTAGAGGCCTAAATGAAAACCTTATACCATGTATTACTGTAGATTAATATATGAGCCATGCTTACATAAGTATGCTCACTTTCTTCAAGATCTCTATCATAAATTATAAGACTCTAGCTATGATGACTAAAGTCCACTTCAAGTTAGAGTTGACAAGGAGAACTCAATAGAGTTCTCATTTGATTTTCTATACTATATATACAACTACTATTGTGGCTATGTACTTCACCTCCCACAGTCCTTATGTTACCTGTCATGTGTTGTGACTATAACTGTGACATGAATATTCTGTGACCAATGTTATACCTTTTTGTGACTTTGTGATGTGACTCTTTCCCATGCTTCACCTTTATAGTAGTAATTCAACTAAATAAAAGAAAAAGGAAATTAAAAATGAAAATAGAAAATGACTTAGCTATTTTGCCAAGTCATGACACAAATAGTCATTTACTTATTTGTGATTATAGATGCTACAGCTCAAAGAAGCTTAGAAGCAAAGTTTAGATAGTGACAAAAGAAGTTGTTAAGTCTGAGGTCTAATCCTTAGACAAGGAGTCCTTATATTGTGGGAAGGTTAATGAGTTCAGAGGGAAGAGTTGTCTTAGAATAGAGTAGTTGAGGATAAAAGATATATATATTTTGTATTGTGTTACATTTTTGTGTGCTTTAGCTTATGTAATAGATAGAGTGTTTTCTGAATAATTAAATAATTAAATGATAGAAAAAAAAGTGAGAAAATAAAGAAATATAATCAAACTAAAGAAATATCAGCATTTTGCAGGTAGTCTCTGGACTACCTACCCCCATAATATACAAAAAAGTAATGGTTTATGTACTAGGACAGGCCATCACATACTACTACCTATTGTGTTGTGAAATGGAGTTGCAGAATGGTTTGACTTAGAATAATATATTTTGTTGCAAACCAGTGAGTACAAATAATGAACTATCAACTTAATATACTATATTGAAAAAGAAATGTTGAACCTTCAGGCACATTATGACATCGACTTGATACTCCAACATATTGTTCTATATATGATAATGCCTTTGTACTCTAGAATGCAATAACTTAACCATATAAAGGCTGTCCTTTGTTCTAATTAAAGGCAGATAACTATCTATGGGTAATTAATTAATGTCCATGTGCAAATATTAAGAACTTCATATCTCCACTAATATTAATTGCCTTGAGATCTTTTTAAGCTCATTCTAAGCATTATAAAGAGGGCTTCTGCTGAGCCTAGAACCAAAGCATTGATTGTGGCAGTTTTTGAGATTGTCACAGAAAAGTGACTACTAAATAGTATCATGGAGATACTGTTCAAAATGAACTACATAAATAGCTGGACCCTCGTTAGCAAGTAGCCTTGCTAACATCGCCCTTTTGGTATAGTGGTAAACCATACAGTATGTGACTACTGGTCCATAGCACAACTGTGACAGAGATATTGGCAATTTAATAAATGGTACTATGGTGGTTATCTATTGATCTGCCTGATATCTCAGCCAATATTGATCACCTTGAGATGTGACTGGCATTGATGAAAAGGTCTTTTCAAGGTCTTTTCATAGCCATTAAGACCATGAGAATCATTGAAGAATTGATGGAGAGATGGCCAAATGAAGTTTGTGACAATCTCTCCTTTCTATTAGGCTTTCTATCAATATCTGTTGGATAACCCAGTGAGTGGGCCATCATTTGTCCCCACTGTAATTGCTGCTCTCCATCCTTCTAACAAGGTGAATAATCATAGTATCTAATAAAGAGATCAACCATTGGAAGAGACAACTTGGGAAGATCATACAAGGAGTACCCCAAGCTTGTTGAGATTACTATCAGAAACACCCAGATGCCCCCAAAGTACCCTCTATTAGGATTAGGGCCCACCAGGGGCAGGGCATATCCCCAGGATAAGGGTAAGGGTAAGAGTGGGATAAGGGTAGCAAAAGTCTACCCTTGACTCTATCCTTGGTTTAAGGGCAAGGGTAGAGGGTAAAGTATATTCTTATATTTAGAAGAAGATATACTCTTAACAATATGGAATAACACTATAAGTCTACTAGAAATAAGTATAAAGCTTGCAAAGTAAAGTATACCCCAGGGGTAAGGGTAGAAAAAGTTTACCCTTGGCTCTACTTTTAACCCTTGGCCAAGGGTAGGGTAAGGGTAAGGGTAGTCACTGACTTACCCTAGGGTCACCCTTGGTGGGCCCTAATGAGGATTCCAGGAGAGACCTATAGTGACATCACAAAGATGTGATCTCAGGAGAGGGTAATGTAATGATTTTACTATTTATATCCGTCTCGTGTGATCAGCATGTACGTGAGTATATAGAGCCCGAAGAGAGAGAGAGAGAATTCTGTATTTGTATACCGCAACAAGCAAGCAGGTGCTAAGACGCGGTGGGTGAGATACATAGCGGTACACTACTGACTACACCCAAGCTTCGGGGGGGGGGGTCGGCTGGTAATTGTTCCGAGTTGGGTGTGAATGTTGATGGTGAAGTAGTTGGGTTCTCCATGGGGTGATGTAGATTGGGAATATAGAGCTCAGATTGAGTAGCGTTACCTTAGTCTTGACCTGGTTATACATATCCTGAAATTCATAAAACGGGATTCGATATCGTGAACCAATCATCGATACTGTCAAACACAATTCCCTCTTATCGATTGCTATGCGAGAGAATCTACTTGCTGGCGCACAGGCGCTCTCTACATGGAAATTATACTAGTGCAAAAATACACTTAACAAGACTTGTTAGAGGCAAGAGAGAGAGAATTTTTTATCTATGCTATGTACTATGAAACCCGTACGACACTGTACGACACATTAGCAGACTAATGAACAGCATATCATGAATGAATCGTCACAATATGAGAACGAGCACGAGTCAACAATCACTCTCCCAAACTAATCAACATCATACCACCAACACCTCCGAAAAGACTCAACACCGCAAGTATCTTCTTGCCGACCTTGTTATGATGACGATGATGGGGGGGGTGATACTGGAGATCATCTAGTTCCGCAGCTCCTGTGCCGTTCTCCTCTCTAGCCGAAAGTTGGCTAGCATTAGGAGAGCGAGGATCATTTGCTTGACTAGGAAGAGCCTGCTCCTCATCTTCTGCAGAAGGAAGATCATGCGAGTGGCCATGGTGACTGTGCCCATCAACGTCACCAAATACAAAGTCCCCAGCTATCATCTCTACAGTAGCAACATAGATGAGCATTCCAGCCGATATCGCAGACATGAGTCCTTCAATGAGGTACATCCGAGCTAAAGCATTCCAAGAAAGAAGGCAGGGTCAAGATCCTCGAAATAACTACGGACTATTTATTTGACACTTACCTAGTTCAACACCCTTCTTTTGCTCTCGGACTTGAAACACAATCATTCCTAAACCCAGCCCAGCAGGAGCTGTAATGGCGAACAAAACTGCTAGCGAACATTTTAACCATCCTTCACCCCGTTCCCCACCAATGATCCTTTTCACGCTCTTGACGAACCTATGGTACCCATGCGCTTTGGGCTTGCTGAAATCTTCAATCTCAGACTCTTCATCCGACTCACCATCCAACGGTGGAGGTGGAAGTGCGGCTATACGGATGCCAAGTGACAAGCCCTCAAAGAGTTGGTGGAATATGATAGCCGTTGTCAATGAAGCTG
>Ga0157360_1001013_pt1 | contig 10511 bp, 11 predicted proteins | sample AttlaeALBM1_FD_111483 | JGI IMG/M metagenome (GOLD analysis project Ga0157360, IMG submission 111483) | Fungus gardens microbial communities from leaf cutter ant in Ribeirão Preto, State of São Paulo, Brazil - Atta laevigata ALBM1 | ecosystem: Host-associated > Fungi > Mycelium > Unclassified ... | reverse complement strand
TTTCTCTACCTACTTATACACTTTACTACTGTGGCTATGCGCTTATTCTCCCATGGTCCTCATGTTACTCTAGTCATGTGACACCTTGTGACTGTGACTTGTGACGTGACCATCTGTGACCATACGTCACACCATTATGACATTGTGACAAAGTCACGTGATACTTTCCCACGCTCCACCTTGTAGTTGTAAGTCCAAAGAAAAAGAAAAAGAAAAGAAAAGAAAAGAAATATAAATAATAACTTAGCCGTTTTGCCAAGTCATGACATGTTTCCCCAAAGTCATTCCTTATTTTGGTGAACAACTGCTCCACCAACTCCACCTCTGACTCTCCTTTTGCCAACTCATCTAACAAGTTGTCTTTCCATGCTTCTGCTATCCCTCCCTGCACATATGATAATACCCAGGCCACCTGGGTCATCACCGTCTCCTCCGTCATCTTTATTCTAATATATATGTGAGCTGCATTAATAAATGCACTCACCTTCACCATCTTTCCACTAAAGACTTGAGGTCTTGCAACCTCTACTCTACTCCCCTGTTGTTGGAGGAGCACAGTGTTGACCTGCTACTGCAGGGTGGCAATCATTGCAAGGAGTTGCTCCTCTCAGGTTGGTGGTGGTGGTTGGTAAGGGGCGAGCACCAGAGAAGTTTCCCCTTGTTACTATTGTTGGTAGTGAGACATGTTGTATGATGATAGTGGTGGTGATGGTGAGGGGGATGATGATTCGTATGATGATTCAGATAGTTCTTGATCCAGGGTGACTACTTAAGGCTATGTCTAATAGGGCACAAAATCTTTACCTGTCTGGAGTTCTACTGTCTTACTGACTACTACCCTAATAATATTGTTATATGATTGTCTCTAAGAAGAGGACCCCTACTCTAAGCAGCTTCCTAAAGAATTACTGCCAATCTCTTGCATGTACTACTCACAATGGAGTGCAGCACAGAGTTTATACAAAGAAGAGTGTAAAGAACAATGTCCAATTGCAAGGTCAGGACTTAATCAAGATACCTGGACTTGGTACCTAGTCTCCTTCCTCAATCCCTAACTGACTGAGAAGTCCCCTTTACAGCTAGGGCCTGCTATCTAAGATACTTGTGAGCGCTGTGCTTACTAGCAAGGAAGATAAGAGAGTAAGTGGGTAGTGAGGTCATGAGGTGCGAGATTACTGTTGGATATCAAATTCTTATGTTATCGAAGGACTATGATAGCTCTCTTAGTGATCATCCTAGGTGGATGTTCAGGAAGAACTCAATGGAGTTCTTTGTTGGATTGAGCTACTACTTATACTACTTTACAAGTGGCTGTACCCTAAAGTCCTATAGTCACAAGTCCTTCCAGAATGTTCTGTGGTCACATGACTCTGGTCACATGGTTTGCTTACTTAAGTTCCCACACTATTTATATCTTGACCCCATTGTGCATCTTAATGTTGTAGATCAAATATTCAAATGTACAGGAAACTATTTCCTTCTTAGGGCTCTCATAACACTAGACATGGGTTCAAGCTGCAGAAATTAGAAAGACCAATAATGGTCAGAAATGTGGACGGGACAAATAATAGTAGAGGGGCCATTACACACCAAGTAGAGTGTAATGTATACTATAAAGGCCACATAGAAAGAATAAGAATGGATATATGTAATCTGGGAAAGATAAAAGTAATTCTAGGAATGCCATGGTTGGTGGCACATAATCCAGAGATAAATTGGGAAATGGGAGAGGCTAAAATGACGAGATGCCCATCTTTATGTGGCAGAAGAAGTCCAAAGAAAAAGAAGGTCAAAAAGGTAGCAACCCTAGAGGAAGAGAAAATCGTCCAATGGGTGATAGTGTTATGAGAGCCCCAGAAAGGAAAGAGTTTCCCATGCATTCACACATTTGATCTCTAACATCAAGTCATATAATGGGGTCAAGATATAAATAGCATGGGAGATTAGATAATCATATCACGTGACAAGGTCATGTGACTGTAGAATGTTCTGGAAGGTCATGTGACCATGTAGTAATAGGGGTACAGCCACTTGTAAAAGTAGTATAAGTAGGTAGTTGAATCTAACAGAGAACTCCATCAAGTTTTTCCTAAACACTCACCTCGAGTGGTCCTTGAGTCATCAAGACTTAGTGATAACAGATAGACAATAAAGAGGACTGGGGAAAAGAGGAAGAAATTGAGGAGGACCACAGAAAAATTGAGGAAATGGTCCCAAAGAAATTCTTGAAGTAGAAAAAGATGTTTGGGAAGATAGAGTCAGAGAGAATGCTGACCAGGAAAACTTGGGATCATGCTATATATCTCAAGGAGACATTCAAACTGTGAAAAGGAAGGATTTACCCACTATCAAAAAATGAAAGAGAAGAAGTCCAGAAGTTTGTGGAGGATCAATTGAGGAAGGGATATATCAGACCCTCAAAGTCACCTCAAACGTTACCAGTGTTTTTCATAGGAAAGAAGAATGGTAGCAAGAGGATGGTAATAGACTACTGTAACCTAAATGACCAGACAATAAAGAATAACTACCCGCTCCCATTAATCACAGAATTAATTGACAACATGGGAAGTAAAAAAGTGTTTACTAAGATGGATCTCAGGTGGAGATTCAACAATGTGAGGATAAAAGAGGGTGATGAGTGGAAAGGGGCATTCACAACGTATATAAGTTCCTTTGAGCCAATAGTAATGTTCTTTTGGATAACAAACTCACCTGCTACATTCTAGGCAATAATGAATAAAATCTTGAGGGATTAAATAAATGAAGGAAAAGTCACAGCATTTGTAGACAATATATTGGTAGGAACAGAAATAGAAGAAGACCATGATGAAATTGTGGAAGAAATATTGAAGAGACTGGAGGAGAATGACTTGTATATCAAGCCAGAGATATGTGTGTAGAAGGTGAGAAAAATAGGATTCTTAGGGGTTGTCATTGGACCCAATGGAATAGAGATGGAAGCAAAGAAGGTAGAGGGAGTACTTGGTTGGCCACAACCCAAAAGTGTAAAAGATGTTAGAAAATTCTTAGGCCTCACAAATTACTATAGAAGGTTTATCAAGGATTTTGCTTGAGTAGCAAGACCAATGAATGTGCTGATGAGGAAAGATGAGAAATGGTAGTGGGGGGAAGAACAGTAGAAGGCATTTGACAGGCTAAAGCAAGTTTTCATAACAAAGCCAGTATTAGCAGCACTGGACTTAGACAAAGAGTTCAGAGTAGAGACCAATACATCAAATTATGCTACTGGAGGAGTATTGTCAATGAGGTGCTCAGATGAAAAGTAGAGACCAGTTGCTTTCATTTCTAAATCTCTTAGTGATACAGAACAAAACTATGAGATACACAACAAAGAGATGCTACCAGTCATTAGATGTCTAGAAGTATGAAGGTACTTCCTGGAAGGAGCGATGGAAAAATTTGAGATCTAGACAGATCACAAGAACCTCAAATACTTCATGAAAGCACAAAAATTAAATAGGAAACAAGCAAAATGGGCTCTGTACCTATCTAGATTTAGTTTTATGCTAAAATATGTTCCAGGAAGTAAGATAGGGAAAACAAATAGTCTGAGCAGGAGACCAGACTGGGAAGTAGATATGAAAAAAGACAAGAAGGACAAAATGTTAGTAAAACCAGAGTGGTTGGAAGCAAGAAGAACAGAGGTGGTAGAAATAATAGTGGACGGGGTAGATCTACTAGAAAAAGTAAGAAAATCCAAAGTAAAAGATGATAAGATAGTAAAAGCAGTAGAGGAAATGAAACGAGCAGAGGTGAAGATGTTAATAGATGAGGAATAGAGAGAAGTAAATGGCATAATGTACAAAGAGAAAAAAGTGTATGTGACAAAAGACAATAAATTAAGAGCAGAGATTATCAGGCTATATCACAACACCCCAATCAGAGGCCATGGAGGACAGTGAAAGACAGTAGAATTGGTTACTAGGAACTTCTGGTGGCCCAGAGTGTAAGACTCTAGCCACAATGACTTAAGTCCACTCCAAGTCAGAGTTGACAAGAAGAACTCAATAGAGTTCCTATTGGATTTTCTATACTACTTATACATTTTACTATAGTGGCTGTGCAACATTCTCCCATAGTTCTCATGTTATTCCCGTTATGTGTCTATCTCATCACATGTTGTGACTGTGACCAAAATGTGTGACCAATGTCACATTTTGTGACTATGAGACTATCATGTGATACTTTCCTGCACTCCACCTTAGTAATGATCTAACTAAATAAAACAAAACAAAACAAAAAGAAAAATAGAAAATAACTTAGCTGTTTTGCCAAGTCATAACATGGAGTGACTAACAAAGTAAAGCAGTGTGTGGAGGGATGCAATGCTTGCCAATGCAACAAAAACCACACAGAACAGCCGGCAGGAAAGTTAATACTGAACTCAATTCCAGAAAAACTCTGGATGTATATATTGGCAGATTTTATTACTAAATTGCTGCTAGCTCAGGGATATGACTCAATCTTAGTAGTAGTTGATAGGTTAACAAAAATGGTACATTTTATACTTACTACAGAGAAAATGTTGGCAGGAGGATTGGTAAGACTGTTCAGAGATAACATGTGGAAATTGCATGGGTTACCAGAAAGTATTATTTTGAATAGAGGACCCCAATTTGCAGCAGGACTAATGAGAGAGTTGAATGGAATGTTGGGGATTAAGAGTAAATTGTCGACAGCATTCTACCTGCAAACAGATAGACAGACAGAGAGGGTGAACTAGGAACTAGAACAGTACTTAAGAATATTTATTGATCACAGACAGGAGCAGTGGCCAAAATAGTTGGGAACGGCAGAGTCTGCATATGACAACAAAATGCACTCGAGTACTCAAATGTCACCCTTTAAGGCAAATTACAGACAAGATCCTAGGATGGGTTTTGAAGGAAGAAAGAAGAGGAAATATGGGGGGGCAGAAAAGTTCATCGAGAAAATAAAGAAAATCCAGGAGGCAAAAGCGATGCTAGGAAAAGTACAAGAAGAGATGAAGAAATACATGGATAGAAAGAGAGAAGAAGTTGACGACTACAAAGTAGGAGACTTAGTGATGCTAAGTACTAAGGATCTAAAGTACCAGATAGTTGGGAGGAAGACAGAGAAATTGACAGAGATTTACCAAGCCCTACAAGGTCAAGAAAATTGTATTATTGAATGCAGTAGAATTGGAATTGCCTAGTACAGTAAAGGCACATCTAGTAGTAAATGTTAGTAGAATACGATGATATGTAGGGCAAGTAGAAGGACAGAGAAAGGAGCAACTGGCTCCAGTAATAATCAAAGGAGAGGAAGAATGGGAGGTAGAAAGAATCCTGAACAAGCAATGGGTAAGAGGAAAGGATAAGTATTTGGTATGCTGGAAAGGATTTATGGCAGAGTCAGATACATGGGAAGAAAGAGAGAATTTGGAAAACACACAAGAAGCAATCAAAGAATTTGAGAAAGAATATTGCTGAGACATGGAAGATATGGCAAGACAAGAACACAAAGAAGAAACATTCAGAAGAGGAGAATTGCCAGGAAGGTTTATGGCAAAAAAACTATTCAGATGGTCAGACAAGAGATATGACCAAGAGTATTGGGGAAGATTGGAAAGAAATTGGAGACAGTAGAAAGGAAAACAATTAAGGGGAAGAAAAATGGAAATGATCATGGAAAAAGAAGAAATCAAGGAAGAAAATTTGGGAGTTAGAGAGTAGACAAAAGAAGACAACAATAAGATGGGCAACATGGTCAACCCATACTACAAGTTGTAGAAAAATTCCTTGGGATGAGGAAACTTAAGAGGGGGATGGTGTCATGACTTGGCAAAATGGCTAAGTCAATATTTATATTTCTTTTCTTTTTCTTTTCTTTTATTTTCTGATTATTATTTTTCTTTTATATTTTCTTTTCTTTATTTTCCTATCAATGGACATGCAAGAGGAAAGTGACTCATAGGGAAGTGCAGGACAAAAGGGAAGGGTTAGGGTTACTCTTCATGTATAAATAGTATCACAAATAGTCACTTACTATTTGTGATGGGTGCTTTGATACTTTAAAGAGTTCAAAAATGCAAAGTTAGACAAGTGACAAAAGATGTTGTTAAGTCTGAGGTTTAATCCTCAGACTATGAGTCCTTAAATACAGAATTGTGATGATCTGTCCTAGTGCACAGACCATCACATGATACTACCCATTGTTCTACATATGGTAGTGCCTATGTGCTAGAAATAGCAATAACTTAACCATATAGAGACTATTCTTTGTTCTAATTAAAGGTAGATGACTATCTATGGATAATTAATTAATGTCCATGTGCAAATCATCTCAAGGTCATTTTAGACTCATTCTAAGCATTATAAAGAGGGCTCCTGCTGAGCTCAGAACCAAAGCATTGATTGTGACAGTTTCTGAGATATTAACAATTTAATAAACAGTAACATAGTGGTTACATGTTGATCTGCTTAATATCTTAGCCAATACTGATTGCCTTGAGACATGACTGGTATCAATCAAAAAGTCTTATTGAGGGCTTTTTGTAGCCATTAAGAATTGATAAAGATATGGCCAAATGAAGTTTGTGACAGGCAGGCAGGACTCAGGCACAGGGTGAGAATAGTAGTCTAAAATCAAGAATTGGATTTTGAACATTACTGCTACTATGGTACATTGGCAGAACTTTATTTAACAACTTCTTTTCACCTTCTACTTCTGAATTCATTTCCCCATGAATTTGCACAGGGGACACTGTGCTAATACATGGTGTTGACTAGAGTACTTTCTTAGGAGATCACACACTTTATTTATTAAAAACTTTTATATTCACTGCTACCTAGACAGTAGTTGGGGAACTTTAATTTAAAAAGAAAACAGGAAAACCCCTAGCCATTATCAGCCTCTTTACCAGAATCCCAAATTATAGTCAAAACCAATATGTTGGACTCAGCACTGGCTGCCATACTTTCTATTTTCAAGAGGGATAAACTCCACCCTATTGCATTTCACTCTAGATCATTCCAACTAGCTGAACAAAATTATGATGTATATGATAAGGAGCTTCTCGCAATTTTCAAGGCTTTCAAGAAGTGGCGACACTACTTGGAGGACACACTATTGCTAGTAGAAGTAATCATAGACCACTACAACCTAGAATACTTCTTCAAGTCAAAAACATTGACTCATAGACAAGCTCATTGGTCCAAATTTCTCTCTCAGTTTAATCTAAAAATTCTCTTTGGGCCAGGCAGACTTGGGACAAAACCAGATGCCTTAATACAAAGATGGGATGTTTACTCCAAAGAAAACCCAGATTCTGGCAAAATAATAGACCTCCAAAACACTCTCCTATTATTCTCCCCCAATCAATTGTCTCCAGCACTTAGAGCAGTCTATCTTCATCATCCAGATCTATTACAGGATTCTCTCTTGGATCTGTCTGCTCTAATCTAGGATGTCAAGGAGGCACTACCTTATGACTTGCTTACAACAAGAATTGTCCATAATTGAACTTGTTTCTTTCTGGAGTAAGGACAAAAAGGGACACTTATATTGCCAAGACTGTCTCTATGTACTAAACACTCCAAATCTATGCCTATAAGTACTATGAGCTTTTCATGACCACATCCTCACAGGCCATTCTGGCCAGACCAAAACTCAACAATTAATACAGCATAAGTTCACATGGCCTAAACTAAAACCCATGGTAGCAGACCTTGTGAGATTGTGTAACATTTGCAGTAAAAATAAACCCAGGCAACACAAATCTTATAGACTTCTGATGTAACTTCTGATTCCCCTGTAGTCCTAGCAGTCCGTGTCAATAGACTTTATCAAACAACTTCCCCCTTCTGAGGGTTATACTGACATCTTGGTGATAGTAAACCATCTAACTAAACAGGCAATCTTTGTACCTACCCATAACTTTATCAATGCTCAAACCTTTGTGTCCTACACATATTCTCAAAACATGGCATACCCTTCCATGTCACATCCAATTGGGACCCCAAATTTGTATTGTTGTTTACAGATCACTAGCTAGAACTTTACAGATGAAACTCCACTTCACCTCAGGATACCATCCCAAGGCTGATAGCCAATCAGAGAGAACAAACCAAACCTTAGAACAATACTTATACACATACTGTAACTACTAGCAAATCAACTGATCCAAGCTCCTGTCCCTAGCTGAGTTCACTTTCAATAATACAACTTCTGAATCCACTGGAATTTTGCTGTTCTTCACCAATAAGGGGTATTACCCCTGTCTACAAGTTTGACCATTAGCCAATTTACTATCAGTAGTAGCATGAGCCTACTTAGCCAATTTGGACACCATGTTAATAAAGTTGAAACAGACCCTAGTAGACTCCCAGGTACGTTATCAAACATACACTAATGCTCACTAATCTACCCCTCCAAAGATTGAAGTAGGTGATTTTGTGTTTGTCTTAGAAAAATTCATTAGGATGACAAGACCATTCAGGAAATTATCAGAATATTACCTAGGTCCTTTTAAAGTGATGGGTAAGCCAAGTATACAGTCCTACCAAGTCAAACTTCTGCAACATTTATGTGCAATCGACCCTGTATTCCATATCTCTCAACTTGAACCAGCTATTACCAGCCAGATTCCAAATCATGAAAATTTTCCTCCTTCACCTATTATTGTTGACAACAAACTAGAGTACAAGATTGCTAAAGTGCTTGACTTAAAACTAGATTACTGCAGGAAACCTGCCCTCCTTTTCTATGTCTACTGGGCAGAATATGAAGGTACTAATAAAGAATACTCTTGGTTGAGTGCTTTGGAACTAGACCATGCCTAGCATGACTTGGCAAAACAGCTAAGTTATTTTCTATTTTTTCTTTTGTTTTGTTTTGTTTTATTTAGTTAGATCATTACTGAGGTGGAGTGTGGGAAAGTATCATGTGACAGTCACAGAGTCACAAAGGTGTGATCAATGTCATAGAATGGTCATGTCACAGTCACAGTCACATGACAAAAGTAGCATGAGGACCATGGGAGGACAGAGTATAACTACTGAAGTAAAATGTATAAGTAGTGTAGAAAATCTAATGGGAACTCTATCAAGTTCTCCTTGTCAACTCTAACTTGGAGTGGACTTAAGTCATTGTGGCTAGAGTTTTACAATGCCAGTGAACTTGTACTCAATTTCCACCTAAAATACCCACTTAAACTGGACTCGATCACATACTCCTTTTCTCATCCACCACTACTCTAGATCAGTTAAGACCACAAGAGTGTGATCTTAAGGGAGGGGTACTGTCACACCTTCCCTATCTTGTGTGACAACTGCATTGATATTAAGTTCATCTTATCTAGAACTCTCCAAACATTTAGTTAGTACTATATAGTTTTAGGGTCTCCTAAATATGGCTATTTCCTTGGTACCAACCTGAGTTTGTTCTCAAATAAGTCAATATCTACCTTGTTTTCCTCTAATAGTTTCATCTGTCTTTGTCACTCTCAATAAGCATCATTGATCCATACTACAACCTCCTAGACTTGACATTAATGGAGATATGAAGTCCTCAATGTTGTGCACATAGGCTTAATTAATTATTCATAGATACTCATTTCTCTTTTCTTAGAACAAAGAACAGCCTCTATATAGTTAATTTATCACTATTTTAAGTACAAAGGCACCAATATATGTAGAACAATAGGTAGTAGCATATGATAATCTGCTCTAGTGCACAGACCATCACAATTATGTATATAAGAACTCTTTGTTTGAGGATTAGACCTTAGACTTAACAATATCTCTTGTTATTATCTAAATGTTGGCAGAGGTGTGATATCACATTGAATAATGGTTTCTATTTTTATATATCACCCATTATTTCCTTTCATTAACTATACTATGATCACTCAATTGTATCTAGTAAACAAACTAATGGACTACTGGGGAATATTTGGGCTAGAACTGTACAGTTCCTACCAATGCTTGGACTGAAACTATATAGTTCATAATATTTTTCATTGTATATAAAGGACATTAGATGTCATGTGTCACAAACTTCATTCAGTCATATCTCCGTCAATTCTTTGACGATTCCCATGGTCCCAAAGCCAGCTTAAAGCCCTTAAGAAGACCTTTCGATCAATGCCAGTCACGTCTCGAGGCAATCAATAATGGCCGAGATATTAAGCAGATCAACTGGTAACCACCATGTTACTGTTTATTAAATTGCTAATATCTCGGAAACCGCCAAGATCGATGCTTCAGTTCTAGGTTCAGCAGAATCCTTCTTCATAACGCTCAGAATGAGCCTAGAACGACCTCGAGGCGATCAATATTAGTGGAGATATGAAGACCTCAATATTTGCATATGGACTTCATTAATTACCCATAGATAGTTATCTATCCTTTTCTTAGAACAAAGGACAGCCTCCATATGGTTAGGTTATCATTATTTTAGCACAAAGGCACTACCATATGTAGAACAATAGGTAGTAGTCAGGTGATGATCTGTACTAGTGCACAGAC
>Ga0157360_1001010_pt1 | contig 10531 bp, 12 predicted proteins | sample AttlaeALBM1_FD_111483 | JGI IMG/M metagenome (GOLD analysis project Ga0157360, IMG submission 111483) | Fungus gardens microbial communities from leaf cutter ant in Ribeirão Preto, State of São Paulo, Brazil - Atta laevigata ALBM1 | ecosystem: Host-associated > Fungi > Mycelium > Unclassified ... | reverse complement strand
TGGTGGCCTCAAATGTCTAGGTATATTGGGCAATATGTCAGCACCTGTGACCTCTGCCTTAGAACGAAACCGATAAGGCAGGCTCCGGTAGGCGAACTGCACCCTCTCCGGATCCCGGACTCGTGATGGGATACACTTAGTGTGGATTTCGTAGTAGAACTCCCCCTCTCCTCTGGACACGACGCAGTAATGACAGTGGTAGACTCAGTGTCAAAACGAGCACACTTCATTCCGACACACACGATGGTGACAGCGGAAGGAGCAGCCCGGCTTTTCTTACATCAAGTCTGGAAACTCCACGGCCTTCCGAAGTATGTAGTCTCGGACCGCGGACCTCAGTTTGTTGCTCGTTTCACCAAAGAGCTTTACCGACTCCTAGGAATAAAGTTGGCGTCTTCTACAGCTTGGCACCCTCAAACCGACAGGCAGACGGAGCGCGTCAACCAGGAGTTGGACCAGTACCTCCGGCTATTCGTAAACAAGCGGCAAGACGATTGGTATGACCTCTTACCCATGGCGGAGTTCCAGCACAACAACCATGTCCACTCCGCTACCCAGCAGCCTCCGTTCCTACTTGACACCGGACGCGTTCCTCGTATGGGCTTTGAACCCCGACAGAACCACTCCGGCTTAGAAATGGTCAACGAGTTCACGGAGAGGATGAGGGTGGCAATCGACAAAGCCAAATCCGCGATCTGCAAAGCACAGGACGACATGAAGAGATATTACGACCGATGAAGAACTCTGGCTCCAGTGTTCAAACCTGGCAACAAAGTCTTCCTCGATACATCGGACATCTGGACTACACGCCCTTCGCAGAAATTCTCTCGTCGACGACTCAGCCCTTTCGTAGTAGAATGGCGGATTGGACCTATGGCCTATTGCTTGAGACTGCCACATGGGATGAAGCAACTCCATCCAGTGTTCAATGTAGTGAAGCTTACTCCGGCCCCAGATGACCCGATTACAGGATGCAAGATGGAGGACCAACCACTGCCCGTAGTCATCGACGGAGAACTGGAGTGGCAAGTAGAGGAAATACTCGACAGTCGTTGGCACCAGAGAATATTCCAGTACCTCATTAAGTGGAAGGGATACGGCCGCAAACACAATTCTTGGGAGTCCGCTTCCGAAGTTTCTGCACCAGAACTCACAGCGGAGTTCCATCGCAAACACCCTGGAGCTCTGAGACATGTCCGACGTGCGGAGTTCAACAACATTTTTCATTCCGAGTCCATTGCTCCGAAACGTAGCAATCTTGAAGGGAGGGTGAATGTAAGGGGACACCTCCATTTCCACCCCTGAACACCATGACATCACTCTGGAGCTATCTTAGCCTGTTTACTAGTGACACTTAAACACACTAGTTTAGCTCCGATCATGCTAACCCTGATACTAAGGGATGTATATAATGTAGAGTATCCCTCCAGGAGCCTCATCCTATTCTCTGAGGATTCTCCTGGAGGTGAGTTGTATTATAAACACTAACTGTAATATTAACTGAGGATTCTCCTGGAGTCTTGTGCCCAGTTGCCCTTACACTTTCCACACACATTTCTCCGGCTTGACATACAAGTCGTTTTCTTCTAACCTCTTCAATATCTCTTCCATAATCTTGTCGTATCCCTCCTCTGTCTCTGTTCCTATTAACACGTCATCTACAAATGCTGCTACTTTCCCTTCATTTATCAGATCTCTCAGAATTTCATTCATTATCGCCTGAAATGTCGCTGGCGAGTTTGTCATTCCAAAGAACATGACTGTTGGCTCGAAGGATCCTATATGCATTGTAAATGCTCCCTTCCACTCATCCCCCTCCTTTATCCTGACGTTGTTGAACCCCCACCTGAGATCCATTTTCGTGAATACTTTCTTACTCCCCATATTGTCGATTAATTCTGTAATTAATGGGAGTGGGTAGTTATTCTTAATGGTTTGACTGTTCAGGTTACGATAGTCCATCACCATCCTCTTGCTACCATCCTTCTTGCCAACGAAAAACACCGGTGATGTTTGAGGTGATTTTGAGGGTCTGATGTACCCTTTCCTCAGCTGGTCTTCTACAAAATTTTGGACTTCCTCTCTCTCATTCTTGGATAGAGGGTAAATCTTTTCTTTTCGTGGTTTAAACGTCTCCTTGAGATCTATAGCATGATCCCAAATTTTCCTGGTTGGCATCCTTTCCGACTCTACCTTCCTGAACACTTTTCTCCACTTCAAAAATTTTTTTGGGACCATCTCTTCAATTTTCCTGTGGTCCTCCTCTATTTCTTCCTCTCTTCCCCAATCTTCTTTATTGTCTATCGCCCAGTGGACGATTTTCTCTTCCTCCTCTGTGGCCGTCATTCTGATCTTTTCCTTCCTTTTACTCTTTCCTCCACACAAGGGTGGGCATCTCGTCATTTTTACTTCTCCCATCTCCCAATTTATCTCTGGGTTATGTGCCACTAACCATGGCATGCCCAGTATTACTTCCGTCTTCCCTAGGTCACAAACGTCCATCCTCATTCTTTCTACGTGTCCTTTATAGAACACATTGCACTCTACTTAGTGCGTTATGGCTCCTCCACTATTTATTGTTCCATCCATGTTTTTGACCATTAATGGCCTTTCTAACTTCTGCAGCTTGAACCCATGCCTAGCTGCCGTCTGTCTGTCCATAAACATCCCCGTTGCGCCACTATCCAAGAGCGCTTTAATCATCACGCCTTCATGCGTGTCTATCTTTTCTACTCTGATATTCAACCACACTTCTCTCAACATTTTGAAGGTTCTCCTGACCTCCTTTCGACTACCCCCCTCTCTTGCTGCGCCTTCTGGTTCTCCTGACCGTGCGCCGCTCTGCTGCACCTTTGCCTCTCTGGGCTGCGCCGCCTTTTCTTCCCTTGCTGCGCTTTTCCTCTCTGTGGGCGCGCCGCCTTCCACTTTCTTTCCTTTACATCCACACCAACTTAATGCTTTCTGCTTCGTCCAGGGGATCACTCCCTGCCCCCTGTTATCTTCTACGTGACACCCTTTTTCTCCACACCTTTCGCAGACCAGGTACGAAACCACTATCTCTTTTGTCATCCACCCCAGCTCCAATAACTGCGCCTCTTCTGGGACACCTTTTCCACAGTACACCTCTGCCTGTATTCTTAGCTTCTCTACTGGGGTCCTCCTCCACTCTTGCTGCGCTTCTCCCTTTTTAGGGCACGCCGCCTCTTTTTCCTCTACTCGCCTCACTTCCCTTCTTTCTCCTTGGTGCGCTTTTTCCTTCTTAGGGCGCGCCACCCTTTTCTCCTTCTTTGGGCACATTCTGTATTTGTGCCCTTCCTCTCCACACCTGAAACACTTCGCAACTGCCGTCCTCATACTTCTTACCGCTCTCTCTTCTACACCGCACTGCATTACTCTACTCTTTAAAACTTTGAATTTATTTTGGGGAATTTCTACCCCCTTTTCCCCTTCCTTTCTATTCCTGCAATTTTGGGCCAGGTGCCCGAACTCTTTGCAGCTCCTACAGAGCTTCCCTTTTCTCCCTTCTAATTCTACCCTCAGTTTGGCGAGGGCGCGCTTTTCTTTGAGCAAGCTGCTCAATAAATTGTTATATTGTTCTTGAGACATGATGGTAACGTGTTAAGACTCTAAACCTCACAGTTGAATATGTGTTTCAACTTGAAGCTTATATCTAACACTTGATATCTTCACGCTCCTCAATAGAGGATCCGGTTAAGGTTTTCAATGAAGTTATATCGGAAGAGAAATGTCAACGAGACTTTGAGTAGCACCCTTGAGGTTGTCCTAAGACAAGTAAGGATACCGATTCCTCAGAGTAGATTTTACAAAGGGAATACAGAATGAGAGAACTTGCCGTTCCCTTCTCTTTCTGGTCTGTATTTATCCTAACTAGATCTTGTGACTACATTACAATGTGGTAACAGAATTTGTAACTATGAAGTGACTAGTTAAGTAACAGTCCAGTTACAGAAGCGATGAAAGTGACAAGTTGAGTCATTGTCTAATAATGGGTTAGTCCAATGTTGTCCCATTTAGTACAGTCTAAAGATAGAAGGGAGAATAGTCTGAGATTTCTCCAAAGAGTCCTGTCCATACCATGAGTCCGAATGTCCCTTGAGAGTTCTTGGATATGTGACACATTATTGCATCGTCACGTCCTCATCTAGCATTGCTAACATCTCGTCTACTAACCACTCGTTATCAGACCAGGGCTGATAGTAGTTGTAGTCCCACTCGATGTTCATAACATAAAGTGTATCCCATGCTACATTTCCACAGAAAATTCTCTAGCAGCATAACAATGGTACTATGGTAGTTATCAGTTGATCTGCCTAATATTTCGGCTAATACTGATTGCTTTGAGATGTAACTGGTATCGATCAAAAGGTCCTTTCAAGGGCTTTTCATAACCATTAAGACCATGAGAATTGTTGAAGAATTGATGGAGATATGGCCAAATGAAGTTTGTGACATCTGGCCACTGCTCTTGCCTATGATCAATGAACATCCTTAAGTACTGTTCTAATTCCTGATTTACCCTTTCTGTTTGTCTGTCTGTCTAAGGATAAAATACTGTCAACAATTTACTTTTAATCCCCAACATCCTATTTACCTCTTATATTAATCCTGCTGCAAATTGTGGTCCCCTGTCCAATATAATACTTTCAGATAGACCATGTCATTTCTACACGTTATCTCTAAACAACCTTACTAGTTCTTCTGCCAATGTCTTTTCTGTAGTTGGTATAAAGTGCACTATTTTTGTTAACCAGTCTACTACTACCAGAATAAAGTCATGTCCCTGAGCTAGAGACAGCTTTGTGATGAAGTCTGCTGATATATATGTCCATAGCTTCTCAGGTATTGAATTAGACATTAGCTTGCCTGCTAGTTGCTCTGTGCAATTCTTGTTGTGTTGGTAGACATTGCATCCCTCCACATATCATTTCACCTCTGTAAGGGGACATCTAGGGTGATGCTTAGTAAGTACTGAGAGCCTGAATCTATTAGTGGCTTGTTGACAGTCCATGTATTGCATTCCCATTGTTCCTTAACCTCTCCTGTCTGTGTCATGTGGTACGGTGCCTTCTATCTATTATTAGGACTATTGTGATTACTGATCCATGTGCATGTGACTGCCCATGTGATTGTCTGGTGTAGTACATATACTAGCAATGTGTTGTAAATCTACTTCACTTGAATCTCAACTTAGCTTCCAGGACTATCTACTAGCTTGAAGGGCGATCGCCTCTGAGTGGTTCTCTTACAACCTCTTTTGTTACCCCTAGTCACCAGAAGTTCCTAGTAACCAGTTCTACTGTCTTCTACTGTTCTCTATGGCCTTCTACTGGCATATCATGATGTAACCAGATAATTTCCGCTCTTAATTTCTTATCCCTTGGTACATACACTTTCCCTTCTTTGTATATTATGCTGTCAACTTCTCTCCATTCCTCATCTCTCAACATTTTCACTTCTGCTTGTTTCATTTCTTCTACTGCTTTTACCACTTTGTTGTCTCTTACTTTTGACTTCCTAACTTCTTCTAGTAGATCTACCCCATCTACTATTATTTCTACTGCCTCTGCTCTTCTTACTTCTAACCATTCTGGTTTTACCAGTGTTTCATCCTCATTATCTTTTTTCACCCTGATCTCCCAGTCTAGTTTCTTGCTCAGACTGTCTGCTTTCCCTATCTTACTTCCTGGAACATGTTTTAACATAAAATTAAACCTTGATAGGTATAGAGCCCATCTTGCTTGTCTTTGATTTAATTTCTGTGCTTTCATAAAATACTTATGATTTTTATGATCTGTCCAGATCTCAAACTTAACTGTTGTTCCCTCCAAGAAGTGTCTCTATGCCTTCAAGCATCTGACTACTGCTAACATTTCTTTGTCATGTATTTCATAGTTTCTCTCTGTATCACTTAAGAACTTTGAAATGAAAGTGACTGGTCTCCACAAGTTGTCTGAGCACTTTATTAATAGTACTCCTCCAGTTGCATAATTTGAAGCATCAGCTTCTACCCTAAACTCTTTGTCCAAGTCTGGTGCTGCTAATACTGGTTTTGTCATAAAGACTCCTTTTAACTTGTCAAATGCCTTCTGTTGGCTTTTTCCCCATACCCACTTCACATCTTTTCTGGTAAGCATATTCATTGGTCTAGCTACTTGAGCAAAATCTTTGATAAACCTCCTGTAATAATTTGTGAGGCCTAAAAATTTTCTAATGTCTTTTATATTTTTTGGCTCTGGCCAACTTAATACTCCATCCACCTTCTCCTTCTCCATCTCTATTCTATTTTGTCCTATTAGCACTCCTAGGAACTACAGTGTCCTTGCATCCCTGCTTTTGGTAACTAGGGTCTGAACAATGAAAGTGTGTTGGGAGGCAATGGAGTGCGCTTAGAACAATGGGGGTAAGACCAAATATTATATAATAATATTTGATCTGCTGCAGGGTCACTCTGGAGGACTGATACAAGCTCTGGAGTCATGTGTGAGGGGTCCCCTTACATTTACCCCCCTTCCAAGGTTGCTGCGCCTCAAAACAATAGTTCCAGACTTGAAAAAAGCATTGAAGTCTGTCTAGCAAATATGTCTTGGAGCGGCTGGGTACTTTCAATAGTACTCTGCAACAAGGTCTGGTGCCTTGACATTGGAGACCACCTCCCAAGAGTTGTATTCTCTGTTAAAACCCTTCCACTTGATCAGGAACTGGAACCTCCTCTAGTACCAGCGACTATCTAATATCTCTTCTACTTCCCACTCTAGTTCTCCATTGACAACAATAGGTAGCAGCAGGGCTTGCAGCTTCCTTTCTGGTATTGGATCTTCCAGAGCAGCAGACAACTTTACCACGTTGAACACTGGGTGCAACTGTCTTATTTTGTGGGGCAACTTGAGACGGTAGGCTAATGGTCCCACTTAGTGTTCAATTTTGAAAGGTCCTAGTCTGTGGTGCGACAGCTTCAGAGACAGATGTGTTGTTTTGATATCCAATATGTCTAGGTATACCCAGTCTCCTGGTTTAAACATAGAGGCCAGAGACCTTTTTTGATTGTAGTACTATGTCATTTCTTCCTGTGCCTTACGGATTGCAGACTTGGCTTTTGTAAGGGGACTACCCTAGGGCTGGGCTTAGTGACGTGAGTAGGTTCCCACCTAAGAGCCATCGTCTCTCCGATCGCCTTCCCACTGTCTTCCTTCCTTCAGAACGGTGCCTGACTGTCTAGTAGTATAAATACTGGTCATCTGTTGTAGATATACCTCAGTTGAATCTCACACTAGCTTCTGGACCTACACATTAGCTTAAGAGTCTATCGCCTCTGAGTGACTTCAGTGCCCTAACAGCTTTCTTGGTAGTAAACTCCATTCTTTTCATGAATTTGTTGACTGTCTCCAGGCCTGAGAGGTTCTGTCTTGGCTCAAAGCCCATATAGGGGATGTGTCCCATATCCAGTAGAAACAAAGGTTATTGCGTTACGGAGTGAACATAGTTGTTTGTAAGGGGACCCCCCCCACATGACTCCAGAGCCCGTTGCCTCCCAACATAATTTCATTGTGCAGTCCCTGGTTACCAAAGAATGGAATGCAAGGACGTTTTAGTATATATATTATTGATTATTCTCTCCAGAAGCCTCATCTAATTCTCTGAGGAATCTCCTAGAGGTAAGTTGTAACATATTCTATAGTATAATTTAACTGAGGAATCTCCTGAAGTGCTGTAAGGGAACACCCTACGTCCGCTTAGATTACATGGTAGGGTTCGTGTGAGCTAGCATGCCTGATGATCCATGGAAGTCCGCGGGTATAGTTCCCTTCTCTCTAGTTCAGGTCTCCTATAATAGTACTGTGCGACTGTAACTAGAAGTATAGTTATTATTGTCTGGATGCACATGGCCATAGCGACTGGCACACGGACCAGCTATTCTAGTATAAATAGGTAGTGACGGTGTAGTAGAATACTCACCTCAACAATAGTTGAAGCTCCTGGGCTACACATTGCTTCTACTTAAGACGACTCTCTTACTATAAGCTTGAGTACGTTCTAGCGCGGATGTCCAACTGTGCCCTTACAAGTGCTCTACTCCGGTCGCCCTCACATTGTTGTGCTGGAACTCTGCAATGGATAAGAGGTCATACCAGTTATCCTGTCATTCATTAATGAATAGATAGAGGAACTGGTTGAGCTCCTGGTTGACACATTTTGTCTGTTTGTCCATCTGGGGGTGCCAAGCTATAAAGGAGGATAGTCATATACCTAGTAGTCTGTACAGTTCCTTAGTGAACAAAGCCGCAAATTGGGGACCACAGTCAGAGACAACATGTTTTGGGAGGCTGTGGAGTTTCCAGATGTAAGGAGAAAGAGTCTGGCTGCTCCTTCTGCTGTGACTATTGTATATGTTAGAACAAAGTGTACTCTCTTGGAGATAGAATCCACAACAGTCATGACAACATCATGTCTGGAGGACTCCAGAAGTTCGACCACAAAATTGACACTGAGCATATCCCACTATTTGTCTAGAACGGAGAGTGGCTAAAGCTCGCCAACAGGAGAGTGTCGCCAAGGTTTTGTCCAGAGGTAGAGATTGCAGGTACTTACATACTGGCCAATGTACCTAGACATCTGGGGCCACCAGTAGTTCCAGGACACTAGTTCTAGTGTCTTCTAGCATCTAGGGTATCCTGTAATCTGGATGTTATGGCAAAGGGCTATAATCTGTCTGTGTAGGTCTGGACTTTGCAATACATATATTTTCCCTTAGAACTGGAGCAGGCCGTCTATGTTCAACCACTCCAAAGAGTATACTACCCCATTGGCAAAGCCCCAGAGTTCTTGTGCTGCTTTAGCTATAGGTTCCTCTAAGTCTCTGTTCTGGTTCCCCTTGCATATGTCAGACAAGATCTTCTGTTCTACACCTGTCAGTTCCACCCCTTCTAGGGCACGCACCGCAAGGAATTCCAGTCAAAGAAGAACTATATTCTCATTATTTGTGGCTCCATTTTCATGATCAGCTCTCCTCAACAGTACATCCAGTTTGCCCATGGTGCATCTGGGGCAGTGGTGAAGTAGAAAGTTGAACCTAGCCAGATGCAAGGACCAACAGGCTTGACAACGGTTAAGTTTCTTGGCCATCATGAAGTACTTGAGGTTCTTATGGTTGGTCCAGATCTCTACCAGATAGGTTGCTCCTTCCAAGAAGTGCCTCTATTTCTCTAACGGATGGATAATAGCTAGCATTTCCTTCTCGTGGATTTTGTAGTTTCATTCCATAGAGGACAAGGATTTGCTGTAGAATGTTACGGGGTGCCATTTTTCATCTGTCATCAACCGTTAAGACAAGACTGCTCCTGTGGCAAAGTCTAAGCTATCTGCTTCAATCCAGAAAGGCTCCAAGTCCTGAGGGAACATTAACACCGGAGTGGTGGTCACTGCCATTTTGAGGTCCTTGAAGGCTGCCTGTTAGGGCACTAAGATCACTCAGAGGCAATAGACCCTTAAGCTAATGTGTAGATCCTGAAGCTAGTATGAGATTCAACTGAGGTATATCTACAACAGATGACCAGTATTTATACTACTAGACAGTCAGGCACCGTTCTCATGGTACCTGACATATATTCCCACAGAGTCCAATATTAGATTTACAGGCTCACATGGTATGACACAGAAGGGAAGGAAGGAAGACAATGGGAAGGCGATCGGAGAGACAGTGGCTCTTAGGTGGGAACCTACTCATGTCACTAAGCCCAACCCTAGGGTAGTCCCCTTACACTGCCTGTTCTCTTCCACTCCACATCCAGACTTGTTTGGAGCACATTAGGTCAAAGAGGGGCCAAGCTTTGATGGAGAAGTCCTGGATGAATCTGCAGTAGAAGTTCATGAAGCCTAGGAAAGCCTGGATGTCCATTTTGTTTTCCAGAGTAGGCCACTCTCAGACTCCTGTGACCTTGACTGGATCCATGGAAACCTGGTTCTCTGAGATGACTAGACCTAAGTACTCGATTTGCTCCTTGCAGAACTTGCATTTCTCTGGGCAGAGGAAGAGTTTGTTTTTCCGTAAGACTTGTAGTACCTGTTGAATAGCCTTTGTGTGCTTCTCTTCTGTCCTAGTAAAGATCAGGATATTGTTCAGATAGACTACTATAATGCCTTCCACTATGAGGTCTCAGAAGATGTTGTTCATCATGGTTTGGAAGGTGACCAGACTGTTGGTTATCCCAAAGAACATCACTAAGGGTTTGAACATGCCTCAATTGGTTTGGAAATCTGCCTTCTACTTGTCTTCAGACTTAATGCAGACGTTGTTGAAACCCCAATGGACATTCAGCTTGGTGAAGTACCTAGCTCTGTGGAGTTAGGATATGAGTTTAGAGATCAGTGAAAGGGGGTATTTGTTCTTGACCGTTGAAGGGGGCAAAAGGGACTATTAGCCTGGCACAAGCTAAAGATGTGGTACCAGGTCCCAATTGCATGCTAAAGAGTTTGTGGGGATGAATCAAGAATGAAGGTATTAAAAAGAGAATAT
>Ga0157360_1001009_pt1 | contig 10547 bp, 4 predicted proteins | sample AttlaeALBM1_FD_111483 | JGI IMG/M metagenome (GOLD analysis project Ga0157360, IMG submission 111483) | Fungus gardens microbial communities from leaf cutter ant in Ribeirão Preto, State of São Paulo, Brazil - Atta laevigata ALBM1 | ecosystem: Host-associated > Fungi > Mycelium > Unclassified ... | reverse complement strand
TGGCGCATCGCCCCCTTAGGAACTTCCACATCACCAGCCGCCAGCACTTCCATAACATGCGTAAGGCAACTGCGGGAGCGAATATCATAAGGCCCCAGATTTTTCCCTAATTGCGATTTCTGAAATTCAATAGCTTTTTCAGCCGACGCATCAGATATCTCAAATACAGCTTTATGAACGTTCTCGCCTTTCATTGTAGCATTCTTGACTTGAGTCTGACCGTCATCAGCAATGTACGTATCGGTGGGATTTATTCCTCTTTCTCTTCCCGCCTCATCAAGCTCAAATCTCTGATACATCCCATATTGGTGGGTATGGATTATACGGTCCCCCATCACTTTGATCGTGTAGTGTCCCGTCGTTGTCCTATTATCAAGCCAGAATACGATCGCGGAGGCTAATCCAAGCGGGTCTGTCCATACCAATGCATTCGGCGCAAATTGGTAGAAATTTATGCCGCCAGCCAGACCAATCGGGTCATGCTGGGTGAACCTGCCGCTGTCCGGATCATAGTAGCGGAATAAGTTGTAGTGAAGCCCGGTTTCACGGTCCAGGTACTGGCCCTGCATACGCAGGTTCTGGTTGTAACCTGTCGGCAACGGCGTCGATTCATGCGCCAGTTTGCCCCATGCGCTGTTTCGCCCTTCCCAGCGAACCTGGCCTTCTACATCCGTCAGGCGCTCCGGCGTGCCGTTCGGCTGATTGTGGAACCAGTAAATGTCCGGTGACCGCGTACCGTCGATGCGCGCCAGCGGCTCGTAGCTGTGCTGGTGGCTGTAAACGTAGGTGAGTGGCACCTCGTCATGGATTTCCTGTAACAGACGGAAGCCTTCCCAGACAAAGCGCGTGGTGACCATCTTACCGGTTTGTTGGCCCGCCAGAGACTGACGGCGGGTTTTACTGATACGCCGCCCGAGCGGATCGTAGCGAAAGCTTAGCTCCACATACGGCTTATTGCGATCACGTGGCTGGCTGATGACATCCGTCAGACGATGCTCAGTATCGTAGCGGTAGCGCCAGCGGGTCTGCCCATTATCTTTCTCTACCGTGCGTCCATGAATGTCATAACGCCACTGGATGCCGTTAAGTTGCGTCACGCGGTTAAAGCGCACCGTCTGCGTCGCGTTGCCGTCGAGCGGATTCCCCGTCGCGTCCCACTGCCACTGCTCCTGACCGGGCAGCGTGCCATCCTGCGTCAGCAGACGCCCGGCGTTGTCGTACTTCCAGCGATACCAGTTAAATGGGTTGTCGTCGCGCTCCTCGCGAATGAGGTTGTTGCGGTAGTCGTAATCCCAGCGGCGGGACCAGCGGCGCGGCGACGGACGCTGCGCATCTCCGGTGAAAACGTCGCGGCGCGTCAGGCGACCCAGGCGGTCATAATCGCTGCGAGTCGTGAGCAGCCCCTGTGTACGGCTTATCTCACGGTGCAGTTGATCACGCGTAAAATCCGTCACCGGCAGGTTATCAAGTGCGATGGAGAGCAAATGTCCACTGCCGTAGAAATGATGTTTAATTGTCCGTCCGTCAGGCAGTTGCACTGACGGACGGTTGCCGAGCGCATCAAAAGTCCAACCCAGCGCACCGTTCTCACCCTGCTCGCCAGTAACGCGGCCCATCGCATCATACTCAAAGCGCAGTTCCTGTTCCGCCTCACGGCTCCAGACGTTTTCCGCAAGCGTCGCATGCAGTGCGATACGGCTGGTCAGCCCCATTGGCGTATAGTCGTAGCGGGTCTGGCCTTCCGGCGTAGTGCGCGCAAGAAGTTGCCCCGTCGCGCCCCATGAGAAGGTATGGGTTATCGCCTCCGGATGCCCCGCAGCGAAAGTGCGCGCGATAATGCGTCCACAAGCGTCATACCCGTAGCGGGTAATCACGCCGTCCAGACCTTCTTCCTCAAGCAATCGGGAATCTGCGCCCCAGCGGAACTGGTATGACTCGCCTTTTTCGTTTTCGAGCGCTATCAGGCGGCTGCGGCTGTCCCATCGGCGGCGCACTGTTTCACCTTGCGGGTTTGACGTCGAAACAAGACGGCCTACGGCATCATAAGTAAACTCGCTGCGCTTGCCATCGGCTCCTTCATGCGCTTTTGGCAGACCGCGCGCATCCCATAACAGGCGCTCTTCCCAGCCTTCCGGGCGATCTATCTGGATCGGACGCCCGGCGGCGTCGTAGTGGTAGCGGGTCTCTTCGCCATCCGCCGTAGTGGCAGTACTCACCCAGCCAAGCGGGTGATAGCGGTAACAGGTAACGCGCCCGGAACAGTCCTTCGCGCGAATGACCTGCCCCGTATCGTTGTATTCCTGGTGGCGACTGTTACCGGCGGCATCGGTCTCTTCGACAATTTGACCATATTCGTCGCGGCGCAACAGCGTGGTTTGCCCGAGCGCATCGACAACACGCGCCAGGCCGTGATGTTCATCGTAGTAAAAGCGCGTCGCGGTGCCGTCCGCCTCGGTGATAACCGCAGGTAATGCGCGATGCTCAAGCCACTGTGTGGCGCGAGTGTTCCCCTCGGCGTCCATCTCCTGAACACGGTTGCCCATGTCGTCATAGACAAATGTCGTCGCGTTGCCTAAAGGATCGACACGGCGGCTCAGCAGATCGTGTTCATTCCATTCGTAGCGCCAGGTTTCGCCGCGCTCATCGACAAAGCGTGTGATAAGCCCATGAGCGTTCCAGTAATGCTGGCGCGTCTGACCGTCGTATTGGTTGACCGTGGTCAGCCCCGTAGCCAGATTGTAGGCGATACGGCAACCATCGCCGGTGTTGGTACGGTTCTCTACCACACGCCAGTGATCGAATTTCTCCCAACGATACTCACTTTCCAGCCCACCGGGCAACCGGTGCCAGATCATCAGGCCAGCATCGTTGTAGCGGTATTCGCGCGTCGTGATGCCGGTTGCATCAGTAACAGCGGCAAGTTGCCCGCGTCCGTCATAGCGATAAGTAACCAGCGGCCACGTTTTTTCGCCGTCAAAATGTGCGGCTGAAGTGACACGCAGTGGAAAACGCGCATCGTCATAGTGCAGCATGACATCAATGGCATAGGAGGCGTCGTGAATGCGCACCAGGCGGCCATGTTCATCCCAGCCGGTTTCAAGCGCATTACCATATTCGTCGCTCAATGACGCCAGACGCAGCACCGCTGGATTCGCGCGGGTAGGCTTAAACAGACGCCAGACGGCGCCATCGTCGTCGGCGATCGCCACGTCGCCGTTCTCATTGCGGCGAATGATAAGCCCTTCGCTGATGCTATAGAGCGCCTGGTTCAGCGGCGGCAGTGTAAAGCGCAGCTCACGCCCGGTCTCGTCAAACCAGGTTACTTCGCTGTTATCCAGCGTCAGGTAACTGTCAAATGCAGTGGCCCAGCCCAGACCAAATAATCCTTCACGGATAGTTAAGCTGTTATAGCTGCGCTGCCAACGCAGGGAAAAGCGGCCTGGCAGCGAGAAATCCAGTTCATTATTATCGTTCAGGACTTTTACACCAGTGGCGGCATGTACCGGGTGCGATGATGAGAAAACGGCATTTATTGCCATATCTGTGAGCATGCCTGCACCTGCCGAGACCAGGGCACAGGGCATGTTTTTGAGGACTTTACCGGGCCGGCCACGGATAAGCGAAAGTGCAAGCATCGCCACCGCAAGGCCCGCCGTTTTACCGCTTTTGATATCGCGCACTGTGAGTGTTTCGCCACCGATGATCACATTAGGCGATACCTCCTCCGAGATAGTGGCTTCGCAGGTGGTACGGTCTTTGGCGCGCACCGCTGGCTGGCCGTTAATGAAGACACTTTTTGAGCCTTCGGCCAGGTATTGCGGGCCAGAATGTTTATCGCAAAGTACTTTATCCAGTTCCAGCGGCGACGTACCGGGTGCGGCAGTGGCGACCGTAGGTTGCCACATCTCGCTGCTGAACTGCGCCGCAGCGGAGAGCAACATGCCGCCGTAGTCGGCGAAGCTGCCAGGCTTTTGCGGCTCCGGCGGCGGCGTGTCGACCGTCGTGAGTTCGCCTGCCGCGCGGGCGGCAGGAAGCTTGTTGGTCAGTACATTGCCTGAGCCGGTGGCGATAAACCCGGCCGGTGATGGCGGGAAAATCGCATTGCCGATCCCTGTCGCTATATTACTGATATCATCCGTGATACCTGCCGCATTCGCCAGGATACCACCAATAATTCCGCTCAATGCACAACTGGAACCTATTGCTGTCAGGGTAGCCGCCGCCGCGCCGGCACTCACAAGCGGTACGGCGGCCGTTGCGGCAAACGCGACCGCTGAGCCAATTGCTGCATACGCGAGGCCTTCAGCAACAAGGCTTGTGATATCCGCAAAGACACTAGAGTGGATAATCTCGTCGCCCTGGCGGGCTGCATGTTTGTCGCTCATGCCATGTATTCCATTATTTATGCAGCGTCAGGCTTTGTTTGAGGGTATTCCAGCGTTCCGCATCTTCATCAGTGAAGGGACGCAGCGTGGAAAGGGTGAAAATTAAAAGGCGTGGAGTATCCGCCACCTGTACAGCGAACTGCTTCTGCCAGATCTGCTGCCCCTGCCGCACAAATGCCGTTTCGACTTCAACGGCGCGCTGCGACGGTTGCCCGACGACAATGCGCGAAAAATCGCTCTGTTCAATTGCGCCCATTTGTGCGCTTAGCACCTCCCACTGGCGGTGAAATTCCTTTTCGAAATCGCTGTCATCTGGAATTGCGCCACGACTGACAATCAGCGACATCCCGCTCTCATCGTCGCGTAACATCGTCATGCTGGTGTCCTGCCAGGTTGCAGGAAAAAGGGAAAATGATCCTTCCTGAAGGGTATATTTCATGGTGTAGCCTGTAGTTTATGAATCACTTCAACCAGGAGCGAGATTCAAAAGTGGGTACGTTTAGCGGATATAGTTAGCCATTGTAATGCGCTTCAGGCATTGCGGTTCCTGCGCGGCAAAACCAAATGCCCATGCAAGCCCTCTGTTATCTATTGCAGTTTTGTAACTGACCAGTTGTCCTGTCGCATGACCGCGGGGAACCTGGGAAAGTTTAGCGTCAATGAAATGCTCTCTAACCTGTTCAAGTGTTATACAAGGCGTATCAACATTAAATGAGACCAGCGAGACACTTTTGTCCCCGTTACCCCAAAGGCGTACATCCAGCTCACTAAGTCGGGTACCATCTCCTAAGGTAAATGGTGCGGAGGTAAAGCGATCATCCGCAGTTGGCAAGGTTCGAACAAGAGGCTGCTTAAGAAGATGGCTAACATCATCCGCATCTTTGCCCCATACGGATTTTAGCGCTTTAACAATGTTCCATAATGAGTCTTGATTCATGTCTTTTTGCCCTGCATAAGTAATTGAGAACAATGATGATAATGCAATAAAGATGATTATTTTTATTACGCTATCTATTGTCATAATACCCGCCATAATAATCGTAATAATTCATTGTAGTACCGGAAGGTGTTTCACTTTTGCCATAAATCTTACCTATAGCCTGAGCCGCACTGGTTCGTGATAATTCGCCGCTTACCATTTTGTCATAAGCTGAATTATATGCCTGCAAATTTACTTCAGAGCCTGCAATATCAATATCTACGCCACCATTAGCGAGAATTTCACGCTGCACTTTAATATTGTTGAGGGTGGCACCACCTTCATCCATGAGTTGGCTGTTAATAAAATTTTCACGGCTAGAGTAATCTTCAGAAACTGGATACATTGCGTGCCCGGCTTCATGTGCTAGCGTCTGAACCGTTTCTGCCGATGTTTGCATATGTTCCGGATCTATAACGATCAGTTTGTTATCCGCTTCAGCATAACTGCCTCCACCAGCTTCGCCAGGTTGTATTGCCCATCCCATATTTCTTAGTTCTTTCAGCTGTGCCTGTAACGTTGGTGATTTATTAATCTCACTTATTACATTATCGTTAAATGGCATGATATCTGAACGAGATGGATCATTTTTATAAATATAATCTCCCTTCAGAGGAGGAGATGATTTAAATTCCGCTATCGGTTTGCTTTTTGTTATAGCTGGAGCGGCGGCGACAGGAGCAGGATTTTTACCACTTTTTTGCGGCGTAAAATGCTGTTCTACTGAGGTCTGTATGTTTTCTTTATGTTTATCACCTGGCACCGTCGTCCCAGGCGGTGTGCCGGCAGTATTAAGGTGTAACTTGCCGCCGGTCGTGATATAGCCATCTCCTTCAACAAAGAAATTAAAATCTTTACCGACCAGATTTATTTTCCCATTGGCATTCAGTTCAATCGCGCTTTCGCCGCAAACCAGGCGCAGTTGCGTCCCTGAGGCCAGAACATATTGCTCAACCACAGCATCCAGTTTGCCTTTTCCTGTCAAGATCTCAGTGACGCCTTTAACCGCATGAGTATGATTCGTCTCTACGCGATGCAGTTCATTTTTACGTACATAATGGCTGCGCGTGCCGTTTACGGTGTGCGATTCATCATTTTTTACATGCATATCGAGGTTGCGCTCGGCCTGGAGCCAGATCTGCTCCTCACCCGATTTATCCTCGAAGCGAAGGGCATTGGCGTTGTCCGGCGAGCCGTCCTTCGACCGACTCAGGAAGCCCATCTGCGTCGCCGCGGCTGGCAACGCCCACGGCGGCATGCTCGCCTCATTGTACACCCGCCCCGTGATCAGCGGGCGGTCCGGGTCGCCGTTGATGAAGTCCACCACCACTTCGTCACCCACGCGCGGTATCTGTACGCCACCGAAGCCCTGGCCCGCCCATGCGCTCGACACCCGCACCCAGTTCGAGCTGGTATCGTCGCCCTTCGACAACCGGTCCCAATGGAACTTCACCTTCACCCGGCCATATTTGTCCGTCCAGATGCTCTCGCCCTGCGGGCCCACCACCTTCGCCGTCTGCGGGCCATACGTACGCGGCCAGGACGTTTTCTGCGCCGGGCGGTACGGCACATCTGCCGGTATCACCTCAAAATGCGTCTCGTGCACCGTGTTGCTGTCCGCCCCGCTCGCGTAGCGGTTCTCCTCGAAGTGGTAGTGCGCCAACGTTATGAGGTATTCCCCGTTGTCACCGAAGAACGGCGCATTGAGCAACACGAACGTGTGCCCCGGCGCTATGCCCAGCGCCGTCGCCGTGCCCTGCGTCTGGCGGTGCTCCACCTGCCACCGCTCCTGGCGGATACGTGCGTAGAACTCACCGTGACCGTGCTCCACGAACCGGCCCGGCCAGTCATAGACGTCAATGCTCCCCGGCTGCGGCGATTTTGGATTCTGCCGCGCCTGGAACAGCCACGCGTTCGGCTTACGGAAGTCGTAGTCGTCGAGGCTGTAGATACCCGGCGTCACGCTGTCCTGCAGCGCCCATTTGCTGATGCCCTCTTCATCCGTGGTACCGCCTGACGGCGTCACGTGGTATGGAATAGTCTCGTAGCCGGGGAACGGCTTGTACTGCCCGGGAGCATCAGTAAGCACTAGTGTGTGGCGATCCTGCTCATGACGGAAGTGATAAGTTATCCCCTCCAGCTCCAGCAGGCGGCTCATGAAGTCCAGGCTGCTTTCCTGGTACTGCACGCAGTACTCCCACACCCGGTAACTGCCTGATAGCCGCTCCTCCACGTTCACCTGGCTCTCGCTGAGCAGCGTCTTAACTATCTGTGGCACCGTCTGCCCCTGGAAGATGCGCAGGTTGCGGTCGCGCTGCATCGGCCACAGATCCGGCTCCACCGTCAGTTCGTAGACCGCGTAGCGGGTACCCGACATCTCCACCGCGTTCACCGCAACCCGGGTAACTTTGCCGTTGAGGTAGCGCGGCGGCGTCAGCGCCTGCGTCGGGATGGTCACCGTGACCGGCTGGCCTAGCAGCGCGCTGCGGTCGGTGCGCGCGTCGGTTCCGAGCAGCGTTAGGGTGAACATGAACGGCTCCGACAGCGACTCGCGTCCAGAGAGTTTCCAGAAAAGCAGCCCCTCGACCGGGAGCTGAACGGTGATTCGGTTGAGCATAACTTCTATCCCTATGTGTCTGTGCGGTGCAAACCAGAGCCAGAGGTCCAGCCGGCTATGCTCCATAAATCACAGTCCAGCAGCAAATGACGCACTATTTTCAGGGCTCTGACAACGCAGAAGGTGTCTGCCAAAACACTTTGCAGTTTTAGTTAATTCACGTCGCAGGTTGTATGAAATTTCATAATACGACTATAGCTACCGCAGACGCAGGTACGCTCGTGTCGTACACGCCTTCTGAGACCAGTCGTATAAGGAAATGTCAGATAACAAAGCGCCTATTATGGATAATAAAAAACCGATGCGGGCTCGATGCATAAATATACCAATAAGTAGCACAGCAAAAAACTGATATTATTTGTTTGATAAGCAGAATATTCCTATTCCCATAACCACCCAACTTGAAAGGTGGAATGAAATCGGAATAGGGGCGTGGTTTTATTATAAAGGACATCACTAATAACGCGCTGGAGTATTAATAAAGGAAATAGGTTTGAATTTGCAATGCCGCATGATAAAAGCCTTTTTTACAAGAAAGAATAATATTTAACTTAGGGAAACTACTAATTATAGTGGGTTGGAAAAACACCGGTTATTGGCCTCTGCCTGTACAACGATTCGCGTAGCGTGGCGAGGAGAAAAATACGCCTGCGGCGTAGTTGACAAGTGCGCACCCCCTCATCATTCCCGGCTAATAATAACGCCACTCAGTCAATCAGGCACTATGGCGAATAAAGTTGTACGCCACGGTTTCGCCAGGCGCACCGGCAGGCGTCGTGTTGCTGGTCACCTCATTTCCCGAATGGCCGCGTGAAGTGTCAGTAATCGTGATCATCGGATAATGCTTTTTGATTTCACTCAGGGCTTGGCACTCCCCGCACCAGTGGAAAAGAAAGAGCAACGTTCTTTCATTCAGGTCATTGCTCAGCCTTAATTCAATATCGATAGCGCTTCCCCAGCAGAAAATGCGACATCCCCAGCACCGTAAAAATTGATGTACTCATTCTGATCCTTGAGCCGAAACGTTACAGGTATGCGGCTAAGCGTGGTAACATTCATATCCGCTAAGGATGAACGCGTGGTGATAATAAAATCCCACAATGAGTTCGCATATCAGCTACGGCATTAACAGAGCCCAACACCATCATGAAAGCGACAACAGCGACCGTTTTCTTTATTCCCATTACGCTCCTCTATTTCTCCGACTGGTGAGCCGCTGAATTCTCTTATGCGTGCGAGGGTATTGCGCGTGATTAGCGCATCGATATAAAAAAGTGGCGCAATGCACTGCGATACCCTGTTTTTAATCATCCCACAGATCTAATGCTTCCAACGGTGCAATACACTCCGAGCAAACGGTCAATAAAAGCCGCCGCATTTTCAGAATGACAAAGCGGTCATTCAGCGATTTTTTTTCTATGTCCCTGTCGTTCAGATGGATAAACGTAGCAAACGGAAGCTCTAATGCCTGCACATCTTCTTTTTCCAGGAAGTAATGAGGAGAACCGGTTTCAACTCCATTATCCCATTTATGCACAGTCAGTCGGCAAAACGCATAATCTGATAACGGCTTGTTTTCATTCAATATCTCTTTGATCTTTCTGGATACACAATAGTTCGCAGCTTTATTGTGTATTGGGCATAACAAGAGCATTGCGCACCTTTTGATGTTGGTGATTGTGTAAGCCTGTACTGTCGTTGAACGGCTTTAGTTTCCTGTGCCATCCAATATAGGCTGAGACTCTCAAATAAACATCCTGTCTCATTAAAAAGCCCGTCAGGGCCTTTTTTGGTATACTTAAACCTGCATATTATTTATCGATAGCCGCTTTGCAAGCCCAGTAATCACTTCAATAAAAATTGAATTAATTCATTTAAAATCAATCAAATAAAAACGACCCTTCGCCATGAAGGACATTATCTCAGCTAATCCGAAACGCCTCGCCTTAGAAAATCTCAATAGCCCCCTTCCTGCTTAATCATTACCCTGCCCGCACTGAATTTATGGGGGCGGCATGCTGTTACACATTCTCTATCTGATCGGCATCACTGCCGAAGCCATGACCGGCGCGCTGGCGGCAGGGCGACGTCGTATGGACACCTTTGGCGTCATTATTATTGCCACTGCGACCGCGCTCGGCGGCGGTTCGGTGCGCGATATCCTGCTTGGCTACTACCCGCTTGGCTGGGTGAAGCACCCGGAGTATGTGATCATTGTTGCTGTCGCAGCGGTACTGACCACAATCTTTGCCCCGGTGATGCCCCATCTGCGCCGCCTGTTTCTGGTGCTCGACGCACTCGGCCTGGTGGTATTTTCCATTATCGGGGCGCAAATCGCGCTCGATATGGGCGAAGGTCCCATCATCGCCGTGATTGCGGCCGTCATCACCGGCGTTTTTGGCGGCGTGCTGCGCGATATGTTCTGTAAGCGCATCCCTCTCGTGTTCCAGAAAGAGCTCTATGCCGGGATCGCATTTGCTGCCGCCGTGTTCTATATCGCGCTAAGCCATGTCGTCACCAACCATGACATCGTGGTGATTACCACCCTGCTGTTTGGCTTTACCAG
>Ga0157360_1001008_pt1 | contig 10568 bp, 7 predicted proteins | sample AttlaeALBM1_FD_111483 | JGI IMG/M metagenome (GOLD analysis project Ga0157360, IMG submission 111483) | Fungus gardens microbial communities from leaf cutter ant in Ribeirão Preto, State of São Paulo, Brazil - Atta laevigata ALBM1 | ecosystem: Host-associated > Fungi > Mycelium > Unclassified ... | reverse complement strand
CATTTCGCCCTGAACACGCTCGACCAGATCCTGAAAGATACCGATTTTGAGCGGACGCGCTTCACCTTCAGCGCTAAAGCAGTGCGGAAAGCGCTCCGCCAGAAACGTGATAACTTCTTTACTGCTATTCAACTTAGGTTGATTTTCCATGAAATTTCCTGATTACAACGGGTTTGCCGACCAGCGCAGGCATGAACAGGCGACATTATAATGACAACATCGCTAAATGCCATGTGATCCAGTCGATTAGCTGCGTGTCAGCTGCAGATATTTTTCTAAGTCGCTGTTCGCAAGCACTTCACAAAGCCCATCAGTCAGTGTGACCAGGCCCGATTCGTCTTCGCTGTCAAAGCGATTGAACACCACGCTGTCAATGTCCAGCACCCCAACCACAGTGCCATTCACTTTCAGAGGAATCACAATCTCAGCATTGCTGGCCGCGTCACAGGCGATGTGGCCCGGGAAAGCATGCACATCGTCCACGCGTTGCACTTTCTCTTCTGCCAGCGCCGTACCACACACCCCTTTACCGACCGGAATACGGACACAGGCGATTTTGCCCTGGAACGGGCCCAGCACCAGCGTATCGGCTTCCGTCAGCAGGTAGAAACCTGCCCAGTTCACGCCTTCGAGACGTTCGTACAGCAGCGCACTGAAGTTTCCCATTGCGGCGAGGAACGCCGTTTCTCCCGCCAGCAAGGCGCGCATATCGCGATTCAAATCGGCGTAAAAGGCAGTTTTGTTCATTATTTAACCGTTACCAATGACATCTGAACGGAGTGACTGAGACCGTTCGTTAAAAATAAGTTTTAAATATCCAGAGCCACAAGGTGAATCATAGCGTTAGTTGCTATACCCTTAGCATTCTGTGGATCGAAGCGTGAAGCCCGAGACAGGCACACAGACAATGTCCTGACGACCAATAATAGTTACTTCTGAAGAGCGAAGACTGCCTCACCCTATGAAAATTCACGCTATCAGCCAGACATTGCCTCACGCACGTTATCAGCGTTGTCCGCAATGCGATACCCTTTTTTCCTTACCGGATGTGAAATCGCATCAGTCGGCCTATTGCCCGCGCTGCAATGCCGAAATTCTCAGCGGTCGCGACTGGTCCATGACCCGCCTGATGGCGATGGCCGCGACCATGATTGTATTAATGCCCTTCGCCTTCTCGATGCCGCTGGTCGATATCCGGCTGCTCGGGATGCGCATCAACGCCAGCGTGCTGGAGGGCGTTATCCAGATGACCCAGCAGGGCGATGTGCTGACCGCCTCAATGGTGGCGTTCTGCACCATCGGCGCGCCGGTCACGCTGGTGGCCGGCATCTGTTATCTCGGCATCGGGCAGCGCCTGGGGATGAACCTGCGGCCCGTGCTGCTGATGCTGGAGAAGCTCAAAGAGTGGGTGATGCTCGATATCTATCTGATCGGTATCGCCGTGGCGTCCATTAAAGTCCAGGACTATGCTTCGCTGGAGATTGGCTACGGGCTGGCGGCCTACATTGCCCTGACGGTGCTGAGCGTGCTGACGCTGATCCACCTGAATATGGAGCAGCTGTGGGCGCATTTCTACCCGCAGCGGCCCGGAAATATGGCCCGCGACGCGATGCAGGTCTGCCTGAACTGCCACAACACCGGCCTGCCCGACGCGCGTGGCCGCTGTCCGCGCTGCCATACCCCGCTCGACTTCCGGCGTCGGCACAGCCTGCAAAAATCCTGGGCCGCGCTGATTGCGTCGATTGTGTTGCTGATCCCCGCCAACCTGATGCCTATCTCGGTGGTCTACGTGAACGGGTCGCGCCGCGAGGATACGATCTTCTCCGGCATCCTGTCGCTGGGGGAAGGCAATGTGCCGGTGGCCGCGATTGTGTTTATCGCCAGTATTCTGGTGCCCTTTACCAAGGTGCTGGTGATGCTGACGCTGCTGCTCAGCATTCACTTTCGCTGTGAACAGGGGCTCAGAACCCGCATCCTGTTACTGCGGTTCGTGACCTGGGTGGGCCGCTGGTCGATGCTCGATCTGTTTGTCATTTCATTAACCATGTCGCTGGTCAACCGTGACCAGCTGCTGGCTTTTACCATGGGACCGGCGGCGCTGTTTTTTGGCGCGGCCGTCATCCTGACCATTATGTCTGTTGAGTGGCTGGACAGCCGCCTGCTCTGGGATGCACATGCAACAGGAAACGCCGACTACACCGACTAACGCCACGCTGCGCAACAAGCGTAAAGTTTCGCCCTTCTGGCTGCTGCCGATTATTGCGATGCTGATCGCCGGTTGGCTGCTCTGGACCAATTACCAGGAGCGCGGCACCACCATCACCATTAATTTCCAGACGGCGGATGGGATCGTGCCAGGCCGCACCCCGATTCGTTATCAGGGCGTGGAAGTGGGCACCGTGCAGGGCATTAATCTCAGCGACGACTATCGCAGCATCCAGATCAAAGCGAGCATCAAGAGCGACATGCGCGATGCGCTGCGTGAAGATACGCAGTTCTGGCTGGTGACGCCGAAAGCCTCCCTGGCGGGGGTGTCGGGGCTGGATGCGCTGGTGGGCGGTAACTACATCGGGATGATGCCGGGCAAAGGCAAACCCAGCGAAGCCTTTACCGCGCTGGATACGCAGCCGAAATACCGGGTCAATACCGGCGAGCTGCTGATCCATCTGCATGCGCCCGATCTGGGCTCGCTCAACACCGGGTCGCTGGTCTACTACCGTAAGATTCCGGTGGGCCGGGTCTATGACTACAACATCAACAGCAAGAGTGACGGGGTGGCGATCGATGTGCTGATCGACCGTCGCTTTGTCAATCTGGTGAAAACCAGCAGCCGCTTCTGGAACGTGTCGGGCGTCAACGCCGACGTCAGCCTGAGCGGCGCGAAGGTTCAGCTGGAGAGCCTGGCGGCGCTGGTCAATGGCGCTATCGCCTTTGACTCGCCAGAGGGCGCGCAGGCGGCGAAGGCGGAGCAGCACTACCGGCTCTACCCCGACCTCGCACACAGCCAGCGCGGTGTACTGATCACCCTGGACCTGCCGGACGGCAAGAACCTGAAAGCGGGCAGCACGCCGCTGATCTATCAGGGGCTGGAGGTCGGTACGCTGACCCAACTCAACCTGCAGGATGGCGGTAAGGTCACCGGCGAACTGACCATCGATCCTTCGGTCGTCGGCCTGATGCGCAGCGGCACCCGAATTGAGATGCACAGCCCGAAAATCAGCCTGACCGACACCAGCCTCAGCGCGCTGCTGACCGGCAATACGCTGGAACTGGTGCCGGGCGAAGGCGAACCGCAGCAGCACTTCACCGTGCTGGCGTCGAATGAAACCCTGCTGCAGCAGCCGAATGTGCTGACGGTCAGGCTCAGCGCACCGGAGAGCTATGGCATCGACCAGGGCCAGCCGCTGATGCTGCACGGCATGCAGATCGGCCAGGTGATGTCGCGTTCGCTGGATGAAAATGGCGTCAATTTCGTGGTGGCGGTCAACCCGGAGAATCGCAACCTGGTGCACGGCGACAGTAAATTCATCGTTAACAGCCGCCTCGATGTGAAGTTTGGTCTGGATGGGATGCAGGTGTTAGGTGCCAGCGCCCGTGAGTGGGTCGATGGTGGCATCCGGCTGGAGCCGGGCAAAAAAGGCGAACCGAAAAGTGCCTATCCGCTGTATGCCGACGCGGAAAAAGCGGATGAAGGTATTACCGGCGACGGCCCGTCTACCACGCTGATGCTGACGGCGAACAGCCTGCCGGATGTACAGGCCGGTTCGGTGGTGCTCTACCGCAAATATCAGGTCGGTGAGATCGTGAAAGTGACGCCGCGCGCCGACGCCTTCGATATCGCCGTTCACATCAAGCCGGAATATCGCAAGCTGCTCACCAGCGAAAGCGTCTTCTGGGCTGAGGGCGGCGCGCGCGTCAGCCTGAACGGCAGCGGCCTGACCGTGCAGGCGTCTCCGCTGAACCGGGCGCTGAAAGGCGCGATCAGCTTCGACAACATGAGTGGTGCGCAGTCGGTTAAAGGGGCCAAACGGGTGCTCTACTCCTCTGAAACGGCGGCCCGCGCGGTCGGCAGTCAGATTACGCTGCACACCTATGACGCCAGCAAGCTCTCTGCGGGGATGCCGATTCGCTATCTGGGGATTAACGTCGGCCAGGTCGAGTCGCTGTCATTGAGCAAAGATAATAATCAGGTGGTGGCGAAAGCGGTGCTCTACCCTGAGTACGTCAACGACTTTGCCCGCCTGGGCAGCCGCTTCTCGGTGGTGTCGCCGGAGATCTCTGCGACTGGCGTCAACCATCTGGAGACGCTGCTGCAGCCTTACGTCAACGTTGATCCGGGTAAAGGCAGCGCCGCGCGCACGTTCGAGCTGCAGGAGAGCACGATTACCGATTCGCGTTACCTGAACGGCCTGAATATCTATGTGGATGCCACCGAGGCAGGCTCCCTGTCGCTGGGTACGCCGGTGCTGTTCCGCGGGGTGGAAGTGGGCACCGTGACCGGCACCTCGCTGGGAAATATGGCGGACCGCGTACAGATCGCCCTGCGCATCAGCAAGAAGTATCAGCATCTGGTGCGTAATAACTCGGTGTTCTGGCTGGCGTCCGGCTATAACCTCGACTTTGGCCTGGTGGGCGGCGTGGTGAAAACCGGCACCTTCCAGCAGTTTATCCGTGGCGGCATCCAGTTTGCGACGCCGCCGACGGTGCCGCTGGCGCCGCAGGCGACCCCGGATAAGCACTTCCTGCTGCAGGATGAAGCGCCGAAAGAGTGGCGCAACTGGGGAACGGCGATTCCGTCTCCGCGTTAACTGACGCGGGATCGCGGGCCATGGACGGCCCGCGCTGAGCCTGCCAGGAAGGGCGTCTTTGCGTAAGGCGCAGGCTTCCTGAGCCTTCACATCATTCACTCTCAGACGGGCAGCCAGGCTGCCCGTTTGCTTTTCGCGTGATACACTGCCGCCTTTGCCTTAACTGGAATGTGCCCGTGTCAGATGCTTCTTCGCGTTTCCCCGCCGATTTTCTCTCATTAATGCGTCAGAGCCTGCCCGATGAGGCGAGCTTCGGGCAGTTTATTGCCATCAGCCAGCAACCGCTTCGCCGCAGCCTGCGCGTCAACACCCTGAAGATCAGCGTGCCTGATTTCCTGGCGCTGACGGCTGACTACTGCTGGCAGCTGACGCCGGTGCCGTGGTGCGAAGAGGGATTCTGGATCAGCCGGGACGATGAGAGCCTGCCGCTGGGCAGCGTGGCTGAGCATCTCAGCGGCCTGTTCTACATTCAGGAAGCCAGCTCCATGCTGCCGGTGACCGCGCTGTTCGATGCGCAGCCCGACGTCAGCGCCGTAATGGATATGGCCGCCGCACCGGGTTCGAAAACCACCCAGATCGCTGCGCGGATGAATAATCAGGGGGTGATCCTGGCGAATGAGTTCTCCTCCAGCCGGGTGAAAGTTTTGCACGCCAACATCAGCCGCTGCGGCGTCAGCAACAGTGCGCTGACCCACTTTGACGCGCGGGTGTTTGGCCCGGCGCTGCCGGAACAGTTTGACGCCATCCTGCTGGATGCGCCCTGTTCCGGCGAAGGGGTGATCCGCAAAGATGCCGATGCGCTGAAAAACTGGACGCTGGCCAGCACGGAAGCGATCGCCGCGACGCAGCGCGACCTGCTCGACAGCGCGTTCCATGCCCTTAAACCGGGTGGCACGCTGGTCTACTCCACCTGCACCCTGAATCAGATCGAAAATCAGCAGGTGATCGCCTGGCTGCTGCAGCGCTATCCGGGCGCGGCTGAAATTCTGCCTCTCGATGGCCTGTTTGCGGGCGCGGAGCAGGCCGCGACGCCGGAAGGCTATCTGCATGTCTTTCCGCAGATTTTCGACAGCGAAGGCTTCTTTGTCGCCCGCCTGCGTAAAACGGCGTCGGTCGCGCCGCTGCCCGCGCCGGGCTACAAGGTCGGCAAACTGCCCTTTTCCCATATCAGCCGCAAACAGGAAAGTGAGATTATCGCCGCCGCCGCGGCGGTCTCCCTGAAATGGGATGCGTCGCTGACGCTGTGGCAGCGTGATAAGGAGATCTGGCTGTTCCCGCACGCCGTCACGCCGATGCTGGGTAAGGTCCGCTTCTCACGCATCGGCCTGAAGCTGGCAGAGACCTTTGCCAAAGGCTATCGCTGGCAGCATGAGGCGGTGGTGGCACTGGCGCAGCCTGACCCCGCCCGGCGCTTTGAACTTACGGCGGCAGAGGCAGAAGAGTGGTATCGCGGCCGCGATATCTATCCGGAGCGGTCCCCCGACTGCAATGAGATGATTGTGACCTATCAGCAGCAGCCGCTGGGGCTGGCGAAGAAAGTGGGCAACCGGATCAAGAACAGCTATCCACGGGAGCTGGTGCGCGACGGACGCCTGTTCCGCTAGCCGCACAACAGAACCGGCTGGCCTGCCGGACGTGGACAAGACAGGTGCCGATTTCCGGTGACGGGCAGGCGCGGCTGGCCGGGGAGTCGTCCCCTGCCCGCCAAGCCGGCCCGTAAAACGTGACCCTGTCACGCAATAGCGTATCGTTGCGTCTCTGGCACCCTGCTGACGGGTGAGCGCGCCCGACGCATCAGACTGTCTCGCCTTCCTCAGCGCCGCGCTTTCGCCGGGAATGAGGCCAGCTTCTCCGCCGGACGCACCGGGCGACGCACCAGTTCGCCGCCACAGTTGGGGCAACGGTGCGCCAGCTGTTCAGCACAGGTCGCGCAGAAGGTGCATTCAAACGAGCAGATATGGGCCGCCAGCGAGGATGGCGGCAGATCGCCGTCGCAGCGTTCACAGTTGGGACGAAGTTCCAGCATACTCTCTCCTGTAAATGTATTACCCGCTTTGCGGTGAGCGATGCGGAAGGTCAGCCCTCCGGCATCGCAACCGATAACCTGTGGCAATCCTGCTGCCGTTCAGAGTGCGATCCGGCCGCGGCTAATGGGGCCGCTTCTCCTCATGTGCCTCCGCAGAGCGAGCCGTTCCCTCGTCCACCCGGTCAGCCATCAGGTCATTGTCAGCCAGGTCATCATCGATAAAACCCGTTCTGGCTGAGTCATCGTCCGCGAACGCCTCATCCGCAGCAGCGTCTCCGCTTTCGGCTTCCGGATCCTGGCCCCCCATCGATGCCTGGATCACCTCCTCTTCCAGCGTCGGGATCAGGGCGGCGCCCAGCGGCGAGGTCGCCAGACTGTCCGGCATCACCACATGAGGCAACGGCACTTCGGTTGTGGGCAGCGGACGTGGCGCTCGGGTGTAGCTCAGCCCGCCAATCACCAGCGCGCAGAGGGCAAAGAAGAGATAGAGCATATTGCTGCCCAGCGGCTGCATCAGCGCGCCGACCAGCAGCGGCCCGATACTGGCCCCGATGCCAAACGCCATCAGCAGGCAGGCGGTTAACGACACGCGCCGTTCGGCGGCCACCTGGTCGTTGGCCAGCGCCACCTGTAACGGATAGAGCGCAAACTGCATCATGCTGGCGGCAAAGGCAATGCCGATCATCCAGTGGAAGGTCAGATGCGGCAGCACCACCAGCGGCACGCAGGCCACCGCAAACAGCACCGCGATCAGGAAGAGCAGCCGCTGACGGTCGAAGCGGTCAGAGAGCCAGCTCAGCGGAAACTGCGACACCAGCCCGGCAAAAATCGTCAGGCTCATGAAATAACCGGTCTGGCTGGTGGTAAAACCTTTGCTGCTGGCATAGACCGGCGCCAGGCCGTAGAAGGCGCCGATCGCCATGCCGGTGACCAGCGTGGTGCTCAGCAGCCGGGGAATGGTGCGCAGAAAATAGCCCAGCTCCATCGGCGCTGGCGTCATCGGTCTGACGTGGGTGCGGGTTGTGAGTGCGATGGGCACTAGACAGAGAGCGAAACAGAGCGCGACAATCAGCAGCGTACTGACCCCGAAACCGGTCTGCAGACTCAGCACCACCTGGCCGCCACTCAGGCCGAGATAGGTGGCGACCATGTATAAGCCAAAAATCATGCCGCGCTGGGAGGATTCCGCCTGGTCGTTGAGCCAGCTCTCCAGCACCATATACTGACACATCATACAGAGGCCGATAATCAGGCGCAGAAAGACCCACAGCAGCACCACGTCCGTCAGCCCGTGACCGATCACCGAGGCCGTGATGATCCCGGCGCAGGCAACATAGGCGCGGATATGGCCCACGCGGGCGATCAGGTTATGGCCGACCTTGCCGCCGATCACCAGCCCGATATAGTTCGCCGCAATGATGGCACCAATCATGGCGCCGTTAACCTGCTCGCTGGCCAGCCGCAGCGACACATAGGTGGTCAGCAGACCGGAACCGAGCAGCATCAGCAGCGTGGTGGTGTACAGCGGCAGAAACGTACTGAAAATTTTTCCCATGGGACTCCCTGTCTGCAACGTCTGGCATCGAATCAGTCACGCCTGACTATAGCCGATTCCGGCAGCCGCCGGAGTCAGCCGCGGCGTTGCGGCCAAAAAAAAGCCCGCCAGCGCTAAGCTGACGGGCCTGGGGTCAGGCGCTCGGGAAACTGATGTTGCTGCCCGGCGCTTCACGGTTGAGATGGATGAAGTTCAGGTGTCGTTCGTACTGATCGAGAATATCGATGATCACCTGCTCTTTGCTGTAGTCCATCAGGTCGTTGCCCTGACTGCCCTCCAGCAGGAAGGTTTCCAGCCGGTAGTAGGTCGACTTACCGCTGCGGGCGCGATAGGTAAAGCCCGGAATGGAGTACTGCTGCGGCCAGACCTGATAGATAAAGTCCTGCTCCTCGCCCAGATGGACACGCAGATCCAGATAACCGATCGGGTTAGCCTCATCCGGCGCAACACTCTCCAGCGACACCCGGCCATCACGCAGTTCCAGCTCTTTCGCCACCTCCTGCATCGCCGGGAAGATGGTCTTCTCCATCATCTGCTGGGTGTAGCGCGAGCCAGGGTAGTTCATCAGGCGCGACAGACGTTTCTTCCAGGTCAGACGGTCGGTGGCATGGGCCAGATAAGGCGCGGTGTCACGCGTGGCGCTGGCCCGGCGGTGGTCTTCAATCTTCAGCGATTTAAACAGACCCGCCATCACGAAGAAGATCACAAAGCTGAACGGCAGCCCCATGATAACCGTGGTGTTCTGCAGGGCCGTAATCCCGTTGGTCATCAGCATGCTCAGCGTCAGTACGCCGATCGCCACCGACCAGAAGATACGCAGCCAGTTAGGCGCATCGCTGTTGATGTCTTTAAGCCGCGAGGTGAAGTTACCCAGCACCAGCGAGCCGGAGTCGGCCGAGGTAACGTAGAAAAGCATCCCGGTAATGGTGGCAATTGAGGCGCTGAGTTTAAATGCCGGGTACTGCGCCAGCAGGCTGTAGAAGCCGCGTTCCGCATGCGCCATCACTTCCTGCGCAAAGCCCGCGTTACCGTGGATGATCTGATAGAGCGCCGCGTTACCAAACACCGACAGCCACAGCAGCGTAAAGGTGAACGGAATGATCAGCGTGCCCAGCACAAACTCACGGATGGTACGGCCACGGGAGATACGCGCCAGGAACAGGCCGACGAACGGCGACCAGGCAACCCACCAGGCCCAGAAGAAGAGCGTCCAGCTGTTCATCCACTGCGTTGGCCGGTCGAAGGCAAAGGTGTTCAGCGTCATGCCCATGAAGCGGTTGATGTAATCGCCCACGTTCAGCACCAGCGCATTCAGCAGGAACTCGGTGTTGCCGAAGAAGAGTACGAACAGGATCAGGCCCAGCGCCATGATGACGTTCAGCTCGGAGAGGAAGCGGATCCCCTTATCCACGCCCGACGTCACCGAGATGGTGGCGATCACCACGGAAAGCACGATCAGCGCCGTCTGCGCCGTCAGGCCTTCCGGCACATCGAACAGCACTTTCAGGCCGTAGTTAAGCTGCACGACCCCGATTCCCAGGGTGGTGGCGATACCAAAGATGGTGCCGATGACCGCCGCGATGTCCACCGTGTGACCGATCGGTCCGTAGATGCGTTTACCGAAGATGGGATAGAGCGCCGAACGAATGGTCAGCGGCAGATTATAGCGGTAGCTGAAGTAGCCCAGCGCGATGCCCATCAGGGCATACATCGACCAGCCGGTCAGCCCGTAGTGGAACAGCGTCCAGACCATCGACTGGCGGGCGGCCTCCAGGGTCTGCCCTGCGCCCTCCGGCGGCTGCATGTACTGCGTCACCGGTTCGGCGACCGAGAAGAACATCAGGTCGATGCCAATCCCGGCGGCGAACAGCATCGCCGACCAGCTGAGCACGCTGAATTCGGGTTTGGAGTGTTCCGGTCCGAGCTTGATGGAGCCAAAGCGTGAGCAGGCCATGTAGAGCACAAAGACGATGTAGAGCGTGGCAGCCAGCATGTAATACCAGCCGAAGGTGGCGGAAACCCAGTTGACCGCCTTAAGGATCCAGCTCGCGGCCACTTCACTGTAGAGAATCGTCACAAGTGAAAACGTCAGAATCAATCCGGCAGAGGTATAAAATACAACGGGATTGAGTCTGTCTTTTTCACCGGCAGGTGGATTATTCATCGATTACCTCTGGTT
>Ga0157360_1001007_pt1 | contig 10576 bp, 7 predicted proteins | sample AttlaeALBM1_FD_111483 | JGI IMG/M metagenome (GOLD analysis project Ga0157360, IMG submission 111483) | Fungus gardens microbial communities from leaf cutter ant in Ribeirão Preto, State of São Paulo, Brazil - Atta laevigata ALBM1 | ecosystem: Host-associated > Fungi > Mycelium > Unclassified ... | reverse complement strand
GGATAAAGCCAGGCCTTTGTCACATACCTGGGGCTCCCTTTGTGTTTTGTCTGATATGATCGACAAACAGCTTGAGCAACAGTATCCTGGTTATCGGAAATATCTGCATACCATTTATGTATTACAACCATCCGGTTGGGACAAAAAGAATGTAAGCCAGATTATTCTGTCACAATGGGATCTAATTCCTGAAGTAAATTGTTCCGTTGAGTGTATTAAAGAACTCCACGACAACGTTAATTCTGATGGTTTGATATTAGTTCTTAGCTTACAGTGCTGGTTGACAGGTTTCCCAAAGCAAGCCAGCGAAATGGTCTCTGCTCAGCTTATATCATCCTCCATTTTTTCCAGTCGACATGCTTTGCCGGTTCTTGCCGGATTGGGCCGTGTTATGCCTGTTGAATATGACAATATTGAAAAAGATTTAGAAATGCTTTTTGAATACAATCGAATTGATAAGAGTGATTTATGCCATGTCTGGCTGTCTGGAATCCCTGCTGAAGTTACTTCAAAAATAACCCAGTATGCTGACCGCTGTCAGTGGAAACTTCCAGCCAAACACCCTTTTTATTTAATTGATTTTTCTCTTGGTCCTCCGGGTGAAATGGTATTCCCTGTCTCACTCGCATTGTTGGTTGACGCGGCTCAAAAGACTGAAGCTAATCAATTGTTAATTGTTCAGGCATCACCTCAGTCCAGACTGCTTTGTTTGATTACGCGAGAACTTTATTTATGACCCAGGAAAAGGAATTACAGCCGGTACGTTATGGACTTTGGGGGTATCTTGTTTTAATTGTTGGTCTTGCTGGTATAACAGCGTTTTTACTTTTTATTAATCAGGATGTCTTGCTTAAATATGGATTGACACATCGCCAAATCTGGTCGGTGTGGGGGGGTGTATTTGGTTTTTTATTCTTAGGTACTGTTTGCTCTCCTCTTTATTGGCGATGGGAGCAAAGAAAAAAACAGCTCATTTATTTACCACCGGAACCCTCGCATGCTGAAACTAAAACAATCCCTGATGTGATCACAACCATCAGAGATTATAGTGATTTAAAACAGCAGCTTAAGGTTCGTTATAGCGTCCTTTGGCGTCGTAAAGTCCGCCTGCTGCTGGTCACCGGCGATGAGGCGGCAATCGATCAGCTGGTACCTGGCCTGCAGGAAAACCAGTGGCTTGAAGGTAACCGTACCGTGCTGATTTATGGCGGCAGTCTGATTGCTGAGCCTGACAAAGAAAAATACACCGCGCTGCGTATACTGCGCCGCGGGCGTCCGCTGGACGGTATTATCCGGATTATGCCGCAGTCGTTTAATCTTACCCCGCAAATGAGCGACAACGACCTACGCGGTCTGGAAAAAATCAGCGAACTGTTGCGTTATTCTGCCCCGGTTTATTTATGGCAGTTGTGCGACAGCACCTGGTCGCAGGCAAAACGTAATGAACAGACGGTTGGGGCTACTTTCCCGCTGCGTGCCCAGCCTGACGACATTACCCGCCAGCTTGAACGGATGCTGCCAACACTGCGAACCCAGGGAATGAGTCAGGTCGCTGAGAACAACAGCCACGACTTTCTGCTGCGACTGGGCCAGCACCTCAAAAACGGCGGTATCGCCCGCTGGGCTCAGCAGCTGGTGCCATGGCTGGCAGCCTCCCAGCAGCGCATTCCGCTGCGTGGTCTGATGTTCAGCCTGCCGGAGAATAAACTCGCCGCTATCGCAGGCGAAACAGCCGGTGCTGCACCTGCCGACGCTGAGAAATATGTCCCCGAATCACAACGCCACGCTCTGACCCTGCCAGCAACCTGGCAGGGCATCATGGATGACTGCGTCCGTGTTCGTGGCCGCCGGGTCGGTATGGCGTGGGAACAGACGGTTGCCTGGGCGCTGATGGCTCTTATCGGTATCTGGGGCGCGGGAACGCTGCTGTCTTTCGCGGTCAACCGTCAGCAGATCGTTTCTGTTGCCGGGCAGGCGCATGCCCTGGCAGAACATCCTTCTGTTTCGGATGACCAACTCACGGCGCTGCATACGCTGCGTAATGACGCCGGCCGCCTGAAGCACCGTATTGAAGACGGTGCGCCCTGGTATCAGCGCTTTGGTCTGGACCATAACCCGCAGCTGCTTGACGCGATGCTGCCCTGGTACGGCGTGGCAAACAACCGCCTGATACGCGACCCGGCGAATCAGGCGCTGATGCAGAAACTCAGTGCGCTGGCAAATTCAGCTCCCAACAGTGACCAGCGCGCTGTGCTTGCTAAACCGGGGTATGACCAGCTTAAAGCCTGGCTGATGATGGCTCGTCCGGATAAAGCCGATGGTGTGTTTTATGCGCAGGCTATGAAAACCGTGCAGCCGGCGCGGATAGGTATTTCATCCGGCCTGTGGCAAAGCCTGTCGCCGGATTTGTGGGCGTTCTATATCTCCGAACTGCCAGAGCAGCCACAGTGGAAAATCACGCCGGATGCGCAGCTGGTGAGCCAGAGCCGCCAGGTCCTGTTGCAGCAGATTGGACGGCGTAATGCTGAAAGCACGCTGTACCAGAACATGCTCAAATCCGTGCGGCGTAACTTCGCCGATCTCTCTCTGGAGGACATGACCGGCGGTACCGATGCCCGTCGTCTGTTCACGACTGAAGATATGGTGCCGGGCATGTTCACGCGCCAGGCCTGGGAGGGGGGCATTCAGCCCGCCATCGAAAAAGCGGCAAATTCCCGTCGGGATGAAATCGACTGGGTGCTGAGCGATTCCCATAAGTCAGTCTCAGCCGATCTGTCGCCGGAAGCCCTGAAAGCCCGTCTGACGCAAAGGTACTTCACTGACTTTGCTGGTCGCTGGCTGAGTTTCCTTAACAGTCTGCACTGGAACCCGGCTAACAATATCGCCGACGTCACCGACCAGCTGACGCTGATGAGTGATGTCCGTCAGTCGCCATTGATTGCCCTGATGAATACGCTCGCCTGGCAGGGACAGACCGGTCAGCAACGCGAAGGTCTGTCGGACTCGATCATCCAGTCGGCTAAAGAGCTGGTGGGCGGCAAAGATAAACCGGCGATTGACCAGTCGGCGGCAGGCCCGCAGGGTCCGCTGGATGAAACCTTTGGCCCGCTGCTTCAGCTGCTGGGTAAAAACAAAAGCAGCAACGTCATGTCCGCTGACAATTCTCTGAGCCTGCAGACCTGGCTGACCCGTATCACGCGTGTGCGTCTGCGCCTGCAACAGGTGGCCAGTGCTTCTGATCCGCTGGAGATGATGCAGACCCTGGCGCAGACGGTGTTTCAGGGTAAAAGCGTGGATCTTACTGACACCCAACAGTATGGCAGCCTGATTTCTGCCAGTCTGGGTGAAGAGTGGAGTGGGTTTGGCAACACGATGTTTGTGCAGCCGCTGACCCAGGCCTGGGAGACCGTGCTTCAGCCCTCAGCAGCCAGCCTGAACGATAAGTGGAGTCGTTCCGTTGTCGCAAACTGGCGCACCGCCTTTGACGGGCGCTTCCCGTTTACTGCGAGTAAAAGTGATGCCTCCCTGCCGATGCTGGCTGAATTCGTGCGTAAGGATAGCGGACGTATTGAGCGCTTCCTGACGACGGAGCTCAGCGGTGTGCTGCACAAAGAGGGCAGCCAGTGGGTGCCGGATAAGATTAACAGCCAGGGGCTGAGCTTTAATCCGGCCTTCCTGCGTGCGGTTAACCAGCTGAGCCAGCTGTCGGACATTCTGTTTACCGATGGCAGCCAGGGCATCAGCTTTGAGCTGCAGGCGCGACCTGTACCTCAGGTGGTGGAGACGCAGTTGACCATTGATGGGCAAAAGCTGCATTACTTCAACCAGATGGCCGACTGGCAGAGTTTCCGCTGGCCGGGAGAAACTTACAGGCCGGGGACGATGCTGACCTGGACTACGGTCAACGCCGGAGCGCGCCTGTTCGGGGATTACAGCGGGACCTGGGGCTTTATTCGCTGGCTGGAGCAGGGCAAACGCCAGCAGCTTGACCGCAGCCAGTGGATGATGAGCTTTACCGCCCCGGACAGTCGCACTCTGCAGTGGGTGCTGCGCTCACAACTCGGCAAAGGTCCGCTGGCACTGCTGGACCTTCGCGGTTTCACGCTGCCCGACCAGATATTCAGTGTTGACAGTGCGGCCACCGCGCAGGCGCTGATGGCCAGTACCGGAAACAGTGACAGTGATGGAGTCGAATAATGAGTACACTGCAGAATCTGGTTGCCGCCTGTCAGGCAGACGAAACTCAGCTGCGTCAACAGGCACAGGCACGCACAAAAAACTGGCAGCCCTGGCTTGCGCCGGTAAGTGGCAGCAGTCTGACCGGTGAAGACCCGGGATATGATGATGATTTTCAGCGTATCCGCGAAGAGGTCAATAAGCTCACCGGGATCGATACCGGGCTGATATGTACGCTTGCCGAAAAGTTACTAATCACCGGGGCGAAAGATATCCGGGTGGCAACGTATTACTGCTGGGCGCGCCTGCACCAGGATGGCGAGGCTGGCTTTGCCGAAGGGCTTGAACTGCTGGCGGGATTACTGCAGCGCTTCGGCATGCAGCTTCACCCGCAGCGGGATCGCAGCCGCAGGGCCGCGCTCGAATGGCTCGGCGGTACCCGTGTTCTGGACAGTCTGTCATTGTATCCGGAGGTCGTCCGCGAGGATGCACAGCGTACCGCCGGGGCGCTGTTGCTCATTACGGACAGCCTGGAGAGAGAGCCGGAGGCGTCTCGGCCGGCGCTGAATGCTCTGTACAGCGCGCTGGAATCCCGCCTGATAAAGGCCGGGGGTGTGGATGCCGTGGTACCTCAGAATGTCAGTAACAAGAGTCAGTCACAGACCTTACACGCGACAGAGCCTGACGCGCCGATACTGAGCCGCATTACCTCTGGTCAGGATTTACTGGCTCAGGCGCGCATCCTGACAGGGTATCTGCGTGAACAGCCCGGTGGCTGGCTTGCGGCGCATCGGCTGATGAAGAGTCTGCGTCATGACACGCTGAACACTATTCCGGCTCCGGATGCTGAGGGGAAAACGCGCATCGAACCGCCACGGGCTGACCAGCGGGCCATGCTCAAACGGCTATATCTCCAGCAGAGCTGGCTGGAGATTCTGGAACAAGCGGACAATACCTTCTCGCGCGGTGCCAATCACCTCTGGCTGGATTTACAGTGGTATATCCACCAGGCCCTGATGAAATCAGGGCAGGATGTACTGGCCGAGATCATCACCGCAGACCTGAAAGGGTTGCTGCGCCGCCTTACCGGGCTTGAAACCCTGGCCTTTAATGACGGAACGCCGTTTGCTGATGAAGTGACGCTGAACTGGATAAACCAGAGCGTACTGGACGATATGTCCGGCTGGCGGAATGAGCCGGTCAGCGTCGGTGAGGCAGATAACGATATTCTGTCTCTTGAGCCGGAAGCGCTGGATAAAGCGGATAGTGACGGTCTGGATGCCACACTTCACTGGCTGCAGACCCGCCCGGGCACTGACACCACAAAAGACAAATGGTTGCTGCGTCTGTTGATGGCCCGCGTAGCAGAGCAGAAGGGCAAAAATGAACTGGCCCTGCATCTGCTGGGTGAGCTCGATAGTGCCGCACAGTCCATTACCCTTACGCAGTGGACGCCGGCACTGCTGTTTGAAGTGAAATCACGCCGCCTCAGACTTCTGCGTATGAAAGCCACACGCAGTGAAACCGATAAATCACGGTTACAGCCAGAGATGGACCAGCTTCTTGCAGGGCTGATTGCGCTCGATCCAGCCAGCAGTGCAGTGCTTTGCGGGTAAAAATCCCTCGCATACCTTTAATTCACACTTATTCAGGTTTTTATGGATGATTTAACCCTGCGTTATTATGACGCTGAAATGCGCTACCTGCTGGAAGCCGGTGAAGAGTTTGCCCGTGCGCATCCCGAGCAGGCAGCAATGCTCAATCTCGACAAGGCAGCTGCACGTGATCCGTTTGTGGAGCGCCTGTTCGAAGGCTTTGCTTTCCTGATGGGCCGCCTGCGAGAGAAGCTCGATGACGACCTGCCTGAACTGACCGAAGGCCTGGTCAGCCTGCTTTGGCCGCATTACCTGCGCACCATTCCGTCGATGTCAGTAGTGGAATTCACCCCTGACTGGCGCGAAATGAAAGAGCCGATGCGAATCGTCAAAGGCTTTGAGGTGAACTCAAGGCCGATCGGTGAGAAGGGCACGCGTTGCCGCTATACCACCACCAAAGCGATTACCCTCCGGCCACTGTCGCTTGAGCACGCCCGCCTGTCGACTGACTCTGACGGACGTTCGGTTATCAGCCTGCGTTTTAACTGCAGCCACCTTGCCGACTGGCGTCGTGTCGATCTCACTCAAATCCCGTTCTATTTTAATGCCGACGCGCCGCTGGCCTGCGCCATGCATGAAGCTTTTACCATGAACATGGCGCATCTGTGGTTGCGCATGCCGGGCGATGTGGACAGAAAACCGCTGGACGGCTATTTCGCTGCGCTGGGCTTTGGTGATGATGACGACCTGTGGCCGAAGGGGAGCAGCAGTTTTAGCGGCTATCAGCTGCTGCTGGAGTATTTCACCTTCCGCGAGAAGTTCATGTTTGCGGGCCTGCGTGGGCTGGAAACTGTCGTCTTTCCGGCTGAGCTCCCCTGGTTTGAAATCGACGTGGTGCTGACGGAGCGCTGGGAGCATGACTTCAGCTTTACCGAAAAGCATCTGCGCCTGAACTGTGTGCCGGTGATCAACCTGTTCCCGCTGGAATCTGATCCACTGACGGTCAACTCCCTGCAGACCGAATATATGCTGCGCCCGATGCGCGTTCAGGATGGCCATACCGAGATATACGCGGTGGACTCTGTGATGTCATCAAGCCAGCATACCTACGTGCCGTTCTCAAGCTTCCGCCATAAAGGCGGCATGATGCGTCATGAGGCGCCGGAATATTATTACCACACCCGCGTGCGACGTGGCCCGTCCGGGCTGCATAACACCTGGCTTGTCCTCGGTGGCGAAGCCTTTGATAAACATACCGTTCCGGAAAATGAAAGCCTGTCTCTGACGCTGACCGGTACCAACGGCCAGTTACCACGCCGCGCGCTACAAAGCACCGTCCTGGATACGGTGATGAAAACCACCTCAGCCAGTATTGCCGTCCGCAACCTGTGTGCACCGACATTACCCTGTTATCCACCGGATCAGGATCGCTTCCACTGGCGCGTGCTTAGCCACCTTGGCAGCGGCTTCCTGTCGATGATGGATAATGCCGACGTGCTGCGCGGCACCCTCGCGCTGTATGAGTGGACGGACAGTGAGATGAACCGCCGTCGTCTGGAGGCGATTATCGACGTGAAACATAGCGAAACGGAGCGCTTCGAACAGGGCTACCTGGTGCGCGGCGTGCAGATTGACGTGACGCTCGACAGCCACGGCTTTGCCGGGCGCGGTGACATCTGCCTGTTTGGTGAGATGCTGAGTCGCTTCTTCGCGCTGTATACCGATATCTATCTGTTCAACCGCCTGATTATCATCCTGCAACCGACCGGAGAGCGTCTGGAATGGGAAGAGAAGCACAACCGCCGTATTCCCGGCTGACCCCACGGCTGGAGGCTGACCTTAACCGGATAAACTTTTACCGCTTCTGCCAGCTACTGGAGAAGCAGAATCCGGGCAGGCCGCTGATAGGCTCAACCAGCCATCCTTCTGACGATCCGGTGCGTTTTGCGCCGCATCCCGGAATGGGCTTTCCGGCTGGCGAACTCAAAGCCGTCGGGTATGACGAAGAGAATGGCAGCAAACCACCGCTCATTCGCACCACGTTTATGGGCATGTATGGCGTGGATTCGCCGCTGCCGACCGCCTATCTCGATGACATCGCCCAGTGCCGGGAAGGGCATGAGGCGCTGCAGGGCTTTCTGGATATCTTCAGCCACCGCATCCTGACGCAATTTTATCGCATCTGGCGTAAGTACTCGTATCCGGCCACCTTTGAGCCAGGCGGTACTGATGCGATTTCACAGTCGCTGCTTGGCCTGGTGGGGCTGGGTATTCCCGGGACGGCAAAGCATATTGCCACGCCGGTGTCGCGCTTTCTGGCGCTGCTTGGTGTACTTCGCCAGCCGGGAAAAACGCAGGAGGGAATACAGGCGCTGGTGACGCTGCTTGCCCCGGATACGATCGTCAGGGTCAGCCCATATTGCCTGCATCCGGTGGAAATCAGTCAGCCATTAGGTTTTTACGGAGACGACGATTTTCTGCTGGATGGCAACACGCCGCTGGGTGACGAGGCGATGGATGCCAGCAGCCAGCTGCTGATTGCCCTGTCCACCGAAAACGCAGAGGAGTCGCAGGGTTGGAAACCGGACGGTCTGCTGTATCAGGACTTTCTGGTGATGCTGCGTGTCTACCTTGGCTGGCGTTTTAAGGCAAAAATCACCCTGACCACCCGAACCCGACTGCTGGCCGCGCCGCCGCTCGGCGAAGGGCCCTTCTGGCTCGGGATGAATGGCGTGCTGGGCGCGGAAGACGAAGCCCTCCCGGACGATCTCCCGCAGACTTTTACGACAGAACTGGGCTATTACACCGGCATGAAGCCCGCCACACCACAACAAGGAAACCGACGTGTTACGTACAAGTTTAACTAAGACCGCGCGCTGGCTGTTACCCCTGCTGACATTCAGTCTGGCGGGCTGCGGGGTGACGCAGGGCATTAGCGATGGCACCAAATCAGCATTTAACGCGGTGTTCTACAAAAAGATTAAGGTGCTGCACCTGGATTTCACTGCCCGTGAGGCGCTTAACACCGACTCCCGCGAGAGTAATTCGCTGTCTGAGCCGGTGATTATTCGTGTCTGGCAGCTGAGAGATCGCAAAATTTTCGACAAAACGGTCTACCAGCAGTTGCTGAAAGAGGGGGAAACCATTCTGAAAGCTGACCTGCTGGCGAGCCGTGATGTGGTTTTGAAGCCGGGCGGTGATGCGGACCTGAATATGCCGATGGAGGCCGATGCACAGTTTGTCGCGGTGGCTGGGCTCTTCCGCCACCCGGACAGGGTTAACAACAGCTGGAAGCTGGTGATTGAGCGCGAAGATCTTGACCCGGATAAGCCGCGCATTCTTGAAGCCGGTAACAACCATCTGACGCTGCAACCGCTCAGGGATGACTGATGCCACAGGGAAACAATACGCCTTCACTGTATGAAATGCTGACGGGCAACTTCACCGGCGGCCTCGATCTCCATCAGGTCAGCGAGGAGAACCAGCTGATTCTGTCCGTACTGGACAATATGCAGCGTATCCTCAACTGCCGTGCCGGTACGCTGGCGCATCTGCCCGACTACGGCCTGCCGGATATGACCCGAATCCTGCAGGGCATGCCAGGTACTGCTCATGAACTGATAGGCACGCTTTCGACGCTGCTGCTCAGATATGAGCCCCGCCTGAAAAAGATAGACGTTGTTCTGCTTGAGCAGCACGTGCCCGGCGAACTGCGCTATGCCATTGATGCAGAGCTGAAAGGCGTCGGACTTGTCCGCTACGGCACTGAGTTTATGCCCGAGGGGCGGGTGCTGTTGAGGCACCTGAAGCAACAGCACTATCTCGACACCACAACCCGGATCTGAGGCCAGAAAGCACCATGTCTCTAAAAACACAGTTCCTCAAAAAACTGCAGGACAGGCAACGTGGCCCGGTCTCATTTACCTGTAAAACGCAGGCTGATATAGCGGCATTCCGCCTGCGAATGACACAGATTCAGGAGCAGATGGATATATGGCTGACAGATACCGGCCTGCATGTTGAAACGCAGTCCGTGTCCGTCACGGACCTGCTGGTCGACAGCGGAGCGTTTGAGATTGCCAGTATCGTCCTCCATATCGACAACCGGTCTGTAAACTTTGTGCCGGTATTCCTGTACGGTCAGGGCGTAACAGGATGCGTGGAGGTGACCTTCCGGAATGGCGTGCAGGTGACGCCATTGGGACGACTATTCATGCGGTCAGTTTCGGTGAACGACTGGACCTTTGCTCCGTCTGGTGATCTCTCCCGTTCCGGGGAGGGGTTTAACGAGAGCACATTTTTTAGCCTGATTATTGCGCTCCTGCAGTAGCGTCTGAGGCTGTAAAAGAGTGCGTGATTTTTAAACCTGTTAATTGCCTGAAATCCTCCCTGCCATTTAAACGAACATCTTTCATCCCTTCAGATATACCCAATGGACAACTGGTCATGAATGACACTTCCCCGCGAAAAATCAAAACCGGCGGTGATCCGCGCACGCTGCCGGATTACAGCGCCCTGCGTGATGAACTCGGTAAGCTGACACATCCGGCGCGCCCGGATGTGAACTGGCAGTATGTCGAAAAGCTCTGCCTTTCACTGTTTGAGCAGAACGGCGTGGAATTGCAAACGGCAGCCTGGTATACGCTGGCGCGTGCGCAACTGACTGGCTTATTCGGGCTCAATGAAGGGCTGACGATTATCGAGGCCCTGGTCAGACATCAGTGGGGGGCGCTGTGGCCTCAGCCAGTCCATGCCCGTATGGAAATCCTCAGCAGTCTGAGTCAGCGTTTGCAGCAACGAATGCG
>Ga0157360_1001006_pt1 | contig 10577 bp, 3 predicted proteins | sample AttlaeALBM1_FD_111483 | JGI IMG/M metagenome (GOLD analysis project Ga0157360, IMG submission 111483) | Fungus gardens microbial communities from leaf cutter ant in Ribeirão Preto, State of São Paulo, Brazil - Atta laevigata ALBM1 | ecosystem: Host-associated > Fungi > Mycelium > Unclassified ... | reverse complement strand
GAACAACTAATAATAGGCATCGTACCGCATGACACAGACAGGAGAAGTCAGGAATGATGGGAGTGCGATACACGATCTGTCACTGGGCCATTAATAGAGCAGACCCTCAGAACTCACTAAGCATGACCCTAGATGTCCCTTTACACAGATCATCACATGCTACTACCTATTGTTCTATATATGGTAGTGCCTTTGTGCTATAAATAGTGATAACTTAACCATATGGAGGCTGTCCTTTGTTCCAAGAAAAGAACAGATGACTATCTATGGGTAATTAATGAAGTCTATGTGCAAACATTGAGGCCTTCATATCTCCACTGATATTGATTGCCTTGAGGTCATTTTAGGCTCATTCTGAGTGGTATGAAGAGGGCTTCTGATGAGCCTAGAACCAAAGCTTAGATCATGGCGGTTTCCAAGATATTGGTGATTTAATAAACAGTACCATAGTGGTTACCAGTTGATCTGTCTAATATCTCGGCCAATACTGATTGCTTCAAGACGTGACTAGTATTGATCAAAAGGTCTTTTCAAGGGCTTCTGGGTGCTATTGAGACTGTGAGAATCATCGAAGAATTGGTGGAGATATGGCCAAATGAAGTTTGTGACACCTTGCTATTATAAATATCCCAATATTGGGTTAACACATCAGGTTTAGTACCTAATCTGTCTAGGCGAAACTTGATGGAGAGATTGAACTATGAGAGGAATTCTGACCACCTAGCCTAGCAGCAGGATAGAGTCTTTGACTCACAGAAATAAGTCAGGTTTTTGTGGTCAGTGAACACTTTGACAGGTATGATAGTCCCTTCCAGGTAATGATGCCACTTTTTGAATGTCTCAAAGATTATAAGAAGTTCTTTATCGTGTATATCATAGTTCAGTTCAGTGAAGCTGAATGCCCTGGAATAGAAAGCAATAGGGTGAATATCCTCTCCAGTGCATGTAGATATGATGGCTGCCAGAGTGTGGTCAGATATGTCTGTTTCTACAATCACTGGGAGATTAGGGTTCCAGTGCATCAAGATAGGTGCTGTCAAAAATGCTGCTTTGAGGGAATTGAACATAACTCTATAACAATCCATCCAGGCCTATGGTTTATTTTTCTTGGTCAGACGTGTTAGGGGTGGAGTCAGTTCTGAATGAACTGCCTGTAAATTCCATGATAGTTTGTACTTTCTTGGGGTCTATCTGGAGCTCTCCTGGACTGAGTATAAACTCCAGGAACTCAATTTCACATTGATGGAAAGAGCATTTCATAGGTGATGCATAAAATATGTGTCTTTAAAGTCTCTCCAAAACTTCTTTAATATAGTCCTTGTGTTTGTCTAGGCTATCTGAGTAGATTAGAATATTGTCAAGATAAATCACCACACAAAGATTGAGCATGTTCGAGAAGATTTTGTTCATGAATCTTTAAAAGGCAAAAAGCATGTTTGAGAGGCCAAATGGCATAACAAGCCATTTGTATAAGCCATAATGAGTTCTAAACAACATTTTTCATTTGTTGTCTTGGGCAATACACACTAGGTAATAGGCACTCCTTAAGTTTATCTTCAAGTAGTATCACAAATGGTCACTTACTTGGCTTGTGATTGAGAATTGGATATTTAAAAGGCTTGAAAATGTGAAGGTAGACAGTGACAAAAGATGTTGTTAAGTCTGAGGTCTAATCCTTAGACTATGAGTCCTTAAATACAGAAAAGTGATGGTCTGTGCACTAGGACAGAGCATCATATGCTACTACCTATTGTTCTACATATGGTAGTGCCTTTGTGATTAATATAGTGATAACTTAACCTTATGGAGGTTGTTCTTTGTTCTAAAGAAAGGACAAATGATTATCTATAGGTAATTAATAAAATCTATGTACAAACATTGAGGCCTTCATATCTCCACTGATATTAATCGCCTTGAAGTTGTTCTAGGCTCATTCTAAGCAGTATAAAGAGGGCTTCTGATAGGCCTAAAACCAAAGTATCAATCATGGCAGTTTTTGAGATATTGGTGATTTAATAAACAGTACCATGGTAGTTACCAGTTGATCTGCCTAATATCTCAGCCAATATTGATTGCCTCAAGACATGACTGGCATCAATTGAAAGGTCTTTTCAAGAGATTTTTGCAGCCATTAAGACCATGAGAATCATTGAAGAATTGATAGAGATATAGCTGAATGAAGTTTGTGACAAGTAGATTCAGGCCTTCTTTAGGGCATCTAATGTTAGGGCGACCAGAGTGAAAGACTCCAGGAGATTCCTCAGTTAATTATAATTTATGAAATATAGTTACAACTTACCTCCAGGAGATTCCTCAGAGAATTAGATGAGGCTCCTGGAGGGAATAATTTACGTTATATACTACAGTGTCTTTGCGTCCCTGCATCAATAACCAGGGTCTGAACAAGGAAAGTGCGTTAGGTGGTAATAGAGTGCTCTTGGAATGATGGGAGTAGGACCCAATATTATGTAGTAATATTGGGTCAGCTACAGGGTCGCTCCAGAGGACTAGAATGGGCTCTAGAGTGGTGGATTAGGGGTCCCCTTACATCTAATAGGTCTAAGACTAAGGGAATTGGATACCTATCCTTCCAAGTGATGTGGTTTAGACCTCAGTAATCTATATACAAATGTAAGAAATTGTCTTTTTTTTCACAAATAATACTAGGATCCCACTGTTATGACTTGGCAAAATGGCTAAGTCATTATTTATATTTACTTTACTTTACTTTTTCTTTTGGACTTACTACATAGGAAGAAGTACAGGAAAGTGTTACGTCATAACTGTCACATGACAGGAAGTCACAGCATCACATCACATAATGTCATATGATGGGTCACATGATAACTGTGGGAAGGTAGTGCACAGACCATATAGTAGTTGTATAAGTAGTGTAGAAAATCTAATGGGAACTCTATTGAGTTCTCCTTGTCAACTTGAATAAGGAGTGTGTCTAAGTCATCTCAGGCTAAGTCACTACATTTACAGGGGGAATTTGAGGGTCACATGATACCTGTCTTGGTATTTTCTTCAATAAACTCTTAGATAGTCTGTAACTCTAGGTTGGACAAGGAGTAGATAGGTCCTAGGGGAGGGGTTGCACTGAAAGAGTGCAAAAGGGAATTGTATACTAGGACAAACAATAAGACATGGTACCAGTTCCCAATTGCATACTAAAGATTTGAGGGGAGATAATCAAAGATAAAAGTTATAAATAATTAGAAAATAGAAATTATATCCAGCTTTTATAAAATATAGGTTGGTTGTTGTGAAATAAATATAAGATTTCCCTAGATTTCATTACATAGCCTCCCTAAGGTGTCAACCTTTACACACTATGACAAAAGCTCCTCTGGAAAATACAGTTAGCTGATCACTCATAGACCCTCTATACTCAGTTACTTCCTTGTCTGTACCCCTAACACCAAACCTTATGGCTATGATATAATCTAAGTATGTACCTAGCCAAACTTTCCCAGCCTGCTGTTCTCTTTGAAGCCTACCTGAGTTGCATCTGTGATTCCTTTTTAGATCAAGTTCTGGGTATATTCTGTTAAGACTCTAGACCTTACAGTTGAATATGCATTTGTTGTATGACAAAAAATAATGATTTAATAATATAATTTCTTTTATATTTTATATTATTACTAAACTTCACTCCTGAACTCCTGTTGTCTACTTCTATAGGATCATGATATAGACTAGTTACTTGTACTCCTCCTATTCCGGACTTAGTATAAATACTCTATTAGTTACATCCTAGTTTCTTAGTTCATAGATTAATGTCTTTAATGTCTTTAATGTCTCTTATGTGTTCTATCCTCATTTCTATCAATCTATACCACTCCTCTCCTGAACTTCTGACAACAATTCCATCCTTCTGAAATATGCAACCACATATGCAACAGCAAATCAAGACATAGCACATAAGCTGAGGCCAAGGTTGTTCCTCCACTTTTGTTGTCAACTCCATTCTACTCCAGAGTAACTCTGCTCTACTCTGGGTCACTCCGTTTCTGCTCCACATGTTTCTGACAATATCTATGAACTAACATCAGTCACTGTCACACTCAACTACCTCAACTTTACCATCCTCACTCGTTTGCTCTGCTATTCCTGTCCTTTACACTGATTGATGTCTAATTCCATTCATTCAATGACAGTGTCTCTAGTAGGTGTAGTCTCCAGATGCTCCAGAACCACATCACATTGAAACAAATGAGTTCAGTTTCTAACCTCTTGCCCCTGACTCCTGCATCTCCAACCTCCACTCCGGAGTCGACTGACTAGTTTGACTTCAGATTCTATGTCTTCACAACTAGTTGTTCCTATCATCAAGTCCAATTCTTTCATTTCACAATTCAACCCATCTGTCTATCTACCCTCCACCAATATAATCAATGCTCTCTGCCATCTGTCCAATACTCTAGAATGATCCCCAATTGCTCCTCCTGTCAAGGTCCACATTCTAGATGTCTTTGATAGAACGGACCCACACCAACTTCACCATTTTCTCTTCCAATGTCGTCTTTACTTCCGCTTTAGACCAACTGTCTTTAAATCAGACTTTGACAAAATCAATTTTGCAATAACTTATGTGTCTGAAGTGGTACAAGATTGGCTTCAGGTAGCATTGGAACAGGAGGATCAAGACATTCATCATATGTGGCTATACTTTTGGTCTTCCTTTGTCAAAGAAATGCACACTTACTTTGGCATCCCAGACATTGCTGTGGAAGTGGCTTACTCCTTAGATCATCTCCATATGAATTCTGATGACTGGATTGCAATTTACAACATTGCTTTTCTCTGGTACTCCACTGAGTTACGGTGGACAGAAAATGCTCTCTGCCATAGGTACTATTTTGGACTCTCTGATTGCATTCAGAATATTATTTCTACTCATGAAGGAGGTAAACCTTCTACCCTCCAGATGTTATATTCCACAGCCGTCTCCATCGACAATCATTTCTAAGAGTGAAAACATGAGTCCAGAAGGGCTTTGTACTCCACTCCACAATATTCTTTATATCTGAAGTGTTCTGAGTCTGTCTTTAATTTGTCATTATCTGACCCCAGTTCCAATATTGAGGCCTCGGAGTCTTCTGATAAATTTTCTACTCAGTGATATACTCCATTTCCAGACCTCTCTGACTCTGTCTCCGAATTGTTGTCGTCTGGTTCTGATTCTGGTTCCATAGTCTCTAAATCATCTACTAGTGCTCCGTTCCCTGCTCCACAACAAATTCTGTCATCAGAGCTCTTTGATTCTGCTTCTGTTCTGTCATTCTCGACTTCTGGTTCTGGTTCTAGGATTCCAGAGTCTCTAGTCAAACTCAAGTTGCTATATTAGTGGACTTGCTCTCTGGACTTGGTAACAATCTCTCTTCAGAGTCGTTGTTCTAGGTCTTCTGTTTCTGCCAATCTGTCTCTACTTTTGCTTCTTGGTCTCTGCTCTACTTGTTCTTATTCTGTTCTTAGTCCAGTTCTGTCTCTGCCTTGTCTGGTACTTCAATTTAATTCCATATTTGTAAGGGTGACTGGGGCACCAGACTCCAGGAGAATCCTCAGTTAATATTACAGTTTGTAATTATGATACAACTCACCTTCAGAAGAATTCTTAGAGATTAGAATGAGGCTCCTGAAAGGATGTTCTATATTATATACTAGGTTTACATTCTTTGGTGTTAGAGTCAGTGTAATTGGAGCTATACTAGTGCATTTAAGTATTACTTTAGTAATACTTGAACAGGCTTAGGTTGCTCCAGAGTATCATTATACAGTTCAGAGATAGAAATAGAGCTGTCTCCTTACAATATTCCTCTGGCTATATAACGATAATTATTGTCAAATCTTCCACTCCAGTCTATGTTCTCCATATTATAACCACCTCTGGCAACATTCCACTCCTGTTTCCCCTGGCTTTTGCATAAATCTTGGACTTCCATGCTACTCTGCTTGTCCTGTCTTGCTCCTTGGTTTGAGAACTGTGATATATCTCACTGCCAATTTGTTAATTGACTGAAATAGAATCACAACTTATCCTACCATTTCTGCCTGAAGTACTAGCATCTGTTTGGTGTTTTCAACTTTCATTAGTTCACCACTCTAGTATAGTCAAATTTCTGACCACTACTTCTGTCTGACGACTCTGCCCTGGACTTGTCAAATCTGTCACTTCAACAACTCCTCTGCAAATTCCAGCCTCTACCAAGCTTCTATGCTCAATCTGGGACCTCTGTGTCCACTCTAGGTTTCCATACCCATCTCTATCCCACCATCCAGACTGCTGTCAATGAACTTTTTCAAAAGTTTGTCTCTATTATTCTATGATTTACTTGCACCAGAGTCCATAGCCATGACTCTAATACTTTAATTTCTTACTCTTGTCACTAGGCTATAGGACACCTAGCCTTAAGGGGAGGATAGGGATCAAACCACTTCTCCAAAAGCACAAATTTTCGTGCCAGACACAAATTTTATTCAACTAAGTACAAAATTTTCAAAAAATCTATTTAGCTCCAGTTCTGACAGAATATGCAACCAGAGAAAAACTACTACTTCTCTCTTCCACACCCTCCATTGCATTTTCCTGTCCCTCAACTTCTCCCTCCTTCTCCACTCCATCTGACCTCTGCTCCCTCTACTTTCCCTTCTTAGTATTTTCCTGTACCTCCATCTCTTCTCCCTCAGACTCTGGTCATGAAATTTGTTCCTTCTCAGAATCCTGGCCTTCTATACCAGCCAATTTCTCTAATGCTATTGCAATTCTCTGAATATCCTTTCTCAACCTCTGCAACTCACTCAAGTCCTCCAACTTCCTTGAAACCTCTGCCTTCCACTCTGGGTCCATTTATTGCTTCGTTTTCCTTGCTTTTGACCTCTGGACTTCCTCTGCCCTGGCCTTTGTGCATGCCTTGTCTGTGTCAAAGGGTTTACAGGCAACCTTAGCCTTGGCATAGGGGGTACATAAAGTCATGTGACTATAAAACTTAGTGCAGTAACAAAAGTGAAAGTGAAAGACTTATGGCAAAATTTGGGGAATACAAAGTATTCCAAAGTCCACATATCTTGTAAGAGGGCACTCGGAGGTATCCCAGAACACACTTGACGATTAGTGGAAGAGGCGTCTTAAGTAAAAGCAATGAATAGCCCAGGAGCTCTAATCAATGTTGAGGTAAGGTATTCTACCGTACATTACTAGCTATATATACTAGACTAGCTTGGTCTGTGTGCTGGTCGCTATGAGAACACAGATTAAGATACTAATAACTACCATACCTAATAAGGCTACATAGTACAAACCATAGCAACGAGAACAAGAGGGAAGGGAACTATGAATAGCGGACTCCAAGAATCTGAGGGTAAGCTAGATGATGCTTACCTATACTAGGTTATCTAAGCTACTCCAGGTGGTCCCCTTACATACCTTTCATATGGACTTTCTCCACCAATAACAGACACCCCTATTTCTTTTGCTAACTTCTCACATCGTTGATGGGCCTCTGGAGTTTCCTTGGGTAAATATCAGACCCGTTGTCTTTTAGTCAGAGGTAGAAGGTTGATTAAGTTCATCTCCTCATCGAAAGGAGGATTGGAAAGGGGCAAGAAAGTTTTTGACCAATTTTTGTGACATTGTTGTTTTACAGCAGCAATGGAATCTGTCTTGAGATGATAAGCCAGATTTCTCTGGTATTCCTCCTCCTTTTCTCTGTGCCTCTTTCTCCTCCACTCACCTTTTCACTTCTTCCTCCTGTTTTCTTTTCTTAGCTGCCCTCATCTCTTTTCTTGCTTTCTGCTCTGCCCATTATTATTTCTCTTCCTCTCAGAGCCTTGTGTAAGGGCGACCGGAGTGGAGCTCCAGGAGATTCCTCAGTTAAATTATAATCTATGAAATATGTTACAACCTACCTCCAGGAGATTCCTCAGAGAATTAGATGAGGCTCCTGGAAGGAATAATCTACATTATATATGTTACAGTGTCCTCGCATCCCTGCATCTGGTAACCAGGGTCCGAACAATGAAAGAGCGTTAGGCAGCAATGGGGTGCGCTTAGAAGAATGGGGATAAGTCTAAATATTACATAGTAATATTTGATCTGTTGCAGGGTCACTCTGGAGGGCTAGTCCATGCTCCAGAGTTGTGTGTGAGGGGTCCCCTTACACCTTGCCTCTGCCTCCTGTCTTTGTTTTATAAGCTCCTGCTTGTATATTTCATTATTGGAGTCTGACATCGGAGCAGAGTTAATGGTGTAGTGTGACAATATTGTAGTTCAAAATCAAGGGAGAAAATTTCATAGAGCTGGGTTTTAAACCTTCAGATCAGGTGATAATTATATTGCTTATCTATCAGGGCTTCGAGAGCTCAGCCTTAAGAGGGGGATACTGTCATATGACAGAAAATAATAATTTAATAATATAATTTCTTTTATATTTTATATTATTACTAAACTTCACTCCTGAACTTCTGTTGTCTACTCCTATAGGATTATGATATAGACTAGTTACTTGTACTTCTCCTATTCCAGACTTAGTATAAGTACTCCATTAGTTATATTCTAGTTCCTTAGTTTGTAGATTAAAGTCTTTAATATCTTTAATGTCTCTTATGTGTCCTATTCTCATTCCTATCAATCTATATCACTCCTCTCCTGAACTTCTGACAACAATTCTATCCTCCTGAAATACGCAACCACACATACAACAGCAAATCGAGGCACAGCACACAAGCTGAGGCCAAGATTGTTCCCCCACTTTTGTTGTCAACTCCATTCCACTCTGGAGTAACTTTGCTTTACTCTAGGTCACTTTGTTCCTGCTCTGCACGTTTCTGACAGTGTTTCAACTTAAAACCTATATCTAACACTTGATATTGTCATGCTCCTGTAAGAAGACAACCTATAGTAGCTTAGATAACCTAGTATGGGTAAACATTATCTAGCTTGCCCTAAGATCCTCAAAGTCCACTATTAATAGTTCCCTTCCCTCTTATTCTCGTCGCCATGGTACGTACTACATAGCCTTATTAGGTAGTGTAGTTATTAGTGTCTTGATTTGTGTTCCCATAACAACTGGTGCACAGACCAAGCTAGTCTAGTATAAGTAGCTAGTGATGTATGGTAGAATACCTTATCTCAACATTAGTTTGATCTCCTGGGCTATTCATCGATCTAACTTAAGTTCGCCTCAATCACTAATACTGAGTGTGATTCGGGTTATTGCTGAGTAATCCCCTTACAGCTTCTCACTAGAGGATCTGGTTAAGGTTTTCAGTGAAGTTATATCAGAGGAGAGATGTCAACGAGACTTTGAGTAGCACTCTTGAGGTTATTCTAAGACAAGTAAGAGTACCAATTTCTCAGAGTAAGATTTTACAGAGAAAATACAAAAAGAGAGAACTTACCGTTCTTTCTCTTTCTGGGCTGTATTTATCCTAACTAGGTATTGTGACTATGTTACAATATAGTAACACTACTTGTAACTAAGGGTAACTAGTTAAGTGACAGTCCAGTAATAGAAGCTATGAAGGTAACAAGTCGAGTCAGTGTCTAATAATGGGTTAGTCTGATGTTGTCCTATTTAGCACCAGTCCAAAGATAGAAAAGAGGAAATAGTCCAAGATTTCTTTGAAGAGTCCTATTCATACTATGAGTCCATTGTCTCTTAGAGTCCTTATCTCATATTGCCAATATCTCGTCCACTAGCCATTCATTATCAGATCATGGTTGATAATAACTGTAGTCCTACTCAATGTTCATAACATATTCTGTGTTTTTCTCAAGATATCCTACTGACTCTGAACTCTTATACTTAATAGTTTTGCATTTCATGATTCCAGAGGCAGTGATAATAGAGGTAAGTACCAAGAGGTTCTTCTTCTTTTCTCATTCTGTCCCAGATACTATATTAAAGTTATTACAAAGCCCTGAAACTCAAAAAATAAAATGTAAAAAGGAAACTATTACTACTTTTAGGATTCCTTTGACTTGTTCTTGTTCTAAGTCCTCCCAAAATCCTACTGATTATATGTTCCTCTCCTGTCTCCTTCCCATCAATAACATATCCCTGTTACCATTTCCTTCTAGAATCTTCTTCATCCTTTATTGGTCTTCTCTCTGTTGTTGGCTTGTAATTTAGAACTCTTTAGTTACCTGTCAAGTGTTAGTAAGCTCCAACCACAGTCCCAAATCTCTAAGTCATGTTCTAGGTGTTATTTATCTAAATATAACTAATCTGATACCATCAATGCTTATTTGCAATCAACAACCTATCTGTCTAAGTCTGTTACTGGTATACTGCTAGTTCTAGAGGTCAAGTGTCCTATCTTTATCAAGGTATATCTTCTACAAAGTGGATCTAGAATGTTCTCATCCAATAGGTATGTCTATAACCTGATGCCAGCTCATCTTACTTGCCTTCTGAGGTATTTGCATGAGTTCTGTAAGGGCACACTCAGTGAGGCACCAGTCACACTTCAATATAGTTAGAGAAGGCGTCTTAAGTTAGATCCATGGATAGCCCAGGAGATCAAACTAATGTTGAGGTAAGGTATTCTACCGTACATCACTAGCTACTTAT
>Ga0157360_1001005_pt1 | contig 10583 bp, 11 predicted proteins | sample AttlaeALBM1_FD_111483 | JGI IMG/M metagenome (GOLD analysis project Ga0157360, IMG submission 111483) | Fungus gardens microbial communities from leaf cutter ant in Ribeirão Preto, State of São Paulo, Brazil - Atta laevigata ALBM1 | ecosystem: Host-associated > Fungi > Mycelium > Unclassified ... | reverse complement strand
CAGGCTAGTCTGTCAGTGGCGTGTCTGTCCGCAGCTGCCAGGCGAATGTAAAGACTGACTAAGCATGTAGTACCGACGGTGTAGTAATTTCGGACGCGGGTTCAACTCCCGCCAGCTCCACCACTTTTTAGTTGTTTGAAGTACAATGAAGTCTACTAAGCCCGCATGGAACCAGCCTTGCGGGCTTTTTTACGTCTATAGTAGTCTACCAAGAATTGCTAGAAGCTACTCGTTATGGCACCCTTTTTGGGACCCAGCACAAAGGGTCCAAAACTTGAGGGTCCCAAACATGGCAAAAATCGCTAGGAAGCTCACTGACACTGAAATCAAAAGCACCAAACCTGCCGAGAAAGAGGTTAACCTTTTTGACGGCGATGGTTTGCTACTGCGAATCGCTCCCCTGGCGAAGGGAGGGAAGAAAAATTGGTATTTCAGATATGCAGTGCCTGTGACCAAAAAGCGAACTAAGGTGAGCTTAGGAACCTATCCTCACCTTACACTTGCGAAAGCACGAGCTTTACGTGATGAATACTTGTCGTTGCTTGCAAATGGTATAGACCCACAAGTTCATAACACCCAGAAAGCCAATGCCCTGAAAGAAGCCACGGAACACACATTTCAAGCAGTAGCCAAGAAGTGGCTTGATGAGAAAGTCAAAACGTCAGGCATCTCCCAGGATCATGCTAACGACATCTGGCGAAGTCTAGAGAGAAATATCTTTCCAACGTTGGGTGATACCCCCATTAAGGAGATTCGCCCTAAAATGCTTAAACAGCATTTAGACCCCATAGAAAAACGAGGTGTCCTTGAAACACTTCGCCGCATCATATCCCGACTGAATGAAATCTTCCGTTGGGCAGCCACTGAAGAACTTATTGAGTTCAATCCGGCTGACAATCTTGCCCAGAGATTTAGTAAGCCGAAGAAACAGAACATGCCAGCCCTGCCCCCGACCGAACTCCCCCGCTTCCTTACAGTGTTAAAAAACGCCTCAGTCCGAATGGAGACACGATTGCTGATTGAATGGCAGTTACTAACTTGAGTTCGTCCTGGTGAGGCTGTTCGCACAAGATGGGCCGATATAGATACCGATAACTCAATGTGGAACATTCCTGCTGAGTTTATGAAAATGAAGAAGCCGCATAAAGTCCCATTGAGTAAAGAAGCTTTGCGTGTCATTGAGTCAATGAAATCAATAAGTGGGAATAGAGAGTGGGTTTTCCCAAGCATCAAAGCTCCACTCAATCACATGCATGAACAAACAGCAAATGCCGCTATTATTCGCATGGGCTTTGGGGGTGAGCTTGTGGCTCACGGAATGAGATCTATTGCACGAACGGCTGCTGAAGAGAGTAGCAAACTCAGAACAGAAGTTCTGGAAGCGGCTCTCGCACACTCAAAAAAGGATGAAATAATTGCCGCCTATAATCGTGCAGAATACTTAGCGGAACGAGTGGTTCTCATGCAGTGGTGGAGCGATTACGTCATTGCTCAAAAATTTAAAACATTAGCCGCATAAGTATTACAAGGCTCTAATCATCATTATTTTTTCAAAGTGGTAAAATAACAGTTTACCACTTCAATTTGTGTTAAATATTAGAGATTAAGCCACTCAATTTCCTTTTTGACCAAACCATTATTATCTAAAACTTTAACCAGAGCTTTAGTTTTTATTTCAATCAATTGATCTTTATTATCAAATTCGATTAAATGTCGATACTTCCTCAGCAACTCCGAAGCTGCAGCGCGTGAAAAACCATATTCTTGCAATGACATTTCTTTTGGATTCACCGTTCCATAATCGACAAATTTTGAAAGATTTATGCCACTCGAATCCTCACCATGTATTGATTTACACAATTGATGATAATGAGCTAAAGCACTTTCTAGTTTGAATGTTATATCAGTTTCTATGGTATTTATAACTTCTAAAATTTTTTGATTCAAATGTTGCGGATTATTTTTATCAAAATCGACCCAAGAGAATGATTCAACATCACGTACTGATTTGCTGTATTTAATGGAGTTATTTATTATTGCACTTATAGGTTCTCCCATCAGCCAAGAGTATGTCATAATATGAAAAGGAACAATACCCTTAGGGTTAACAATTTCGTATACGTCATTAATTTTTTTGAGGTATCTTTTGACATCTTCATTCTGAAAAGTAGTTAGGGTATTATTTTTATTTAATGCCAACTTATAGGCAGAAGACTGAGTATTAGAGTCAAAACGATGATTTTCTGAAAAGGTTGAGATATCAATGCCAAGGATATTTTTCCTTGTTAGATGTTCGCGCCCAGCGGAAATTATTTTTTGTCTAACCCTTGAATCAAAGGTTTCTAATAGTCCACCGATTTTACCTTCATTTAGATATGTTAAAACCTCCGATAAAATCATAGTTGATATTTCTACCACTTTGGGGTCGGGGTTTTGTACACTTTCATTAAGATAATTAAGAATTTTACGATGTGCTTTCAATAATGGGGAGATTTCGTCATCAATTTCTATTTTATCTTTGCTTGATACCGAACTTTCAAATTCACACCACGTATTTTCTCCATTACCAATACAAATAATATTTCCTGTCAACTCGTTTTTGTAGCGGCCTGCTCTCCCTGCAAGGTTCCAAAAATCAAGGGAGAAGCCACTATTATTATTAGCCTTACCAAATGGGTAGATAAACACATTTTTAGTTGGTAAGTTTACCCCCTCCAACAAAGTAGATGTGCAAAAAATATATTTAATTTTTTTGTTCGCATAAAGGAACTCAATTCTCTTACGAATAAAAGAAGGCAAATTACCATGATGATATGCGATACCATATTTTAAGAGATGAGGTAACGAGAAATCCTTATGAATAAAGTCAGAAATTAGCTTCGCTTCATTAATCAACTCATCATCAACTTTTAGCGGTATTTTTTTAGAATTTAAATACTCAGCAAACTCTATGGCCTTGTTCACACACTGTGATTTACTTGATACATAGATTAAATTTGAATCATGATTTGACCCTATTTTTAATATCAAATCAAAGTCAGAATCGAACGTATCTGATACATTAAGTTCAACTACCGCTTTTGTCACAGTGTCAAAATACTTATATTCTTTATTACCTATATTTGCAAAAAACAAACTTTGAGCAACTGGACTTTCCGCAATACTCAAACTACTACCAGTAATATTAAAGTATTTGAAAAATATTTGAGGGTTAGTAATTACCGGACTAGAAAAAACAAGCTTTAAATTAGAATATTTTTCTAATGAATGAGAAATGACTTTATACAAAGTCATTGATCGCTTACTGCTTTTATCAGCTAATTTATGAGCCTCATCAATGAAGAGCACATCAACTTTAATATCATTTAAATTAGCTTCGTATAGAAAATTATTATATCTTTCTTGCGTGAATATCATAATATTCTTTGTGTCAACTTTTACACCTGACACAGATTTGGTAACATTTACATGTTCAATTTTTCTTTCATTGAGCATGGCTCGAAAATCTACCAAATATTCTTCAAGCAGAGCCTTAGTTGGTAAAATAAAAACAATCATTTGAAAATTATTAAGTAAATCAATTGCACAATTTTTTATAACAAACGACTTACCCAGGGAGGTAGGACCAGAAAAACTAAAGAAATTGTTAGTCAGAATCTCATTGTAAATATCATATTGACGATTAGTAAATGATAATTCTGAACTGGGTATTGTTTGAACGGTTTTCCGAATATCACCTAATATAGTCGATGTTGTTGAGAGAGACACGGAAGAATCAGTAAAAGATGTTACTGCTGAAAACAAACCGAACTTAGTTAGAATAGATTTTGTTATAGCTTTTGTATAACTATTATCTGCAAATAGTTCGTTAACACCAGAGATTATTTTTAATGCTATTGCTCTATTTTGTTCAGAACCGGAGTTAGATAAGTATTCGCTGAAGTGTAGAAGTCGCTGATGATGTTCAGAAAAAAGAAATTCACATTTATTTTTTTCAAAGAAAGAAGTGGCTAATTCATTTAGTAGACACCTGTAGTGATTGTTAAACTCATAGCTACTCTTAATTCGTTCACAAAGGTATTCAATAAGACTAGTCATCACCATATAAGTCCCTAACAATAGCCTGTGATAATTCATTTATTCTGTTGCTTGGCATAATCAATAAATTTAATTTAAGACCTGATGAAAGAGTTTTTAGAATGCCTTGGTCAATACTTTTACATGCGTTATTGACTATAGAAATAATATAGTCACTGACAGTATTAAATTCATCTTTGTTATAATGCTCCATCGACAAGGTAAAAACTAAACAAAATGTGTTAAGGTTTCTATTTCCAGTGAATAAAATTTTAAATAACGTTTCGCACTCTGATTCAGGAAGTTTTTGGTTTAAAAATGTACGTTCTAAAAATAGTTCCTGATTAAAACCATAAGAATTAAAATTAGATATTACTTTCTCAATTTCATTATTAAGTTCTTCTATTAAGTTATTATGACCGCAGTAATTAGAAAATGCCAACTCACAGCTACCATCCTTAGTGATCATATAGTGCATATGGTGGTAATATTTAGCTGTTAAACCCGTAGAGTAAAGATGAGGTGCATTAAGATAGGTTTCAACCAATCTTCCAGTTAATAGTTTATTAGCTGGTTCATGAGATACATCATTAGACAATAACACACCCGCTCTTGCCACACTTTGAGTAGGTAAAAGTTTATTGTTTGTAAGCATGTAATTAAATTCAATCAACAAAAACTTTGCAATAGGATTTAAGTCAAAATGAGGAAAACCATTATGAATTGGTATATAGGTGACTATCTCAAAATCTTTGGTTATTGTTTTTCTAAATATTTCCTTTACGTAATCATCTATAGAGTTATCTAACTTAACAGTCCAAACTGGCTTATGAAATAAGACACAGTCAAAAAATTTATTAATCACATCATGATCTATATCATTCAAACTCTCAGCTATAAGATCGTTATTTTTCCCATTTTCAATTATTACAGCATGTGCAACAGGAAAATCTGATTCTGGATATTCTAAAACTAACCCGCCCGAAACACCTTTATATCCTTTTGATTTTTCTATTAAATCGGGAGTCGAATTTGATTCAATATTATACTTTATTAGCCCTTGCGAGACTGGTTGCGGAAAATTGAGCATGATTCTTCCAGGTTCAGTATCTTTTTCCTTGAAAGCATTAAGATAAAAAGTCTTACCTGATATATTTTCTATTTCACCTATGCGTAAGGGATGTGTGGCATTACCACTAACTCGTGTAATAACTAAATCTTTATCTGGAAAGCTATATACATCTTCAGCATTAAGGAGTGTTGACATACGGTCGAAAGAAAGACCGTTTACTTCAGGTTGAATGTTACATCGCCTACAGCAACTTGCAATTTTCGCCTTAAATGGTTCGCAATTACCCTTCCGATGGCAAAGGCCATGCTTCGAGGAAATTACAAAAGCTGCATCGCAAGAACTGGCCTTGAATAGATACCCTGTTGATTCAGAGCCTAACACCCTGATTTTTATGCAATTACTTACACTCATAGTATCTTACATTCACTCCATTTGAAGAATAAGTGCATTCTGCTTGACATTCTAACACATTGTTCTCATTAAAAATATTCCTAACATCTTCATTATCACTACTAAAATGAAATATTGCTTCCGGGTATTGAACCAAAATTCTAGCAATAGTTTTATTATTTGGATGATTATGTTTACTCTTGTCGGCACAAATAATATATTCTGTTTTACCTATTATATTTATCAACTCACTATTTGAGTTTCTTTCACTCCCATGATGTGACAATTTGGTGACACAAAAACCTGGTTCAATTTTGTTTAACCTGAAGGATTCAATGACATCAGTAGCCCATGCATCACCTAAAAACAATCCCCTAAAACCATTATACTCTATGATTAGAGATAAGCTGGTTCTATTAGTAATAGATCTATCAGGCAGGAATTTATCGGTTCCATTAGCGACTTCTTCAATACACTCTAATAAGGTAGGTTCCACTTTTTCATCAGATGATATTTGGGGTTGATTCTTTTTAATATAATCATTATGCATATGATGAAGTGCATCAATAGTCGGTGTTAACGGAATAAGCTTTATATCATTGATAATGACTGGTTCATTACCAAATACTAATGCCTCCAAGGAAACTGTTTTATCCTTTATAAGGGTATCTAAACTGATATCTTGATTATAGGAAATCTGTTGTTCATGATCATTAAAAAGTTCACCACAAATACTGAGGCTATTAAAAATGAATTTTTCAATTTTAATTCCTGAAGATAATACATACTCATAACCGCCAATATGGTCATCATCATTATGTGTAACAATTGCAATATCAATTGTTCTATCACTCAATAAATCTTTAAGCTTCTCTTTAACATTCCTTCTTATCAAAAACGTTTTAGGCCCAGAATCAATAAGTATCAATGTATGGGTGAAATCCAATAGAATACAGTCGCCATGACCAGCATCTAAGATATTAACAATTATCATTACAATTACCTTTCTTCAGAATAAACATTGAATTCTTTATAATGTATTCAGTCTGTCATAAGCGACAATTCAAATTGTTAAACAAATCACAGCTTAGTCTCCTATAAAACAACTCATCCTACACCTCATATTTTCATTATTGAAAAAACATCATTGCACATCTTGACATTAAAAAGATATTGTCATGTGAGTGATGTTATATATTATACTCAGGAATAATTAAATGAAAACTCCAATAATAATCACATTAACCTTACTTTGTTCATTTAACTGTCTTTCTGCTGATAGTTTTTCATCTAATGCAAAGCTAGAGTCGTATGCAAGTCAATTACAACAAACTTATTTAGACATATATAACCTAAGGAAAAATGAAAAGATAAAATATGAAAAACTAAGATTGAAAGTCATCGATTTAAATTACAACTATCTGTATGAAATGAAAAAAGAAAACGAACATAATTTTAATGCGTTTAATAAGGCATTAATATCCAATGAGCAATTATTTAGTGATTGCTCAAAGAGTATTGACCAAAAATTTTGTGCTTTAAAAAGAACAATCTATTCTCAAAATGTTTTAATAGCAAGCATGGTAAGTAAGGGTATCTCTTTGGAAGACACATATAATATATTGAATAAATATAAGGAAAATAATTACAAGTCCTTTATAAAATTAAGCCACTAATATTACTTGATTTTTTATTTTAATTGCTTTACTTTCATAATTCCAACGAATCTACTTTGGGCATGATTATGAGTAAAAATTTGTCACTTACTGGGTTAGTTCTCATATGTCTGGCATTTAATGCGGTAGCATCCTTACCACAAAAAGTGGCTGACGTGGATATTGTTCCTCTGGGCCTTGCATGTAAAGAAAAAGTGTCATCTCCATCCACAACTGATTCAGAGCTATTATCAACACTAAGATTTACTTATTATGTTAATGAAAAGCAAGCAGTGAGAGTTGTCTCCATGCTGAACTCAATTCCGAATATACAAAAAACGGACTGTAAAGAAGTTGATATCACTTACAACAACCTTCACAGCAAATAAAAATTTGGGGCTAATCCTTTAGCCCCATAAACAGATAATGGCAAAAGAGATGGCTTATTATTTTGAAAGAAATATAAATATCGAATCAGAAATAGATGATATTCTATTGGGTGATATGCGGTATTCTTTTGACCGATTTTACTATTTACATCCATTGATGAACAGAATCGAAAGATTAGTAAAAACGTGCAATGAGTCCAAATATGATGAGCGACAATTAATTAATACCTTAACGAATATTAAAGACGAAAAATTTATAGATACATTAAAAAACAGTGAACACAATAAATACATAGAAAAAATAAAAGAATATATCAGAACTCTGAAAGAAGATTTTCACATCAAAGAAAATAATAACTTTTATCCATTAAGTTATGATGCAACCTCTATAACCAATGATTATTTGTTTTTTTATCTCAATCATCATTATCATCAAGCAGAAGAGATTTTAACAAAACTAATTATGGCTGGTATACAGTTTATAAAAATGTCATATATAAAATAGTAGAAAAACCGGATGTTTTTTTATTGGATAAAAAATTCATTAATCATTTCAATGAATATTCAACAATTTCTGACTTACCAAATAAAATGCAATCTATGCATGCTGTGGTAATCATAATCAACAATAATCACTTCACTGATGAATTTAAAATAAATTTATTCAGCCATGAGAAAGTAATTGGGGCAATGGTCATTTATGGTAATAATAATACATATTTCCACAGTCTGAATTATCTAATTCTTTCATTTAGATCTTTCCTATGGAGTATTCAAAAAAAATACGATGATAACAATGCATGGTATATCGATAGAGATAAAGTTGTAACTTTAAAAAAAACAATTACAAAACTAAATACTATCATTAGTACTGAAACCAATTACATAAGACCTATCAGATATAATCAAATTCAGTTTGATCTTGATAAATCTCAAATCGTGGATTATTCTGTTCGGTTATACAAAATATTATCAATATTTGATGGCGAAAAAAATCATTTAGAAAGAATAGCATTCTTTCTAAATTATTTTAAATCTACAAACTACAATATTAACACAGCATCCAACATAGACTATTTCATAAGGAAAAGTCTATATACAATTAGTGCCAATAGATATTTATATAAAAGACAAAAAAAAGGTGACATACATAATGAACTTAACCTCTCTTCATTATTAAAAACATTACTAGAACTATCATTGGATTCTAATACCTTTCTTGTAACCCAAGAAGAAATGAATGGTGCTGGTAATAGTGATATAGAAATAAAGTTTTATAAACACCCATTGGTAATAATCGAAACTAAGCTAGCATTAGACGGACACACGCTTGAAAAATCAGTGACTACCGGCTTAGAACAACTTTACAATAGATATTCGAATAGGCTTGAAATATTTAAAGGACATATACTAAATTTATATTTAGTGATTTTTTATGTTGATCCTGACATTGCTATTGTCAGAAAAAAGATAGAATTTGTTATTTCAAGATATTGTGAAAGAAATACACTCGACTTCAAACTTAACGAAGCTTATGATAGAAGTAGTTTCAGTGTAACATTCACCGAGAATTATATTAACTTCGGAAAAAGAAGCCAAAACATAGAAATCATAATATGTAGATTGGAGAATGAACCTAATCTAGACAGATTAAATTTAAAATCTTTTGACAATAAAAAACAATTTAAATAAATCTCATAAAGAATTACCAAGCAAGGGCTAACTCATCGAAGCGCTACGCTGCTTCTTCGAGTTCCCCTTGTTTTTTCGCCCTTCGGTTGAAAAAAATTAAAAGCAAAATCAACACGCGGCATTGACATTACTCGCTTCTATCATATAAATAAATTAAGCATAAGGAATATGCTTTTATTTAATTGTATGAAAAGGAGTTCATATGTTCGAAAATAATACTTTTAATAAGATCGTTGTCAGTAAGCACTCACATAATGGAAACGTTAACGAAGAGAAGCTCACACACAACCAGCTTCGTTCTCATTGCGTCAGTGTAAGATTAAATGATGAAGAGCTAATGCTTCTCAATGAGAGACGTTGCCGTCATCCTAAAGGCGAGTGGCTTCGCTTATCTTTACTTAATAAACTTCCTGCTGTCGTTCCAGCTATCAATATTGAAGCCTGGAAAACCCTTGGTGAGATTTCGCAGAAGCTAAACAAGCTTGTGGCTCATTTTGATAGCAAGAGCTATGAAAGCTCTCTGACGCAAACTGAACTCTTCGCCGTAAAGCGTCAGGTCTCAGAACTTCGCTTGCATTTAATTACCGCTGACCTGTGGAGAGCTCCCCATGAAGGGAATGCAAAAAATCCGCAGGGGTAAGAGCTTCGCTGGTGTAGTGCTTTACGCATTAAAACCAGCTTCTCATCATAAAAAAGATCCGATAGTGATTGGCGGGAACATGGATGGAAGCTCCGCTGAAGATCTGATAGTTGAATTTAATACCACAAAAGCGCTTCGTCGTGATGTGGTCAAACCCGTATGGCACAATTCGCTTCGCTTGCCGAAAAACGAAGCGCTGACAGATGCTCAGTGGTCAGGGATTGCTGATGATTACATGTCCCGAATGGGCTTCTCTGAAACGCACCTCAGATGCTATGTCCTTCATGATGATGCGGCCGCCAGCACAGTAGCCTTCAAAGCCTCCACAACATAATCTCGACAGGATTTTGCACCTCTTGCTTACCAACCCAGGCTTACCGTACAGCTCTTTCACCTTTTCCCTAATTTACTTCCCCCCATACGTACGTATAACCCACCCATCCAAACAATAACTCAGCCAAAACCCTGCATTCGCCATTTCAAAATCCGCCCCTGAGCAACAATACCCTGCAGCTACTTTCACAGTTAACCTAACCCCTCACGGCGTTTTCATTCACTTACAGTTTTATCCTGGAGCGCAACGTTGCTCAGTGTGCCACTCTTAACTACGCTCATATCACCAAATACGTTAAATGAGGGACTATGATGAAAAAGACCATTATTGCTGT
>Ga0157360_1001003_pt1 | contig 10595 bp, 11 predicted proteins | sample AttlaeALBM1_FD_111483 | JGI IMG/M metagenome (GOLD analysis project Ga0157360, IMG submission 111483) | Fungus gardens microbial communities from leaf cutter ant in Ribeirão Preto, State of São Paulo, Brazil - Atta laevigata ALBM1 | ecosystem: Host-associated > Fungi > Mycelium > Unclassified ... | reverse complement strand
TAGTCTGAGGATTAGACCTCAGACTTAACAACATCTCTTGTCACTTGTCTAACTTCGCATTTTTGAACTCTTTAAAGTATCAAAGCACCCATCACAAATAGTAAGTGACCATTTGTGATAACCCTACCCAAAAACCATACCACTAGTAAAGGCAACTCAGTCACTTCAAAATCCCTAGCTTCTTGCATTGAAAAAGGGCCTCTTTGGGAAGAGAATGATAACATAGTCTTATTGGGCTCCCAAACTTATGAGATGGAAGAACAAAATGAAAACATTTTTGATGCCATTAACTCTATGAGTGTTGACAACCCCCTTTTTGCTGATAATGGCATAAGGTGCACTGCCTTATCCCATGAGTGTGACTACAGTACTAATTTACTCTCAGTTTCAAAACCATAAATAATAGCTTTGAACTGTAGAATGAAAATATACTGTAGTGTAACCTATGTACTTAAAAATGCACATATACAAATATACATACATGGACTTGCCTTTTCTGCTTGTCAGAACTGTAAAAGAACAAGGCAGCTACCAGTAGAAGTAACTTCTTTCTAGATACTTGACTCTGGAGCATTATTTCACTTTACTAGAGAAAAGGGAGATTTTATTATGTTTGAGAAGCTATCAGTGCCCTTCCCAATACATATAGCAAATAGCTCAACCCATATAACAGGAAAAGGAGTGGTAGTCCTAAGATACCTCAATACAAAAAATTCAATAATAACAACTACACTACTATTTGTCTTCTTTTGCAAAGACTTAATCTGCTGCTTACTTTCCTTAGGAGCCTTTTTGCAAGACAAACTCACTGTTTCTGGGAATAAGAGCATTGTTAGCATCAACACAAAATCTGGCATAGAATATATGACCTTCAAACCAAGATCTTCAATGGATACAATTTATGTGCTGCAAATATTAGATTGGGTACAACAATGTCAAAATGTGCACCTAAAAATGGTAGTTGACTATGAGACTGCCTACCACTATTTTGGACACCCATCCAGGGAGGTTCTAAGGCATGCGAGGGAACACACTGTTGACTTTCCAAACATTGAAATCTCTACTGATGACCTTATATGTCCTGGGTGTATACTTGGAAAAATGCCCAATCATCCCTTTCCATTCTCTTGACACCAAGCAACTCACCCATTCCAACTGATATACTCAGACCTAAAAATGTTCCCCATAATAAGTTACTACAAGCAGAGATACATGATTACCTTTTATGATGACTTTACATCATATGCATGGATGTCAGCCCTAACAACAAAGAACAAAGCCCTTTAGGTCATGAAGCAATTCCTAGCATATGTTGAAAATCAGTACAAAGCCATAGTATAAATGTAGATGTCAGATGGTGGTGGGGAATACAAATCAAAGGCCTTCGACGAAGTTCTAAAGAATAGAGGTATCAAAATATTACAAAGCATACCTCATACACTACAAAAGAATAGTCAAGCAGAGCACCTAATGTATACCCTATCAGATAAAGCAGAATCAATGTGTCTTGATGCTTGCTTGCCAGACAGCTGGTGGAATTTTGCCTTCCAACATGCTTGCTATCTCTATAATCAAACACCTCAGACCAGACTTAATTGGCACACCCCCCATGAAATGCTTGAGGGGGAGAAGCCAATAGTCTAAATAGGACAACATCGGACTAACCCATTATTAGACACTGACTCACTTCTGACTCACTTGTCGCCTTGTCACTGATCTGTCACTTAACTAGTCACTCTTAGTTACAAGTAGTGTTACCACATTGTAACGATTATTACATCCCTAGTTAGGATAAATACAGACCAGAAAGGAAGGGAATGGCAAGTTTTCTCTTTCTGTATTCCCTCTGTAAAATCTTACTCTGAGAAATCGGTACTCTTACTTGTCTTAGGACAATCTCAAGGGTGTTACTCAAAGTCTCGTTAACATCTCTCCTCCGATATAACTTCACTGAAAACCTTAACCAGATCCTTTATTAAGGAGCGTGAAGATATCAAGTGTTAGATATAAGCTTCAAGTTGAAACGTATATTCAACTGTGAGGTTTAGAGTCTTAACAATACTAGTAAATGGAATAGAAGCACAAGGAGTCAGGAATATGCTAGGAAAGAAACAAACCCGGCTGTAGAAAGAGAGTAACAGGGGCATTCCAGCCCCAGTTGTACCCACCAGGATAAAAATCCTGGAATTCCTAGCCACTGTTCATCTAGTGATAATTTCATACTAGACCTTGTTGACTACAACTCTCCAGATGATATCAAAACAGAGGAATTAGTATGCCTGTGCTGTAAAGGGGGAGCACCCCTAATTAATTACTTAATAAAATTTACATACTTACTAGATGAAAATAAAAACAAATCCGAGCACGAGCCAGACATTTCTAAAGTCTGAGAATGGCAATATAGAGATATAGCAAGGATAAAAGATCCAGATATTTGCAAGGAATTAAAATATGCCTGCTAGGATAAATTAGAGGCACTCTGGCAAAGGGGAACATTCAAAAAAGTAAAACAGCAATCTATAACCAAGCTAACTATAAAGTATTAATGGATCTTTGATGTGAAACTGGATGGACAAAAAAAGGCCTACCTAGTTGTGAAGGATTTTTCTCAGTGCAAAGGAACAGATTATATAGATATCTACTCACCAGTAGTATGCTTCAAGACTATGAGGTTAATGCTTAGATTAGCTACTCTCAAAAAGTGGCACATCACTAGCCTAAATATTAGAAATGCCTACTTGTATAGCAAACTTGATGAGGAGATATATATGAAGCAACCTGAAGGATTCGCCAAAGATACCAGCATAGTACTAAGACTCCATAGAGCAATTTATGGACTGAAGCGAGTAGGGCTTGCCTGGTGGTGCCACTTGATGCTTTCATGAAAGAACTTGGGTTCAAATGACTCAAATCTAAGGCTGGGATTTTTAGCTATTGCCAAATAGGAACTAACAATGTTATAGGCATTGTTTACATTGATAACACATTCTTCTGTAGACCAGATAAAGTGCTACTAAATGAAATCAAAGCAAAGTTTATGAAGAAGTGAGAATATAGAAACTTAGGAGAGCTGTCAGAGTTCCTTTAAATGCACATAATCTATTAAGACCAGAAAATTTTCATTGATCAAACTGATTACCTAAAGAAAATATTACAATGTTTCCAGATAGAGAACACATGTCCTGCTCCTACCCTACTTTCAACTAGATATCACCTACAAAAGCATGAAAGACCAGTTGACCCTCACTTACAAAAGTATTTCCAAATAATAATAGGCTCCTTGTTATACCTCATGCTAGGCACATGCCCAGATATAGCATTTGCTGTAACACAACTCACTAGGTACACTGCAAATCCCTCCTAGGATTACCTCAATAAGATGCTATATATCTGCCACTATCTTGCAGGAACACAATGCTACTCTATAGTCTACTCTGGGGACTCTAAACTTGGGATCTATGCATGCATAGACTCATATTGAGCTTCCAACCCCTAGGACCAAAGATTGCAAACTGGATACTTTCTAATGATTGTGGGTGGTGCTTTTAGTTGGACCTCAAGGACTTAAAGAACAGTAGCATTATCCTCTACTGAGGTAGAGTATATGGCACTCTCCGACTGCAGATGACAGTGTGTCTAGATACACTCAATATTAACTGAACTTGGCTATAGGTTTAGATCTATTTATATCAGCAAAGATAACCAAGGCTCTATTTTTATGGTATCAAATCCTGTTACCAAATTGTGCAACAAGTACATTGACATTTGTTTTCATGCAATTTGAGATTTCATAACTCAAGAAAAAGTCAAACTATTCTTTATTGAAGGAAGTGAAAATCCTGCTAACATATTCACTAAAAACCTTAGCCAGGTTAAGTTTCAGAAATTCAAAGCACAGTTAGGTTTAATCTTCCATTAAAACATGCAGCATTATGCACTATTTTTTGCTTTTGATGTTATGCTGTTAGAGTATTTTCTGTGGAAAAGTAGCATAGGATAAAAGTTATAACCCTGGGTTTCACTATTGGAACCCACTTTAGAGACTTCCTACAAGCCCTAGACATAATCTAGACCCAAAATTGGGTACTTCTCTTAGGTAGTGACTGAGCTGCCACATGCTAGAATAGCATATACCTCGGGAGGCAAGACTGATGAGCTAGCATCAGGTTTCTCAGATACAGACTATCAATGTTGAAACTCTAGAAATTAGAGGCTCAGAGATATCTTTGGAATGTGAGATAATTTTGATCTAGAGCAGACTTAGACTAATATGACATCAAGATGGTAGATTGAAAGTCTATCAGTAGCTAGTGATCCCATCACTGCTAGACTCAGTGAAAAAACAGACGTGTCGCTGGATGACGATTGTATTGCTGATGCTCGGATACACTGTCATGTGTTTCTAGACTGTATTCAGAGTAGAAGGAAGCCAGTTTAGGGTTCAGAGAATGATGGGTAGGAGTGAAGTATAGAAATGGAGCAAGATCATATGGTCATGTCCAGGAGGTATAGAGGACAGGAAGGTGACGGCTATCATAGCCGCATGGTAGTGTCATAGAGGAGAGACATGAGGGAGAGTGGTAGAATAGAGAGTTTCCTTTTCTATTTCTTTTTAATTGAGTCTCTAATATTTGTAAGATTATAATATATTTCTCAGAGTGGAGATTGATAGGAAGAGTCTCCTTGGCCCTTGCCTTCATCTCAGAAGCTCTTGAGGTTGTAAATGCAATTCTCTTGAGTGTGTAAGGGGTGATCTTAGTGAGAGGTTGAGTTGGTGAATGTTTTCTACTATATATCCTACTCTTTTATGAGACAAGATGTAGCGGTCACTCGGACAACCTTCTATGGAGTAGCAGGCCTAAAAAGCCTGGCTAATCATCGACTCAGATTGTATCACACCCATAAGGTTTGGTGTGAGGGTGCAGATGAGGGCTTGATTGAGTATGGTAAGGCCCATAAGTGGTTTACTGACTATTCTACTAGTAAGCTTGTTATGGTGTGTAAAGGTGGACATCTTAGGGACACCATGCAGATAGGATCTAGATTGAGCTCCCATCATTCCTTCTATATTTAGATTCCAAATAAGCTACATATTCACTTTTTAATTTCTTTCTAATACCCCTACTTCCTACTTCTCCCCACAAACCCTTTAGCATGCAATTGAGAGCTATCACCACCTTTTCTACTTGCTTATCACAGTAAACATCTCTTTTGCCCCTTTTATCAAGCATAAGACTATGCTCTAAGCAAGGAGGAGTATTAATATTTAATTACAGACATTAGTAATTAATGTCTTTTTACTTTGTTGATCTATCACTCACATAATCACTACCATTCTACACTCTCTCCAGTATATAAGTAGATCCTCCCCTCATCAATGGAATAATCGCTCTTTATCTCTTACCTCTTTTAAGTTAGATTTACCATTTACTAGGTGAGTCTGTAGAGACATACTCCTGCGCCATAGTCGCTGGCCCCTTCTAGAACAAGATCACTGTTTAAAAATGCTGCCTTTGTATCTATTTGATGAATGTGCCACTGGTGCCTTGCAGCAAGTGCAAGTAAAGTCTGGATGGTACCATAATGAGTTACAAGAGCATAAGTCTTATTGTAGTCAATATCTTCCACTTGGGAAAAATCCTGGGCAACCAAATGAGCTTTGTAGCATTCTACCTGACTATCAGGGCCTAGTTTACACTTAAATATCCACTTGCAGCCAACGACACAACAATTCTTAGGCTTTCTAACTTCTGTGAATAGTTTCTTCTTTATAAACTCCTTTAGCTCTTCTACCATTGCCTTTTTCAAAACTTGGCATCTGGGTAAGCAATGGCATTATTGTAAGACATAGAATCATGTTCCAGAGATATTGTATGAGCAGTTTCATCACCCACTGGAGTCCAAGTATGTCCTAGCAATTTTCTCTTTACTTGAGAGGTCTTCTTATTTGTGTCACAATGGTGACACTGTGATGCGCACTGTGCATGTGTGACATGCGCGCATGGCTTAGTCACCTGACTATCAGCCACCCTAGAATCTTCCGAATTATTTTATAATCCAATTTATTGTAATTTACCTTAGTTTCGTTCTCCCTTGGGAAAACTCCATTCTGCTTGTCACTACTTCTTCCTCTCAAATATAATTTTACTGAAATCCAGAAGGGGCAAGTGTAGAGGTGGGCACAACCAGTTGTTGAGACCAAGCCCCCCCTAGAGTAAATTTCCCTCCTAGAGTCATTTCTGACAATTTGGCATCTTCTCTCTAGCCAACTTTAGTGCCAATTTCATGCATTTTTGCTGATATGCACTATGTTGATATCTTGCATCATCATCCTGCACAGGTGCATGACAATTTCAAAGTGAGTGGTGGATTTCTGGGAATAAGACTAATGAAAGACAAGGAGAATAGGACATAGTCAATTGTACAGACTCTTCAGCTATAGTTGGGCTTGTTATAGTATGCCTGGGGGTTTTTGAGGTCAACAAAATCAAATCCAAGCACAGCTCATTGATTGGAGTAGTTGCTTGGCCATCACAGTCCATAAACTAGCTAGAAGTAAAAGAGAAAAGATGCTCAACTTGTGAGTTATTGACTTTGTTTGCTATTGCATTGTTGGACTCTTTAGATGCGCACATATCATGGCTATCCACTGCAACTTGTTTCAAATCAATTGAGTCAGCTTTTGTTGAGTTATTCCCTTTCAATGTATCTCTTTTCTCATGTTTCTTATCCTTTATCTTAGGGGCTGGATTTCATCTTCTGGTGCAGGTTCATCACTGAAAGATGGATCTATGACAACTCTAGTGTGTTCCACTTCACTCCCCTCATCAAAACATACATCCTGAGACTCAAAAATTTGACCAGAGAGATAATAAACAAAAATATAAGCCTTTTTTCTAGGGGAGTAGTCAAGACTTGGAGCCAAACTTTGACCTTTTGCTCTTGGGAATAAGGGCATGAGCAATACAACTAAAAACTCAAAGATGTGCAACAGAGGGCTTGTTACCAGTATAAGCTTAATAAGGTATAATATCTTTCTCTATGGTATAAGTAGGTACTCTATTGAGTATGTAAGTGGCATGATTGACCGTGTGTGACCAAAAACTTTTTGGGAGGTCTGACTCCTTGATCATAGTATGGGCCATATCAAGGATGATATGATTAACCCATTCAGCTGAGCCATTTTCTTGAGGAGTATTTGGATTTTTGAGTTCATGATAAACACTATGCAATTTAAAGTACTTCTTCAATGAGTCTGAGGAGTACTCTTCATTTTTACCTTGTGGCTCAATAGGACCAACAAGATCTGAGTATACTCTATGTAGAACAGATAGATTCTGAACATTGGAGACCTTTGGGATGAGAGCTCATATTTGCTTGTCTTCAAAACAGGCCTTGCATGTACCTAAATCATGACTGTTGCTATCAGTGATATGCATGTCTTTCACTATGTTTTGCTGAAATAATCTCTTGACAGATCACAACATGATATGACCAAGACAACAGTGCCATATGGCAGTAGTGCCAGTAGTAGAGTTAGTAGAGGCAACGAGAGCATAATGGATAGGGACATTAGCAAACTTGATGAGAGTGTTAATATCATTTGTCATGACCATATAGGCATATTATAGAATGAACGGTGATGCATCAAGAATATAAAGGTTATTCTCTTTATAAGCCATTGTAATAACTTGTCCTGACTTCATAAGTTGATACCTAAGGCTTGCAAAACTGAGATTATAGCCATGTCGGTTGAGAGCAGAGACTGAGAGAAGATTTCCATTGAGACTAGGAACATGATAGATGTCTAGAAGGATGTATTCAGAGTTATGGCCATCAACAATAACTGTAAGTCAGACTTGGCCAGTTCCAACAGCAAGTATGAAATGCTCATCTCCTAGCCAAACTCAATACAGCTCCAGAAGTTTTTTATAGGTAATGAACTACTTCTGTTGAGAGCTCATGTGGGTTGAAGCTCTTGAGTCAACAATCCATTTTGACAATATGTCCTTCTGGCCAGTTAAGATCTCTGCTTTAAATAGCTGAATTATGTCTTCATTAGCTTTTGCTACTGCTACCTTCACTAAGAGGTCTCCATTACCAGAATCTCCAGATTTCCCTTCTTTTACTGCCTGATCTGCTTTAAGCTTCTGACATTCTGACTTTATGTGACCTTTCTTCTTGCAATAATTGCATTTTATCTTCTTCTTGTCTCTATCTAATGGTTTAGATGACTGTAGTTTTCCTTTGCCCTTTGTATAAGCAATGAGTGCCACCTGTGAACTGCTAAGTTTGGTATTTTTCTTTTCAGTGAGAACATGAGTAATGACAATATCAGTGAAAAGTGATAAGCCACCAGTAGTAGCAAGAGCAGAGTTAAGAATAGTACAAAGGGTAGAATATGAGTCAGGAAGAGCAAGGAGCATGGTATGAGCAATGACAGCATTGGAGATTGGTTTACTAAGTGTTTTAAGAATATGGGCCTTATATTGAACATCATTTAGCTAAGGCTCCATAGGCATCTTATCTGAGAATAAAGCATGGAAAATCTCTTTGATTAGATATGCAATAGTGTTCTGGTCCTTTTCTTCATAATGACAATTTAATTTATCCCAAATATCAGCAACTGATATAGTATGCAGAATACCACTTAGGGATTTATCCTTCAAGGTCAAAGTAAGCTAGGCCTAGGCTTTTATATTGTGATGATCCCAGTTATTGATGTCTGATTGGTTTGTACTCTTATCAGCACTTTGGATGAGTATGGGGCATTTAGTTATACCATCTACAATCTTCATTAGTCCTCAAAGTCTGAGGACAGTACAAATCTGGTACTTCTATGTCTGAAAGTTGGTACCGTTATTTTCAAAATATGGGATATCATATAATCGATTAGATCCACTGATCTGAGAAGGCCCAACAGGAGCAAACATTGTGAGAGTTGGGAAAAATGAGTGTTGGTAATCAAGTCAAATATAAATGAGTATGAGGTTTGAGTCTGATTGAATATTATAAGCAGGTGGGGCCTATAACCTATTATAACAAGTGACAAGGACCTAGAGTGATAATAAATACTGTAGGTATGCTGAGTAAAGAATAGTTGTCCAAGAATATAAAGTATTCTTACCTCAGAGTCACAAAATAAGACTGAGATATACAAAGAATCAACCCAATGATAATGTCCATATTATGTAATATGTGAGCTGGAAATAAAGTATACAAAAAATTATAATCACAACAGTCACTGCCTTTCTTAAAGCTCTAGCACTTTACAATTGACCCAGCTATTCATATTTGAATGGTTAATGCCAAGAGTCATAGTTTGAGATTTCTGAATGTTAAAGTAGGCACTTAGAATGCTTAGTGTATGGAAGGCTGAGGTTATTTGGACATTGAGTTACATACATTCTCCCACTATTGTAGTGGAAGGAAGAGAATCATATGATAACAGAAGATATATTTATCTCTTTTCTTTTAAATCAACAATTTATTACATGGTGCTCAATCACAGTCCATGGCAGATGACTCTACTTAAATACATGACTACCTATTAATAATGACAAGAGAAGAGAAGAGTGGATGTCTAGTGTATAGGAGATAGGGTCTTTTGACATTAATGTTATGCAATATTATCTAGGAAGCAGAAAGCTCATAGGTTATGCTGTAGGAAGTCTATGACTTTGCTGAGGACATATCCCACTTTATTTTCTGTAGAATGGAAACTCATGCAGAATAGAATTCTCATCCCAAGAATTTTTTCTATAACTCTTTGTAAGGGTCCTATAGGTTCCTTAATTCATCTTCTTTATCCCATTCTTCTACTCTGCTCTTCTTGATTTTTTTTCTTCTCCTTTCTCTTCCTGTACTGTTTCTAGTCTTTTCTTTTCTTTCCATCTTTTCCAATCTCTCTCCAGTTGTCCCCAATATTCCCTGTCAAGTTTTTTATTGTTCTACCCATATAATATCTTTGCCATAAATCTTTCTAGCAGCTTTCTTCTGTATTCTTTCCTCTAATTTCTTTTTAACTTGCTGATTTCTTCTTTTTCTCTTTGAATTCCTTGATTAAGTCTTCTATGTTTCTTAGGTTTTTTCTTAGCTCCCAAGTGTCTTCCTCTGCTGTATATCTCTTCTATTATACCAAGTACCTATTCTTTTCTCCAAAATTTCTTTTATTTAGTATTTTCTCCACTTTGTATTCTTCTTCTTCTTTGTCATAAACTTCATTTGGCCATATCTCCATCAATTCTTTGATAGTTCTCACAGTCTTAATAGATATGGAAAGCCCTTAAAAAGACCTTTTAATCAATACCAGTCATGTCTCAAGGTGATCAGTATTGGCCAAGATATCAGGCAGATCAACAGGTAACCTGTTATGAACATCGAGTGGGACTACAACTATTATCAGCCATGGTCTGATAATGAGTGGTTAGTAGATGAGATGTTGGCAATGCTAGACGAGGATATTATCATGTAGTAATGCATCAGACAATATCTGAGGACTCTAAGAGATAACGGACTTGCAGAGACAATGGACTCACAGAATGGACAGGACTCTTCGGAGAAATCTCGGACTATCTCTCTTTCTATTCTTGGAC
>Ga0157360_1001002_pt1 | contig 10608 bp, 6 predicted proteins | sample AttlaeALBM1_FD_111483 | JGI IMG/M metagenome (GOLD analysis project Ga0157360, IMG submission 111483) | Fungus gardens microbial communities from leaf cutter ant in Ribeirão Preto, State of São Paulo, Brazil - Atta laevigata ALBM1 | ecosystem: Host-associated > Fungi > Mycelium > Unclassified ... | reverse complement strand
TCTTTCTATGTTAAAGCCATGTGCATAATTACTAAGCACACCCCAACTGGCAAGTACCAAAAGTATTTCTTCTCTGTTAGACCCTTAGCATGTCCATGTGATAACTTTACCTTTGAAACAAAGGAACATATAATCTACAACTGTCCACTTTACAATAAGTCATAAAGACTTATAGATTTCTCTATATACTTATATCTTACATTTCTACAAGCTAACCCTCACACCTTTTGGTTTCAGGACAATATTCTGTAATTAGCCTAGTATCTTCTCTTATTCAACAAGTGTAAGGATTGTTAGGGGTCGATTCCAGCACTAGGGCGAAGACCTCTTAAGCTAATGGGTAGATCCTGAAGCTAGGGTAATATTCAACTGAGGTATATCTATGACAGAAGACTAGTATTTATACTACTAAATCGTCAAGACACCATTCTCATGGTACCTGACAGATATTCACACAATGTCCAATAATAGATTTACAGGTTCACACAAGATGTCAATGGAGAGAAGGGAAGGAGAGAAGTAGGAACGTGGTCAGAGGGATATCGGCTTTTAGATGAGAGCCTACTCACGTTACTAAGCGAAGCCCTAGGAGTATCCCCTTACATCACCCCCTCTTCTAGATCAATGCCTCAGTGATCCTAGCTTCATATGTTAATAGCCCAGTATGGCTCCCAACCATCGTGAGTCTGGATTACTTGGCCTTGTTGATAGAGTTGCCAAGCTCAGTTGCGTCTCTCAGAGGGAAGGAGGCCAGTGGTGTCGCTCCCAATGAGCGCCAGTATATGGTCGACTTCCATCGACATCAAGTCATTGTGGGAATGTAGGGGTTCAGGGCTGGCCATGCGAACAGAGAGCACTGTCAGCATTTAGTTCTGACTTGCAGGGCGGGAAGGAGACGCCATCACCACAGTCCTACTGGAAGGAGTGGAAGGCAGTAGTGGAGGCTGAGGAGCCTGCGTTTGAGAAGCTGCAGAGGGGCACACTCGACCGTGAGTAGGAGTCGTCGTTTGACGGGCCGAGGATTAAGGGGGAGGGGCAAAGGGTTTAGAAAAAGCCGCACGAGGTGACGGACCGGGACCAGCGTTTGCCAGACCAGAGAAGGCTGAACTGTCCTTCTTCTTCTTGGGAACAGTCATGCGTTTCCGTGCAATCCGTTTACCTAACACTACTAGAGCATCACCGAGCTGCTTATCAGTGTCCCGTATAGAGACCAAGTGCTCCCAGTGGCCATCAATCTCCTGTGAGTGGACTGAGACACGAGCACTTGATATGTCGGCGACTTGCTTCAGGCCACGTCTGCCGCGCCCAACCACATGCCCCATGAGGTCGTCAGCGAGGACCAAGGAGAATGAGAAGCAGTCAGGTGATTGCTCCCTAGAATAGTGTGCCGAAAGAGGAGCTGCGATGGTTCTGGTAGTTGCCGTATAGGACGTAGCAGGGCGCTGGCATGAACGACCCCGCTGGGTAGTGACTGAGGTGATACGCTCGCCTGGGGCATGTTTAGACACCGATCTGGAGAGGAGCTTAGCGTCGACTAGAGCCTTTTGCAAGGCGACGATCGTTTCTTCCAAGCGAGTAACCTGGGACCATAGGGTGATGAGCTGAGCCGCAGTCTTGGTGGACAGAGTAGGGTTGGAACGTTTGGAGCGTCTTCTGGGCATCACTGTAATGCTGCATTAACAGGGTGAGAGAGGGAAGCTGAGCTAGAGAGGCGAAAGCTAGTATAGAGTTGAATATTCTGTTAGGGGTCGATTCCAGCACTAGGGTGAAGACCTCTTAAGCTAATAGGTAGATCCTGAAACTAGGGTGATATTCAACTGAGGTATATCTATGACAGAAGACTAGTATTTATACTACTAGATCGTCAAGGCACCGTTCTCATGGTACCTGACAGATATTCACACAATGTCCAATAATAGATTTACAGGTTCACATAAGATGCCGACGAAGAGAAAGGAAGGAGAGAAGTGGAAACATGGTCAGAGGGATATCGGCCTTTAGGTGAAAGCCTACCCACGTTACTAAGCGAAGCCCTAGGAGTATCCCCTTATAAGGATTGAGCAGTGAGCACTTAACCCTACTTCTTATCTGAGTTGACAAGGAGAACTTGATAGAGTTCCTGTTAGATTTATGGAACTACTTATACACAATACTTGTAAGGAAGCTAAACTCCAAGCCAGAATAAAGCCAACTGCTCTTTGTTCAGCAATTGACAAAGAGAACTCGATAAAGTTCCCGTTAGATTTTGCTACACTATATATACAATTACTATTGTGGCTATGCACCTTACCTCCTACAGTCCTCATACTTGTCAGCTGACTTCTCTGTCACATACTGTGATTGTGATGTGACCATTCTGTGACTTTGGTCACACCTTTGTGACTCTGTGACTGTCATGTGATATTTTCCATGCTCCACCTTAGTAATAATCTAAAAGAAAAGAAATATAAATATTGACTTAGTTGTTTTGCTAAGTTATGACAATACTAACTCTAACCCTAGCTAGTATTTCATACATCCCAATATGACTAAAAAAAAATAGAAATAGAAATAGAAATATTAACTTAGCTGTTTTGCTAAGTCATAATACCATCTCTCTCTTAAGGTTTCTTATTCTGAGAATTCTTTTACAATTCATTGTAAGGATCTTTGATGTTTTTCATCTTGTCATTATTTTCTTTAGTCTACTCTCTAATACCTAATTCTTCTTGTCTATTGTCTTCTTCTTCTTCTTCTGTAATTGTCTCCATTGTTTTTTTGGTATCACAAACTTCATCTAGATCTAGATCTATTAATTCTTCAACAATTTCTACAGTCTCAATGGTGCTAGAAAGTGTCATAAACTTCATTCAGCCATATCTCCATCAATTCTTTAATGATTCTCATAGTCTCAATAGCTCCTGAAAGCCCTTAAAAAGACCTTTTGATTGATATCAGTCACATCTCAAAGCAATCAATAATAGCCAAGATATTGTAAGAGGACCCCTCACATATAACTCTGAAGCCCATATTAGTCCTTTGGAGTGATCCTGCAGCTGATCAAATATTACTACGTAATATTTGGTCTTACCTCCATTATTCCAAGAGCACTCCGTTGCCTCTTAGTGTACTTTCATTATTCAGACCCTGGTTACCCAATACAGGGACGCGAAGATACTGTAGTATATATAATGTAGATTATTCCCTCTAAAAGCCTCATCTAATTCTCTAAGGAATCTCCTGGAGATAAGTTGTAATATATTTCATAAACTATAATTAACTAAGGAATCTCTTGGAGTGTTCTGCTTTGGTCGCCCTTACAGCAGAATTAGATCTCATTACCAAAGCCTTGGAAATTCTCAGTAGACAGCCGCTCTCCAGTCGCCTTCCACTAACAGACTCCAACCCTCTGATTACTCTGCTCCAAGAAGAGATGTCGCTGCCTCTGGACATCCCCCCAGGTATAGCTGACACCCTGGGCTATCTATAGCATCATCTCCAAGAGCTCACTGAGTGACAAAATGTTTTGGAACACACTATCAACACTACCCTTACGGGCCTGATAGCCTAACCACAACAACTCACCCAACTCATGACCAGCCCTGCTCCTGCTCTGACTATCGCTCTGCCTCTGGTACCTGCACCTTCTCCTCCTGTTAGCCCCCCTTTCCTAGTCCCAGACGCTCCGTCTAAACAGCGAGCAAGGCCAAAAATCTCCTCTCCCCCAGACTTCTCTGGTAAACAAAGTTCCAGTTGGACTTTCTTCAACTCCTGTACCTTCTATTTGTACCTGGTCCTGGAGCAGTTCAGCTATAACGAGGAGAAAATACTCTAGACCCTCGTTTTCTTCAAAGAGGGATGAGCCGCGAGGTAGTCTGAGAACCTCTTTTGCCAGGAGGCGAACACTGGCATCTTTCCTACTAGATCCTGGACCGACTTTGAACAACAGTTCCAGAGTCAATTCTTTCTGGTCAACGTAGAAGCAGATGCTATCAATACTTTGGAAGAGTCCTCATACTATCAAGAAAACCAGATAATAGACGATTACCTAGACAGCTTCCTGACCTTAGTCTCGGATGCTGGCTACATGGACTCTCGGACCCTAGTAGTAAAATTCCACTGGAGACTCAAGTTGAATGTTCAAAGTTAAATCGCCACAATGCCCTTTGAACAACCCATAAACACTGATTCGGAGGCCTGGTACATAGCAGCCTGGAGAATCGACCAAGCATGGTTGGTGAATGAAGCCTTTTAATCCATGCTCCATTTAACAACCTCGACTCCCATACACTCCACCCTTCCTTAGTCTACCTCTCTCTCGATGCTCCGCTCTCCTCCACCCTCCACCACCTTCCGTTCTGCCAAGGCCCTCTCCACCTATACCATCTGGAGAAACACCTATGAACATGGACACAGTCTGGAAAACGTGTTCTTTACCTCTACGCAGATGTTATCAGTATGGAGAGGCCAATCATCTTATGAGGGACTGCCCCCACTGCTTGGATGTCCAAAGGTTAACCACGGAACAGAGAGAGAAATTGATCGAAGACTTAATAGCTCTGAAAGACACAGTGGAAGAAGAGAAAGTGTGTTCCATTCCAGAGGAGATTTTTGTTTAGCGCAGCTGGCAAAAAGTGCGCCCCAGTCACTACTAGTATATTGAACTTATAGGTATACCTCTTACCTCTGCTCCAGACAGAAAGGCCCTATCTTAGAAGCCAAAATAGGAGAAGAGGTTACCCAAATGACTCTTTGCCAACACCTTCAATGCCTGTGGAACGTCCATTATCCTCCCTATAGAGATCAGCACCACTGATACCAGTAAAGTGCACTCTGTCAAGGTGCTTTTAGACTCTAGAGCTACAGGCAACTTCATAGATAAAGATTTTGTCCATACGAAAGGTATGAGTACCTGGAGTATCTCTCACCCCATACTGGTGTACAACATGGATGGCTCTCCCAATAAAGCAGGTCAGATCTCTGAAGTAGTAGATATAGTCCTCCATTACAAAATCCACTCTGAAAGGACGCTCCTCGCCGTCTCCAGCCTCAGAAAGCAAAGCATGATCCTTGGCTATACCTGGCTCAAGGATCACAACCCAGAGGTTAATTGGCAAACTGGAGAAGTCCAGATAAACCAATGTCCCTCTCAATGCGAAGGATACCATGTAATCTGAAAAGAACAAGCATCGTAGAGGAAAACGGAGGCTAGAGCTATCAACATCTGTTGATCTGGACCCCCTCCAGAGTATGCAAAAGACTCCAAAGAGGACGAAACTTCTCTTCGAATGTGTGAAGTTGAATACGAGCAAGAGAATAAACTTTTCATAACGAGAATACTCTCAGAGCCCACTGCAAAGGACCTATGCACCACCTCTACTATATCCCAGAAACTTGCGGAAGGAGCCTGCCAAGCCTTGGAAACACAGAAAGGACTTTTCGTCCTATCTGAATATGCCAAAGGATTCGAATCCGTGTTTACAAAGGAAAACTTCGACATTCTCCTGGAGCACTGGCAATGGGACCATGCTATCAAGCTCATTCCGGGCTTAGAGCCCAAGTTGTCGAAGGTCTACTGTAAGGGGACATCTAGGGTGATGCTTAGTAAGTATTGAGGGTCTGTTCTATTAATGGCCCAGTGACAGTACATATATGTATTCCTATCGTTTCTGTCTTCTCTCTGTCTGTGTCATGTGGTGCGACGCCTTCTTATCTAAATATAGGACATTGTGATTACTGATCTATGTGCTCATGTGACAGTGTGTGTGATTGTCTAGTGTGGAAGTATATATACTAGCAAGCTGTCATAGATATACTTCACTTGAATCTTAACTTAGCTTCCGGGACTATCCATTAGCTTGAAGAGTAATCGCCTCTGAGTGGTTCTCTTACATCTACCCTTTGTCTCTGGTAGAACAAAAGAAGTTGGACTCCTTCTTGAAAGAGAACCTATGCACCAGATGGATTCACCTTTCCAAATCCCCCATAGTAGCCCCAGTGTTCTTCATCAAGAAAAAGGATGGCTCACTCCGATTGGTTCAGGACTACTATGCACTCAATTCCATGATAGTCAAGAACAAATACCCTCTCCCACTGATCTCTGAACTCGTATCCCAACTCTGTTGATGGAGATCAAAGGGAATTTGATCTCGAGACAAGGGTGATAACAAATGAAAATATAATAATCCCTAAGATGTTTTACAGTTGTGCACTAAACAAGTAGGTACTGGAGAGGTAATCAAATAACAAAGGAGAGCTTGGAAATAGGGGAAATAATGGGGTGCAATCCAAAAGAACCAGAAAAAACAATAATAAAGTACTTAATAATCCACTCGAGATAAATCTTACCAGAATAGGATCTCTAAGACTGTCAAGGACGTGTGGAGCAAGAGCAGAGTAGCCTGGAGTGGAGCGGAATTACTCCAGAGTAAAAGGGAGTTGACAACAAAAGTAAAAAAACAACCTTGGCCTCAGCTCGTACGCTGTGCCTCGATCTGCTGTCGCGTGTGTGGTTGTGTATTTCAGGAGGACAGAATTATTGTCAGGAGTGCAGAAAAGGAGTGGTATATAGATTGATAGGAGTGAAGATGGATATTAAAGACGTAGATGACTTTAATCTACGAACTAAGGAACTAGGATGTAACTACTAGAGTACTTATACTAAGTCCAGAATAGGAAGAGTACCAGTAACTAGTCTACATCGTGATCCTATAGGAGTAGACAACAGGAGTTTAGGAGCGAAAAATTAATAATAATATAAAATAAAAAGGAAATTATATAATTTAAATGGGTATTTTCTGTCATATGACAAAGACGCATGTTCATTTCACATCATGACACTACTGCCCTTACCTAGTCTGGTAGTCTGGCTTGCCGTCGATACAGCAGAACTACCTAGAACTCTTGTGCCATCGCGTGGGCTCTTCTTCAGCTGATCATACAACTGGAAGCTGACTCCAATGACACATAGCGAGCTATTAACTCCTAGCATAAGCAAATGCCCAAGTTTGTTAGGGCTCGAATTCCCATCGAGGGAGAGTTTTGGTGGGTTTTTAGAAAGTAAAGTAGAACACTTGGAAAAAACTAGAAACTTAGTCACTCAAAATAGCCATTAAGCCCTAGAGCAACAGAGAGAGATGAAGATGGGGGTATGATGCTTGAGTTCCCTTCTGTGCCCTAGAGTATTTTATTATGATTACAAAGCAAAAAGACAACAAAGAAAGTGAGACAAAGAAAACCTCTGAATTCCCAAATCTAGCAAGGCCACAATGATGATACGGTACCCCTCCCAAACACTGACTAACCGCTCCCCGCCATCCTACTCCTATGCTGGGAACCCTCCCTCATATGATGGTCAGACCTCGAACCTCTTGACAGCCCATAGACAGAGACAATGGTCTTGAGCCGTCTTGCTCTCGCACGCGTTTCCTTCATCTAGCCGTCCTACTACTTCTCTCCTTAGCTTCCTTGTTCTTTTCTTTACCTCTTCTATGTACTCGCACTTCTCTATCTTCCAGTTTCCTTCTACTGCCATTGCGAGGCGACTTCGCAATGGTGCGACTCTCTTGATCTTGCTATAATTAGCCATCAGTGATGATGGCCTGGATCTGATCATAACTCTTCTTTAAATAGGACCATTGGTGGCTGCAGTATAATGTCACTCGGGTAGCAGTAATTCTACTAAGTTCGCTTCTGTCCTCGAGAGCACTTCTAGAAGGGGGAACCATTGATAGTTCGATACGGGGCACCTGGACAAGCGTCTATGAGATATGTATAGCGGTGGTCACAGCCACTACTCTGCTACTCGAGCGAGAGGCTCGAGCCCATGACTAGGCATCTAAGAAACATCTTTAGGGGAGCCGAGCTCTTCTCTCGAGCCAGTTATTCTGATTGTTAGGGTGCAAATCGTCACTTATTTTGCCTAAACATTTGCACAGCGTAACACCGTGGAGCTAAATACTTCACCAAGCTGGATGTCCATTAGGATTTCAACAATATCCGTATTAAGCCCAGAGACTGTTAGGGAACCACTCAAAGGCGATTACTCCTTAAGCTAGATAAGAGTTCCGGAAGCTAAGTTGAGATTCAAGTGAGGTAAGTCTACGACAGCTTGCTAGTATATATACTATACTAGACGATCACACGTACTATCACATGGGTATATAGATCAGTAATTACAATGTCCTAATCATAGAATAGAAGGCATCGCACTGCATGACACAGACAGAGAGAAGACAGGAACGATGGAAATGCATACACGACTGTCAGTGGGCCACTAATAGAACAGACCCTCAGTGGTGACTAAGCACTACCCTAGATGTCCCTTTACAGAGACGAGTGGAAGGCAGCCTTCCAAACCAATCAAGGCCTGTTCGAACCCTTAGTAATGTTCTTTGGGATGACTAACAGTCTGGCCACCTTTCAAACCACAATGAACGACATTTTCTGAGACCTCATAGTAGAAGACATTATGGTGGTTTATCTGGACGACATCCTAATCTTCACTAGGACAGAAGAGGAGCATGCAAAGGCTATCTGACAGGTATTACAGGTCTTACAGGACAACTGTTATTGAAGGGCTGTGATAGCTCTTAGTGATCACCCTAGGTGGATGTTCAGGAAGAACTCGATGGAGTTCTTCATTGGATTGCTCAACTACTTATACTACTTTTACAAGTGGCTGTACACTACTAGTCCACAATCACATGTCCTTCTGGAATGTTCTATGACTATGTGATATAATTATCTAATCTTCCCATGCTATTTATATCTCCACTCCATTATATGACTTAATGTTGTGGATTAAGTGTTCAAATATATAAGAAACTATCTTCTTCTTGGGGCTCTCATAACATGGCCTGTAAGGGGACATCTAGTGTCACTTAGATAATCTGGTAGGGTTTGCATGATCTAGCGTTCCCATGGATCCTTGGAGTCTGCAGTATATAGTTTCTATTATCCTCTAGTTCGGGTCTCCATCATAGATACTACATAACTATATCTGGTAGTGTAGTTATTATTGTCTGGTGCATGTGACTATAGCGACTGGTGCACAGACCAGCTAGTCTAGTATATATAGCTAGTGATATATGGTAGAATACCTTACCTCAACAATGATTGAAGCTCCTGGGCTATTCATAGCTTCTGCTTAAGACGCCTGCTTTACTCTACTGCAGTGTGACTGGGTGTCTCATCAAGCATGCCCCTTACATGGCCCCTCCTTTAAGTTTCCTCGTCCTAAGGAATTTTTCCATCAATTACAATTTTTGTCACATCTCCTTTCTCTTTCTTTTTTGTATTTTTTCTTTTCCCAGCTATATAGTAATTTTGCTGTGAATTCTCTTGGTAATTCCTGACTAAACTCCTTCTCTTCTTCTTTCTGCTCCTGTTGCCTGAGTTTTTCAGCCTCTTCCCTGTATTCCCTCTCAAACTCTTCAACCAACTCTTTTGTGTTCTCCAGGTTCTCTCTGTTTTCCCAGGTATCTTCTTCCACCGTATATCTCTTCCATCTAACCAAAAACTTTTCCTTCCCTCTCACCGTTCTTTTATTTAGGATTTTCTCCACTTCGAATTCCTCCTCTCCCTCGATAATGACCAGTTTTGGTGGTATCTTCTTCTGCCCCTCTACTTGTGGTTTATAAAGCCGTACTCTACTTATGTTAACTACAGGGTGTATCTTAATAGACTTAGGTAGTTCTAATTTTATTGTGTTACTAGAGATGATCTCTTTAACTCTGTAGGGCCTTACAAAACGTTCAGTTAACTTCTCTGATCTCCTCCCTTTCATTTGCCATTTCAAGTCCTTTGTACTTAGTAGTACTAAGTCCCCTACTCTGTATTCCTTTCCTTCCCCATGCTTTCTGTTCACAAACTTCTTCATTTCCTCCTGTGCTTTTCCTAATGCCACTTTCGCTTCCTCCTGGATTCTTTTCATCTTTTCTACGAATTTTCCTGCCACTTCGTATTTCCCCTTTCTTTTCCCCTCAAATCTGTCACAAATGGTCACTTACTATTTGTGATGGGTGCTTTGATACTTTAAATAGTTCAAAAATACGAAGTTAAACAAGTGACAAAAGATGTTGTTAAGTCTGAGGTCTAATTCTCAGACTATGAGTCCTTATATACATGAAATGTCATGACTTGGCAAAATGGCTAAGTTATTATTTATATTTCTTTTTCTTTTCTTTTTCTTTTCTTTTCTTATTGGACTTACAACTATAAGATAGAGCATGGGAAAGTATCATGTGACTTTGTCACAATATCACAATGGTGTGATGGATGGTCACAGATGGTCATGTTATGAGTTACAGTCACAGTGTGTCACATAACTAGAGTAACATAAGGACTATAGGAGAATAAGCACATAGCCACAGTAGTAAAATGTATAAGTAGTAGAGAATTAAGCAAGAACTCCATCGAGTTCTCTTTGTCAAACTCTGAACAAAGAGATAGTTGGCTTAATTCTGGTCATCGGACTTTAGACGCTGACATGAAAGTGATGGTCTATATACTAGAACAGATCATCACATGCTACTACCTATTGTTCTACATATGGTAGTGCCTTTGTGCTAAAAATAGTGATAACTTAACTATATGGAGGCTGTCCTTTGTTCTAAGAAAAGGACAGAT
>Ga0157360_1001000_pt1 | contig 10623 bp, 12 predicted proteins | sample AttlaeALBM1_FD_111483 | JGI IMG/M metagenome (GOLD analysis project Ga0157360, IMG submission 111483) | Fungus gardens microbial communities from leaf cutter ant in Ribeirão Preto, State of São Paulo, Brazil - Atta laevigata ALBM1 | ecosystem: Host-associated > Fungi > Mycelium > Unclassified ... | reverse complement strand
ATCTGTCCTAGTGCACAGACCATCACTTTTCTGTATATAAGGACTCCCTGTCTGAGGATTAGACCTCAGACTTAACAACATCTTGTTATTATCTAAACCTTGCTTGAACTATCTTGAAGAACTTCTCTCTCAAATCACAAATCAAGTAAGTAACCATTTGTGATAATTACTAAGGTGGAGCATGGGAAATATTATGTGATAGTCACAGAGTCACAAATGGTCATGTCACAGTTACGTCACACATTTAGTCACAAGTCACAGTCACAGTATGTGACATAAAAGTCAGCTGATGGGCATGAGGACTGTGGGAGATAAGATGCATAGCCACAATAGTAATTGTATATATAGTGTAGCAAATCTAACGGGGACTCTATTGAGTTCTCTTTGTCAATCGCTGAACAAAGAGCAGTTAGCTTTATTCTAGCTTGGAGTTTAGCTTCCTTACAAAGGACTTTTCATCCTATCTGACTGTGCTAAAGGTTTTGAATCTATGTTTGCGAAGGAGGACTTTGACATCCTCCTGGAGCATAGGCAGTGGGACCATACTATTAAGCTCATTCTGGGCTCGGAGCCTAAGTTGTCGAAAGTCTACCCTCTGTCTCTGGTAGAACAAAAGGAGTTAGACTCCTTCTTGGAGAAGAATCTGTGCACTGGATAAATTCACCCTTCCAAATCTCCCATGGCAGCTCCAGTGTTCTTTATCAAGAAGAAGGATGACTTGCTCTAGTTGGTCCAGGACTATCATATACTCAACTCTATGATGGTCAAAAACAAATAACCTCTCCCACTGATCTCCGAACTCATGTCCCAACTCCATGAAGCTAAATACTTCACTAAGCTAGATGTCTGTTGGGATTTCAACAACATTTGCATTAAGCCCAGAAACGAGTGGAAGGCAGCCTTCCAAACCAATCAAGGCCTGTTCAAACCCTTGGTAATGTTCTTTGGGATGACCAACAGTCCGGCCACCTTCCAAACCATGATGAATGACATTTTCTGAGACCTCATAGCAGAAGGCATTATGGTGGTCTATCTGGACAACATCCTGATCTTTACTAAGATGGAGGAAGAGCATGCAAAGGCTATCCGATGGATACTACAGATCTTACAGGAAAACAAACTTTTCCTCTGCCTGGAGAAATGTGAGTTCTGCAAGGAGCAAATTGAGTACTCGGGTCTAGTCATCTTAAAAAATGAAGTTTCCATGGATTCAGTCAAGGTTGTGGGAGTCTGAGAGTGGCCTACTCCAGAAAACAAGATAGATGTCCAGGTGTTCCTAGGCTTCGTAAACTTCTACTGAAGGTTCATTTGAGACTTCTTTGCCATAGCTCGACCTCTCTTTGACCTGACACACTCTGAACAAGTCTGGACATGGAGTGGAAGAGAACAGATGGCCTTCGAGGACCTCAAAACAGCGGTGACCATCGCTTTGGTGTTAATGTCCCCTCAGAACTCGGAGCCCTTCCAGATCAAAGCGGACAGCTCAGACTTTGCCACAGGAGCAGTTTTGTCTCAGTAGTTGACGATGGACAGAAAATGGCACCCATGGCATTCTACAGCAAGTCCTTATCCTCTGTGGAACAAAACTACGAAATCCACAACAAGGAAATGCTAGCCATTATCTGCATGTTAGAAGAGTAGAGGCACTTTCTGGAAGGAACAACCCATCTGGTAGAGATCTGGATTGACCACAAGAACCTTGAGTATTTCATAATGGTCAAAAAACTTAACTGTCATCAAGCCCATTGGTCCTTGCATCTGGCTAGGTTCAACTTCCTGCTTCACCACCATCCCGGACGTACCATAGGCAAACCAGACACATTGTTGAGGAGAGCTGATTATGGAAACAAAGCCTCGAATAATGAGAACATAGTCCTCCTTTGACTGGAATCCCTTGCAGTGCGTGCCTTAGAAGAAATAGAACTAATAGGCATAAAACAGAAGATCTTGTCCAACATCTGCAAGGGGAACTGGAACAGAGACCGAGAGAAACCCATAGCTAAGGTAGCACGAGAGCTCCAGGGCTCTGCCAATGGAGCACTACACTCCTTGGAGTGGTTGAATATAAATGGCCTGCTCTGGTTCCGAGGGAGAATATACATACTGCTGTCATGCTAGACAGCTGTTTAGGCAATAAAAGTGACATTTTTCACCACAATAACGAGAATAACCAGCTCAAGAGATAAGTTCGGTCCCCCAGAGATATCCATTAAATGCCCAGTCATGGACTCGAGTGTACTGCTTGAGTAGCAGAGTAGTGGCTGTGACCACCACTACAGAAACCTCATAGAGATTGTGTCACAAAAAAGTGACTACTAAATAGTATCATGGAGGTATAACAAAATACCTGTTCAAATGAACTACATAAATAGCTGGACTATTGTTAGCAAGTAGCCTTGCTAACATCGCCCTTTTGGTGTAGTGGTAAACCATACAGTATGTGACTACTGGTCCATGGCACAACTGTGACAGATTGTCCAGAGAATTTCATAACAGATTTATAACAGAACTCCTCTCTAAAGTGCTCTCGAGAGTAGAAAGGACCTTAGAAGAATGTTTTCTATAAGGATGATGTCATATCTTGGTAACAGTGACTTATTTATAACATTTAGGTTACCATCAGAGCAGGGCCATCATTGCTGATAGCTAATTATAGCAAGAACTAGCAAGACAAGTCCTCTCGAGGACTGCATCACAAACTTAATAGAAGGAGACTGAGGCTCGAAGATGTGATGAGGTATAGAGAAGTAGTAGAAGGACTAGAGAGGTCAGGAAGAGAGGTCAGATAGAGAGATAGAAGAAGAGGTGTTTGATAAAGACAATGCGCTCAAGAGCAAGACGACTCGAGATCACCATCTCTCTCTACAGCCCAGCAAAAGGCTCGAGAGCCATCCATTGTTTAGAGAAGAACTCCTGGAGTAGGATTAGAGGAGTAGGGAGTGGTAGCCAAGTGATCGGGAGAGGTGCTGTCTTATCATTTCACTCTTATTATCTTTGGGAATTTGGAAGTTTTCTTTGTTTCTTTTCTTTTGTTGTATCATTGCTTTGTAATCCTAATAAAATACTCTAGGGCACAGAGAGAAAAAGGACTTTTCCCCCCCATCATCTCTCCCTCTGTTGCTCTAGAGCTAAAAGGCTATTTGAGTGATTTGAGGATTTCTTTTGTGTTTGCTTTATGAAAACTCTATAAAACTTCCCTCAAAGGAAGACTCAAGCTCAACGGACTCAGGCATTCGCTTACACTAGGAGCTAACCACTCGCTATGGGTCATCAGCTTCCAGTTGTACAGTCAGCTGAAGAAGAGTCCACATGATGGCACGGGAGTTCTAGGTAGTACTGCTGTATTAACGGCAAGCCAGGCTACTAGACTAGGTAAGGGCAGTAGTGTCATGGCGCGAGATGAACGTGTGCCTTAGAGATCCTATTACGGTGAGGGTTCTCTTGAGTGGATACTAAAAACAGTTCTTTTCTTCTTAAGTTTCTATTTGATATGTTTTGGTTATTCTTTGGACTTTTACCTTCAGTAAGCTCTCTATTATTTGATTTATCTCCCCAGTGCCTACTTGTTTAGTGTACAATTGTAAAGCAGTTTGGAGATTTCGCCTCTTTGACCTTGTTTTCACCTTTGTTTTGTGATCAAACCTTTTGATCCCCATCACTGTCGATACAGCAGTACTACCTAGAACCCCTATGCCATTGATGGGGATCAAAGAGAATTGATCACAGAACAAGTGTGATAACAAATAGAAATGTAAAAGATCCTCGAGATGTCTCACAATTGTGCGCTAACAAGTAGGCACTGGGGAGATCAAATATAAAAGAGAGCTTAAGAATAGGGGAGATAATGGGGTGCAACTCAAAAGACTGAAAGAAATGATAATAAAATATTTATAAATTCACTCGAGGTAGATCTCACCGTAATAGGATCTCTAAGACACGTGTTCATCTTGTGTTGTGACACTACTGCCCTTATCTAGTCTAGTAGCCTGGCTTTCCATCGATACAGCAGAACTACCTAGAACTCCCATGCCATCGTGTGGGCTCTTCTTCAGCTGACCATACAACTGGAAGCTGACTCCAATGATACATAGTGAGCTATTAACTCCTAGTGTAAGCAAATGCCCAAGTCCATTAGGGCTCAAATTCCCATTGAGGGAGGGGTTTGGTGGGCTTTTAGAAAGTAAAAGAGAACACTTAGAAACTTAGAAACTTAGTTACTCAAAATAGCTATTAAGCTTTAGAACAACAGAGAGGGATGATAATGGGGGTATGATACTTGAGTTCCCCTCTGTGCCCTAGAGTATTTTATTATGATTACAAAGCAAAGAGACAACAAAAAAGTGAGACAAAGAAAACCTCCAAATTTCCAAACATAGTAAGGCCGCAATGATGAGACGGTATCCCTCCCGAGCACTGAGTGACCGCTCCCTACTCTTCTAGTTCTACTCTGGGGATCCTTCTACAGACTATGGTCAGGTCTTGAGCCTCTTGCCGGGCTGTAAATGGAGACAGTGGTCTCGAGTTGTCTTGTTCTCGAGCGCATTATCTTCATCTAGTCTTTCTGCTGTCTTTTTCCTCAGCTTCTCTGTTCTTCTCTCTATCTCTTCTATGCCTTCTCACTCCTCCAGATTCCAATTTCCTTCCACTGCCATTGTGATGTGACTCCATGGTGGCTTGGATCTGATCATAACTCTTCTATGAATAACGCTGCTGGCTGCTAAGATATGATGTCGCTCAGGTTGCATTAACCTGTCTAAGTTTGCTTCTGTTCTCAAGAGTACTTCTAGGTGGGAAATCTGTTGGAAATCCTATATGGGGCACCTGGGCAAGTGTCTATGAGATGTATGTAGTGGTGGTCACAGCCACTACTCTGCTACTCAAGCTAGATGCTTGAGTCTACGACTGGGCGTCTAAAGGAACATCTCTGGGGGCCCAAGCTCTTCTCTCAAGCCAGTTATTCTAGTTATTATGGTGAAAAATGTCACTTATTTTGCTTAAATGTTTGTACAGCGTAACAGTGGTTCCTGAGATATTGGTAACTTAATAAATAGTACTGTAAGACTTTAGCTATGATAACTTAAATCCACTTCAAGTCCAAGTTGACAAAGAGAACTCGATAGAGTTCCCATTTGATTTTCTATACTATATATATAACTACCATTGTGGCTATGCGCTGAAAGAGTGCAAAAGGGAATTGCATACTGGGACAAACAAAACAATGATGTGCCAGCTCCCAATTGTGTGCTAAAGGTCCGAGGGGAGATTATCAAAGTTGAAGGTTTATAAATAATTAGAGAAAAAGGAATTATACGCAGCTTCAGTAAAATATAAGTTGGTGGTTGTAAAAGGATTGTAAGATCTCTCTAGATTGTCATCACATAGCCTCCCTAAGGTGTTAACCTTTACACACCGTGACAAAAGCTCCTCTGGAAAATACAGTTAGTTGATTACTCATGGACCCTCTACACTCAGTTGCCCTCTTGTCTGCACCCCCAACATCAAACCTTATGAGTGTGATACAATCCAAGTGTGTACCTAGCCAAGCTTTCCCAGCCTGCTGTCCTCTCCGAAGCCTGCCTGAGTTGCATCTGTGTCTTCTCCCTAAATCGAGGTCTGGGTATATTCTGTGTTCTTCTCAAGACACCCCACTAGTCACAGTCTTCTTACTCTCAATAGATCCACATTCATGATTCCAGAGGCATTGTAAATGGAGGTAGGAGTCAAGAGGTTCTTCTCTGATCCAACTGCACTCTGGATACTATATTAAAATATTACAAAGTCCTGAAACTTAAGAAATAAAATATAAAAGGGAAACTATTACTACTTTTAGGATTCCATTACCTCCTTTCTGTCCTAAGTTCTCCCAAATTCCCACTGATAACGCAGCCTTCTCCTTTCTTTGTGATGATGTGTTCCCTCACCAAGTCCTTCCTATCAAAGGTGACGTGTCTTCATTGCTGTTTCCTTTTAGAATATTCTTCTGTCTTTTCCTATTATGCTCTTGATGCTGCTTTGTAATTTGGACTTCATTGATTACCTGTTAAGCCATTAGCAAGTCTCAATAAATGTTTAGTATCTCCAAGTCACGTCCTAGAGGTCATTTATCTAAATATAATTGATATGATGCCATCAATGCTTATTTACAAGCACAAAGTCTATTAGTCTAAGTTCTTCATCTAAGTAATACTGGTTCTAGAGTATAAATTTACTATCTTTCTAAGTTAGTCCATCCAAAGGTAGATCTAGAGCATAGTCTCTCAGTAACTCTCTTAGTAACCTGATACCAGTTCATTCTAATTGCTTCTCGAGGTCTCAACATGAGCTTTAGGTTGATTATCACCTGCTCAATGTACTTATTATATAGTGTTACATTCTAAGGATATAGAAAGGGTTCTAGAACGAATTCTAATTGAGAATCTGTTGGTATAAAGTGTATCAAATGTTATCTTCTGCAGAAAATTTGCTTGCGACGTAACACCACAGAGCCAAGTACTTCACAAAGCTTGATGTCTAATAGGGTTTCAATAGTGTATGTATCAAGCCTGGAGACAAATGGAAGGCAGCCTTCCACACTAACTGTGGCCTCTTCGAACCTCTCGTGATGTTCTTTGGAATGACCAACAGTCCTGCCATCTTCCAAACTATGATGAACGATATCTTCAGGACCCTTATAGCCGAAGGGATTGTGGTAGTGTACTTGAACGACATCCTGATCTTTACAGAGATGGAGGAGGAACATGAACAAGCAATCCAGAGAGTTTTGGAAGTACTGGCAGAACACAAGTTATTTCTCCGCCCAGAGAAGCGTGAGTTCCATCGGAAGCAGATTGAGTACCTCAGACTGGTCATCTCAGAGAACAAGGTTAAGATAGACCCTGTTAAAGTTGCCAGAGTCCACAATTGGCCTACCCTGGAGAACCAGACTGATATGTAGGCTTTCATAGGCTTCGTTAACTTCTACCATTGCTTCATTCAGGATTTCTCAACCATCGCCAGACCCCTCTTCGACCTCACTCATTCTGACAAAACCTAGAACTGGGACACCAAAGAACAGGAAGTCTTCAAATGTCTCAAGATGGCAGTTACTACCACTCCGGTCTTGGTGTCATCTCAGGACTTGAAACCCTTCTGCATTGAGGCTGACAGTTTAGACTTTGCCTTGGGAGCCATCCTCTCTCAGCAGCTACCCAGAGAAGAAAAATGGTACCCGGTGGCCTTCTACAGCAAATCCCTGTCTCCAGTGGAATGGAACTACGAGATCTATGACAAGGAGATGCTTGCTATCATCCATGCACTGGAAGAGTGGAGGCATTTTCTGGAAAGAGCCCGACACCCGGTGGAGATCTAGACAGACCACAAGAACTTGGAGTACTTTATGATGGCTAAGAAACTCAACCATTGCCAGGCTTTCTGGTCTCTGTACTTGGCCCACTTCGACTTCAAGCTGATCCACTACCCCGGATATTGCATGGGGAAGCCAGACGCGTTATCGCAGAGACTGGACCATGGCAATGGAGCCGCTGACAACGAAAATGTGGTCCTGTTATGACCAGAGCTCTTAGCAATCCAAGCCCTTGAAGGAGTTCAGCTGGAAGGACCAGAGCGAGACATCCTTAGAGAAATTTGTTAAGGGAACCAGGAGGGAGACCAGGAAGAACCAATGACAAAGGTAGCAAGAGAACTCCGGCAAGCATCAAGTAAGATGGTCTGCTCCGCAGAGTGGTCGGAAGACAAAGGACTACTCTGCTTTAGAGGCAAGATCTATGTTCCCCGAAATCCAGACTTATGGAGGCGAGTGGTCTCGCTGTGCCATGATACGAAGGTTGCTAGATACTCCGGACACTGGAAAACACTGGAGTCAGTCTCTAGAGACTACTGGTGGCCTCAAATGTCTAGGTACATTGGACAGTACATTAGCACCTGTGACCTCTGCATTAGGACGAAACCGATAAGGCAGGCTCCGGTAGGCAAATTACACCCTCTTCAGATTCTAGACTTGCGATGGGATACGCTTAGTGTGGACTTCGTCGTAGAACTCCCCCTCTCCTCCAGTCACAACACAGTAATGACAGTGGTGGACTCAGTGTCGAAACAAGTACACTTCATTCCGACGCACATGACAGTGACAGCAGAAAGAGCAGCCAGGCTTTTCTTGCATCAAGTCTGGAAGCTCCACGGCCTTCTGTAATGTGTAATCTCAGACCGTGGACCTCAGTTTATAGCTCGTTTCACCAAAGAACTCTACCGCCTGCTAGGAATAGAGTTGGCATCTTCCATGGCCTGGCATTCTCAAACCAATAGACAGACGGAGTGCATCAACCAAGAGTTAGATCAGTACCTCTGGCTCTTTGTGAACAAACGGCAAGATGACTGGTATGATCTTTTACCCTTGGTGGAGTTCCAGCACAACAATCATGTCCACTCCACCACCCAACAGCCTCCGTTCCTGTTCGACACCGGAAGACTTCCTCGCATGGGATTCAAACCCTGACAGAACTCTTCCAGTCTAGAGACAGTCAATGAATTCATGGAAAGGATAAAGACGGCAATCGAAGAAGCGAAGTCCGTGATCCACAAGGCACAGGATAACATGAAAAGGTACTATGACTGACGAAGAACTCTAGCTCCAGTGTTCAAACCTGGTGATAAGGTCTTCCTTGACGCATCGGATATCCGAACTACACGCCCCTTGCAGAAACTCTCACATTGATGACTTAGCCCCTTTGTAGTGGAATGGTAGACCGGACCTATGACCTATTGCTTAAGGCTGCCACATTGGATGAAGTAACTCTATCCGGTGTTCAACATAGTGAAGCTCACTCCAGCCCCAGACGACCTGATTGCAGGCCAGAAAACGGAAGATCACCTACCACCCATAGTCATCAATGGAGAAGCAGAGTAAAAAGTAGAGGAGATACTTAACAGTCATTGGCACTGGAGAAGATTCCAGTATCTCATCAAGTGAAAAGGATATAGCTGCGAACACAACTCCTGGGAGTCCGCCTCCAAAGTCTCTGCACCAGAACTCACAGCAGAGTTCCATTGCAAATACCCAGAAGCTCTGAGACACATCTGACGCACAGAGTTCGACAACATCTTTTACTCCGAGTTCCTTGCTCCAAGATGTAGCAATCTTGAAGAGGAGGTGAATGTAAGGGGACATCTCCATTTCTACCCCTGAATGGCATGACAATACTCCGGAGCTACCTTAGCTTGTTTAACTAGTAATACTTTAACATACTAGTTTAGCTCCAATCACGCTAACCCTGACACTAAGGGATGTATATAATGTAAAAGATCCCTCCAGGAGCCTCATCCTAATCTCTGAAGATTCTTCTGGAGGTGAGTTGTATCATAACTACTAACTGTAATATTAACTGAGGATTCTCCTGGAGTCTTGTGCCCCAGTTGCCCTTACAACGACATCTTAGTAGGAACAGAGGAGGAGAAGCATGACAAAATAGTGGAGGAAGTGTTAAGGAGGATGGAGGAAAATGACCTTTATGTAAAGCCTGAAAAATGTGTATGGAAGGTGAGAGAAATTGATTTCCTGGGGCTAGTAGTAGGGTCAGGAGGAATAAAGATGCAGGAAGAAAAGGTAGCTAGAGTTCTGGAATGGCAATATTAGTGGTACTAGACTTAGATAAGGAAATGAGGGTAGAGGCAGATGCATCGGAATATACAACAGGAGGAGTTTTGTCTATGAAGTGTGAAGACAAAAAGTAGAGGCCAGTAGCCTTTATCTCAAAATCATTAAATGAAGCAGAAAGGAATTACAAAATCTATGATAGAGAGATGTTGGCGATAGTTAGATGCTTAGATGAGTGGAGACACCTACTGGAAGGAGCACAAAACAAATTTGAGATCTATAGTAATCATGAAAACTTGGAATATTTTATGAGCAGCCAAAAGTTAAATTGCAGACAAGCGCAATAGGCTCTATATCTGTCCAGATTCAACTTCACGCTTAAACATGTGCCAGGATCCAGTATGGGGAAAGCTGACAGCTTGAGCAGATGACCAGATTAGCAGAAAGGGGTAGAGAAAGACAACAAAAACAAGACATTGTTAAAGAAAGAGTAGTTAGAAGTTAGAGCAATGCAAGTAGTGGAAGTAATAATAGATGGAATAGATCTATTAGAAAAGATAAGGGGATCAGAGGCAAAAAATGATGAGGTAGTAAAGGCAGTAGAGGAAATGAAATGAGCAGGAGTTAAAATGCTGAGGGATGAAGAATAGAGAAAGGAAAACAGACTTATGCTAAGTGTAAGGGGACAATCTAGGGTATTGCTTAGTAAGTTCTGAGGGCCTGAATCTATTAGTGGCTTGTTGACAGTTTGTGTATTGTGTTCCCATCATTCTTAGCTTCTTTTGTCTGTGTCATATGGTGCTGTCACGCCGGACAGCTGTTTAGGCAATAAAAGTGACATTTTTCACCATAATAACGAGAATAACCAGCTCAAGAGACGAGCTCAGCCCCCCAAAGATGTTCCTTTAGATGCCCAGTCGTGGACTTGAGCATCTAGCTTGAGTAGCAGAGTAGTGGCTGTGACCACCACTACAGAAACCTCATAGAGATTGTCCAGAGAATTTCATAACAGATTTATAACAGAACTCCCCTCT
>Ga0157360_1000999_pt1 | contig 10636 bp, 9 predicted proteins | sample AttlaeALBM1_FD_111483 | JGI IMG/M metagenome (GOLD analysis project Ga0157360, IMG submission 111483) | Fungus gardens microbial communities from leaf cutter ant in Ribeirão Preto, State of São Paulo, Brazil - Atta laevigata ALBM1 | ecosystem: Host-associated > Fungi > Mycelium > Unclassified ... | reverse complement strand
GTGGTAGCGACCGTCGTGATGTTCGTTGGCGGGCTGTTTGCACTTGTAATTAAATTGTTGCCATGGCTGGTGCTGGCGCTGGTTGCTGCCTGGGTCTATCGTGCTTTTTGTGGCGACAGCCGTGAGCGTGCACGACGTAAGCTGCGTCGAAAAATCAGCAGGTTAGAAAGGCGCCGCGGCTATTAATTGCGGGTGCGATCACAGAGTCACGGATTGCTTATGCCTGTTTTGCAATTAAACATATTTTTTACTTATGTTTTCTGCCAGGATGATCGCCGTTGAGTCGACAAGTATTCATCGCCGCTGTCCCTACACCAGCGCGAATGATAAAAAAGCAAAGGGGCTTCCTTCGGGAAGCCCCATTTGCATTCAGGGATCAGGGAATGAGCAGGCTTGAGCCTTGCGTACTGCGGCTTTCCAGCGTCTGATGCGCGCGCGCCGCCTCTTTCAGCGGGAATTTTTGCTGTTCCGGCACCTCGACCTTAATCGCGCCGCTGGCCAGCAGTGAAAAAAGATCGTTACTGGCGTGCTCCAGCTCCTGACGGTTGGTGATATAGCCGTAGAGCGATGGGCGGGTCACGAACAGCGAACCTTTCTGGTTGAGCACGCTGAGATCGATGCCAGTCACCGGTCCGGAAGCATTACCAAAACTCACCATAAGGCCCTGACGACGCAGCGAGTCCAGCGACGCTTCCCAGGTATCTTTGCCCACCGAATCGTAAACCACCGCCACTTTTTTGCCGTTGGTTAACTCGCTAACGCGCTCGGCAATATTCTCTTCCCGGTAATTAATCGTGGCCCAGGCGCCTGCAGATTTTGCCAGCGTAGCTTTTTCCGCTGAACCTACCGTGCCGATCAGGTGCGCGCCAAGCGCTTTCGCCCACTGGCAGGCGATCAGGCCGACGCCGCCCGCTGCCGCGTGGAACAGGAAGACTTCATCCGGCTTCACCTGGTAGGTCTGGCGCAGCAGATAGTGCACGGTCAGCCCTTTCAGGAAGCTGGCCGCGGCCTGCTCGAAGCTAATCGCGTCTGGTAGCAGCATCAGGCGATCTTCCGCCACGTTGTGCAGCTCACTGTAAGCGCCCAGCGCAGCCTGACAGTAGACCACGCGGTCGCCCGGCTTGAAGCGCGTCACGCCGCTGCCGACGCGTTTTACCACGCCTGCGGCTTCGGTGCCCAGCCCGGAAGGGAAGCTGGCGACCGGATAGAGCCCGCTGCGCACGTAGGTATCGATGTAGTTAATGCCAATAGCCCGGTTCTCTACCTGCACTTCGCGTTCAGCAGGATCGGCAGGATCGACGTCTACCCATTGCAATACCTCAGGTCCGCCCTGCGCGGTGAACTGAATACGCTTTGCCATTTTTACTCCTGTGATTGTTCAATATGAGGCGTGAGAGGCGCGCCGCCATAAGGTATACTGGCGCGTCCCCTCAGAAGATCGGTATTGCATTCACTATGGCAGGAAATAAACCCACCAACAAATCGAACGACACGCCCGACCGGCAGCTGGATGGTATCAAAATGCCGCCGCATTCGATTGAAGCGGAGCAGTCGGTGCTGGGTGGGTTGATGCTCGACAACGAGCGCTGGGACAACGTCTCTGAGCGCGTTGTGGCAGAAGATTTCTTCAACCGTTCGCATCGACTGATTTTTTCAGAAATGCAGCGTTTGCTGGAAATGGGGCAGCCCATTGACCTGATTACGCTGTCGGAGTCGCTGGAGACGCGCGGCGAGCTGGAAATGGCGGGCGGTTTCGCCTACCTGGCCGAGCTGGCGAAAAACACCCCCAGCGCGGCAAACATCGGCGCTTATGCGGACATCGTGCGTGAACGTGCGGTCGTGCGTGAGATGATCTCTGTTGCAAACCAGATCGCCGACGCCGGTTACGATCCGCAGGGCCGCAACAGCGATGAGCTGCTCGACTTTGCTGAGTCCAACGTCTTTAAAATCGCTGAAACGCGCGCCAATAAAGATGAAGGGCCGAAGAATATTCAGGAAGTGCTGGAAGCCACGGTTTCGCGCATCGAATCACTGGTTTCTACACCGCACGACGGCGTCACCGGCGTGGATACCGGCTATCAGGATCTGAATAAAAAGACCGCGGGTCTGCAGCCGTCAGATCTCATTATCGTCGCAGCGCGTCCGTCGATGGGTAAAACCACCTTCGCCATGAATCTGTGCGAAAACGCCGCCATGCTGAACGATAAGCCCGTGCTGATTTTCAGCCTGGAGATGCCCAGCGAGCAGCTGATGATGCGTATGCTGGCGTCGCTGTCGCGCGTCGATCAGACGCGTATCCGTACCGGCCAGCTGGATGATGAGGACTGGGCGCGAATCTCTGGCACCATGGGTATCCTGCTGGAGAAGAAGAATATGTACATCGATGATTCTTCTGGCCTGACGCCGACCGAAGTGCGCTCGCGCGCGCGCCGCGTATTCCGCGAGAACGGCGGGCTCAGCATGATTATGATCGACTACCTCCAGCTGATGCGCGTTCCGGCGCTGTCCGACAACCGTACGCTGGAGATTGCCGAAATTTCCCGCTCGCTCAAGGCGCTGGCGAAAGAGCTTAACGTGCCGGTCGTGGCGCTCTCGCAGCTCAACCGCTCGCTGGAGCAGCGTGCCGATAAACGCCCGGTTAACTCCGATCTGCGTGAATCGGGCTCAATCGAGCAGGATGCCGACCTGATCATGTTCATCTACCGTGACGAGGTTTACCACGAGAACAGCGATCTGAAAGGGATTGCCGAGATTATCCTGGGTAAACAGCGCAACGGCCCTATCGGGACGGTGCGCCTGACCTTTAACGGCCAGTGGTCACGCTTTGACAACTATGCCGGCCCGGCGTACGACGACGAATAACCTTTCTCATCGGCATGCACGATCCGTGCATGCCGCCTCGCATCATCAGAAAATAGTGTTGGACAACCTCGCCGTTAATCAGGTTATCTGTACCACAGCGCACGTTTAAGCTCTGGAAGCAGCATGACTCACGTAGATGATTACGACCTGAAAATACTGACGTTATTACAATCGAACGGCCGTTTAACCAATCAGGAACTGAGCGATTTGGTTGGCCTCTCGGCGTCGCAGTGTTCGCGCCGACGCATTAACCTGGAACAGGCCAACCTCATTCTCGGTTATCACGCGCGTCTGTCGCCTGATGCGATTGGGCTGGGCATGGTCGGACTGATTGAAGTACGGCTGATTAACCATACTGCCGAATATGTCGACAGTTTTCATCGCATGGTTGAGCAGGAAGAGGCGATAGTGGACGCCTATAAAACCACCGGCGACGCAGATTATCTGCTAAAAGTAGCGGTCGCCGATCTCGCATCACTGAGTGCGCTGATAAGCCAACTGGTGGCAGGCCATCAGAGCGTATCGCATGTAAAAACCTCTGTGGTGCTGGGCCGCCTGAAAGAGAACGGCCTGATGATGATCCCCGAGCACAAAATGCGCCAAAAGAGTGCATGATGTGCTTATTTGGTGCAACATGACGGCAGTTAATGCAAAAAATGCGCACCAGATACTGAATTTGTGCATGGTTTGATGGTTTTGACTCGAAGCGTGCACAAAAATACGCAATAAAAGCGCCTTAGTTATCAACTGGATAATCATTGGCACCTGCCGGAAGCACTGAAATGCTGACGGCATGGTGCGTTTTTTGCATCTAACCGGCATCTGTCATCCGGCTTTTATTGCAATGAGATTACCCTATGGATAACGTCGTAGAACCTTCCCGCATACCCCATTCACGCGTTGAAGACGCGCTGGCGATTGTGCTTGGCACGCTCATGGTCTCCTTCGGCGTCATCATGCTGAAGCAGGCGGGCGCGCTGACGGGCAGCACCGCTGGCATCGCCTTTCTCATCAGCTATCTGTCACCGCTCTCTTTCGGCAGCGCCTTTTTCCTGATTAACCTGCCGTTTTACTGGCTGGCGGTGCGCCGCATGGGCTGGGAATTTACCCTGAAAACCTTCTGTGCGGTGGGGCTGGTCTCGCTATTTACCCACCTCCATCCGCTGTTCGTGCACTTTTCCGCGCTCAATCCCTTTTATGCGACACTGTTCGGTAACGTGATCATGGGCATTGGGTTTATAGTGTTGTTTCGTCATAAAGCCAGCCTGGGCGGGATTAACATTCTGGCGCTGTGGCTACAGGATCGCATCGGACTGCGTGCCGGGAAACTGCAAATGGCCGTGGATACCTGTGTCGTGCTGGCGTCGCTGTTCGTCGTGAGCGGGCCGATGCTGCTGGCATCAATTGCGGGCGCCGTGATCCTCAACCTGATTATCGCCATGAACCATCGTCCCGGACGGTACATGGTTTAATGCTGCACATACCTCTGATTTTTACGACCACTCATGGAGATCTGCACCGTGTTTCAAAACGTTGATGCCTACGCTGGCGATCCGATTCTGTCGCTGATGGAAACCTTCAAACAGGATCCGCGCACCAATAAAGTGAACCTCAGCATCGGCCTTTATTACGACGAGCAGGGGATTATTCCTCAGCTCCAGGCGGTCGCTGCCGCAGAAGAGCAGTTGAAAGCCGAGCCGCAGCAGGCATCGCTCTATCTGCCGATGGAAGGCCTCAACGCGTACCGTAGCGCCATTGCGCCGCTGCTGTTCGGTGCCGAACATCCGATGCTGACGGCGGGCCGTATTGCGTCAATCCAGACGCTGGGCGGCTCCGGCGCGCTGAAAGTGGGGGCGGATTTCCTGAAGCGCTACTTCCCGAACGCGGGTGTCTGGGTCAGCGATCCAACCTGGGATAACCATGTGGCCATCTTTAACGGCGCCGGTTTTGAGGTGAACACCTACCCGTGGTACGACGCGGAAACCAACGGCGTGAAATTCGATGCTTTCCTCGCCGCGCTGAAAGCGCTGCCGAAGCAGAGCATCGTGCTGCTGCATCCCTGCTGCCACAACCCGACCGGCGCAGACCTGACGGACGCGCAGTGGGATCAGACCGTTGAGGTGCTGAAGGCGCAGGAGCTGATTCCATTCCTCGACATCGCCTATCAGGGCTTTGGCGCCGGTATGGAAGCGGATGCCTATGCGATTCGCGCCATTGCCGCTGCGGGCCTGCCAGCGCTGGTCAGCAACTCTTTCTCAAAAATCTTCTCGCTGTATGGCGAACGCGTGGGCGGCCTCTCTATTGTCTGCGACAGCGCCGAAGAAGCCAGCCGCGTGCTGGGCCAGCTGAAAGCCACGGTGCGCCGCAACTACTCCAGCCCGCCGAACTTTGGTGCGCAGGTGGTGGCTCGCGTGCTGAACGACGACGCGCTGAAAGCGAACTGGCTGGCGGAAGTTGAGGCGATGCGCCTGCGTATTATCGCGATGCGTAAAACCCTGGTTGACGTGCTGAGCACCGAACTGCCTGGCCGTAACTTCGACTACCTGCTGAAACAGCGCGGTATGTTCAGCTACACCGGCCTCAGCGCGCAGCAGGTCGATCGCCTGCGCGAAGAGTTTGGCGTTTACCTGGTGGGCAGCGGCCGTATTTGCGTCGCCGGTCTGAACAGCAATAACGTGCGTCAGGTGGCGCAGGCATTTGCGGCAGTGATGTAATTCTGCTGGTTATTGCGTTGCACAAACATAAACCGTCAGCTCAGGCTGGCGGTTTTTTTTCGCCTTCAGGTTTACCTTTCTGCGACTTATTGCACACTTAAACGGTGTAACTAACTCAGGAACAAGGCATGTGGCATCAACAAACGCTGAGGCTCGGGGAGAAATCACGCGGTTTTCATCTGGTCACTGATGAGATTATCAGCCAGATCCCCGCGCTGGCACAGGTAGAGACCGGTTTGCTGCACCTGCTGTTGCAGCACACTTCTGCCTCGCTGACGCTGAATGAAAACTGCGATCCCACGGTGCGCAGCGACATGGAAAACCATTTTATGCGCCACGTCCCGGAAGACGCGCCTTATCAGCATGATTATGAAGGACGCGACGATATGCCCGCGCATATCAAGTCCTCCACGCTGGGCGTATCGCTGTTATTGCCTGTCCAGCGCGGAAAGTTACTGCTGGGCACCTGGCAGGGCATCTGGTTAGGGGAGCATCGCATTCACGGCGGCGCGCGACGCATCGTGGCCACTTTACAAGGGGAGTCGAAATGAACACGTCAGATCTGCTGACATACTGTATGAGCAAGCCGGGCGCGGAACAGAGCGTCCACAGCGACTGGAAGGCAACGCAAATAAAAAGCAACGGCGTGCTGTTTGCGATGGTGCATGAGGTAAAAGGGCGTCCGGCGGTCTCCCTCAAGAGCACGCCTGCGCTGGCGGAGCTGCTGCGTGAGGAGCACAGTGATGTCTTTCCCAGCGAGCATCTGAATAAAACGCACTGGAGCACGCTGCTGCTCGACGGCTCACTGAAAGATTCGCAGATCTACTATCTGGTGGATGCCTCTTATCAGCAGACTGAGGCTACCCGGGCGGCAGGCGTCTGAAACAAGCGCGCGGCACTGCGCCGCGCGCCCGGTTTTCGTTACGCCGCTGCTTCGTCGCGCAGCGTATTGATATCAATGACGAAGCGGTACTTCACGTCGCTTTTCAGCATACGCTCGTAGGCTTCGTTGATCTGGTTCATCGCAATCAGCTCGATATCTGACGTGATGCCGTGCTTGCCGCAGAAATCGAGCATCTCCTGCGTCTCGGCGATGCCGCCAATCAGCGAACCGGCAATGCTGCGGCGTTTCATGATCAGGTTAAACACCTGCGGTGCCGGGTGATCGTGCTCCGGCGCACCGACCAGCGTCATATTGCCGTCGCGCTTCAGCAGGGCGATAAACGGGTTGAGATCGTGCTGCGCCGCAACGGTGTTAAGGATGAAATCGAAGCTGTTAGCGTGCTGCGCCATCTGATCCGCATCTTTCGACACCACAACTTCATCTGCGCCGAGGCGCTTACCATCTTCGATTTTTGACGGTGAGGTGGTGAACAGCACAACGTGTGCCCCCATTGCATGCGCGATCTTCACGCCCATATGACCCAGGCCGCCGAGACCAACGATACCCACTTTTTTGCCTGGGCCAACGTTCCAGTGACGCAGCGGCGAATAGGTGGTGATACCTGCACAGAGCAGCGGCGCAACGCCAGCCAGGTCAAGGTTTTCCGGTACGCGCAGCACAAAGTTCTCATCAACCACGACCGCGGTTGAGTAACCGCCGTAGGTGATGTCGCCGGTTTCACGATCCTGGCCGTTATAGGTGCCGACAAAGCCGACTTCACAATACTGTTCCAGCCCTTCCTGACAGCTTGGACAGCTGCGGCAGGAGTCGACCATACAGCCGACGCCAACCAGATCGCCCACGTTGTATTTGCTGGCGTGATTGCCAACCGCGGTCACGCGGCCCACGATTTCATGTCCCGGTACGACCGGAAAAAGGGTGTTTTTCCACTCGTTGCGGGCCTGGTGCAGGTCAGAATGGCAAACGCCACAGAACAGCACTTCAATCTGTACATCATGCGCGCGCAGTTCACGCGGTTTGTAATCGAACGGTGCCAGGCTGGATTTCGCGTCCTGAGCGGCATAGGCGTGCGTAATATTCATGGTGTCTCCAGGTTCGGTGTGTCGTGAGTATTTGAATATGTGCGGCGCAAAAGGCGCGGCAATGAAGAGGGCGACGCCAAACGGCGCGCCAGTGAGGAACGTTTAAAAGAATAGTCACAGAATGCCAGCGCGACTATGCCTATACATGCATGAATCTTGCCTGATTCTGTTTTTATCGCGTGGAATGGGCAGTTAAAAAAAGGCCCGCACATGGCGGGCCTCAGCGCTTTTACTTGTTCAACAACGGCTTCAGGAAGCGCGCGGTATGCGATCGCTCACACTCCGCCACGGTTTCCGGCGTGCCGGCGATCAGGATCTCGCCGCCGCCGCTGCCGCCTTCCGGACCGAGGTCGACAATCCAGTCGGCGGTCTTGACCACGTCCAGGTTATGCTCAATCACCACGATGGTGTTGCCCTGGTCGCGCAGCTGATGCAGCACTTCCAGCAGCTGGGCGATATCGGCAAAGTGCAGGCCGGTGGTCGGCTCGTCAAGGATATAGAGCGTCTGGCCGGTGCCGCGTTTCGACAGCTCGCGCGCCAGCTTGACGCGCTGTGCTTCACCACCAGAGAGCGTGGTCGCTGACTGGCCGAGGCGAATATAGGAGAGGCCAACATCGATCAGCGTTTGCAGCTTACGTGCCAGCGCAGGCACCGCGTCGAAGAACTCGCGCGCCTCTTCGATGGTCATCTCCAGCACTTCGTGAATGCTCTTGCCTTTGTATTTGACCTCCAGCGTCTCACGGTTATAGCGTTTACCTTTGCACTGATCGCAGGGCACATAAATGTCCGGCAGGAAGTGCATTTCTACCTTCAGTACGCCATCGCCCTGACAGGCCTCACAGCGGCCGCCGCGCACGTTAAAGCTGAAGCGGCCAGGGTTGTAGCCGCGCGAGCGCGCCTCTGGCACCCCAGCAAACAGCTCACGTACCGGCGTAAAGATACCGGTGTAAGTCGCCGGGTTGGAGCGCGGCGTACGGCCAATCGGACTCTGGTCGATGTCGATGACTTTATCGAAATGCTCAAGCCCGTTGATCTCACGATAGGGTGCCGCTTCGCCGGTGGTTGCGCCGTTCAGGTGGCGCTGGGCAATAGGGAACAGCGTATCGTTGATCAGCGTCGATTTACCTGAGCCGGAAACGCCGGTAATACAGGTAAACAGGCCAACCGGCAGCGTCAATGTGACGTCTTTCAGGTTGTTGCCGCGCGCGCCGCTCAGCTTCAGCGTCTTCGCCGGATCGCCTTTCACGCGCTCTTTCGGCACGGCAATCTCACGCTTGCCGCTGAGGAACTGGCCGGTCAGCGACTCTTCCACCGCCATGATTTCATGAACCGTGCCTTCCGCGACAATCTGGCCGCCGTGCACGCCCGCGCCGGGACCGATGTCGATCACATGGTCAGCCGCACGGATGGCGTCTTCGTCGTGCTCAACCACGATCACGGTGTTGCCGAGATCGCGCAGATGGATAAGGGTGCTCAGCAGGCGCTCATTGTCGCGCTGGTGCAGGCCGATAGAGGGCTCGTCCAGTACGTACATCACGCCGACCAGACCCGCACCGATCTGGCTCGCCAGACGGATACGCTGCGCCTCACCACCGGACAACGTCTCCGCAGAACGTGACATCGACAGGTAGTTCAGGCCGACATTGACGAGGAAGCTCAGGCGATCGCCAATCTCTTTCAGCACCTTCTCGGCGATTTTGGCGCGCTGGCCGCTCAGCTTGAGGTTGCGGAAGAAATCCATCGCGTGACCAATGCTCATGTCGGAGATGGTCGGCAGGTTGGTATTTTCCACAAATACATGGCGCGCTTCGCGACGCAGACGCGTGCCTTCACAGCTGGCGCAGGCGCGGTTGCTGATAAATTTCGCCAGATCTTCACGTACAGCGGTGGATTCTGTCTCTTTATAGCGGCGTTCCATATTGTGCAGCACGCCTTCAAACGGATGGCGACGCACAGAGGTATCGCCGCGATCGTTGATGTACTTGAACTCAATGCTCTCTTTGCCGGAACCGTACAGAATCACCTGCTGCGCTTTGTCGCTCAGGGTATTGAACGGCGCTTCGACGTCGAAATTGAGGTGCTCCGCCAGCGAGCGCAGCATCTGGAAATAGTAAAAATTACGACGATCCCAGCCGCGAATTGCGCCGCCAGCCAGCGACAGCTCGCCGTTCTGCACCACGCGATCGGGGTCGAAATATTGCTGCACGCCCAGACCGTCACAGGTCGGACAGGCACCCGCCGGGTTGTTGAACGAGAAGAGTCGCGGCTCAAGCTCGCGCATGCTATAGCCGCAGATTGGGCAGGCGAAGTTGGCGGAGAAGAGCAGCTCTTCCGCACTGGTATCGTCCATATCGGCGACGATCGCCGTGCCGCCAGAAAGATCCAGCGCGGTTTCAAACGACTCGGCGAGTCGCGTCGACAGATCCTCGCGCACCTTGAAGCGATCGATAACGACTTCAATGGTGTGCTTTTTTTGCAGTTCCAGCTTCGGCGGATCGGAAAGATCGCACACTTCGCCGTCGATACGCGCGCGGATATAGCCCTGCGCCGCCAGGTTCTCCAGCGTCTTGGTATGCTCGCCTTTACGATCTTTCACGACCGGTGCCAGCAGCATCAGGCGGCGGCCTTCTTCCTGCGCCAGCACATTATCGACCATCTGGCTAACGGTCTGCGCCGCCAGCGGCACGTCGTGATCCGGACAGCGCGGTTCGCCTACGCGGGCAAACAGCAGGCGCAGATAGTCGTGGATCTCAGTGATCGTACCAACGGTTGAACGTGGGTTGTGTGAAGTGGACTTCTGCTCAATAGAGATGGCGGGCGACAGACCTTCGATGTGGTCCACGTCCGGCTTCTCCATCAAGGAGAGAAACTGACGCGCATAAGCAGAGAGCGACTCTACGTAGCGGCGCTGACCTTCCGCATAGAGCGTATCAAACGCCAGAGAGGACTTACCGGAGCCTGACAGGCCGGTGACCACTATGAGTTTGTCGCGAGGGATGATCAGGTTGATGTTTTTCAAATTATGGGTGCGGGCACCACGAACTTCGATCTTATCCATTCACCTTTCCCGGATT
>Ga0157360_1000997_pt1 | contig 10642 bp, 14 predicted proteins | sample AttlaeALBM1_FD_111483 | JGI IMG/M metagenome (GOLD analysis project Ga0157360, IMG submission 111483) | Fungus gardens microbial communities from leaf cutter ant in Ribeirão Preto, State of São Paulo, Brazil - Atta laevigata ALBM1 | ecosystem: Host-associated > Fungi > Mycelium > Unclassified ... | reverse complement strand
TTCACAATTGTGCACTAAACAAGTAGGCACTGGGGAGATAAATCAAATAATAGAGAGCTTACTGAAGGTAAAAGTCCAAAGAATAACCAAAACATATTAAATAGAAACCTAAGAAGAAAAGAAATGTTTTTAGTATCCACTTGAGAGAACTCTCACTGTAATAGAATCTCTAAGGCACACGTTTATCTCGTGCCATGACACTACTGCCCTTACCTAGTCTAGTAGCCTGGCTCGCTGTCAATACAGCAGTACTACCTAGAACTCCTGTGCTGTCATGTGGGCTCTTCTTCAGCTGACTGTACAACTGGAAGCCAACTCCAATGACCTGTAGCAAGTGGTTAGCTCCTAGCATAAGTGAATGCCCAAGTCCATTGAGCTTGAGTCTCTCTTTAAGGGAAGTTTTATAGAGTTTTCATAAAGTGGACAAAAAAAAACCTCAAATCACTCAAATAGTCTTTCAGCTCTAGAGCAACAGAGGGAGAGATGATGGGAGGGAAAAGTCTTTTTCCTCTCTATGCCCTAGAGTATTTTATTAGGATTACAAAGCAATGATACAACAAAAGAAAAGAAACAAAGAAAACTCCCAAATTCCCAAAGATAGTAAGAGTGAAATGATGAGATGGCACTTCTCCTAATCACTTGGCTACCACTTCCCACTCCTCTAATCCTACTCTGGATATTCTTCTCTAAACAATAGATGGCTCTCGAGTCTTTTGCTAGGCTGTAGAGAAAGGTGACGATCTCGAGTCGTTTTGTTCTTGAGCACATTGTCTTCATTAAACAGCTCTTCTTCTATCTTTTTATCTGACCTCTCTTCCTGACCTCTCTAGTCCTTCTACTACTTCTCTATACCTCATCGCATCTTTGAGTCTCAGTCTTCTTCTATTAGGTTTGCGATACAGCTCTCGAGAGGACTTGTCTTGTTAATTCTTGCTATAATTAGCCATCAGCAATGATGGCCCTGCTCTGATGGTAACCTAAACATTATAAATAAGTCACTGCCACCAAGATATGACATCATTCTGTTAGAGAATATCTTCTAAGGTCCTTTCTGCTCTCGAGAGCACTCTAGAGGGGAATTCTGTTATAAATCTGGTATGAAATTCTCTGGACAATCTCTATGAGGTTTCTATAGTAGTGGTCACAGCCACTACTCTGCTACTCAAGTGGTGTGCTCGAGTCCACAACTGGGCATCTAATAGATATCTCTGGGAGGCCGAACTCGTCTCTTGAGCTGGTTATTCTTGTTATTAAGGTAAAAAATGTCCCTTTTATTGCCTAAATGACTGTCCAGCATGACAGCGCCATCCTCATTTACTAGGTAGAAGAGGCTATTAAGAGCAAACTTGCAAAATTGGAACTGGTATTGGAAGGAAGGAAAGCGAGTTTGGATTATGAAAAAAGAGAATGACATACTGTCAAAATAATATAAGAATTATCAGAAGAAAAGAAAAGTTGTTTGAAAGAATGCACCTAGAAAAGATATTGTAAGAGAATACTCTAGGATAGCTTAAGTAGCCTGGTATGGGTGAGTATTATCTAGCTTGTCCTCAGATCCTTGGAGCCTGCTGTCTCTAGTTCTCTTCCCTCTTGTTCTTGTTGCTATGGTTAGTACTATGTAGCCTTATTAGATATGGTAGTTATTAGTGTCTTAATCTGGGTTCCTGTAGCAACCAGCACACAGACCAAGCTAGTCTAGTATATATAGCTAGTGATGTATGGTAGAATACCTTATTTCAACATTGATTAGAACTCCTGGGCTATTTATCGTTCCTTCTTAAGTCTGTCTTCTTCACTAACATCAGGTGTGGTTAGGGTTGTCATTGAATGATCCTCTTACAGATATTCCCCAGACTCCACTATGGTAGAAAACTAAAGCTCCAAATAGATAACTATGCAGACAGACAAATAGAGATAGCTTGAGTAGACGTATTACGATAGTAAATATTTTAGGACTTGGAGGGGTTGCTGAGTGCAAATCAAGCTAGGATTGGAACCCCCAGGATTAGTTGATGCTAGATTGGAATTCATCAGAAATTGATTAGAAAACAAGATCAGAAAGATATCAGAACAAGAGGTACTCACTTCATAAAGACTTAAAATCAAATAGAAAATCAGCACTAGAACTAGCAGATAACGCAGACAGAATTTGGAAGAGTTGAGTGACAGTGAGAGGCTAGGATGATGCCCCAGCAAGTAGTTGCTGAACTTGTGCTAACAGCTTAGACATAGAGATATCTTTGGAATGCAAGATAATCTCAATTTAGAGTGGACTTAGACTAATATGACACCAAGACAACAAATCAAAAGTCTATCAGTGACTAGTGATCCCATCACTGCTAGACTCAGACAAAAAACAGATATACTGTCAGACAATGATTGCATTGCTGACGCTTGCACATACTGTCATGTATTTCTAGACTGTATTCAGAGTAGAAGAAAGCTGGTTCAGAGTTCAGGGAATAATGGGCAGGAGTAGAGTATGGAGGTGGAGCAAGATCACATGATCATGTCTGGAGATATGGAGGACAGGGAGATGACAGCTGTTGTGGCTGCATAGTAGTGTCATAGAGAAGAGACGTGAGGGAGAGCAGTAGAATAAAGAATTTCCTTTTCTATTTCTTTTTAATTAAGTCTCTAACATTTGTAATATTCTAATATATTTCTCAGAGTGGAGATTAATAGAAAGAGCCTCCTTGGCCCTTGCCTTCATTTCAGAAGCTCTTGAGATTGTAAATGCAATTCTCTTGAGTGTATAAGAGATAATCTTGGTGAGAGGTTGAGTTGGTAAATATTTCCTGTATTCTATTCTTTTTTGAGACAAGATGCAGCAGTCACTCAGGTAACCTTCTATGGAGTAGCAGGCCTGAAAAGCCTGGCTAATCATCGACTCAGATTGTATCACACCCATAAGGTTTGGTGTAGGAATGCAGATAAGGGCTTGATTGAGTGTAGTAAGGCTCATGAGTGATTTACTGACTATTCTACTAGTGAGCTTGTTATGGTGTGTAAAGGTGGACACCTTAGGGACACCATGTAAGGCAAATCTAGATTGAACTCACCATCATTTCAACTATTTTTACATTACAGATAAGCTGTGCTTTAATCTTTTAATTTCTTTTTGATACCTCCACTTCCTACTTCTCCCCACAAATCCTTTAGCATACGATTAAGGACTGTTATCACCCTTTCAACTTGCTTGTCACAGTTAAAACCTCTTTTGCCCCTTTTAATGTGGAAAGAGTTGCTATGCAAAACAATATGGAAATCGACAAAACTGTTGCCCAAAGTGAGGAGCCCATCCAATTGTCCAACATAGCTTGCATGCACCTACATGCCCCTAGTGAGACAGTGCCTAACAACACAAGGGAGCCAGACTCCCTCTCCTAACCTTTGCCTCCAGACGTCATCCAGTACAAGGCTAACGTTCCAGCTAATCCTAGTCTTTGGGACAGTAATTTTGGTATTATTTCCCTTTTTGGCATGAATGAATTCTTGTAAAACAACATCAATAACATGGCTATGTCTCTTTTGTGCATGACTACTTTCCTCAACCAGAGGAAACTGGATAACCGAGATGGCAACGACATTTAATAACTCAGCTCATTTGGCAAAGCTACTTGGCAATTCATATTGGCCATATACAAGTCCAGTTTGGACCAACTCTATGTTATGGATGAAACCTCCTTTAGATCTATGGTCAAGTTGAAGTTCACCAAGAACATACCCCAAAAAACCCCCCCTATCTCAAAGCTCCCTCACAGTAGTATAGCCATGAACATCTCTTCACCTCTTTCCCCTTGTCCCACTGAGGAACAGTTAAGAAAATCCAAGTTCCAGTTGATCAAGAAGACCAAAGGTAACAATAGCAAGACATCAGTTAAATTATTTGCACAGGTCACAGCTACAGCCAAAAATATTCTTAAGACCAAAGAGGCCTTTTCTGCACTGCCTAAAAGAAAAATAATAGAAATCCATAATGCAGTAATGAATAAACCAGCTAACAGGAGCAAGAAAATTCAAATCACTACCAAAGGCCCCTCAAAGAAGTAAGCTATCATACCAATAACTGAAAAATGTGCTGATCTCATCATGAATAAAGCCAGTATGCATGTTGGCCTCATCAATGGCCTATTAAGAAGTGCTAAGTCAAACACCCATTCTGAATTCATTAAGCCATGCCCTAGTAGTATATCCATTGTGACTAATAACATCCCTGTACCTAGTGATCTTAGCATCATCAAAAGTACTTCAAGTCAATCAATGGCATCAATACAGATGAATCACTCCTTCTATGCCTTTCTCAATCCAAGTCATACCTTAAGATAACTGGCATCCTATTCATCCAACCCAATAGTAATAAGCTCACTCATGAAGACATTATCAACTCTATCCAACACTCCATCCTATTTGAAATGGTCTCACTCACCTCAAAGCCTAGGGTCATCAAAGCTTTGCCTAAGTCAGATATGACAATCATGTGGATAGATGTTTAGGACACCCAGAACAGCTCCAAAGCTAAGCTACTTGTTAACCACTCTTTCAACTTTAGCTAGTACATTGCTACTATCAGGGACACTAATATGAACCCTGGTATCCCACAGTGTCATAACTGCTGGAAATGGGGTCACTTTATCTTCTTGTGCAGAGCTCATGGCTCAAGATACCAGAAGTGTAGTAGCCTACATAGACTGGAACATCACAGGGATATGGCTTGGTGCTGCAAGGCTAACCCTAAAACCAACCCCTTAGATTAGAAACAAGACAGAGTGAACCATGCCTTTACTCCTTCAAGTGTATCAACTGCAAAGGTGAACACTTGGCCAATGATCACTTGTGTCCCTTCTGGAAACATTGCTTGAATCACAAGTGGCACACAAAAAAAGCTTAAGAAGCCCATGAAATCAGAAATAACTCAATTTACCTAGCTATGGGCAGAAGTAAATCATGATTAAGCATAATCTAAAAATATTCTCTCAGAATGTTAGGAAAAACAAAGCTCTAACCAATACTATTCTAGAAACCCAAAAAAATTTATCTGATATAATTTTTATCCAAGAACCTCCTAGATCTCTCTTATACCGACTTCCAAGCTATATGGATCCCTTAGAAGACTCTCTATATGGCACCTCTAACCACCCTGAATGGACTCTTCCTCTGCTAGGATACATTGCAAGACAACTATGCAAGAGTTGCTACATATGTCAATAAACCACTCATGAGAATAAGATTTTCCCTATATCTAGACATCATCAATTATCGCGACATTAATGTTCTGGCCTTTCATAGTGACCACAAAATTAACTTCATAATCAACATCTACTCCAATAGCAATCAAACTACCTTACAGTTTCTATGCCAAAACGTCATCAATTTAGATAATACAATTATCATGACTAGCAACTTCAACATAAGAGACAATGACTGGGACCCAAATTTCCACCATCACTCTATCCATACTGATGACCTCATTACCATTGCTGACAGCCTAGGCCTCGAGCTCTCACCACTCTTAAATTCCAGCCTGACTAGGTTTGCAGATAACCCACATGACTCTAACTCTGTTATAGACCTTATTTTCTTGCTGCCTAATAATAGAGGGTTTGGTCAACACACACTCCACCCTAACATCTGCAAGTCTTCTGACCACATCCCACTTATTATAGAAGTAGGCATTATGGAAACTAATATTGACATCAGCATTAGGTCAATTAGCAAAGATAGTGAAGAAGAGAAAGACTTCATCATGTCACTAACCAATGGCTTCTCTAGCTTAAACTCATCAGCTATCAGAACCAAAGAGAACCTAGAAAACCTAGCCCAGCAGGTGGCCCTTGTATTCAAGACTGCTTGGAACAACCACTTAATTGAAACATATTACGAAACACTCTAAAGAGTAGTGGAATCAAGAATGCTTTAACAGTCTTAATAGATATTGATTGTCAGGCGACCTTCAATACTGAAAGGAATTCAAAGCAGTTGTATATGCTACTAAGAAGAAGTTCTTTGACAATAAGATACATGAAATTGCATCTTCAAATAAAAGGCCATGGGACCTAATAAACTGGGTCTGGAAAAAACTCTTACTAGCCATCGAGACTATATCGTATAAAAACCACCCTTGCAACACTCTACTGGACTTATGGCATGCTCTTCACAACTCTTATAACTCAGCTGAAAACAGACCTGTAAACACTCACTTTCTTAATAAAATCCCCCAAGCAGATACCATTGACTGGCCTACATTCTCTAAGCAAGAATTCAGAGATGCTATAGCTAAGTGTTCATCATTGTCATCTTCTGGACCAGATCACATTTCCTGGAGACATCTCAAATCCCTATTCTCTAATGACTGTTGCTTGGAAAAACTAATAAATATTACTAATACCTACATCAACTTAGAGCACTGGCTATCTCATTTCAAGTCTGCTAACACTGTCATTATCCTCAAGCTGAATAAGGACTTGTACAGCACTCCCAAATCTTTCTGCCCTATTGTTTTACTCAACACCACTAGCAAACTCATTAAGAAAGTCATTAGCAACTGATTTCAATTTCACATAGTAGCTAATGGCTTCTTGGATCCTAATCAACTTGGAGGCATCAGGTAATGGTCTACTATCAATGCTGGTATCTACCTCACCTATCTTATTCAAGCAGGGTGGCTTAAACAATGCCACACTAGCATCATAGCATTTGATATCGCATAGTTTTTCCTCTCTCTAAATCACAGTTTCCTGTCTTTATGCCTAAAGAAAGCTGGTCTTGATACTAGTGTTATGGGTTTCTTCAGCAGCTATCATTCAGGTCAATCTACCTTTTATTCCTAGAACAACTTCTCCTCCCTATCCTTTAATACCAATGTTGGAGTGGACCAAGGGTCAGCTTTCTCCCCTATTCTCTCTGCCATTTACCTTACTCCAATCATTAAAACATTCAAAAAAAGAATAAAAAATCTAAAAGAAAATATTCTGACTGATATTCTTTTCTTTGCTGATAATGGTCTTCTAATTTCTCAGAAGAAGAGTTACTCACTATCTTCCTCTTTCTTACTTTGTAGTTACAATATTATGTCAAAAATCCTCCCCGACACTGGCCTTGTCATAGAACACAGCAAAACTAAACTCTTTCATTTTACGAGAGCTTGACATCTCCCTAATTCCTCTATCAACCTAACATCTGTAGAAGGCTCCATCATCTCCCCTAAACCTATCTAGCAATACTTGGGCTTCTACTTCAATCGCAAACTCAACTTTAACTACCATATATATTTCTATGTCACAAAGTGCCTCTCTACCCTCAGTGCTATGAAGATGCTAGGGAACTCCTCAAGAGACCTCTGTTAGGGAACCACTCAGAGGTGATCACTCTTAAGCTAATGGATAGTCCCAGAAGCTAGTGTGAGATTCAAGTGGGGTATATCTACATACACTTACTGATATATATACTATAACAGATGGTCAGGTACACAGGCACCAGGCACTGACCTATAATCACATATTGTCCTAAATATAGAATAGAAGGCATTACACTGTATGATACAGACAGGAGAAGCCAGGAATGATAAAAATACAATATATGAACTGTCAACGAGCCACTAATAAATTCAGGCTCTTAGAACTTACTAAGCGATGCCCTAGATATTGTCCCCTTACAGCCTCCTCTCTATCCAGAAACGACTCCTGTATAGAATGTGTATCCTGCCCATTGTCCTATACGAGTTTCAGCTCTGGTTCTTCAAAGGGGCCCCTGTAAGGGGACATCTAGTGTTGCTTAAATAACCTGGTAGGGTTCGCATGATCTAGCGTTCCCATGGATCCTCAAAGTCCACAGTACATAGTTCCTATTATCCTCTAGTTTGGGTCTCCATCATAGATACTACATAGCTATATCTGGTAGTGTAGTTATTATTGTCTGGTGCATGTGACTATAGCGACTGGTGCACAGACTGGCTAGTCTAGTATATATAGCTAGTGATGTACGGTAGAATACCTTACCTCAACAATGATTGAAGCTCTTGGGCTATTCATTGCTTCTTCTTAAGACGCCTGCTTTACTCTACTGCAGTGTGACTAGGTGCCTCACCAAGTGTGCCCCTTACAGCCTCCATTGCCAAGAACTTAACTGAACTAAAGAAAATATAGCAAAGAGTGGCCCTCTGAATCACAGGCACTTTTTGAACCTTATTATTGGAAGGTATCAAAGCTATTGCAGGCCTCATTTCTATCAATTTACACCTTTGTAAACTAAATGGTAGACATTACTTATGCTATGCTTCTATTTCCCTCTCATATGCTATCAATTTGCTCCTGGACTCACACCACTCTAAGAATCAGACCTTTCACAGAGTTGCTACTTCCAAACTCACTATAAAGCAACAAGCTAACCTTAAGAGTCCCATCAAGGATGTCAACGAGTGCCTTAATGATATTAGAAACTACTTCAATTCCTTTCACCCTCTCTTCTCCTCTGGTTCTAGGATAGCTGATCATTTCTCTAGTAGAATTAACTTTTATTCTCCTTCTTCTTCTTCTTCTGAGGACTTTTACCAACACCTTCAGAGCCTTAATCTTGTTTTCAGGTCATCTTAAATAAACCACAATAGTGCAGCCATCATTACAGATAGAGATGTTAAAAAATCCCATGTTGCTATAGCAGCTGCTCATGTCTGGTCTGACAACTTGGTCATAAAAAAGCTACAAGTCCACTCTATAAATGTCACACCTCTTGAAGCTGAACTTATGGCTATTTGTACTGGTCTTGTCTCTGCCATGGAAATAGATGATATTTATGACATTACTATCATCACTGATTCCATCGCCATAGCAAGAAAAATTCTAAAGTCCAAAATCAATCCCCTCTAGAACATAGTCATCCTACTAGCCTTGGTTATCAAAACCTTTCTCAGCAAAGATGGCAGGAATAAAATCCACTTCTAGTACTATCCCAGAAAAACTGAATAACTTAGTCATAAACTCATCAATGATCAAGTCAAAGCGAGCACATGCATTCCTATATTCCCCAGCAAGGATTCACATCTATTCAGTAAAAAGAAAGAATGTGACAATATTCTCTGTGAATGGCAAACATCTTTTGCTAACAGCCTCAAAAAAGGCCACTACTTTCTGAACTTCAAAGATGAAAAGCAAAAGGTCATCAAACTAACATATGCTAAAGATAGCTCATAGCTCCCTATCATAGGGTTCACCAATTCACTATGTGCTCATTTCACCTGCATGACATGCTCCTATCAGTGAATACAAACAGAGATTCTTTCCACATTTCTCTACCAGCTGTCCATGTGGTGAAGCTGAGGTTCAAACCTGAGAACACATTGTCATGGAATGCAACATGCATAACCCCTCCATGTGGCTATGTAACATTATCATTAACAGCTTTGTCTACTTCCTTGTAGACAACCCTGGTGCATTTAGCTTTGATAATGGTTAAGGTCCCATTGCAGCACAACTCCTGGGAGTAAAAGTGCAGCCTTTACTTGTCTTCTTTTCTACATTTACCTCCTTTCTCTTTCTCTCTATTCCTCTTTACTTTCCTCCTATTTAAGTAGATACTTCGTACTTGCCATAGTCTGCCTCCATGCCCTGTGTAATAAATCATTGAACAAAAAAAAAAAAGAAAAAGAGATACATGCTAGGGTTAGGGCTAGTATTGTGTATAAGTAGTTTAGTGAATCTAACAAGAACTCCATCAAGTTCTCCTTGTCAACTTAGATAAGGAGAAAGATTAGGTGCTCATTGCTTAGTCCTTACACATGATTGGAGTTGCCTAGCATTCTCATGCTTTTTACTGTAGACATGGCTCTATTGGCATAGAAATGAGAGTGGTATTTGAAGGCTGGTCCACCAAGTAGGAAAAGATTGAGTGAAGTGGATTAGTATTTTTTGTGGCTCAAGTAAAGTAAAAGACTTCTGATTTAGAGTGGTCAACTACTAGGCCAAAGTCATGGAGGATCAGGGCAAACATATTGAAACATAAGAATAAATTGGCATTGGTTTTCTCAAAATTTTTCTCTTGGAAAACAAATAGGTCTGTCATAGAAAAGTGACTACTAAATAGTGTCATGAAGGTATAACAAAATACCTGTTCAAATGAACTACATAAATAGCTGGACCCTTGTTAGCAAGTAGCCTTGCCAATGTTGCCCTTTTGGTGTAGTGGTAAACCATATAGTATGTAACTACTGGTCCATAGCACAACTGTGACAAGGTCATTATCAATAAAAGACAGTATAGAGGCTGGGATTGGAATGTTTAGGTTGTTTATCCTCTTTTCCCAAATTCTGAGTACAGGAGCAAGGTATAAGGCTAAGAGGATAGATGAGAGGAATGATCCTGTAATGATCGACCTCATTTCATACAGGTGTTCACCATGATACAACCACATGGACCACTTCTTTATTTCATATCACGTCATATATCTAATAGCTCAGTCAGCGCCTCACTGGTGGGGCATGTTCTTTACTCAGCAGACCTCATGTCTGCCACATTCACTCCTCATAGTACATAGGTATATATACAGTAGATACTCTCCTGTATTCCTTACGCTTTACCAATTGTATCATTCCCTTCCTTCCTCTACTCTTAATTCATCCTCGAGTCTTTACTTGAGTGTTGCAACCTGA
>Ga0157360_1000996_pt1 | contig 10644 bp, 13 predicted proteins | sample AttlaeALBM1_FD_111483 | JGI IMG/M metagenome (GOLD analysis project Ga0157360, IMG submission 111483) | Fungus gardens microbial communities from leaf cutter ant in Ribeirão Preto, State of São Paulo, Brazil - Atta laevigata ALBM1 | ecosystem: Host-associated > Fungi > Mycelium > Unclassified ... | reverse complement strand
TGACTTTAACCATTACAGCGCGAGACTCTGGCCAGAGCATGAGCGTGGGTGGGGGACATTCGGGGAAGTACGCGAAGTAATGTGGCAGGACGGAAATGATGGTCTTGCACGGCTTTACGCAAAAATCAGCCCTGCCATGAACCTTATCCATGCTAATCGCGAAGATCAGCTGGTTTATTTCTCCATTGAACCCGAAGAGGACTGGCGCGGCACCGGGCGCACCTATCTCAAAGGGCTGGCGGTCACTGACTCACCCGCCAGCGTGGGCACTACACGATTACGCTTCTCTGAGCGTAATAAAAATAAATCGGGTTACTACGCATTTTCAGTAACCCCCAACGGAAACCTTAATAAGGCGATAAACATGAAGCCACAATGGCAAAAATTATTTGGTATCAAGCCACACTTTGAAGAAGAGCCGCAGGAAGAAGTACCGGCCGGCGACGATAAATTGCAGGCGCTTGCAGAAGCTGTTAACGCACTGGAAACGCGTGTTACAGCGATTGAAGAAAAACTGAATTCCACCGTGGAGGATGTTGATCAAATTGCTGAGGTAATCGATACGCAGGAGTTTTCAACGCTGCTGGGAAATATTAAAGACGTGGTGAAAAATTTCAGCAAGCTGGATAAACGCGTGACCGATCTGCCGCGCCGTCAGTTCGGCGATAAAAAAGATAAGCGCTTTAAATTTATCTGATCACCGTTTTCGCTAAAAGTCATTCGACTTTAATTAATAAATCGCGTCAATGCGAGGGAACCGTATGCAATTAAATAACCGTGCGCTGGATTATATTGATGCCTTTTCTGCCGGTCTGGCAGAACACTATGGCGTCACCAATCCATCCCGCGCATTCAAATTAACCGATCCGCAGGAAACAACCCTGCGCGCTGCGCTGCTGGAGTCTGTTGAATTCCTGAGCATGATCACCGTCGCCGATGTTGATCAGCTGAGCGGCCAGGTCGTGTCTGTGGGGGCGTCTGCGCTTCATACCGGGCGCAAGGCTGAAGGTCGTTTTACCAAACGCGTTGGCGTTGACGGTAATGACTACAAACTGGTTGAAACGGACTCCTGCGCCGCGCTGCGCTGGGATTTGCTTTCAATGTGGGCAAACGCAGGCAGTGAGGGTGAGTTCTTCCAGATGGTTCAGACGTTCTCTAATCAGGCGTTTGCGCTGGATATGCTGCGTATCGGCTTTAACGGCAAGTCCGTCGCGGTGGACACCGACCCGGAGAAAAACCCGAACGGTGAGGACGTGAATATCGGCTGGCATGCCCGTATGAAAACCTTCAACGGCGGCTTCCAGATCATGGACACGCCGATCACCCTGGACGACAAAGGTGATTACCGTTCGCTGGATGCCATGGCGTCTGATCTCATCAACGCCAAGATTCCGGCGCAGTTCCGCACCGATCCGCGTCTGGTCGTGCTGGTTGGCGCTGACCTTGTGGCCGCTGAGCAGTACCGGCTTTACCAGGCTGCTGACCGACCCACGGAAAAAATCGCGGCGCAGCTGCTGGGCAGCACCATCGCAGGCCGTCCGGCGATCATCCCGCCGTTTATGCCGGGTAAGCGCATGGTGGTAACGCCGCTGAGCAACCTGCATATCTACACCCAGCGCGGCACCCGCCAGCGTAAGGCGGAGTTTGTTGAAGACCGTAAGCAGTATGAAAACAAATACCTGCGCAACGAAGGCTATGCCGTCGAAGTGCCGGAGCTGTACGCGGCGATCGACGAAGAGGCTGTGACCATCGGCAAAGTGACCGAACCGGCTGAGGGCTGATAAATGGCACTTTCACCCGCACAGCGACACAGCCAGCGCCTCAATGTGGCGCAACAGTTAAAGCAGCGTAAGGCCATCGAGACGATGGAAAGCCTGCATATGCAGATCCAGATGCTGAATCAGGATGTGGCGTATGTGCGGGCGCTGCCGACCATTGCCGATCGCGAGGCCTACAAGCGTGATGAGCTTATTCCTCGCTGGAAACCGACCATTGAAGCCTATCTGAGTGGCGACAGTGCGTATGAAAACCCGGTCCTGGCCTGGTACGTGGTGTGGATGTTTGATGCGGGCGATCTGGACGAGGCCTTGCGCCTGGCCGATATCGCCATCGAACAGCAGCAACCGACCCCGGAGGGCATCAAAAGCCGCTTCCCTGTGTTTGTTGCCGATACGGTAATGGCCTGGGCGGAAGACACGGCCGCAGCGGGTGAAAGTGTGGAGCCCTATTTCTCGCAGGTCTTTGAAAAAGTCACGCAGCACTGGCGGCTGCATGAAGAAATCACCGCCAAATGGTTCAAGTTTGCCGGTCAGATGCTGCTGCGTGATGACAACGGTCAGCCACGCGCCACGGCTGTTGAGGATGTGGAAACGCTGGGAAAAGCCGATGCCCTGCTGGCCAGCGCTGAGCATCTTTACAAGCGCGTGGGCGTTACCACGCTGCGCGCCCAGATTGCCGCACGCATCCGCAGTCTGACAAAAGAATAATAACGACTACCGCAAGCCGGGCGGGCGCGGTGGAGGGCAAAACACAGCGGTGTTATGCGCCTTGGATGCCGGTCAGCCCGCCTTTTTCGGGGGAGCCATGTTTAGCGGAAAGCCGATCGACTATCAGGATGTGGCGTTAACCAATGACGGATTCTGGCCGGATCTGAATCTGGCAGATTTTCAGTCACAGCGGGCGTTACCGCCTGATATGGACGCCAGCACCCTTGCCAGTGCGTTACTGGCGGCAGTGATGGAAGTGAATGCCGATCTGGCCACGGTGGAGGCAAAACACCGGGCGGCGGGGCATGAAAACGCCGCTGATGTGCCTGGCCCCGTCATGGATGGCCTTAACGGTCTTTGTGCGCAGTACACCAAAGCGGTGTTTGCCAGGGCAAAAGCCGATCTGCTCGGTGAGTTCGCCACTCTCGGGCGTCGTGAAACCCATCCGGGGCAGGAGAGCGACGAAACCCGCGCCGGGCTGATGGCTGAATCCTCAGTGACTATCCGGCATATGAAAGGCCTGAAACGTGCCGGGGTGCGCAAGGTATGAAAACACAGCTGGATTCGCTTACCGCGTTTTTTACACAGAACGTGCCGGAGCGCGCGCGCCTGAGTTTCGACAGCCAGATTGACGGGATGCAGGTTATTTCCGCTGCGCGGGATTTAGGCGCAGGGCAGTACCGCCTTTCCGTGCTGAGGTATACCGCGCTGCTGTCGTGGGAGCGCTTCCCGTTTCGCCTGTTCGCGCCGCAGCTGCTGGTTGCGCTGCTTGAAGTCTGGATGGATGAGCATGCCGCCCCGGTGATGGAAGAGCTGGGGATTGAAAACACGGAGGCCGACTGGGATGTGACGCTTGAGGATGAGGAGACCGCCACGGTGGTGCTGACCCTTCCCCTCGCGGATGAACTGGTTATCAGGCCGGATGCCGGTGGCCTTATCCCGTATCGCGGTGAACGCTGGTCACTGGTTGAGCCGGAGATCTGGACGGCGCTGAGTGCCACGGTTCACGGCGTGGATGAAGCGGGCGCGCCGGTGGGTGAGTCCTGATGTTTGCGGGCGGGGAGCTGAACCCGGATCAGCTGGCCGGACTGCAAAACGCGCTGGCCAGCCTTGATTTGCCGCCCCGCAAGCGTCAGCGGCTTTTATGGCGCCTGGCGAAATACGGCCTGATTGCTGCCGCAAAACGCAATGTGCGCAATCAACAGTCGCCCGATGGCAACGCATGGGCGGGGCGAAAGACAAAGCGCCGGGGCAAGATGCTGCGCAATCTGCCGAAGCTGCTGCATGTGCGGGAAATGCCGGAAATTGACGCCGTGCGGGTGTATTTGCAGGGCGGTGGCTACCGCAACGGGGCTTCGCCTGTTCCTGCCGGTGTGGTGGGGTACTCGCAGCAATACGGCATGTCCGTGCGGGTAAACCGCAGCGGACAGAGAAGCCGGGCGGAGCCGGGTAAAAAAGCCACCATCGGCCAGGCCAAAAAGCTGCGGGCGCTGGGGTATGCAGTAAAGCGCGGTAAGCGGTGGAAAAAACCGACTTACCGGCAAATCACCGACACCCTGACTCACGCACAGGCGGGGGTAATTATCCGCAAGATGAGCGGCAGGGCGGTGAAGACAAGCTGGGTTATCAACGTCCCTGCCCGCGCATTTCTGGGCATGAATGATGATGAATTTAACAAGGCACTGGCGCGCCAGCTGCAAGCCATCGGCTTTGGCTGGGATGTGAACGCGCAGGACAGATAAGGGGAAAACATGACCTGGCCAAGTGTGGACGTAAACCAGGTAAACCAGTTGCAGGGCGAAGTGACGGAAGTCGAGCGCTGCGTACTGTTTATCGGCAGGGGTAAAAAGGGCACCGGCAAAACGCAGGCGGTAAACACCCAGACGGATTTTGATGCGTTGCTGGGCAGTGCAGCGAGTCCGCTGAAAAGCTATCTGATGGCGGCACGGGCAAACGCCGGGCAGAACTGGTGGGCATTCGTGCATGTGCTGGCCGATGATGCCGAGCCTGATGCCTGGGCAAAAGCGGTTCACGCGGCGCAGCTGGCGTGCTCCGTTGAAGGGGTAGTGCTGTGTGATGCCGTGAGCGACAAAGCCGCGATCAATCTGGCCGCCACGCTTCGCGCTGAGCTTATTGCAAAGTACGGGCGCTGGGTATGGTTCCTGCTGGCCGTGGAAGGTTTTCAGGCAAAAGAGACCCAGGCAGATTATCTGGCGCGGCTGTCAGCACTTCAGGCTGGCATCGCAGAAAAGGCGGTTCAGCTGGTTCCGTGCCTGTGGGGCAACGAGCCGGGTGTGCTGGCCGGGCGGCTGTGTAACCGTGCTGTTACCGTCGCAGACAGCCCGGCGCGCGTGAAAACCGGGGCGCTGCTGAGTACCGGCAGTGACGAAATGCCGGTGGATGGCGAGGGTGAAGCCATCACGGTGGCCACCCTCCAGGCGCTGGAGGCGCAGCGTTTCAGTGTGCCGATGTGGTATCCCGATTATGACGGCCTTTACTGGTCAGACGGGCGGACGCTGGATGTTGAGGGCGGCGATTATCAGTCGATTGAGACGCTGCGCATTGCTGACAAGGTGGCGCGCCGTGTGCGACTGCTGGCCATCGGCAAAATTGGCGACCGTTCGCTTAACAGCACCCCGGCGAGCATTGCCGCGCACCAGTCCATTTTCGCCGCGCCGCTGCGTGAAATGTCCCGATCCGTACAAATCAATGGTGTGACGTTTCCGGGAGAGGTGAAGCCGCCGCAGGATGGCGACGTGAAAATCGTCTGGAAAACCAAAAAACACGTCGAGATTTACATTGTGGTGCGTCCGTATGAAGTACCGCTGCAAATCTCGATCAGTCTTGTGCTCGATCAGACCGTGGAGGCCAGCGCATGAGTAAGCGTATCAGTGGCATGTCATTTGATTTTCTGGTGAACGGTACGCAGGTGCATGCCGAGAAAATCACGCTCTCGATTACCGACAACACCGCCGCCACACAGACACACGGTGTGCCGGATGGCTACGTTGACGGCGATGTGGCGGCAGAAGGTGAGCTGGAGCTGAGTATCAAATATTTCGCCCTTATCAAAGGGCTGGCGCAGCAGGCCGGATCATGGCGTGGCATCCCGCCACAGGATTTTATGTTTTACGCCAAAGCCGGTGACGAAGAGGCCAAAGTGGAGGCCTTCGGCTGCAAGATGATCATGTCTGACATTCTGGATATCGATCCGAAGGGTGGGGCACTGGCAACGCGAAAAATCCCGTTCAAGGTGACTGACCCGCGTTTTATTAACATCGACGGCATCCCGTATCTGGAAGCGGAAGCCACGGCAAACCTTATCGGATAACGGAAAAAATGCAGGAACATGAAAAAAGTTTGTATTCGCTGCTGGCCATTGGCGCGCTGATCGCGATTGCCAAAGTGCTGGCCAGCAATGACCCCATCACGCCGCGTCTGTTTGTCAGTCGCGTCATCCTGGGGAGCCTGGTTTCCGTTGTGGCCGGTGCCATTCTGATTCAGATCCCCGATGCCAGCCCGCTGGCGATTCAGGGGCTGGGGGCAGGGCTCGGGATTGCCGGTTATCAGGCCGTTGAAATGTATCTCCGCCGCCGGGCGGGGAGCGAACAGGAAAAAAAACAATGACCCTGAGCGAAAAACAACAGCTGTTTACGGCGCTGATTGCTGACCTGATCCACTGGGCGCAGAGCAAGGGCTATCGCCTGACCTTTGGCGAGGCATACCGTACCCCGGAGCAGGCAGCGCTGAATGCGAAAAAGGGCAGCGGCATCAGTAACAGTCTGCATACCCAGCGTCTGGCGGTGGACTTTAACCTGTTTATCAATGGTGTGTACCAGACGCAGACCGAAGCATACCGCCCCCTGGGGGAATACTGGGAAAGCCTTGGCGGCTGCTGGGGCGGGCGCTTCAAATCCCGCCCGGACGGTAATCATTTCAGCCTTGAGCATAACGGGGTGCGCTGATGAGCAGGGCGGCGGTTACGGTACTGGCGGGGCTGGCGCTGGCATTTCTGGCGGGCTGGAAAGTGGCGACGTGGCACCGTGACAGCCTCGATCTGGCGGTGCAGAAAGCAGCCGCCGCTACCGGCAACGTGTTCCGGGGCATTGCCAGTGACTCCGCCCGCAGTCTTGAAGACAAGCTGGCGGCGCTTCAGGCCGATCAGCCAGGTGAGATTCGCTATGAAATCGTTAAGCCGGTTTTTACTAACGTCTGTGTGTCTGATGAGTTTGTGCGGCTGTACAACGACGCCGCAGATCGCGCCGAACGTGTCCTATCAGGAAAACCTGAAAACAAAATGCCCGGAAAAACTGCCACGCCTTAACGGCGTAACCGGGGCATATATTGCCGGGGCATTACTGGATTACCAGAAATTATATACAACCTGTGCAGCGCGTCATAACACGCTGGTCGATGAAATTAATAAACGAGAGGAAATAGTAAATGGAAAAGATTGAATTAATGATTGGCGGTGTTGAGCTGGTATTTACGCCTAATACCACGGCATACAATAAATTCATCAACGAAATGTCGATGGATAATAAGGTTGCCCCGGCGGTGAATTATCTGAACCGTATTGTCGCAGCGGAAAGTAAAGAAGCGCTGGCGGATATTGTGAAACGTCCGGGTGCGGCGCTCCAGCTGGTTGGTAAGATTAATGAGATTTACGCGCCTGAGCTGGAAATCGAAGTAAAAAACTAACGCAGCGGGTTCAGGCGATTGAATCAAATGGACTCTCACAATATTTAATTTTACGCCGCCATTATCTCCCCCACGGGGAGGACACTATTGATGATATTGCTGCCGCCATCTGGCTGGATAACCGCCACTGGGAATTTATGTCTGCGGCGGTGGGCAATGGCATCGGAAAAGCGTTTAAAGGCTCCTGATGAATGAACTGGATTTTGAATTAAGGCTCATCGACAGATTAACGCGCCCGCTAAGGCAGGCGCAGCGATCGGTAACGGCTTTTGCCGATAAGTCCAAGGACGCCTTTAACCGCATCGGCATGGGCGCACTGGCGATGTGGGGCGTGGCGCAGACCATTAAGGGGGCGCTGAGTCCTGCTATTGAAATGTATGACGCGCTTCAGGAGGCATCGGCGCGGGGCGTGGACGACAGCGCGCTGAAAACCGTCAGCCGTGATGCCACGCTTTTCAGCATGAAATACGGTGCCAGCGCGGTGGAGTTTGTGAATTCCACGGCAGAAATTAACGGCGCGATTGCCGGGCTGACCTCAACAGAGCTGCCGAAGGTGACGAAAGTTGCCAACACGCTGGCCTTTGCGATGAAAGCCACCTCCGCCGAAACCGCTGAATTTATGGGGCAGATGTTCGGTAATTTCCGCAGTGATGCCGAGCGCCTGGGCAAAGTGCAGTTCGCCGAGCAGCTGGCGGGCAAAATGGCCTTTATGCGCCAGCAGTTTGGCGTTGAGCTGGGCACGGTCAAAGACCTGATCGAAGGCGCGCGCGGCGTCGGGACGAATTTCAATATCGGCCTCGATGAGCAACTGGCCGTGCTGGGGCAGCTGAGCCGGACGCTGGGCACCGAGGCCAGCGGGGCGTATGAGAGCTTTATCACCGGGGCAGTGGACGGGGCGAAAAAGCTGGGGTTGTCGTTTGAGGATGCCAACGGCAATCTCCTGTCCATGCCCGCCATGCTGGAAAAATTGCAGGGCAAATATGGCAAGAGCCTCGAAGGGAACCTGAAAGCACAGAAAGAGCTGGATGATGCCTTTGGTGACAGTTCGGCTGTGGTGAAACAGCTTTATGGCAACGTGGCGCTGATGCAGCGCAATATCACCGAGCTGGGCGGATCGGACGGGCTGAAGCGTACCCAGGAGATGGCCGCGAAAATGGTGAAGCCGTGGGATCGCTTTATGGCCATCCTTACCGCGATCCAGACCGTTATTGGCCTGACGCTGATCCCGGTTCTCTATCCGCTGCTGAACCGTCTGGCGGATATGGGTGCCACCTTTGCAAAATGGATGGAGATGTTTCCCAATATCGCGCGCGTGGTGGGGTATGCCGCGCTGGCCATCATGAGCCTGGCCGGTGCCGGGGCGCTGGCCAATATCGTTATGGGCGTATCATTTTTTATCATGAGCGGTCTGCGGGGGATTATGTCCGCTGTTATGGCGGTCACGAAAGTGCATATCGCCGTCATGTGGCTTGTCCGGGGCGCAACGGCGGCTTACGCCGCCACACTCTCTGCGCTGCGTGGGGTGCTGCTGGCAGTTCGTATTGCGTCGGTGCTGACCGGTGCGGCCATCAACTTTATGAGCTGGCCGATTCTGCTGATCATCGGTGCGATTGCCCTGCTGGCTATCGGTTGTTACATGCTGATTAAGCACTGGGACGACGTTAAAGCGGCAGTGATGAACACCACGGCGTTTAAGCTGGTTGAGAAATATATTTCGTGGCTGGCCGAAGTCTTTACGGGCGCATGGGAATACATCAGCGAGGGATGGAATAAATTTACGGCCTTACTGTCCGGTTTTTCCCCGTTAGCGTCGCTGGGGAATATGGCCTCCGGCATTATGGGGTTGTTCGATAATATCTGGAACACGATTAAAGGCGGGTTTCTAAAGTCGTGGAACTGGATAGTTGAAAAATTAAATAAAATTCCTGGTGTTGATATTTCGCTTGCGGCGGAAACGGCAATGAATACTGTGCCGGTGAGTGCGCAGGAAATACCTGCACCAACCGTGACGCAAAATACATTATCCACCGGCGGGCGCTTAACCGATATTGATAAAGGCGGGATCAGCAAAACCATTTCCGCTAATACCAGTACCGTGACAGACCGCAGCCAGAAAATCGGCACCCTGAATATTAATACCCAGCAACCGTTGACGCCGGGACAGCTTGCGGAATGGCAGGAGCTACATGCATGAGTGACCTTTTATATATTGATTTACTGATTAATGGCCGGGACTTTGTTTTAAATCCGGGGAATGAGCCGACACTCTGCAATAACAGTAAAAGCATCGGGCAGGACATTGTTCACGCCATTTTAGAAAGCGGTCTGGCGACTGAGCTTATCGCTGAGCGCAGCCCGACCCTGCGCGGCGACATTCTTACGCGTCTGGAGCTGCTGATCGAAAGTGATGAGCGTATAGAGCCGGGAACGGTGGTCATCACAGAGGAAAACCTTAAGCGCCTCTGGATCACCGCGGGGACGTGGGAGTTCGGGGCAATTTCTACCAGGGTGGAGCTATGACAAATAAGCCGCAGGTTGATTTTGAAGAGGTGGTGAAGCAATCCGGCATGCCGGTGACGGCTGAGGCGCTACGCACCCGCTTTAACCATATCGTCGCCGACGAGGGCATTATCACCAATACCTCGCGCATGTCCCCGTTCTGGCGGCTAATCACCGCCATTGTGACCACGCCGGTGCTGTGGCTTAAGGATGTGCTGGTGAATACGGTGCTGGCCAGCATGTTTGTGGCCACCGCATCAGGGGAAATGCTGCGGCTGCTCGCCTGGGCGGTGAATATCACGCCAAAGCCCGCCAGCGCTGCGCTGGGAATGATCCGCTTTTATAAAACGGATGCCACGGCGGTGGTCACGGTGAAGGCGGGAACGCTTATCCAGACCGAGCGCATTAACGGCGTGATTTACGTGCTGGCCACGCTGGACGATTTCACCATCACGGCCGACAAGCCCGCTGCGCTTATCCCGGTGAAAGCCAGTGCGCCGGGCGGTGCCTATAACCTTGCGCCGGGGTATTACCGCATTCTGCCGGTGGCCGTGGATGGTATCAGCCACGCTGTCAACGAAGAGGACTGGCTGACGACGCCGGGCGCGGATGAAGAGAGCGACGACGAGCTGCGCGAGCGCTGCCGAAACCAGTTCAATCTGGTCGGCAATTATCACACTGACGCCGTGTACCGTTCGATGATTGCAGGCGTGGCCGGGCTGAGCATAGACCGCGTCTTTTTTAAGCATGACGCACCACGGGGGCCAGGCACGGCGAATGCCTATCTTCTGCTTGATACCGGCGTGGCATCCGATCCGTTTGTGGCAACCGTCAACAACTACATCACCACGCAGGGGCATCACGGCCATGGCGATGATATGCAGTGCTTTCCAATGCCGGAAACGCGGCATGCGCTGACCGTCACGGTGTATGTGCGAAACCTTGCCAGCGTCAGTGA
>Ga0157360_1000995_pt1 | contig 10654 bp, 17 predicted proteins | sample AttlaeALBM1_FD_111483 | JGI IMG/M metagenome (GOLD analysis project Ga0157360, IMG submission 111483) | Fungus gardens microbial communities from leaf cutter ant in Ribeirão Preto, State of São Paulo, Brazil - Atta laevigata ALBM1 | ecosystem: Host-associated > Fungi > Mycelium > Unclassified ... | reverse complement strand
CTAGGCTGGGGCTGAGACCTCAGTACTGGTGGCCTGGGCTAGGAGTTGTGGGAGGATTCGTCATTGGGATCGGGATGGCAGGACCCGGCTTCGGGGTACTGGCCAGGAAAGCTTTCGTTACTTTTGGGTAAAAGGTTACAACTGCCTGTTTTATTTCTCTTACCGCCGTCATACTGCTCCTTCCAACACACCGCTACCCTACCTATCTACTATCAAACTTCGCCTACACTCTCACCTTTGGCCATATGCCTCCTGTAGACACACCTCTGACATTGGGCCCCATTGGGGCTCTCCGCGTCTTAGCACTAGTTTGCTTGTTGCGGAATATAAATGCTGATTCAAAAAGAAAAAAAAAAAGTTAGTTCATGTGCACTTATTATGCTTCTTCAATCGACTTTGTGATCACATGATGTGCAAAGCACATTAAATTTTGCGTGTTTGATACAGGGTGTCATCTACGTCCTGTCGTACAGGACGTGCACGTTCAGCGCCCGCATCATCTTTCCATTCGGTACGGAAAGTCTTTTGGTCTAGAAGGCCAATGTAATTTCAGCGGCGCTGACGCTTCGCCGCTTTCATTCCACTGCCGGCTGCCTAGGAGTGTTTTTTTTTAGTAGACCATATACCTCTCAAAAGATCCCTGTCCTATGCCGCATGGACAGCCGAATCTCAGCTTCAATTCGTATATCTTAAAAGTATTTCAAAGGTGAATTTTGAATAAAGCGGTGCTGGAAAAGTTGATATAACTGCATACATTTGATAATTCCATACTTTGAGAATCATCGAGAGATGCGGATGATTGTGAACATAAACTATGATACTTGATTTCTGAAGGACGAACCCTGAAACTATCTCCTCAATATTTCCGGGAAGGAGAGGTCGAAATGATATATCCGAACTGACAGTTCATTCGCTTGTGTTAGAGGGGCATAGTGATGTACATCATCCCCTTACTCCAAAAAGCTTTGGTGGCCATAACAAGTATAACACAGTTCGCTATAATTCCATTCACTTTTTCATACTCGAGCGAAGAGAGAAGAGGTGATTTGTCGATACCTCAAGTTAAATGTGATAAACCGGTGAAGAGAACCAACCGATCATGATCAAGGTCGGTGTTTTACCTCCGTTTTTGTGTAGTGCGATACGTCAAAAACCCTGTATCTGTCCGTAGGCAACTTCGTTCCAAGAATGAAATCTCGGCACGGGAGGACCCTTTTTCTGTTATGAGATCACCCCGTAACTCGGATCGTGTTGCGGCATGATATCATTAGTTCGGCAGGTGTGGAATATGTTTCCCGTTTACATGATGCCGGTTCGGGAGGCACATGGCAAGTGGGTAGATGACACATTGCCAAATTTGAGTTGCCTTCTTTAAAGGTTAATGAAGCTGTCGACTAGGACAGGTTTTCCCCGTTAAAAGAGGTCGCCCTAGGCATGTGCCACCCTTTTAAAATAATAGTCCGGATCGGGAAAATACGAAGTTCTCAAATGGTATGATATACCATAGAAAGACCCACTATCACTTCATAAGAGCTAATGGTTAATGAAAACACCGCTTCTTCGGCTCTTTCATGATTTCCCACGAATGCAACAAATCTTGGACTTTCGTTTTTGAATATTTTTGATTTTGTCACAAACAGAAACGGGGATAAATTCCCGTTTTATGATGATGTATAAGGAGCAGGCTTACGGCAACGTTTTTCCTCCCTGCTCTCATCTATCCCCCTCCATTCTTTCCTTTTTCCTACTTATTGCTTATTTACTAACCTCTCATTCTCTCACTCTCGTTCTCATCGTTATAATGAAGTCGTTTCTAATATCTGCTCTCTTGATCTTTGGATGTCATGGATGTTTCGCTCTGGATAGGACGACTGAAGCTAGTGAAGCTTCAATCACAGGTAGGTTTCAACTTGGTTTCATGAAGCTAAACTTCTCGATCACGATACAAACACAACCACACATCTACCCATAGATCCTCAATCCGAGTGTTCTCCGTATTATTATCCGGATTTGGCTGCTCATCAAGCAGAATTACCCGAAGCTTGGAAAACTGCAACCATTTTATCGAGTGATTCCGAGGCACAGTCGCTCTGGAAAAGTATTCAGTCCAAAGTTCCAAACACTCCCCCGAAAGCATGTTTTCATTTATATATCTGTTCTTTTTTTTTACTCAACGCGTATGTGTTTAGCCCATTCCTGGAAGTTCTGAATTTTCCAATTACAAATATTCAGAAAATGATCCTGATTGTTGGTGGACCTATTCGAACTGTGACACGCCGAAGTTAGAAGGATTATTACCTGACATTACTGATGTTCCTGAGGTAAGAAGATTGACATCGATGAGGGAGAGAAGATGATTGACTTGTCTTAGCCTAATACGTTGGGATATGGATTCGATGATGGTCCAAATTGCTCTCATAATGCTTTTTATGATTTTCTTGCGAGTAAACATCAGAAAGCGAGTAGGTATTTTTTTAATCTCATCTATTCTTTTCTGGAATGATTTCCCTTGTGAAGCGATGTATTATATTGGGAGTAATGTATATAACTGGCCGCTAGAGGCTCAAAGAGGTCTTGCCGACGGTAGGTTCTTATAACACTACTAGATTGTGAACTTACATTTTTATTAGGACATGAGCTCTGTGTTCGTAAGTCCCTTTGTTTTTCTGTCAATTGAATTATCAGTGGTACTGATGTGGTGACGAGATACATGGTCTCATCGTTATAGTGAGTGACTTCGGTTAATGAAACCCACTTTGTCATCAATACGCTCCCTCAAGTGACGTCGCTATCAAGCAGTTCAGTTTTTGCAGAGCTTTACTATAGTACGTATAAAGCTCCCGCTTACCCATCCTTGGCCCATAATATATTTAATTTTCTAGCTGCAAGTTCATTATTGTTCACAAGAACTTGCTCTGATTTGGTGTTCTTAGATGAAGATTATCAAGCTCGTAGTTGGTGTAACACCGAAATGCTGGAGGGTAAGTATTCCGATGTACAACTTGACCTTTTGACATTCCACAATTCCAGGCGCCTTTTGGCGATGTTGATGATCGAGTTCGTTTCATTGCCGCTTCATTGAATCTCGAAACTATCATTTGGAAATATGATTCTTTTGATTGGACATTCGGGACAGGGGATGTGACAAAAGCAGAAATTGATGCCAATTATCAGAACTTCATTGATACAGCCAAGAATGGGACGTTCGCTTCTGTGAGTGGTTCGATCTGTGATCTAGTGTTTTCGGAAAGCTCACAATTATGAACATCAGCGTGGTGCCATTATATTGACTCATGAAATCAATAACTTTACCATGCAAGAAGCGATGGAGTATTATGAACGTCTACAGGAGGCTTTCCAGGTGAGTTTTCTGGGATTTCCCGAGAAAAGAGTGATAACAAAAATGGTCGTAGTATATTGTTCCTGTTGGTATAGCCTATAATAAATCACAACCCTATGTTGAACAAAACTACACTATGTCAACGTTTGAGCAATGTAAGTCACAGTCCAGGGAGGTCTCCCTCAAGTTTTATTTGATGATGTATGGTCTAGATATCAATGGCACTGTGACATCGGGCAATAAGCTGGCTGATGCGTCGCGATCGCAATCGGCAGAATCGACGAGTTCGGGGACATCCAGAGCGTCTGCTGCAACTAGTGGAGCAGGAACAGTTCGTTCGTCTTGGGCTGACAAACTCTTTATGATGATTTTCGCTTGTCTACTGCTTTGAAATAGACTGTACGGGCATTTCTAGATAACTAACTCATCCAGGTAGGGCTTAGCACTACAGTCTCAAGGACCCAACAACTTGGTCATGGATATTTTTATTGCTCTTTTCAGATACATGAATCAGAGTATTATACAATGTATAAATATCCTCTCCATTATGGATCAAGGTCGCATACTATATACAGATGTTGTCTCCAATGTAGAATGAAGCTGGATTGAGCATACTAATTTTTTCTTATTTTTCTATGGTCATGTGATGGATCTGGAAGCAGCTTGCATTGTGGTTAATAGAGGAAGTGAAGTTCTTGGCATTGATACTGAGTATTGCACGCTTGAAGAACACAATAGTAGACTGTGAGACCTATTGTGCAACATACAACCAGTACTAACCCACAAACTGGTTTTGGCCACTTTCGAAGATAACAAGATTTAAAGTGTAGAACTCACTTCTGAGAGCAATAAATTTATACATATACTCTATACTCTATGGTGTATTCTACAGTTGAATATCTAGCAATCTGTGCTTCAGGACAACGATTTTCAATCTGCTCTTGTTACCCAATTTGGGCAGAGAGCTGACCAACGTCACACTTCGCCATTCAAGCCATGTCTGAGTTTCAGTTTAGTTGATCCCAATCAATGCATCAAGTATGGCCTCATTTAGCATGCCCCCAGCTCACCCAGCTCAATCTTGTTGCACTCTCAGGTGCACTGGGTCTCTCAAAAACAGGCACTTGTGATGAACTCAAGGCACACATAAAGCAGCATATTCAGGAGAACGAAGTTGAGCTCACCAAGCAGCCTCGTTTCACTGTCCTATTCGGCACTAGACGTCGCAAAGCAGCACTAGCATTGGGGGGGGTGGCTTGATACAGAGTAGTGCTTACTCCCACCCACCTTCAGGGCATAATAATAATCTCTTTAGTAGTCAATACAATAAATAAATCTTCTGCCTCGAATACAGGCCTTCCAAAAGGACTGACTGGTTTTATCGTTGTGTCGATCCTCATGTGGAAGTTTGTTAATGCCTAAGGTGTGACTGATGTGACTGGTCAAAACCCATATGGACCCCGAAAGTGGCCAAAACCAGTTTGTGGGATAGTAGTGTCTTCAGAATTACGCGCCACGCGCAACATGGTGTGACAATGTGACAATACGTCGAGGAATTCATCCCAGTTTTACGGAAAGTCATCTAGTGGACTACACACCATGGTTGCTTCCTCCATCCTCGGATTTCCTCGTGTCAGTGCGCTCTCTTCTGACCCCCTGTTTCTGATCATCAATCCTCTCTAGGTCGTAACCGTGAACTCAAGAAAGTTTACTGGGCGGATAAAATCACCGCTCAACAGCTCAGTGATGCTGCTGCCAATCTCAGGAAAACCAACTGGTCCACTATCAAAGCTCAGGGTGTCGATATAGTCCCTAGGTGTGTCTGTAGTGTGTCTGTCTGCTCGATCATAGGGTTTTACTAATGATTTGCAGCGGCGATTTCTCTTTGTACGATCATGTTTTGGATCATTCTGTGGCCTTCAATGTCATTCCCAAACGTTATCTTGGTCTGGGATTGAGCGATATGGATGTTTACTTTGCTATGGGTTGCGGACGTCAGACGCCCGGTGTTGATGTACCTGCTTGCGGGATGAAGAAATGGTGTGTATTTCTATCGAAGATAAAAAAACAGAATTTGAAAGTTTCTGAAAGTTCGACTCGAATTATCATTACATCGTACCCGAATTTTCAGAAGAAACCGACTTCAAATTGAACTACAACAAACCTCTCAACGAGTACAAAGCCAAGTCTGTTGGCATTACAACGCGTCCCGTCATTATCGGTCCTATTTCTTTTATGATCCTTGGGAAAAAATCGTCGAGTGCTCAACTGGATTTTTCACTCATCTCGCTTTTACCCAAGCTTCTTCCTGTTTGTCAACAACTCCTTTGGGAATTGAAAGTCGAGGGTGTTGAATCGGTTCAAATCGACGAACCGATTCTTGTTCTTGATTCAGCAGTGACACTTGAAAAAGAGTTTAGTCAAGCTTATAACCAACTTGGACTTGGGTTTCTGAATATCATGCTTGCGACGTATTTTGCTCGTTTGAGTTCCAGTATCCGGTTCATTGCCCAATTACCGGTTTACGGTCTTCACATTGATCCTGATCGTGCTCTTGATCAGTTTGATCAAGTCATCGATGCTGTCAAGAATACGGATCTTGTTCCGTCTTTGGGTCTCATTTCAGGTCGAAATGTTTGGAAAACGGATCTGGAAGCTGTGATTAAACTTGGCCGGAAAGCTATCACGATTTTAAGCGAAAACCGTGTTATGGTCTCTACATCTTCTTCCCTTGTGCATATACCTGTGACTCTTGATTCGGAAACGAAGCTGACCACGCAGGAGAGAAATTGGTTTTCATTTGCCGTTGAGAAAGTGAGAGAGATGGCTATCGTTGGTTGGGTTACAAGATGATGGTGTTGTAGAGGCTATGGAAGCAAATAGAAAAGCTATTGTTATGAGAAGGGAATCTGAAAAGAGGAATGAGGATTATCAAGTTGGACAAAGGGTTCGAGAGATTGTACCGGAGATGATGAATCGAAAAAGTCGATTTTCCCATCGTAAAGAGATTCAAAATGTGAATCTTGGTTTATCTAAGTTTCCTACAACGACGCTTGGTTCTTATCCTGTTCGTCGTTCATTTGTATATACATTTATGAAAATTCTAACTCCTTTCGTAGCAAACGAACGAAATCCGAAAAGCGCGTGTTCGTGTTGGAAAAGGTGATATAACTGAACAAGAGTATGAAGCTTTTGTAAAAAGGGAGATTGAGACTGTGGTACGATTTCAGGAAAATGTTGGTTTGGATCTTTTGGTTCATGGAGAACCTGAGGGAAATGATATGGTTCAATATTTTGCTGAGTTGCTTGATGGATTTGTACTTTTGGAGAACGCTTGGGTTCAGAGCTATGGTTCACGGTGAGTAAGTGAGTTGAGTGTAGTTGTTCTCCGAAAAATAAGATCAATTTCCTCCATATATATAGATGTGTTCGACCTCCGATTATCGTTTCCGATGTTCGCCGTTCAGAACCAACGACGATAAAATGGAGTCGTTTTGCACAAAGTTTGACCAGGAAACCAATGAAGGGGATGTTAACTGGACCTGTCACCATCTTGAATTGGTCTTTTCCGCGTGAGGATCTATCTCGTGAAATTCAATGTCAACATATTGCTTTGACATTGAGAGATGAAGTGATGGATTTGGAAAAGCTGGGAGGGGTGAAAGCTGTTCAAGTCGATGAGCCTGCTCTTCGTGAAGGTGTGAGTGGAACTTTTTTTTGTCTTGTTAATGAGATAAATTCTTTGATTAGCTTCCTTTACGAAGTGAAGATTGGGATCAAGATATAAATTGGTCTACCAATGCGTTCAAACTCACCACAAGCGGTGTCTCGGATGAAACGCAGATTCATACCCATTTTTGTTATTCAAAATTAGATGATCAAGTTGTTGTTCGGGCTATTCGACGATTGGACGATGACGTGATTTCCATCGAAACGTCTAGGACTGAAGGGTTATGAGAACTTGTTCAAATGTTTTTTTCTACTTTGGATGCGGTGATAGTGATGGTGGATGGTGCTCTGTTGGATTTGGTATTTATGATGTCCATTCAACCAGAGTGCCTAGTGAAGAGGAGATGAGAGATAAATTGAAAGTGATAGTTGATGTGGTGAAAGAGAAAGGTAGTCGTAGTGGTGAAGATTTGATTTTTGTCAACCCGGTCAGTGAAAGAATGCAATCGAACAAAAATCAAGCCGACATTGACTTCTTTTTTTTTTTACAGGACTGTGGAAAGAAACGGAAGCTTCGCTTAGGAATCTTGTTAAGGCTGCTCAATGGGCAAGACAAACGTATGGATGATAATAATGAATTATAATTTAACAATGGAAATACATTCTGTCTCCTTCGATTCTTTGGTGTCTGGTGTCAACCAGAAGATAGGGTATCTACGTTGAATGTTATTGTTGATGAGAGCAACAGCAAAAACCAGAGTAGAAGAGAGGAGAACAACAGGGAGATAGTACCATCCCATGTCTCGGATTTCTTGGTCAGTGGCAGGAAGAAGAGCTGTAGCACCTTTTATATTTCATTTTTAAGAATGATTCTTAGCTAGAATTGCAGAGAATTTTCTCACCAGCTGGTGGATGAGTAGTCCGAGTTATTTGCATCACAACAACTGCTACTACACATGAGAGAGAAGCAGCAAGCCATGATAATTGATCGAATCGTTCTTCAGTAGGAAGGAGTTGGAATAATTTGGTGATAATGAAGTGCACCCAGGAAATGACCTCCAAAGAGTGCTCTAGGTTGTGCTAATGGAACTTCAATTGCACTATAAATTAGAACAGCAGAAGCACCCTGATCTCTGTCGCTTGAACAAAAAAGATTTGGATCAATGCATTCAGGAAATGACGTACATAACTCGTTATAATGGTAATTACTCTTCGTTGAATAAAATAATGTGCTTGCTCGAAAACGGCTTGAAGTACTGAAATGCCACAAAAGGCGCCGATGAAAGACCATATCCAGATGACATAGTTAGGGCAATTAGGGAGTGATTCTTGGCGATGACCAAGCCATCTGCTGCACCATGGAGGAAGAGCAGATAAAATATTATGGTTGACCATAGATTGAGATTCTACAGTGGTTTAAATGACTTCCGCTTTCCATTTTTAACGACATGTGACTAACAATTCACACGCTATTCCGATGTAAATCAATCTAAGGCAAAAAAAGACAATGCTCAGACGAAATGTGTCTCTCCTCTTTCTCCTTCCTCGCTGTGTGACAACATTTCCTCGGACCTGTCCATTTCATATTTACCATACAATCAGAATGATACAGTCCTCTGATCAACCTTTGCTCCCTTGGAACTATGAACGGACAGTGGCAATCTCTGCTGTTCGTCGAGCGTGTATCGTTACGAAGAAGGTGTTTGAGACCTTGGTCAATACAGATTATATGACTAAGAATGATCAATCTCCTGTCACTGGTGCGTTGTGATTCTGCTCGGTATCCTCGCTGGTTATGGATGTTCGTTCAAGTGGGTGATTACGCCGCACAAGCCGTGATGGCTTCATTATTGCATACAGTGTTTCCTAATGATCCCATCGTCGGGGAGGAAAATGCTACAGAATTGCGGAAATCAGAGAACAAGGATCTATTGCATCATATCACTACCTTGGTGAATGAGGGTTTGACTGATGAACGGCTACCTTACGAGAGGGAAGAATGGGCGATTGGCATGGGTTATGATATTTCACCTCGTGAAGTGCGAGATGCGATAGACAGAGGTAACTACGGAGGTGGAAATACTGGAAGTGTGTCTATCATTTGAACTTGTTCTTCTGACTCAAAGTCCCTGATGATAGGAATGTGGACTATCGATCCGATTGATGGGACAAAAGGCTTCCTTCGAGGAGAGCAGTATGCAGTCTGTCTGTCGTTCCTTGTAGATGGGAAACCCATCGTTGGTGTCATTGGTTGCCCGAATTTACCACATAGAAACAGTGGCTCAAAGGGTTATATCTTCATTGCGGTGAAAGATCAAGGCTCTGAACGAGTGGGTATTATTTACACCTCGGTCATGTGGTTTCTCTGACGTTTACCATAGCTTTCAATGGAAGGTTATGACCCAATTATCATCGCCATGCCCACCGTGCATTCTGCAGATGTGGTTGTCCTGGAATCGGTAGAGTCTGGCCATTCATCGCATTCTTTCAACTCTCATGTGTCAGAGCTCTTGGGAGTAGAAGCAGAACCTTGTAGAATGGACAGTCAGGTCAAATACTGTGCACTTGCAATGGGACGAGGTCACCTATATTTGCGGATGCCTGCACGCCCAGACTATGAAGAAAAAATATGGGTCAGTTTTCCTTTGGTCAGTTGGTTTTGATATAAATTATCGGTTGCGACAGGATCATGCCCCAGGCACTCTCTTGGTCGAGGAAGCTGGGGGCATCGTAACAGATTCAAGGGGAAGTGCCTTGGATTTTGGCCTGGGAAGAACATTAGGCAAAAATCACGGGATTATCGCATGCAGTCAATATCTTCATCCTAAAGTCATGAATAACATCCGGATAATTTTGAGGGAAGGTCGGAAACGAGCCAAGAGTCGTGAAGCGCTCGCCAAAGTTGCCGCGACGAATGGACCTGTAGAGTAGGATGTAATCGCTTATGACACTTTCAATAGTAAATGTTTATCTGTTGATGGGGCGTGCCTAATCGGGACGGCAGATCGGAAGTTCCTTGTATGTAGTGCCACGTCCCACGAGCTCCAAAAGTTCCATTCGCTGTTTCTAGCTCAGACATCACTGCTCTAAGAACCTGCAAATTAGGGGAATTTTGAATAACATGGCCAGCTGGTGAGTCTTCTGGGTCGTCTTAAAGTAGAATAAGCGTGCTTTGGTCGGTGCTTCTTGATACGCTGTTACTGACGATCTATATCCAGGGTCGATATTTTTTCTCTACTCATGGTTAGTTTTCTGCATCATCGAGGAGCTTGGCTTGTTTCGTTGGAATGACAATGTGATATACCCAGACGATTGGTATTCTGGGTGGAACGGTCTGGGTCATTTTGTCTGTCCTCAAACAAGTTACGGAATCCTTCCAAACAACCAAACAAAAGTGCGTTTCATTTTTTTTTCCGTCTCTTGCGAACTGGCTATTTTTTATGATGATTCTTCGACGTTGATTGTATCTCTTTTCTTTTTCTTTTTGTACAGGATGAAGGACAAGGGATATGAAGTTTCAGACAAGGGCGTATCTATCAAGACGTCAAAGCGTTTTGATAGACAAGATTATATTGACGCCACGCAGAGGTACGTTAGAGTTCTAGTCGATATCAGCCTACTGCTTTTGTATCTCGGAATTGACAT
>Ga0157360_1000993_pt1 | contig 10663 bp, 10 predicted proteins | sample AttlaeALBM1_FD_111483 | JGI IMG/M metagenome (GOLD analysis project Ga0157360, IMG submission 111483) | Fungus gardens microbial communities from leaf cutter ant in Ribeirão Preto, State of São Paulo, Brazil - Atta laevigata ALBM1 | ecosystem: Host-associated > Fungi > Mycelium > Unclassified ... | reverse complement strand
GTGGCGATCAGGCCGATATGCGAGGTGGCCTGACTCAGCGCCGCCAGCGCCATCAGCGGATCCTGACTGCCGGTGGTGCCCGCCAGTCCGGCAGGATCCGCCTGCAGCAGATCGGCGGTAAAGAGGCCGGTAATCTTCTCGCGCTCGGCGATTTTCGCCAGCGCGATGGCGCGCTTAATGCCGGTATCGGGCGCGCTGTCGTTGCCTGCCGCGATAACGCTGGCCGCGCCGACCAGGGTTTTCAGTTTTCTGCGATGAGATGGCGTCACGATGCGATCCTCCTTTGAGCGGTGAAGTCCGTTTTAACGCGCTGCAGCGCGTCGGCGTCGGTCAGCAGGCGCAGCCCGACGCGCGCCAGCACGCGCGCGCCGACGATCAGCGCCTGATAGCCCTGTTCAGAATTCGCCGCTTCGCGAAACGGCACGGTATGGAAAATAAGATCGTCAGGGCCGATTTTCAGCCAGGGATGCGCCGTCGGCACCGCGTGGCTGATATCTCCCGCGTCGGTGGAGACCTTGCTGCGCTGAGGCGACAGGTCGACCTGCTCGCCCGCCGCCGTCAGCTCTTCCAGCAGCAGCGCATCAAGGGCAGGATTGAGCAGAAAGTCGCGCGGCCCGACCTGATGATCGATCGCTACCCGCGTGCCGGTGGCCAGCGCCACGCCGTCGGCGATGGCGCGCAAACGCGGCTCCAGCGCCTCTACCTGCTCGCGACTGTCGGCGCGAATGTAGTAGTGCGCCGCCGCGTATTCAGGGATCACGTTCGGCGCCTGGCCGCCGTTGGTGATAATGCCGTGCACCCGCACGCCATCCGGCAGCTGCTGGCGCAGCACGCTGATGCCGTTGTAGAGCAGCACCAGCGCGTCGAGGGCATTGAGGCCTTCATGCGGCGCGCTGGCGGCGTGCGACGGCCTGCCGTAAAAATGAAAATAGAGGTGGTTATTCGCCAGCGTCGCCTCGGTAAGCCGCGTCTTCCCTGCCGGATGTGCCATCAGCGCCGCATCGACGCTGTCGAGCAGGCCCGCTTCGACAAAGCGTTTTTTTACGTTGCCTTTCGGCCCGCCCGGCCCCGCCAGACCGCCCTCTTCCGCCGGCGTGCCTAATACCACCACGCGGCCGCCGGTCTGCGGCAGCGTCTCGGCCAGCGCGATCGCCGCCGCCACGCTGGTGACGCCGATCAGATTATGGCCGCAGGCGTGGCCGATGCCGATCAGCGCATCGTACTCGGCGAGAAAGGCAACCGTCGCGCCAGGTTTGCCGCTATCTTTCACGGCATAAAACGCGGTCTCGTGTCCCGCCACGTTGCGCGTCACCGCAAAGCCCTGCGCCGCCAGCAGCTGCGTCAGCTGCTCGCTGGCGAAGTACTCGTTGTTGCCGGTTTCCGGCCGTGCGAAGATCGCCTTCGACAGCGCGACGTAGCGCGCGCCATCCCTTTCCAGGCTGTTTTCCAGCTGCTGTCGGAGCATACTCATGGTCATCTTTCCCCCTCGTTGAGCGGCGCCAGATGGCGTTTCGCCTCCTGACGCACGCGCTGTAACACATGATGTTTGATATCGCCGTAGTGCGGCTCGCTGGCCAGGGTTTCGATATCCCGCTCGCGGCCAAACGGCAGCCGGATATCCTCGACGATGCGGCCTGGACGCGCCGACATCACCAGAACGCGGTCGGCGAGGAACAGCGCCTCTTCCACGTCGTGAGTGACGAACAGCAGCGTGGTCTGGGTCTCAAGCCAGGCGGCGCGCAGCAGCTCCTGCATCATCATGCGGGTCTGCGCGTCGAGCGCGCCAAACGGCTCATCCAGCAGCAGCACCTCCGGGCCAGGCAGCCAGGCGCGCGCCAGCGCCACCCGTTGCTTCATGCCGCCGGAAAGCTGCCAGGGCGCGTGATCTTCAAAACCCGCCAGGCCGACGCGCGCCAGCCATTCGCGCGCGCGCGCGTCGACCTCTGCGCGGTTATGCTTGCGCAGGCGTGGGCCAAAGGTGACGTTCTCCAGCACGTTGAGCCAGGGAAACAGGTTCGGCTGCTGGAAGATCATGCCGCGCGACGGGTGCGGCTGACGCACCGGTTCGCCGCCGCACAGCACGTGCCCCTGCTGCGGCTGAGTAAAGCCCGCCAGCAGGTTGAGAATGGTGGATTTGCCGCAGCCAGAGGGGCCGAGCAGCACCACGAACTCCCCTTTGGTCAGGCTGAGGTCGATATTTTCCAGCACCGTCAGCGCCTCAAAGCGCAGCGTGACCCGCTGCAGAGAGATATGTTCGCTCATGCGTCTCTCCCGGCCCAAGGCACCAGCCAGCGCTGCAGGCCGAGCAGCAGCAGGTCGAGCAGATAGCCGATGCCGCCGAGCAGCAATATGCCGAGCATCACGATATCGGTGCGCAGATAGGCGCTGGCGTTGATCACCATCCAGCCGAGGCCGGAGTTGGCCGCTACCATTTCAGCGGCGATCAGCGAGGTCCAGCCAATGCCGATCGAGAGGCGGACGGTGGTGAAGAGATCGGGCAGCGTGTCCGGCAGCACCACGCGCAGGAAAATCTGGCGTTGGGTGGCGCCCAACGTCTGCGCGACGCGGATCCTGGCCCGCGCCAGCCGCTCTACCGCCGCCTGGGCGCCGACCACCACGCTTAAAAAGGTGGCAATAAAGATCAGGAAAAACTTTGATGCCTCGCCGATGCCGAGCCACACCACCGCCAGCGGGATCAGAGCGATTTTCGGCAGCGGGCGCAGGAACTGCACAAAGGGATTCAGCGCCGCCGCCAGCGGCTCCGACATGCCCATCAACAGCCCGAGCGGCACGCCGAGCGCGATGGCGCAGGCGAAGGCGCCGAGCGAACGCGCCAGGCTGACGGCGATGTTCTGCCACAGCGGCACCTGACGATAGCCGTCGCTCACCAGCTCCTGCGCGGTCAGACCGATGTCGGTCAGCGACGGCAGCAGCAGCGGATCGACCCACTGCCGCGTCGCCGCCGTCTGCCACAGCAGAAAAAACAGCGTCACGGAAAGTACGCTGACGCCGACTTTGCTACGCAGCCTCATGGCGCCGCGTGCGCCGCTTGCTGCAGGAAGCGCGGGTTAATGGCCGCATCCCAGTGCGCCGGAATGTCGCGCTTGCGCACTTCGCCGGTTTCAGCGAGGAAGCTGGCGGTTTTGCTCAGCGCCTGGCCGATGCCGCTGGCGTCCGCATCGTTGCCCTTGCCCAGCCAGGCCGCCGTCGCCTGCTCCTGAATCGAGGGATACTCCAGCCCGGAAAGGGTATTGGCAGCGGTAGTAACCGGCGCGCCCACCTCTTTCGCCACCGTCGCGGCGGCTTGATCCGGGTGTTGACGGAACTCATCCACCTTCTGCTGGTGCACGCGCAGGAAGGCGCTGACGATTTGCGGATACTGCTCGGCGAAGGCTTTACGCACCGCATAGTTGTTGTAGATCAGATAGCCATCTTTCTGCAGCTCTTTGGTGGCGAACACCTGATGGCCGCCCGCCGCCTCCAGCTGCTGCGCAAACGGCGCCCAGACGTAGCCCGCATCGATGTCGCCGCGCTGCCACGCCGCCACCATTTCCGCCGGGCGCAGCGGCAGCAGCGTGATTTTGCTGCGATCCAGGTGATGCACATTGATCGCCGCGTCCAGCGCATACTGCGAGGTGGAGTTCGGCGGATAGCCGACGCGCTTGCCCTCGAGATCGCGCAGATCCTTAATGCCCTCCTTGCCGATCAGCCGCTCGTAGCTGGCGATCACGCCAGAGACGCCGACGATCTCAATCGGCAGCTTGCGCACCAGCCCCGCCGTGGCCGGACTGGAGCCGAAGTTGGCGATATCGATGGCGTTGCTGGCGAAGTAGTTCAGCGCATCCGCGCCCGAGGCGAACTGCACCCAGTTCACTTTGGTGCCGAAGGCCTTATCCAGCGAGCCGTCCGCCTTCGCCAGCATAATGACCTGCGAGCCGCCGCTGTAGGCGATGCGCACCTCATCCGGCGTGGCGCCGTGGCTAACGCCGCTGATCAGGCTGGCGGCAAGTATCAATCCCCACTGCTTTTTCATCGTTTTTTCCTTGTTACTGTCCTGACGACAGGCAAAAGCGTGCCGCCGCACGCGCAGAACGCGTGACGTGATTTAAGTATGTTGTAATTAAGTAGAGCGCTGCTGCTGCCAGAGGCGCGCGCAGACCGCCGCCATCGCCTCCGCCGGATCGACCGCCGCGCGCGGCGGCTGCCAGCCGATAGCGCGCAGCGCCAGCGGCACTTCGGTGCAGGCCAGCACCAGCCGCTCGGCGCCGCGATCCAGCAGCGCCTGCGCCAGCCGCGCCAGCTGTTCCCCGCCCGCCGCGACGTCGCCGCGCTTCACCGCATAGCAGCCAGGTACAAAATCGCTCGCCATCTCTGCCGCCGTCGGCAGCAGCGTCTCGATGTTGTGCCGCGCAAAGCGGCGCTGGAACCAGCCGGCGTCCAGCGTGCCCTGCGTGGCGATCAGGCCAACCGACGTCGGCGACAGCGCCGCCACCGCCTCTGTCGTGACGTCGGCGATATGCAGCAGCGGCGCGCGACTGGCGGCCTGCAGCGCCTCAAACCAGTGGTGCGCGGTGTTGCAGGCGATAACGATATGGCTGGCGCCGATGCGGTTGAGCCGCTCAACGCCGTCGATCAGCTGCGGCAGCGGCGACGGGCCGCGACCCGCCAGCGCCTGCTGGCGATCGGGAATTTGCGGCACGTTCCATACCGCCATCGGGATCTGCTGCTGGTCGCTGGCGCTGTTCACCGCCCGCAGCAGCTGATACTGAAAATCAACCGCGGCGAGCGGCCCCATGCCGCCCAGCACGCCGAGCAGAAAAGGCTCAGCCATGGGCGAATCCCGCCTCCAGCGGCTGCTGATAGCCAAACAGCCCCGCCGCGCCGCCGGTGTGGATAAACACCACATTTTCATCCTGGCGGAAGCGGCCCTGACGAATAAGATCGACCAGGCCGGCGAAGCCTTTGGCGGAGTAGACCGGATCGAGCAAGATGCCTTCGTGCTGCGCCAGCAGCGTCAGCGCCTCGAGCGTACCTGAGGTGGGAATGCCGTAGCCGTCGCCAACGTAGTCGCTGTTGGCCACCACCGCCTCGCGCGGCAGCGGCTGCGTCACCTCCAGCAGCTCAAGCGTCTGCGACGCCAGATTCCAGACGTTCTGCTCTTGTTTCTCCTTCGGCGCGCGCACGCTGATGCCGAGCACCGGAATGCCGCTATTGCTGGCGAACAGACCGGCCACCAGCCCCGCCTGAGTGCCGCTGCTGCCGGTGGCGTGCACCACGTGATCGATGCGCAGACGCTGCGCCGAAGACTGCCACAGCAGCTCCTGGGCGCAGGCGACATAGCCAAGCGCGCCGATCGGGTTCGAGCCGCCGCCGGGGATCACGTAAGGACGATGCCCCTGCTCGCGCAGCTGCGCGGCGTGCTGCTCCATCGCCTGCTGCATATCCGTGCCGTTGGGCAGATGGGCGATAATCTCGCCGCCCAGCAGCCTGTCGAGCAGCACGTTGCCGGAACGCTGATAGGCCTCGCCGTAGTCGCTGACGCGCTGCTCAAGAAAAACCTGCGCCTTCAGACCGAGGCGCGCCGCGCCGGCAATGGTCTGACGCACGTGGTTCGACTGGGTTGCGCCCTGGGTAATAACGATATCCGCCTTCTCCGCCAGCGCCTGCGCCAGCAGAAACTCCAGCTTGCGCGTTTTATTGCCGCCCGTGGCGAGGCCGGTGCTGTCGTCGCGCTTGATCCAGAGCTGCGGGCCGCCCAGCAGCCGGGTCAGATTGTGCAGCGGCTCCAGCGGCGTGGGAAAATGGCCCAGCGAAAGACGGGGGAAACGAGCAAGATGCATAGCGCACTCCTTGAGGTAATAAGTCACTGTTTGCAGGTACTTTATGCTCGCAGCGCGCCGATGTTTAAAAAGAAATAGTGCTATCGATTGCGGGAAAAGGCACAAGCGCCTAGCGGCGCCTGTCGATGCGCGCCACCAGCCGATCCCCCAGCCACTGAATACCGCACACCAGCACGATCAGCACCGCGATCACCGCTACCATCACCGCCGTATCAAAACGCTGATAGCCGTAGCGGATCGCCAGGTCACCCAGCCCGCCCGCGCCAATCGCGCCCGCCATCGCCGACGCGCCGATCAGCGCCACCAGCGTCACCACGAACCCAGCCAGAATGCCCGGCAGCGCTTCCGGGATCAGCACGTCCCAGACGATGCGCAGCCTGCTGGCGCCCATGGCGCGCACTGCGTCGATCAGCCCGCGATCGACATCGCGCAGCGACACCTCCGCCACGCGCGCAAAATAGGGCGTCGCGGTGATCGACAGCGGCACAATCGCCGCCCAGGTGCCGAGCGAGGTGCCAACCAGAAAGCGGGTAAAGGGGATCAGCGCCACCAGCAAAATAATGAACGGCAGCGAGCGAAAGCCGTTGATGACCAGGCCGAGCAGGCGGTTGACGCCGCGATGTTCGGCGATGCCGCCTGGGCTGGTCATCACCAGGATCAGGCCGAGCGGCAGCCCGGCAAGCAGCGAAAACAGCCCGGCGATCGCCGTCATGATCACGGTTTCCCACAGCGCGTTGAGCAGCAGGTCAAACATAACTGGCGACATAGCCCACCTTTTCCACCTGAGCCTGCTGCTGATGCAGCCAGGCGAGAACCCGTTGCTCATCGGCGCCGTTGCTGGCCGGGATAGCAATAAAGAAGCGCACCACCGCGTAGTGCTGAATATGGTCGACGCCGCCCTGAATCAGGCGAAACGCGCCGGGCAAGGCGCAGGCGAAGCGCGTCAGCAGCTCGCCCTGCGCCTCTTCGCCGGCGAAATGCACGCTGTAGATCGCCTCCCCCTGCTTCTGCTGGCTGAGGCGCGCGGCGATGCTCTCCGGCAGCTGCGGCAGCAGTCCGCGCAGCAGCGTGCGGGTCAGCTCCTTCTGTGGATGGGCGAAGACCTGCCACACCGGCCCCTGTTCGATAATCTCTCCGGCGTCGATCACCGCCACGCGATGCGCCACCGACTTGATCACCTCCATCTCATGGGTAATCAGCAGGATGGTGATGCCGAGCCGCTGATTCAGCGATTTCAGCAGCGCGAGGATAGATCGGGTGGTTTCGGGATCGAGCGCCGAGGTCGCCTCGTCGCACAGCAGCAGCGCCGGGCTGGCCGCCAGCGCGCGGGCAATGCCGACGCGCTGCTTTTGGCCGCCCGACAGCGCCGCCGGGTAGTGGCGCGCCTTATCCGCCAGCCCGACCAGCGCCAGCAGCTCCGCGACGCGCCGGTCGCGCTCCGCCTTCGCCATACCGGCGATCTTCAGCGGCAGCGCCACGTTTTGCGCCACGGTTTTCGCCGACAGCAGGTTGAAGTGCTGAAACACCATGCCGACGCGGCTGCGCACCGCCTGCAGCTGCTTCTCCGACAGGCCGGTGATGCGCTGGCCTTCGATTTCGATCACGCCCTCGTCGGGCTGCTCCAGGCCGTTGAGGCAGCGGATCAGCGTCGATTTCCCCGCGCCGCTGCGGCCGATAATGCCGAGGATCTCGCCCTTGCGCACCTTCAGCGACACCTGGTTCAGCGCCTGCGTCTCGCCGAAGCGGCGCGACACCTTGTGCAGGCTCACCACGCTCTCCGGCAGCGAGACCACCTGCTGCGCCTCCTCCACGACGCCGCGCGTGGCGGCGCTGAAGGAGGCCCCGGCCTGCTCGATAACTGTCATGCTCGCTGTCCTTACCAGGCGGTTAAGCCGGTGCCTTTGTAGACCTGATCAAACACCTTTTTCACCGCGTCGTTTTGATAGGAGGCGACCAGAGTTTTGACCCAGGGCGCGTCAACGCTCTCTTTTTTCACCGCGATAAAGTTGTTGTAGGGGTTGTCTTTGACCGGCTCCTGAGCGATGCGGTCCGTTTTGGTCAGGCCGCTCTTCAGCGCCCAGTCGGTGTTGACCACCGCGGCGTCGAGATCGGGCACCGAGCGGCCGATAATGCCGGAGTCCAGCTCTTTAATCTGCACGTGGCGCGGATTGTCGGTGATATCCGCCGTGGTGGCGGCAATGCCCGCGCCAGGACGCAGTTTGATCACGCCCTGCTGCTCCAGCAGCACCAGGCCGCGCGCTTCGTTGGAGGGATCGTTCGGCACGCCGATCACCGCGCCCGCTTTCAGATCTGCCGCGGCTTTTACCTTTTTCGAATAGAGGCCGATCGGCCACACCGCCGTATCGCCGACGCGCACGATGTCGTAGTGATTAACTTTGATCTGGTTATTGAGGAAAGGCTGATGCTGGAAGGCGTTGGCGTCGACTTCGCCGTTCTGCAACGCCTCGTTCGGCTGGTTATAGTCGTTGAAGACCACGGTTTTGACCGTCAGCCCTTTCGCCGCCGCCTGCTTTACCACTTCGCGCCAGACATCTTCATCTTCGCCGCTCATAATGCCGACTTTTACCGTGCTTTTGTCGGCGGCCCAGGCTGAGGCGAACGGCGCCAGCGCTACGCCCGCCACCAGCAGCGCGGCAGAGGTGAGAGAAAGAAAGCCTTTTTTGACAACAGCCCCGGATGTGCGCATAACTATTTCCCCAAAGTGATAGTAACGTTAACTGCGGCCACCGCAGATAGCCGCAGTATACGCAGTTGCTTATATCCGCATTATGATTTTTACAGGAATGCTATTCCTGAAATGAATATAAACGCGCAGCCGCTCGCGTCGCCAAACGACCCTGGCGCGCTGTGATACCATGCCGGTTTGATTTTCCTTGTTACTGAGCGCTATGTCCGACACCACACCCAAACGAAAAAATGACCCTGAAGGGCTGAAAAAACGTATTCTCGCCGGCGCGCTGACCACCTTCGCCGAGTACGGCATGCAGGGCGCACGGCTGGAGCAGATCGCCGAAAACGCGCAGACCACCAAACGCATGGTGATCTACCATTTCGGCAGCAAAGAGAAGCTCTATATCGAGGTGCTGGAGCAGGTCTATCAGGCGATCCGTCAGCATGAGACCGGCCTGAACCTGGCGGCGATGGAGCCGGAGCTGGCGATGAGCAAGCTGGTGGAGGCGAGCTTCGACTATCACGTCTCTCATCCCGATTTTATGCGGCTGGTCTGCACCGAAAACCTGCTGCGCGGCCGCTATATCAGCCAGTCGCCGCGTATCAAAGCGCTGAACCGCAGCGCGCTCGACGTGCTGGAGGATATTCTGACGCGCGGCCAGCGCCAGGGGATCTTTATCCGCGAGGTGGAAACCATCGACGTGCACCGCCTGATCAGCAGCATCTGCGTGCATCACGTCTCCAACCGCTACACCTTCAACGCGCTTTTTAGTCCGGACAACAGCGAAGAGGAGAGTATCCGCCGCAATCGCCAGCTGGCGGTGACGGCAACGCTGCGCTACATCCGTAAATCGGTTTAAGGGAAGCGACAACGCTGTGATGGGCTACGCTTAACTGACGTAAATTTTCCGACCTCAACACAGGAACGCAGTCGTGAGCAGAGACGTCGAACGTTATCCCCTTCGCAACACCACCCTCAGCGCCGAGGACGCGTCGCTGTGGAACTGGGCGCAAAACGCCCGCGTTGGCAGCCGCCAGCAGCTCCATCAACCGCGCAGCGAAGCGGAGCTGCAGCAGCTGCTGCGCAGCACCCAGGGCCGCGTGCGCGTGATGGGCAGCCGTTTGTCGCCGGGCCGCATGCTGGCGGTCGAAGAGGATGAGGTGCTGGTGGATATCAGCGCCCTGACGGGCCTGCTGGCGCAGGACGCAGAGAGCGTCACCGTGGCGGCGGGCACCTCCCTTAACGACCTCTATATTCAGCTTACCGCGATGGATCGCATGCTGGCCGCGTCGCCAGGCGTGATTGCGGTGCAAAAGCTGGCGGGCGCGATGGCGACCGGCACCCACGGCCAGGGGCTGCATCAAAGCTCGCTGGCGGACGAGGCGCTGCGCATTCGCATGGTGCTGGCCGACGGTTCCGTGCGCGAATTCACCCGCGGCGAGCCGGACTTTCCCGCCGCGCAGGTGACGCTCGGCGCGCTCGGCATCGTCACCGCCGTCACGCTGCGCACCCAGCCCTTCCGCATCTATACCTGCCATAAAAACGCCGTGACGGCGGACACCCTTGAGCAGGATCTGCTGCGCTGGAATCAGGAATATGCGCTGAGCAAGGCCTGGTGGTTTGTCGACGACAACCTGATGCACGTCTGGAATGCCCGTGAAGCCAGCGCGCAGGAAAGCGCCGAGTGGCAGGCGAACGGCCGCGAGGTGGTGAAGCATGACGATCGGGGCGACGACAGCCTGAACAGCACCATCGACCAGACGCTGGAGCAGATGCACCGTGACACCCAGATCCACGGCAAAGGCGGCAAGCAGTTCCGCACCGTGACCCGCTTTCGCGACTTTACCGACGTCACCGGCGATATCTACCAGCTTTTCTGCCGCGGCATCGCCGTGCCGCAGATCAACGTCGAGATCGGCGTGCCGCTTTCGCGCACGCCTGTCGTTATCAGCAAGATCAAACGCTGGTACGCCACTAACCGGCCGCATATGCACTATCCGATCATTCTGCGCTGCACCGGCGCCTCTGAGGCCTGGCTCAGCCCGGCCTACGGCGAGCCGACCTGCTTTTTTGGCTTTGTGGTCTACTACGCCGACGACGGTTCGCTGTCGCAGGATGGCCTGCACTTTCT
>Ga0157360_1000990_pt1 | contig 10673 bp, 6 predicted proteins | sample AttlaeALBM1_FD_111483 | JGI IMG/M metagenome (GOLD analysis project Ga0157360, IMG submission 111483) | Fungus gardens microbial communities from leaf cutter ant in Ribeirão Preto, State of São Paulo, Brazil - Atta laevigata ALBM1 | ecosystem: Host-associated > Fungi > Mycelium > Unclassified ... | reverse complement strand
CTAGCATATAATGCAATCTTGAACCCTTGTTGTACTGTCTCTGTGTTTGATTTGAATTCAAGCAATTCTTTTACTATCCAACCTGTAATGATCAACCTCATTGCTTCCAGGTGTTCAATACATGGACTACTTCTGTTATTGACATTTCCTTAGTTGTACAGTAGCTTAGTCAGCACCTCATTGTTGGAGCATGTACTTTACTCAGCAGACCTCATGTCTACTTTACTCTCTTCTCATTTCTAATATATAGTACATAGGTATATATACAGTAGATACTCTTCTGTGTTCCTTACACTTTACCAATTGTTGTTGATGAGGACTGACTTATGAAGGTTTCAGTTCTATTGTCTTGAACGAAACATACTATATTTGTACTTGCTGAAACATAATGTATGCTACCAGGTATATAACAGTCAAGTTACTTATTTAGAACCTCAGTTGATCACTGCAAAGGTATCATCTGAGGTATGTACTCTTTATCACCTACTGCATAATTATGAACTTAGTGTTGAATTACGGTCGCAAGGTTACAAACAGATGGTGAGTACAAAATAACTACACTACTTATATATCTATTTCAAACAATAGAATCTGAAACAATAAGCAATCACATGCATTGCACAGGCTTGCATCAGATCCAAATTCCAATATACCCCCTCAAGCCAAGCGATGCATCAAGAAGACATCAAACAAATCTCAAATATGTACCCTCTCAATTCTACAACTCTCCAGATAACTGTTATCCATCCCATGGTCCATGCCTAAAAGGGCTCCAGCAAGCAAATAGGTTCAAATTTGATAGTAACGACAACAGCAACAGCAATGGACAATGATATGTGATGGGCAATGACAGCGGTATTCAGCAAAATGACAGCAAGTGAATTCAGCCACACTTGGGGGCAGGTACAACAACAACAGATAACAATGGCAAGCAAATTCAGCCTCGCTTGAGGCAACGATGGGCAGTATTCAGTGACTGCAGACACAAACAACAATGGGGAGTGACTTCAGCCTCACTCCGGGCAGCAATGAGCATGATTGATGACGACAGCAAGTGAATTCAGCCTTGCTTAAGAGCAATTCAGGTGCAACAGACAACGACGGAGCCTGTTTTATGACTGGCAAAGTCTGATCTGTTTGTGTTGAATTACAGTCACAAGGTTACAAACGGATGGTGAGTACAAAATAACTACATTACTTATATACCTATTTCAAACAATAGAATCTGAAACAATAAGTAATCACATGCATTGTGCAAGCTCGCATCAGATCCAAATTCCAATACTTGGTTCTTATCTTTTAGGTATTTAATAGAGTTGATCACCATAGAGGTATTATCTGAGTTATTTCATCTTTTAGGTTATGGGCCCACACTCTTAAAACTTTCAAACAAACCAAACTACACACATTCTACATACCTTCTCACTACTACAATGGCTCATATATTAGAACTGATGCCACTACAACTAAACGAATCAGACAAATTTAATGGCTTAAACTAGATACAATGAAGTGATACTATAAGGACTATGGCCCAAATGAGAGGAGTTTATGGATACCTTGATGGGACAATTACCAGACCTAGTGTCATGACTTGGCAAAATGGTTAAGTCAATATTTATATTTCTTTTTTTTTTCTTTTAGATTATTACTAAAGTAGAGCATGGGAAATATCACATGACAGTCACAGAGTCACAAAGTGTGACCGAGGTCACGGAATGGTTATGTCACACACACATAGTCACAAGTCATGGTCACAGCATGTGGCAAAGAAGTCAGCTGACAGGTATGAGAACTGTGGGAGACAAGGTACATAGCCATGATAGTAATTGTATATATAGTGTAGCAAAATCTAACAGGGACTCTATCGAGTTCTCTTTGTCAATTGCTGAACAAAAAGCAGTTGGCTTTATTCCAGCTTGGAGTTTAGCTTTCTTACACCTAGTACCCCAACCACTGAACCCACAGAGAAAACCACTGTAGCTGAGACTTCATGGAATTCTAAAAATCCATCCTTGGATGAGTAGGAAACTCAAAACGCATGGACAAAGATATTACTTACCTTTAACATCAAAGATGCTGATGGTCTAGGAATTAATACTACTGGAACATTAGCAAGTATCTGGAAATTAGCCAAAGACAACTACAAAATGCACTCAAAAATAACCAGAATAAATGTAGACAATGAACTCAAAACCTTAAAGTATGCTGATAATGATGACTTTCCTACTCATCTGTCTATTATGCACAAGAAATTGTCTCAAGTACATGCTATGAGGATTATGATATCAGATACTAGCTTCAAAACCATTCTGCTTAACTCACTTCTGAAGTCCTGGAACCCTGTAGTAGCATCACTCTACAACAACATGCCCCTGTCCAAAGCCATCTAGCAACTCAATATGTGGTGTTAGGGAACCACTCAGAGATGATCACCTTTAAGCTTATTGGATAGTCCCGGAAGCTAGTATGAGATTCAAGTGAGGTATATCTACATACATTTGCTGATATATATACTATAACAGATGGTTAGACACACAGGCATAAGGTACTGACCGATAATCACATATTGTTCTGAATATGTCAGAATAGCTAACTCTTGAGCCAGAATAAAGCCAACTGCTCCTTTATCAGTACTTAACAAGAAGAACTCGATAGAGTCCTTGTAAGACGGAGGTAGTCCAGAACATACTTGATGTTAGTGGAAGAGGCGTCTTAAGTAAGAGCAATGTATAGCCCAGAAGCTCAAATCAATATTGATGTAAGGTATTCTACCATACATCACTAGCTATATACACTAGACTAGCCTGGTCCATGTACCAGTCGCTATGGCCACACAGATCAGGACACTAATAACTACCATACCTAATAAGGCTACATAGTACTGATGGCAGACCCAAACTAGAGTAAAGGGAACTATAAACTGCAGACTCTGAGGATCCATGGGTACGCTAGATGATATACACTCTACCAGGTCATCTAAGTGATCTTAGTGCTGTTCCCTTACAGTCCTCATGCATTGCTTATATACTACTTATACAATTACTACATAGTCTGTGCATTACTTTCCCATGGTTGTTATGTGACTTCATTCTGTGTGATGTCACACTGTAACATGTGACACTTTCCCATACTCCTTTCTTGTGTAGTAAGTCCAAAAAGAAAAAGAAAAGAAAAGAAATATAAATAATGACTTAGCTGTTTTGCTAAGTCATGACAAAATATAGAATAGAAGGTATTAACTGCATGTTACAGACAAGAGAACAAAGAGAGAGTAGGAATGCGATAAGAAGGATAACGGCCCTAGGTAGAAGCCTACCTAAACACTAAGTGTTGCCCTAGATGTCCCCTTATATGTGGTAATTGCACACCAAAGACGATTGACCTAAACTGTTATTTTGCTCCATCACAGCACTCCAAACCAATACTTATGTTAAAAAGGATTGGAACCTCCTGGTTTGTACCAACCCAAACTGCAACAGTCGTGGACACACCATGGATGTATATTACTGGCCAGGAGGAAGGAAAGAAGGACAATTTCCCCCTGATTTTGTAAAAAGAGGTGAATTTAAGGAATCAGCAATAAATACGCATTAAGGCAGTACAAAATCATCACCTACTGTAAATGTTGCCTCTAGAAGCAAAGATAATGACCAGGTTTTTGCATATATAACTATGGGAGATGCCGAGTTCAAGGTACCTACCATTCCAACCATTGATGATAACCATGCACCTGATGACAAACCACTTCCTAGTTTTAGTGACTCCAACCAACAAATATGCAATGAAAAGGGGATGGAGAGTCTCAAGGGTATATCTACAGAAATATCATCAGTTCTCCATATAGACTCCAATAATAAATCTGACATTCTTACACTTCTTGACTCTGGTGCAAGTGACTATTACTTTGCCAACTTGTTATTGTTCACCTCTTATACCCCCTTTAACCAACTGTTATCTGGATTAACTGCTGAAAAGGGATTAATATTCAAGGTAGTTGGAAAGGGCAACATTAAGTTCCAAACAAACATAAATGAAGTTAAAAGAACAATTACCATTGATGATATTTTGTATACACCTGGTTTTAGGTCCAACCTAATCTCAATGTCCAAGTTAAGCATTAAAGGAGTGGAAGCAACCTTCAAAGGAGATAAGGCTATTATAAAGACACAAAACAGAACAGAAGTGATATTAACAATCTGAATTGGTTGACTTTATGTGGTAGAAATAGATAAACCCCAAGCAACAGCCCTCATCACACAGTCAAAATGAAAACCTACAAATTTTACTACATGGCATAGATGTCTGGCTTATGCCGGAACAAAAACAATCTATCAGATAATGGCAGAAACCTTGTTGATGAACTAAATATCTGCAATGAATCATCAATAGGGGGATTATGCAAGAACTGTGTTTATGGAAAGCACACTACTCACCCATATCATGATAGCAAATCCATGGAAAAGAAAATTCTTGAACATGTACATGTCGACATATGAGGACCATACCAGATACAATCAGTGGAGGACATACTATACTTTATGATCATCATGGACAGGTTTTCATCATATCAAACAGTCTAAGTCAGCAGAAGTCACACTGAATGTATTCAAAAGCTTCTATACTGAGGCAGAACATCAAACTGGGAAAAGGTTAAGACGAGTGCAGTTAGACATAGGCAGAGAGTGGTACAACAATATATGGGAGCATTACCGTGATGAACAAGGTTTAGACTTTGAGTTTACAACACCCTATGCACATCAACAGAATGGTGCAACAGAATGATCAATACAAACTATATTGGATGGTACCCAAATGACCATGGCTGAGTCTGGACTACCTATGAAATACTGGGCAGATACTGTACAAACAGTGGTTTATGTCCAAAACCTACTGCCTAGCTTATAACAGCCGAGAACTATTCCAGCTGAACTATGGTCTGGACGACGCTGTTACGCTGTACAAATGTTTAGGCAAAATAAGTGGCATTTTGCACCCTAATAACCAGAATAACTGGCTTGAGAGAAAAGCATGGCCCCCTTAGAGATGTTCTCTAGACGCCCAGTTGTAAACTCAAGCATCTAGCTTGAGTAGCAGAGTAGTGGCTGTAACCACCACTACATACACCTCATAGATGCTTGCCCAGGTGCCCTGTATCGGATTTTTGACAGATTTCCCTTCTAGAAGTGCTCTCGAGGACAGAAGCAAACTTAGATAGCATAACGTGACCTGAGCGATGTTATAGCTCAGCGGCTGGCAGTATTATTCATAGAAGGGTTACGATCAGATCTGAGCCATCATTGCTGATGGCTAATTATAGCAAGCCCAAGATAGTCAAGCTGCCACAGAATTGCATCACAATGGCAGTGGAAGGAAATTGGAATGCCAAGGAGTAAGAAGACATAGAAGAGGAAAAAGGAAAAATAGGAAAGCTGAGGAGAGAGATAGCAGGAAGGCTAGATGAAGGAAATGCACTCGAGAGCAAGATGGCTTAAGACTGCCATCTCTATTTATAGCCAGTCAAAAGGCTCGAGATCTGATCATTGGGCGAGAGAGGGTTCCCAGAGTAGGACTAGAAGAGCGGGGAGCAGTTAACTAGTGTTCTCAGGGAGGGCGCCATCTCATCATTGCGGCCTTGCTATATTTGGGAATCTAGAGGTTTTCTTTGTCTCACTTTCTTTGTTGTTTTTTTGCTTTGTAATCTTAATAAAATACTCTAGAGCACAGAAGAGAACTCAAGCATCATATCCCCACTATCATCCCTCTCTGTTGCTCTAGAGCTTAATGGCTATTTTGAGTGATTTGAGTTTCTAGCTTTCTAAGTTTTCTTTCTTCCCTTCTAAAAACCCATCAAAACTCTCCCTCGACGGGAATTCGAGCCCCAACAGACTTGGGCATTTGCTTACATTAGGAGTTAATAGCTCGCTACATATTATTGGAGTCAGCTTCCAGTTGTACGGTCAGCTGAAGAAGAGCCCACACAACGGCACGGGAGTTCTAGGTAGTTCTGCTGTATTAACGGCAAGCCAGACTACTAGACTAGGTAAGGGCAGTAGTATCATGATGCGAGACAAATGCGCATCTTAGAGATCCTATTACAGTGAGATCTACCTTGAGTGGACTTTTATAAAACCTCTTTACCTGTTCTTTCGATTATTTGACCTTCCTCCCTATTTCTAAGCCCCCTTTGTTATTTGACTATCTCCCCAGTACCTACTTGTTTAGTGCACAACTGTGAAATATCTCGGGGATTATTATATTTTCATTTGTTATTGCCCTTGTCTCAAGATCAAATTCTCTTTGATCCTCATCAACAGTGGCGTCAAAGGAACCATGTTAAGTCCTTGTAAGAGAGAGTTTTGTCCATAAGTGTCATTTGCAAATATAGCGACTACCCCTATTGATAATAATGAACCAGTCTTTGCATGTGTAACCTCCATTGGCCATAATCACAAGGTACTGATCTCCTTACTCCCTTACACCACTCATTTTTCTAATGATACTTCAATCCCCAGTGATAATAATACAAAGGATTACACACATGGATTGTCAGGAGTGTGCATAGGGAGAAGATTGACTAGGAAAGATATTATCATCTAGTATACAGAAATAGACTATTTATTAGACAGACTTACCTTAATTGACTTGGGTGCCAGTGACTACTGCTTTGTAGATAAGTCTCTCTTTACAACATAAAAGGCACTGGAACAACCATCAGTTGGATTATTAGCCAACAAAAGAGCAATATTTTCTATTATAGGAAAGGGAAACATTGAAATAATAACTGATATAAAGGGTATAAGAAGGAAAGTGAAATTTGAAAACATGTTACACATCTCAGAGACAAGATCCAACTTGATTTCTCTCTCAAGACTTGAAGATAAGGGAGTACATTTTGAGATTGGTAGGGATAAAGTCCTAGTTAAATCACCTGAAGGGGAAGTATCACAAATAGTCACTTACTGTTTGTGATGGGTACTTTGATACTTTAAAGAGTTCAAAAATGTGAAGTTAGATGAGTGACAAAAGATGTTATTAAGTCTGAGGTCTAATCCTCAGACAGGGATTCCTTATATACAGAAAAGTAATAGTCTGTGCACTAGGACAGATCATTACATGCTACTACCTATTGTTCTACATATGGTAGTACTTTTGTGCTTAATATAGTGATAACTTAACCTTATGGAGGCTGTCCTTTGTTCCAAGAAAAGGACAAATGACTATTTATGGGTAATTAATAAAGTCTATATGCAAATATTGAGGCCTTCATATCTCTACTAATATTAATTGCCTTGAGGTTATTTTAGACTCATTCTAAGTGGTATGAAGAGGGCTTTTGCTGAGTCTAGAACCAAAGCTTATATCATGGCAGTTTATGAGATATTGGCAATTTAATATATAGTATCATGGTGGCTACCTACTGTTTTTCTCAATAGCTTGGCCAATATTAATTTTTTCAGGACATGACTGGTATCGGTCAAAAGGTCTTCTTAAGGGCTTTCCATAGCCATTGAGACCATGGAAATCGTTGAAGAATTGATGGAAATATGGCCAAATGAAGTTTGTGACAGGAAAATATCATAACGAGAGCGTGTTTTGGCCAGTTATATGCAGTCAGTGTACACAATTCCAATGTGACTATATTTGCAGCACATTTAAAGCACAAAGTGGTCAACTTTGATACCTGGCATTGATATCTTGTGTATGCTAATGCAGATACTATTTAGATAATGTTTTCAAAGGGGCTCATTGATGACTTGAACATTTAAGGAAATCTTGAGATTGGTGACCTATGCAAGGACTATATCTTTGGAAAACATATAGCTTACCCTTACAATGACAACAGCATCAGAGAGAAGGACTTACTCGAAAGGATACACATAGATATATAAGGTTTAGCTCTAGTGCAGTGTTATGACTTGGCAAAATGTAAGGAGACGCTCTAGGATAGCTTAGGTAACCTGGTATAGCTGAGTATAATCTAGCTTGCCCTTAGATCCTCGGAGCCTGCTGTTGGTTAGTTCCCTTTTTTCTAGTTCTCATCACCATACTGATACTATATAGCCTTATTAGGTATGGTAGTTATTAGTGTCCTGATCTGTGTTCTCTTAGTGACTGGTGCACAGACCAGGCTAGTCTAGTATATATAGCTAGTAGTATATGGTAGAATACCTTACTCTAATATTGATTGGAACTCCTGGGCTATTCAATGTTCCATCTCCAAGCAACTTCTTCACTAATCAGCTAAGTTGGCACTGGGCTGCTCTAGTTCTCTTACACAAAATGACTAAGTCATTATTTTTTTTTCTGGACTTACTACACAAGGATAGTATCACAAACGTCATTTGGCCATATCTCCATCAATTCTTTAACAATTCTCACAGTCTCAATGGCACCCAAAAGCCCTTGAAAAGACCTTTCAATTGATATTAGTCACGTCTCAAAGCAATCAATAATGGCCAAGATATCAGGCAGATCAATAGGTAACCACCATGGTACTGTTTATTAAATCACCAATATCTCGGAAACCACCATGATCTAAGCTTTGGTTCTAGGCTCAGCAGAAGCCCTCTTCATACCTCTCAGAATGAGCCTAAAACAACCTCAAGGCAATTAATATTAGTGGAGATATGAAGGCCTCAATATTTGCATATAGACTTTATTAATTGTAAGGGGACTACCCTAGGGCAGTGCTTAGTGACGTGAGTAGGTTCCCACCTAAGAGCCACTATCTCTCCAATCACATTCCCACTCTCTCCTTCCCTTCTCTCTGTCGACATCTTGTGTGAACCTGTAAAACTATTATTGGACTATGTGAGAATATCTGTCAGGTACCATGAGAACGGTGCCTTGACAATCTAGTAGTATAAGTACTAGTCTTCTGTCGTAGATATACTTCAGTTGAATATCACTCTAGCTTTAGGATCTACTCATTAGCTTAAGAGGTCTTCGCCTTAGTACTGGAATTGACCCCTAACATTAATTACCCATAGATAGTCATCTGTCCTTTTCTTAGAAAAAAGGACAGCCTCCATATGGTTAAGTTATCACATTTTCAAGTACAAAGGCACTACTATATGTAGAACAATAGGTAGTAGTATGTGATGTTCTGTCCTAGTGCACAGACTGTCACTTTTCTGTATTTAAGGACTCATAGTCTGAGGATTAGACCTCAGACTTAACAACATCTTTTGTCATTGTCTAAACCTTGCTTTGAAACTCTTTTGAAGAACTCTTTCTCAAATCACAAATCAAGTAAGTGACCATTTGTGATAGATAGAGCATAAGAAAGTATCATGTGACTAAGTACCACAGAGTCACAGGGTTACATGTCACAGTCAGGTGACATCACATGACTAAGCCACATGGAGACTGCAGGAAAGTAGTGCACAGACTATGTAGTAGTTGTATAAGTAGTGTATAGAATTAAATGAGAACTCCATCAAGTTCACCTTGTCAACTTGGACTTAGAGGGTGATTAAGTCATCTAGGCTAAGTTGCTACACTGGCTTATAGTTTAATTATTGTGAAAAATATCACTTATATTGTCTAAAAAGGCTATCTAATATGATACCACTTTACTGTGTCTTTGTCTCTATTGGCCACACTGTTATTCCCCAGTTCTACTATAGTTTCTTTTTTTCTGTTTCATACTTAGGGCAGAAATTTTCTTTTTTTCTTCTTTGCATATCTTTTCCCCTACTATTGCATTCTTTCTCTTATACTTTGTGTCACAAACTTTATTCAGATCTATCTTCACCAATTCTTTAATGATTTTTACAGTCTCAATGTGCCAGAAAGCTTTTTAAAAGACCTTTTTATTAACACCAAATATGTCTCAAGGCAATTAATATTGGCTGAGCTATTAGGCAAATCAGTAGGTAAACTACTATGGTACTATATATTAAATTGCCAATATCTCAGAAACTGCCTATCATATTCTGGAAATATGATAATTATGTAATTTATTTCTCCTAATAATTCTCCTAAAATTAATAATAGTAGGATAGTGTAGTAGACTACTCTTCTTCTATTCTGGACTTCCTATAAGTACTGAGTAGTTACAGTATATTCCTTAGTCTGTAAATTAACGTCATCTGGTCCTAACACTATTCTTGTCCACTCTGGGCTTCTAGTTCACTTCCTTAGGACCTTTCTTCTGATGACTTTCCTCCACTCTGAGATACACAACCACCTCACAACAGAAGACCGGAATGCAACACATAAGTTGAAGCCAAGGTCATTCATTAAGCCATACTCCACTCCAACGTCCTTCACTTGTCACTGGAGCCTTCTTTTTGGGGTTTATACTATCGCTAAGTAATATTCCTCTTCAACGTAGTACATTATTTCATTCCGGAGTGTACTTTTTATCTATTACCCTGCACCTCCGTCCTCCGAAATTCCATCCTTGACACTGCCACAATTTATGCTTTGCTTCTAGGATCAGAAAAAACTCTCTTTATAACACTTAGAATGAACCTAAAATGACCCCAAGGCAATTAATATTAATGGAGATATAAAGTCCTTAATGTTTGTATATGGATTTAATCTATCACAAATGGTCACTTACTATTTGTGATGGGTGCTTTGATACTTCAAAGAGTTCAAAAATGCGAAGTTAGATAAGTGACAAAAGATGTTGTTAAGTCTGAGGTCTAATCCTCAGACTG
>Ga0157360_1000988_pt1 | contig 10683 bp, 8 predicted proteins | sample AttlaeALBM1_FD_111483 | JGI IMG/M metagenome (GOLD analysis project Ga0157360, IMG submission 111483) | Fungus gardens microbial communities from leaf cutter ant in Ribeirão Preto, State of São Paulo, Brazil - Atta laevigata ALBM1 | ecosystem: Host-associated > Fungi > Mycelium > Unclassified ... | reverse complement strand
TTTTCGTTAAATTGCTTAAGGTCTACGCCTTCCTCAAAACCGGATCCTGCCAGCAAACGACTATCAAAATGGTATTCTTCGGCATGAGCAGTCTGTGTCAATAAAGCCGCTTTTACAACGCAACTGATTATAGCCAGACGAGGATCTCTTTTTTTATTTTTGAATTGGAAACTCATATGTCACCGTTGCCCCATAATCATTCACTAAGCCTATTTCTATTCCCTGGGCGCTTTTTGTTAATTTCTGTTCTGTTAATGGCACATCAACAGACGAAAACGGCGCGATCATCGGTGCAGTCTCTTTTGCGACTCTGTTTCTGACAACGACTTTGGTTAATGAAACGTAATAGGGTGAACTATTGGTGATGCGTACGCTGGGCGACGATACGTTACTGAATGTTAAATGTTCAGAAATGTGATGAGCGCTGATTTTAAGGCCTTTTGGGCGGTAAAACAGTTTCAGTCTGTTCTTTAATAACAACATCATCTGATTACCTGTGTCACCAGAAACATTGCCTGGTGGCACCTGAAGAAAATTAAAATAAAAAACGGATTCACGATCCTGGGGTAATGAATTTGCACCCGTGAAGAAAATGCGCAACACCTGACCATCTTTAGCGGCAATTCTGAATGTCGGTGGGGTGACGATGAACGGCGCTTTGCCGGTGGCTGGCGTAGATTCTTCGTCACCATTGTCCAACCATGCCTGGATTACGTACGGGAAAGCATCATTATTTTTCAGTTTTACATCGACCGATTTTTCGTCAGAGGGATAAATAATCCGAGATCCCGTCATAACAACGCTGGCGAATGCTGGCGGGTAAATAACAAGAGACAGAAGGAGTAATAGAATGGTACGCAATGATGAGTGAGAGATAAGCAATCGAGGCATAATAACCATCCGTTGAAATTTTACTACCAGACCCTGGATAAAGTAAGTCAGGCCATCCATGGCCTGATTAAATCCACTTATAGATTAAAAATATTTCGCATCCATGCTGATTTTTTATTTGTAGATGATGGCGTATTGCATTGTGGCTTCCACCGCACCGGCAACTGCGTCCTTTTCAACGGCGACATATTGCGCAGTATAGGTTGCAGAGGCATTTTTCACTTTGGCATCAAGGGTCAGATGACCCTGGCCGATATAAGAAGTACCTTCACCAAAAGTAATAACTTTATCGTCTTTATTACTCACAATCTGAATTTCTACGTTTTCCGCAGCATCTACGGTTGCCAGGTTACCCAGATTACCCGCCTTAGTGACATTATTACCGGTAAGCTGGGTAGAGATTGTTGTGGCATCAGTATCACTTCCTGTACAGCCAGTAACCCCAATATCAAAAGTTGTCTTACCCGCGACATTACCATTTGATAACGCAGAGGTGCTGATAGTTGGCAGGAGCACCAGAGGTTTAGCGGTGTTACCATTGACTGTCACGGTACAGGTTTCTCCTGTGACCAATCCCTGGAACGTAATAGTATTGTTGGAGACCGCAAATGCCTGAGAAGCTAACAGTGCAGATACCACAGATGCGGTTAAAAAGGCGATTTTTTTCATGTTCAAATTCCCTATTGAAAGTTGGACTGCGTTGACGTGCTACAGACAGGACAAATAATCTTGTCCGACCACTTAAAGGTTAAGCCCGGAGGCAATCTGTTGCTTCTGAAGTAATCTTAATAAAGCTTAATTTAACTTCAGCGTGGCTGTATCATTCCCAAATGAGAAGGGTGCTGACATTCAGGGTTAATATTTTTGCCTTTTGTTAATAGGTGAAGATAATGTTAATTTGTATACATTTATACAGAGACGGCCTATTAAGCCATGTTTTCTGTGACCAGGGTGCGATAAAAATCTTCTGTAACAACATTTACCCTCTCAGGTACGTGAGCGCATCGGGACTTTCAGCCCGATGGGGTGCTTTAACGCCTTGCCACACTATTTTTTAATCTGTCACGCTGTAGGTTTTATTTTTTACAGAGTTAACTATCAGTCACCTTCCCGGTCCTTCTGAATTCGTTGCAAAGACCAGTTAATGGATAATCTTCATTATTCGGCAGCACATTGCGTACTGCATGCTGAATCAATCTGCTCATCGCCTTTTCGTACAATAAAGCGGTGGAATCAGATGTGAAGTGAGAAAATTAAGGCGAGTAATGTTAAACGTCATCTCATAAGAGCACTGCTCAGAAGTCACAAGAGATTAACTTTTAACGCGAAACAGTGATGCCGATAGGCAGTCTATTGTGTCAGGGATTCACTTTCTCTCCCTGTAGGGACGCCTGTTTATATCCCGTTCAGGGCAATGAGACTAGCGGCGCCAGCTCTGCTTTAAAGGTGCTGGCTTCTGAGATCGCTGCTGGAATCAGGCTACTGGAATCAGCCATAACATTATCATTTGTGCTGAGAAGTGAAACGCACCGAAAAGAGGTTCTGAGTGCATTGGATTTTAAAACTGAAAATCAAATATAAATCAGAACATAAATCTAAATGCATGGCGTTTTTTAATTTAAATCTCCTAATTGACATCGTTATGGTTTAATCATTTCCAGGGAGTGATGTTGAGTATTTTTAATTTTCCAGGAGAATTAACAATGATGCCAATGTGATTCTGACCTTTTCATTTATCGGCTTTCTTTATTGAAGTGCATACATTCATGTTAATACTATATCTGTTTCATAACATGAAACTTCAAATGAATATGTTGGGTTCTCTTTTATAGAAAAAAGTTATAACAGTTTCAGTAAGTCACGGCATGATGGGTTAATATGCTAATTGAGTGACTTTAAAGCGGTGTAATGTATGGTTGCTGCGCCACTGTTTGGCGATGTACTCTCCCTTTTCGCATGTTTATGGTGTTGAGTTTCACAGTTCCTGTTTTACTATAGTCAAGCCAATTACGTATTTTATCCGATATCAGAAGTGTGAACTGGAAGATTGTCGTACACCAGGCGAAAAAGAAGATTATAAAAACCAGCTTTACTAATTTTGCTACTAATCACTAACCTGTGTTAGTTAGATTGAGTTGATTATTATGTATAGAGTGACTGAAAATCATGAACGAATCATTGATGCACTAGCAGGATATACGCAGGTGGCTAATCCGGATGAGATCTCGCGCGGAAAACGCCGTTACCACCTGACGAAAGATAATGTGCGTCGGGTTATGTTTATTCTTGATGGCGATTTTTTGCTCAAGCTCAAAAGTGAAAATAAAGTGCTTAACATTGTCTCTGCTCCTTTTGTTGTTGGTGTCACACCGGCACTGGATGAGCCACCGGTTTATCTGGAGAGAATAGATTACGGCAAAGTCAGTTTCATTGATTATGATGTGTTCTGGCGGCTGATTTTTGAGAAAGATCTTTTCAACGATGCCATGTCCGTTCTTTCAGGACAGTATTCAGATCTGATGGACTACATCCAGCTGCCTAAGAGCAACTCTTACGATGAGGTTATTTCTTTAATCGGACGCTGGGAAAAACTACCGGCTCATCTGAAGAAACGTTTCTCTGCCCTGTATCTGATTGAAAATAGTTCGCACCTTTCCAAAAGTTCAATTTGCAGAGTACTTAAAGAGCTTAAAGAGAAAGGCGAGCTTGTGCTGGTTAACGGGAAGTTTACCTGAATTTATGGAGGTTTTTGAGATGCCTGAGGAGAAAAATGGATCTTAAAGTCATTTGTACAGAAGAGAATTATTTCTTCAGGATAGGCATCTCAAAAGTGATTGAGGGCGCATTGTTAACTGAAGCTAATGTGGAGTTTTTGTCGGGTTTTGACAGCCACAATCTCAGGCAGGCTGATTTTATCCTGATCAATGTTTCGCAATGGCGTTTATATATGTGTCAACCTGCGTACCGGGATCGGAAGCCCGGTAGCATTATCATGGTTTTTGTTAATCAGACTGACGATATTATGACAGAGCAGCTTCCGGTCTGTTATCGCTCTCTGGTTGTTATTTCACGACTTGATTCTGTTCGTACGATATCTCAGAAAGTCATCTGTTCCTGGCTGGCCTTTCAGGACAGGGTGCACGCTTTTTTGCCAGCGGATTGTCTGCATTGTGAGTTCGCTCGCATAACAGTGGTGCAGTTACAGGTGCTCAGCCTTTTAAAAAAAGGTTACAGCGTCAGACAGACGGCGAAACGTCTGGATCTGTCAGAAAAAACCATCTATGCGCACAAATATAATGTGATGCGAAAATTCGCCTTGCGGGGTGATATGGAATTTAACGCGTTTATTAACGATCTCTCTCTACTGGAGCTTTACAGAGGAGTCATAAACTCTGTTGAGGTTTAATTGTTCCGGATCGATTGACGGGTAGCAGGGCAGACGATTCTCTGCTGCCGCAGGGTCACAGTAAACGACTGACGACAGGGCAGCTGTCGATCAGAGTGGTACCCTTTCAATTCCTATTTTGAATACGTTATTCCCGAGGCTTTCATTATGCGTATAAAACAGATGTCCGGCATTTCAGTGATGCTGCTGGCTTTGCAATTTACAGCCTGTGCTCCACACGCTCAGCAACCGCAGCGTATGACAATGCGTAATCCTGCCAGCGTCTGGTGCCTTCAGCGTGGCGGCCAGGAAGTAAAGGGAATATCTCCGGCAGACAGTACCCTTTACTGTCTGCTGCCGTCTGGCGAGCGTATTGAGCAATGGGCACTGTATCACCGCGACCACCCGCAGTAATTTCAGACCTCGCCTGAATAGAGTTATCTTTTCGATTCAGGCGAAGGCTTCCCGAGCTAATATTTTATGTTTACCCCCACTGTCACGAAAGGATTTTTCTTTTTACCTTACATAAAACAGGTCTGTCTTCAGACAGCATCTGGTTTTTTCTTATCCATATGTGTCTGTTTGCTTTTATTTTTAGTCAGCTATTCAATCTAAAGCCTTTCATGTCTATGTTGATTTAATATTAAATTAATAACCATTCCATTCTGGTATTTATTTTATTGTCATTCTGTTCAATAGCTTATCGATGTCCTGCTGGTGTATGGCCTGTTTTTTTTGATGCTGGTCAATATCAGTGCCTGTTGTGGATTCAGGGAAGGATTTGCCAGGTGATACTATTTGTTAGATTAAAACCTTCTCGCAAATAATAATGGCCGCATGAGGATATTCTATTGATATATTTCGGGCGCGCGGCGCTATGCTGCACCTTTTTTAACTGCACTGCTTCGTATGCTGGTATTATGCTTAATGATATCGACGTGCAGACCTATCGGGATTTTGCCGAAAACCTGGGTAACTATAATGCCGGTGCAACGAATGTTCCGGTTTATAAAAAAGAGGGATCACTTTCTGACTATCTTCGTTTTCCTGTTCCCGATTTTGGCGGAGTCTCTTCGTCAGGTTATGCGACGCTCGTCTCGCCTTCCTATGTGCTGAGTGTTAAGCACAATACCGGTTATAAAACGGTGGAGTTTGGCAACGGGGCCGGATACGCCACCGCTTACCGTCTTATCAATCGCAATGATCTCAGCACGCAGGATTTCCATGCGCCACGCCTTGATAAGGTCGTCACTGAAGCCGCCCCCTATTCTTATGTCTCCAAAGCGGACTTTCTGTCTGACTATAAATCACGTTATGCCTGGTATACGCGGGCAGGAACAGGAACACAGGAGCAAATTAATGATGAGCAGACGAAGCGGGTACGCCTGACGGGTGCTTACAACTGGAAATCGGGTGGCACTATCAGTGCGGCGAATGTGCGCGACATTTCCAATAATAGCTATCTGCGCTACTACAACCTTGGGCCTAACGATGCAGATACCACACCCCTGTCAATCGGAGCTAATGCCGGAGACAGCGGCAGTCCGGTTTTTGCCTGGGACGACATCGGGCAGCAATGGAAACTGGTTGCGGTGCACGTCGGCTATGACGCTGACAGCGGTCTCTACCGCAAGCGCGCCGTTGCAGGCTACATCCCCGGTGATTTCGTCGCTTCAGTAGAGGCAGCCAATACCTCGCCGGACGTTGTTGATCGCGCCGGAAATGGCACGGTTTTATGGAACGACGATGCAATAAAACAGGATGGCGTTTCATGGTCCTGGTCGGGGCTGACCTCAGCCTATGCGTCCGTCACCCCTGCTAAAGCCTCCACATCTGAACTGGATGCCACGAAAGATCTTCGTTTTAACGGAGATGGTGGGCTGATCACATTAAGCACACCGATCAACATGGGCGCGGGAAAACTCCAGTTTTCCAGTGATTACACCCTGACTTCAGCCAGCGGCGTGAACGCAACCTGGGCAGGGGGCGGGGTTGAGATAGACGCCGGCAAAAAAGTTGTCTGGCAGGTTAACGGGTTAGCCAGCGATGCGCTGCATAAAATTGGCGCGGGCACGCTCCACGTGAAGGCTGAAGGCGTGAATGCGGGCTCACTGAATGTGGGCGACGGCAGCGTTATATTGGATCAGCAGGCTGATACTTCAGGTAACAAACAGGCCTTTTCCGCCGTGACGTTAGTCAGTGGCCGGCCAACTGTCGTGTTAAACGATGAGCATCAGGTCGCGACTGACCAGATTTTCTTTGGCTATCGCGGTGGTCGTTTAGATTTAAATGGCAATGCGTTGACCTTCAAAAAAATTAATCATACGGATGGTGGGGCTAAACTGGTCAACCACAGTGGTACCACGGCGACGCTCAACATTACGGGCAGTACCGCCGCCAACGTCCCTTTCTACACCTTCAGCAGCAGGACTCCTGAAGGAACGCCAGGTAACATTTATGTTTATAACAATCCCTATACGAAGGAGACCGAATATTTTCAGTTAAATACTGCCTCATACTGGTACTTCCCTACCGATAAATCGTCGACGAAAACCTGGACTTATCTTGGTACCGACGCAAATGAAGCTATCAATCACCGTCTGACGCAACTTAACGTTCAGGCTTTTCGCGGTTTTCTTGGTGAGACCCGAGAAAATATCCTGAATGGCGCGATGAACGTTAACATCCAGCCGCGCAACGCGACGGCCATTACTGCCCTGACCGGTGGAATGAATCTGAATGGCGATCTGAATGTGGATAATGGCACGCTGATTCTGTCGGGACAGCCCGTGGCGCATGCTGGAGGAGTGGTGATTGATGACGACTGGCGCACCTCACTTTTCAGCGCCAGGCAGATTAATGTGGGTGCCGGGGCTTTTTTCCAGGCGGGAGAGTACGCTGGCGTCAAAGCGAATTTTGTTGCTGCTGAGTCAGCCACGCTCTCATTTGGCTACAATGACAGCCCGCTGACAGGGGAGAAGAGCTGGCGTTGTTATGCTCCCATTTACGCCGATGAGACTCGCTGCAGTCAGCCTGTACGAAGCGCAGAGACGCTGGCGCGGCTGCCTGCCAGTGAGGTTGAAGGTGATGTCCGGCTGGCAGACCATGCGTCGCTCTATCTGGGTAAAGTAGATTATCAGGGTGCGGTGACATCATCCGGCAGCAGCCAGATGACCCTGGCGTCAGACGCAAACTGGAGTATGACCAGCCACAGTAACGTCACATCGCTCCGGGCACAGCGTGGCGCTTCGCTTTCGATGGTGCCAGCGGGTAGCTGGCTTCCCAAAACGCTAAGCGTTGATACCCTGGACGCAACCGGGCTGAAGCTGCTGCTGGGCGCTAAACCCTCAACAAGTGAAAACGATCGGCTGATGGTTAAAAACGCTGTCAGCGGAGGCGATAATCTGCTGGACGTGAGCCTGTTACTGGGCAACGAAGGGCAGGCCACATTATCTCAGGATCTGGTGATGGTGGATGCCCCTGCAGGCACCTCACACAGCTACTTCTCCTTTGCTGACAGTTACAGCGGATTCAGTGTTTACACGCCGAATTATGAGGTGAAAGACAATAACAATCGCGTGCTATGGGTGCTTGAAGGCCGTAAAACGGCAGAACCAGAACCAGAACCAGAACCAGAACCAGAACCCGATGCCACGCCGGAGCCGCCCCCTGTACCGGATATCGCGCCTGAGCCCGCGCCGGTGACAGATGTCACGCCGGCACCAGAGCCGATGCCTCTGCCGGATGTTACCCCGGTTCCGGAACCCGCACCTGTATCAGACGTCATCCCTGTTGCAGACGTAACGCCAGACCCCACCCCGGTAACGGATGTGACCTCTGACCCCGAGGCTCCAGCAGAGCAGCCAGCCGCTGCTGAAAAAGAGAAAGCAAAGCCTGAAGCGCAAGCAGAGGCTCAGGCTACAGCAGAAGCCGAAAAGGACACCCAAAAAACCGCGTTCAATCCGGATGAGTGGTTCACGGTTTATGACAACCAGCCACTGATTCAGCAAACCCGCGCTTTGATGGCCGCGCGGCAATATATTGTCAGTGAGGCTGTCAGCCAGCTGCACAGCCGGACAGAGAGTCTGCGCGCCTCTCCGGATCGCAGCGGAACCTGGGCCACTATTGAGCAATCACAAGGGCATTTCCTGGGCCTGAAGAGTCATCAGCAGACGCTGAATGTCGGCTGGGACAGGCGCGGTGGTGCGCACACGGCAGGCGTCAGTGCCAGCTACACCCTGGGTGAGGTGAAAGGAGGGGGACAGGAGAAACACCGTCTGGCCACATTAGGTGCCTATTATGCCTGGCAGCGTGATGGCGGATGGTTCGCGGATGCCGCCAGCCGCTATATGTTTCTGACTCAGGAAATAAGCCTCGATCCTGCATTACGCATCCCGGGGGTGAAAAAGGAGAGTCACATAGTGGCGGGGAGTCTGCGCACCGGCTATCAGTTTCGTCTGGCCGACGACACGATCTCTGTTGCGCCTTTTGTTGGCGTCAGCGCCGGTATCCTGTCCGGCTATAGCCTTAAGGGGGAAGATGCGACGGTCTCATTAAGTTCAGCCACGCCCTGCTTCACCACCAGTGGGGTGATGGTGCAGAAACGCGGCCTGGGGACTTTACTGCCAAAGGTTAATCTCAGTGCCAGCCTCTCTTATCACGCTTCACCGGGCAGGAGAGGATCCACGACCACGCTCTCCGATCGCCAGTCTGAGCGGCGCTACAGCACCTGGTCTGATGACCGCTACCGCAGCAGTATCGGACTGGAGGGCGAAATTCTCCCTGACCTATCTGTGAATGCAAAAGTCGATAGCAGTTTTGGGGGCGTCTTTAATACGGATTACAGCGGGCTGATCGGGTTGTCATACCATTTCTGATCGCGCACTGTTTCCTGCTCGCCGGGCATCACGTCATTACCGGATGACGTGATGCCCTGTCTGCTGATTATCTGACCGGATCAGCAGACCAGTCGCCAGACATCTGCAGGTACTTCAGTGAAGGTCTCATTCATTATCAGCTCGGCTTTGCGATGATCGTAGGCACCTTCAAAGGAAGAAAGATCGTCATAAGGCAGTTTTTTACGCATATAGCTTGTTACGATATCCAGGATATCCCTGGAGGGGCAGTTTCTTAACTTTTCCAGATAATAGACTTTATTCATAATGTGTTTGCAATTCTCTTCCATAATCCCATAGCAGATTGAACAGACAGGTATAAACCAGAAAGAACAGCACCAGCCCGCATTCAAGCTTCAACGCTGAAAGCAGCGAGATATCCAGCCACCATGCGGCAAAGGGGATTAATACCACTAACAACCCCGCTTCAAATAACAGGGCGTGAAGGCATCTTATCCGCCAGCTTTTTTTCATGCCTTTTCGCAACAGGAACTGGTCAAACAACAGGTTAAACAGATAGTTCCATCCCATTGCCAGTGCTGATGAAGCTACCGTCAACAGTGCCGACTGCGCAGGCGCCGCGGAGGCGCAGATCATCAGAATGATGAACACCAGACAATTAGCGACCACCTCAAAGACGATGGCATGCAGCACTCTTTCTGTTGTCGTGCGCATCGGGGATAAAGCGTGTTCCAAACCAGATTCTCATAATGTCGTCAGTACGCAGATCTGCCCTGGCGTGCCGTAATATCCGTCGGGCCCGCCCCGTTGCGATCTTTCTGCCTGCCTGTTAATTGACTGATGCAGGCTGTCCGGTTCTCTCTGAACACGCAGTTCATAAACGTTAAGCCGCACCAGAAGCAATATTAACGCCACCCCGAATTCATAAAAGATTAAAGCTATGAAAACCGCATATATAGTTTTTTATTTTAGTATTCAGGTCAGCTATAGTTTTTTAGCCTGACCTGAGCGTTTATATTGCGAGTCAGGTTAAGGGACAACCCTTATCGGGACGAGGTTAAGGGTGAGGACAGCGGCCGCTTCACTTCCGCCGCAATGGTCAGTGCAATGTTGACGCGATCATCCACCACGCCGACCAGCCGATCCACCCGGAATGCCGTGCGGGAAATCGCGGTCGAGGCATGCAGGGCCAGCGAATCTGAGGCGGGGTCAAAGGCCTGTCCGCTGTCGAGCGTGGCCAGCATCACCACTGGCCGGCTGACATCTTTGACCGTTAACAACCCGAAAATCCGGTAATCAGCGCCCCCCATCGAGGCAACGCGGCTGCTGACGAAGTGAATCTGCGGATAATGCTCTGCATCGAAAAACAGATCGCTTTTCAGTTGCCAGGTTAACAGCCTGTTTGAGGCCACCAGCGTCGCGACCGGAATAGTGACGTCAATATGGTCATCACGCTCTTCATCGCGATTAAGCGTCACCGTGCCGGTCACGCCGCGCAGTGTGGCCTGAGAAAAGTCATGACCAAAGGCACGCCATGAAAGGCCGATCGAC
>Ga0157360_1000985_pt1 | contig 10718 bp, 10 predicted proteins | sample AttlaeALBM1_FD_111483 | JGI IMG/M metagenome (GOLD analysis project Ga0157360, IMG submission 111483) | Fungus gardens microbial communities from leaf cutter ant in Ribeirão Preto, State of São Paulo, Brazil - Atta laevigata ALBM1 | ecosystem: Host-associated > Fungi > Mycelium > Unclassified ... | reverse complement strand
CTACCGTACATCACTAGCTACTTATACTAGACTAGCCGGTCTGTGCACTAGTCGCCATAGTCACATGCACTGGACATTAATAACTACACTACCAGATATAGCTATGTAGCTCTATGATGGAGATCCGAACTAGAGGGAAGGGTACAGGGTACCGCGGATGACCGAGGATCAGTGGGAACGCTAGATGATACGAACCCTACCAGGGAATCTAAGCGATACTAGAGTAGTCCCCTTACACTTTGTAATTATGATAATATAGTATCCTGAGTGCAGTTGGATCAGAAAAGAAATCTCTTGACTCCTACCTCCATCTACACTACCTCTGGAATTGTGAATGCAGATCTATTGAGAGCAAGAAGACTAGGACTAGGGGGATGTCTTGAGTAGAACACTGAATATACCTAGAACTCAATCTAGAGAGGAATAGCAGATGCAACTCAGGCAGGCTTTGAAGAGGACAGTAAACTAGAAAAGCTTGGCCTAGTGCACACTTGGATTGCATCACACTTGTAAGGTTTGGTGTTAGAGGTTGTCATGACTTGGCAAAATGGCTAAGTCATTTTCTATTTTTCTTTTTGTTTTCTTTTCTTTTATTTAGTTAGATCATTACTAAGGTAGAGTGTGGGAAAGCATCATATGACAGTCACATGGTCACAAAGCATAACATTGGTCACACATTTTGGTCATATTACAAGGTCACAGTCACAGTCACAATATGTAATGAGGTAGACATATAACAGAAATAACATAAGGACCACAGGAGGATGTTGCACAGCCACTGTAGTAAAATGTATAAGTAGTGTACAAAATCAAATGGGAACTCTATTGAGTTCTTCTTGTCAACTTGGACTTGGAGTGGATTTAAGTTGTCTTGGCTAAAGTCTTACAAAGGTGCAGACAAGGGAACAACTGAGTGTGGAGGGTCCATGAGTGATTAACTAATTGTATTTTCCAGAGAAGCTTTTGTCATGGTGTATAAAGGTTGACATCTTAGGAAGGCTATGTAATGACAATCTAGAGAGATCTTACACTCTTTTCATAATGACCAACATATATTTTACTGGAACTGCATATAATTCTATTTTTATTTATAACCTTTATCTTTGATCACCTCCCCTCAAACCTTTAGCATGCAATTGGGAGCTGGCACATCATTGTTTTGTTTGTCCCAGTATGCAATTCTCTTTTGCACCCTTTCACCATAAAGAATAACTATCCATTACCATTAATAACAGACTTAATTGATAATATGGAGAGTAAGAAAATATTTACAAAAATGGATCTGCAGTGGGGTTTCAATAATATGAGGATAAAGGAAGGAGATGAGTGGAAGGGAGCGTTTACAACATATGTGGGCTCTTTTGAGCCAACAGTCATGTTCTTTAGGATGATAAATTTGCCAGCAACCTTTCAGGCAATAATGAATAAAATTCTGAGGGACTTGATAAACAAAGAAAAAATCACAGCATTTGTGGATGATATGCTAGTAGGAACAGAAGCAGAGGAAGGCCATGATAAAATTGTGGAAGAAGTATTAAGAAGGTTGGAAGAGAATGACTTATACATCAAACCAGAGAAATGTGTGTGGAAAGTGAGAAAGATTGGGTTCCTAGGAGTAGTAATAGGGCCTAATAGAATAGAGATGGAGAAAGAAAAGGTGGATGGAGTACTTAGTTGACCAGAGCCCAAAAATGTAAAAGACATCAGAAAATTCTTAGGCCTCACAAATTATTATAGGAGATTTATCAAAGATTTTGCTTGAGTAGCAAGGCCAATGAATGTATTAACAGAGAAGGATGTAAAGTGGCAGTAGAAGCAAGAGCAGCAGAGAGCATTTGATGAGTTAAAAAGGATCTTTATAACAAAGCCAGTATTAGTAGCCCCAGATTTAGACAAAGAATTTAGGGTAGAAGCTGATGCTTCAAACTATGCAACAGGAGAAGTACTGTCAATAAAGTGCTCCAATGAAATATGGAGACCAGTCACTTTTATTTCGAAATCCCTTAGTAATACTGAGAGAAACTATGAAATTCATGACAAAGAAATATGAGTGGTAATTAGATGCTTGGAAGCATGGAGACACTTCTGAAGGAGCAGTAATCAAATTCAAAATCTGGACAGATCACAAAAATCTTGAATACTTTATGAAAGTACAAAAGTTAAATCAGAGACAAGCAGGATGGGCTCTGTATCTATCTAGGTTTAATTTTATGTTAAAGCATGTTCCAGGGAGTAAGATAGGGAAAGCAGACAGCCTGAGCAGAAGACTGAACTGGGAAATTGGGGTAGAAAAGGATAATGAGGATAAAACGTTGGTAAAACCAGAATGGTTGGAAGTAAGAAAAACAAAGACGGTAGAAATTATAGTAGACAGAGTAGATCTACTAGAGGAAGTTAGAAAGTTGAAAGTAAAAGATAATAAAGTGGTGAAAGCTGTAGAAGAAATGAAGTGAGCAAGAGTAAAGATGTTGAGAGATAAGGAATGGAGGGAAGTTGATGGCATAATATACAAGGAAGGAAAAGTGTATGTACCAAAAGATAATAAATTGAGAGCAGAAATTGACAGGCTATATTATGATATACCAGTAGGAGGTCATGGAGAACAGTAGAAGACAGTAGAGCTAGTTACTAGGAATTTTTGGTAGCCAGATGTTATGAAAGAAGTAAAGCAGTATGTAGAGGGGTGTGATACCTGCTAGCACAATAAAAATTGCACAGAACAACTAGCAGAGAAACTAATGCCAAATTCAATCCCAGAAAAGCCTTGGACACATATATCAGCAGATTTTATCACAAAGCTGCCTTTAGCTCAAGGATACAATTCAATCTTAGTAGTAGTTGATAGATTAACAAAAATAGTATACTTTATACCTACTACAGAGAAACATCAGCAGAAGAATTAGCTAGATTGTTCAGGGACAATGTGTGAAAGTTGCATAGTCTACCCCAAAGTATTATATCAGATAGGGGGCCACAATTTGTGGCAGGGTTAATAAGAGAGTTAAATAGAATGTTGGGGATAGAAAGTAAATTGTTGATGGTGTTCCACCCTCAGACAGATGGACAAACAGAGAGAGTCAACCAGGAGTTAAAACAGTACTTAAGAATGTCTATTGATCATAGACAGGAGCAATAGCCTGAATGGTTGGAAACAGCAGAGTTTGCATACAACAATAAGATGCACTCGAGTACTAGGACATTGCCTTTTAAAGCAAATTATGAACAAGATCCTAGGATAGGTTTCAAGGGAAGGAAAAAGAGAAAATACAAAGGGGCAGAAAGATTTGTGGAGAAGATAAAAGAAATACAGGAGAAAGCAAAAGTGGCACTAGAGAAAGCACAAGAGGAAATGAAAAAATACACAGACAGAAAAAGAGTGAATGTTGATGGCTATGAAGTAGGAGACTTAGTGATGTTGAGTACTAAGGATCTGAAGTATCAAATGGTCAGGAAGAGAATGGAAAAGTTGACAGAAAGATTTGTCAGCCCTTACAAAATAAAGAAAATAGTATTGTAAAATGCAATAGAACTGGAATTACCTAGTATGGTAAGGATACATCCAGTAGTTAATGTTAGTAGAATACGGTACTATGTAAGGCAAGTAGAAGGGCAAAAAAAGGAGCAACTGGCTCCAGTAATAATCGAGGGAGAAGAAGAATAGGAGATAGAGAGAATCTTGAATAAGCAATGGATAAGAGGAAAGGACAAGTACTTGGTGAGATAAAAGGGATTTACAGCAGAATCAGATACTTGGGAGAGAAAAAAAAAGTTAGAAAATGTGAAAAAGGCAGTAGAAGAATTTGAGAAGGAATACCAGTGAGACATAGAAGATGTAAGAAGGCAAAAAAGAGAAGAGGGAATGTTTAGAAGAGAGAAACTACCAGAAAGATTTACAGCAAAGAAATTATTTGGGTGGTCAGATAAGAGGTATGATGAAGAATATTGGAGAAGGTTAGAACAGAATTGGAAGCAATAGAAAGGGAAAAGAAGAAAACAAACCTTGGAGATAATCAAAGAGAAAGAAAAAATTGAGCAGAAGAACTCAGAAACCAGAGAATAGACAGGAGAAGATGAGAAAGAAATGGATAACATGGTTGACCCATATTATGAGTTGTAAAAATCCTCAGGATGAGGAAACTTAAGAGAAGGGTAGTGTCATAACTTGGCAAAACAGCTAAGTCATTATTTATATTTCTTTTCTTTCTTTTGGACTTACTATACATAAGAAGTACAGGAAAGTGTCACATCACAAGGTGTCACATAGTCATGGTCACATGATCAAGTCACATGAGGAGTATGGGAAAATAGTATACAGACCATGTAATAAATAGTATACAGAAATAAATGAGAACTCTATTAAGTTCTTCTTGTCAACTTGGACTTGAAGTGGATTTAAGTTGTCTTGGCTAAAGTCTTACAATCACTTTTATGTATATAAGGACTTATATTTTAAGGATTAGACCTCAGACTTAACAATATCTTTTGCTGCTTGTCTAATTTTGCTTTTTTGAGCCTTTTGAATACTAAATTCACCTATCACAAATTAGTAAGTGGTCATTCGTGATAGATACTCACATATACATCCAAAACCTCAACCATACCTTTAGGCAGTTGCAAAACTAGTGGCTGTGACCACTATTACAGAGACCTCATAAGAGTTTGTTCAGGCTTCCTATAACAGATCTATAATAGAACTCCTCTCTAGAGTATAGCAACTTAGCCTGGATGACTTAATTACCCTTCAAGTCTGAGTTGACAAGGAGAACTTGATGGAGTTCTCATTTAATTTTGTACACTACTTATACAACTACTACATGGTCTATGCACTACTTTTCTGTGGTTCTCATGTGACTTAGTCATGTGACATCACCTGACTGTGATCTGTAACCCTGTGATACTGTGACACTTAGTCATATGATACTTTCTTGTGCTTCATCCTTGTATAGTAAGTTCAGAAAAGAAAAAAATATATATATATATATAAATAATGATATCACAAATGGTCACTTACTTGGTTTGTGATGGATTGAGATATAGATTCAAAGTACTTATAAGCAGAGTTAGACAAGCAACAAAAGATGTTGTTAAGTCTGAGGTCTAATCCTCAGACAGGAAGTTTTTATATACAGAAAAGTGATGGTCTGTATACTAGGACAGAGTATCACATACTACTACCTATTGTTCTACATATGGTAGTACCTTTGTGCTAGAAATAGTGATAACTTAACCATATGGAGGCTGTTCTTTGTTCTAAGAAAAGGATAGATAACTATCTATGGGTAATTAATAAAGTCCATGTGCAAACATTGAGGCCTTCATATCTCCACTAATATTAATTGCCTTGGCACTGTTTTAGGCTCATTCTGAGTGGTATGAAGAGGGCTTCTCTGATGCCTAAAAGCAAAGCTTAGATCGTGGTGGTTTCTGGGATATTGGCAATTTAATAAACGGTACCATGGTGGTTACTATAAGGGTGACCAGAGCAGAACACTCTAGGAGATTCCTCAGTTAAATTATAGTCTATGAAATATGTTACAACCTACCTCCAGGAGATTCCTCAGAGAATTAAATGAGGCTCCTGGAGGGAATAATCTACATTATATATACTACAGTGTCCTTGCATCCCTACTTTTGGTAACCAGGGTCTGGACAATGAAAGTGGGTTAGGAGGCAACAGAGTATGCTTAGAACAATGGGGGTAGGACCAAATATTACATAGTAATATTTGATTAGCTGTAGGGTCACTCCAGAGGACTAATACAGATGTCATATGACGGAAAATACCCACTTAAATAATATAATATTCTTTTATTTTATATTATTACTAATTTTTTGCTCCTAAACTCCTGTTGTCTACTCCTATAGGATCACGATGTAGACTAGTTACTTGTACTCCTCCTATTCTGGACTTAGTATAAGTACTCCAATAGTTACATCCTAGTTCCTTAGTTTGTAGATTAAAGTCATTTACGTCTTTTACTTGTCCTATCCTCACTCCTATCAATCTATACCATTCCTCTCCAAAACTCCTGGCAACAATTCCGTCCTCCTGAAATACACAACCACACATACGACAGTAGATCGAGGCATAGCGCACGAGCTGAGGCCAAGGTTGTTCCCTATTTTGTTGTCAAACCCCTCTATTCCAGAGTGATCCCACTTAACTCTGGCCCACTCCATCCTGTTCTGCTCTGTACTTGACAATAGGCTCTAGAGTTGTGTGTGAGGTGTTCTTTTACATTTGCTCTCCCTCCAAGGTTGCTATGCCTTAAAGCAATGGTTCTGGACTTGAAAAGAGCATCGAAGTCCATCTGGTGGATATGTCTTGGGGCGGCTGGGTGCTTTCAATAGTACTCTACGACAAGGTCTGATGCCTGGACATTGGAGGCCACTTCTCAAGAGTTGTGCTCTCTGCTAAAACCCTTTTACTTAATCAGAAACTGGAACCTTCTCCAGTGCTAGTGACTATCTAATATCTTTTCCACTTCCCACTCTGGTTCTCTGTCGACGACAATGGGTGGTGGCGGGGCTTGCAGTTTCCTTCCTGGTATCGGATCTTCTGGAGTGGCAGATAACTTTACAACGTTGAACACCAGGTGCAACTGTCTTATTCCATGGGGCAACTTGAGACGGTAGGCTAACAGTCCTACTTGGCATTCGATTTTGAAAGGTCCTAGTCTGTGATGTGACAACTTTGAAGACAGACATGTCGTCCTGATATCTGACATGTCTAGGTATACCTGGTCTCCTGGTTTGAACATGGGATGGAAGACCTTCTTCGATTATAGTAGCGCGTCATGTCCTCTTGTGTCTTGTGGATCGCAGACTTGGCTTCTTTGGTGGTGGACTGCATTCTCTTTGTGAATCCGTTGACCATCTCTAGTGTAAGGGGACAGCTCTATTTCCACCCTGAAACTGCATAATGATGCTCTAGAGTGACCTAAACCTGTTCAAGTATTACTTTAGTAATACTTAAACATACTAGTATAGCTCTAATCACACTGATCCTGACACAAGGAATGTAAACCTAGTATATAATGTAGAGTATCCCTTTAGGAGCCTCATCCTAATCTCTGAGGATTCTCCTGGAGGTGAGTTGTATCATACTCACAGACTGTAATATAACTGAGGATTCTCCTGGAATCTTGTGCCCCAGTCACCCTTATATCCAGGCCTGAGAGATTCTGTCTTGGCTCAAAGCCCATACAGGGAATTCGTCCTGTGTCCAGTAAGAACGGAGGTTATTGCGTTGCGGAGTAGACATGGTTGTTGTGCTGGAACTCTGTGATGGGTAGGAGGTCATACCAGTTGTCCTGTCATTTGTTAACAAATAGACAGAGGAACTGGTCGAGCTCCTGGTTGATGTATTCTGTTTGTCTATCCATCTGGGGGTGCTGTAAGGGAACATCTAGGGTTATGCTTAGTAAGTTCTAAGGGTCTGTTCTATTAGTGGCCCAGTGACAGATCGTGTATTGCACTCCCACTGTTCCTGACTTCTCCTGTCTGTGTTATGTGATGCAATGCCTATTATTAGTTATTCTAGGACATTCTGTGATTATAGGTTGGTTGCCATGGTGCGGTGTGTCTGAATATCTAGTGTAGTATATATTAGCAAGTGTGTGTAGATATACCCCCACTTGAATCTCAAACTAGCTTCCGGGACTATCCACTAGCTTAAGGGTAATTGCCTCTGAGTGGTTCTCTAACAGATGCCAAGCCATAGAGGAGAATAGTCATATACCTAGTAGCCTGTACAGTTCCTTAGTGAATGAAGCCACAAATTGGGGTCCGTGGTCTGAGACAACACGTTTCGGGAGGCCATAGAGTTTTCAAACGTAATGGAGGAAGAGTCTGGCTGCTCCTTCTGCTGTGACCATTGTGTGCGTCAGAACAAAGTGTACTCTTTTGAAGGCAGAATCTATGACAGTCATGATGGCGTCATGTCTGGAGGACTCTGGGAGTTCGACTATAAAATTGATACTGAGCATATCCTACCATTCATCTGAAACAGAGAGTAACTGAAGCTCGCCAACAGGAGAGTATCACCAAGGTTTTGTCTGGAGGCAGAGATCGTAGGTACTTACATACTGGCCAATGTACCTAGACATCTGAGGCCACCAGTAGTTCTGGGACACCAATTCTAGTATCTTCCAGCATCTGAGGTGCCCTATGATCTGGATATCATGGCAGAGGGCTACAATCTGTCTGTATAGGTCCAGACTCCACAGTATGTATATTTTCCCTCAGAACCAGAGCAGGCTGTCTATATTTGACCACTCCGAGGAGTGCACTGCCCTGTTGGTGGAGCCCTGGAGTTCTTGTGCTGTCTTAGCTATAGGTTCTTTTTGGTCTCTATTATGGTTCCCTTTGTGAATGTCAGACAAAATCTTCTGTTCTGTGCCTGTCAGTTCCACCCCTTCTTGTCAGACTAGCTAACTCCAAAGCCAGAATTAAGCCAACTGCTCCTTTATTAGCGTTTGACAAGAAGAACTCAATAGAGTTCCTATTATATTTGGTACACTATATATACATGCAGAGTAACCCTAACCCTGTCCTTTTATCCTGTGCTTCCCTATGAGTCAACTTGCTCTCATGCATCCGTCAATATTACAAGTTAAAGAAAAGAAAAAGAAAAGAAAAAAAATATTCAAAATAAAAGAAAAAAAAAAGAAAAAGAAAGGAAATAATGACTTAGCCAATTTGCCAAGTCATGACACTTCTAGAGCACGTACCGCAAGAAATTCCGGTCGAAGGAGGACTATGTTCTCATTGTCTGAGGCTTCGTTTCCGTGATCAGCTCTCCTCGACAATACATCCAGTTTGCCCATAGTGCATCTGGGGTGGTGGTGAAGCAGGAAGTCAAACTGAGCCAGATGTAAGGACCAACGGGCTTGATGACGGTTAAGTTTCTTGGCTGTCATGAAATACTCGAGGTTCTTGTGGTCAGTCCATGTAAGGGGACAACCCTAAGATCGCTTAGATAACCTGGTAGAGTTCGCATCAGCTAGCGTTCCCATGGATCCTTGGAGTCCGCGGTCTATAGTTCCCTTCCCTCTAGTTCAGGTCTCCATCACAGTACTGCATAGCCATATCTGGTAGTGTAGTTATTATTGTTCTGATGTAGGTGTCCATAGCGACTGGTGCACAGACCAGGCTAGTCTAGTATAAGTAGCTAGTGATGTACGGTAGAATACCTTACCTCAACAATAGTTTGAGCTCCTGGGCTACTCATCACTCTAACTTAAGACGCCTGCTCTACTATATTGCAGTGTGACTGGGTGCCTCACCAAGTGTGCCCCTTACAGTCCAGATCTCTACCAGATGGGTCGCTCCTTCCAGAAAGTGCCTCCACTCTTCTAACGTGCGGATAATGGCTAGTATTTCCTTGTCATGGATCTCATAGTTTTGTTCCATGGAGGACAGAGACTTGCTGTAGAATGCCATGGGGTGTTATTTTCTGTCTGTCGCCAACTGCTGAAACAAGACCGCTCCTGTAGCAATGTCCAAGCTGTCCACTTCAATCCAGAAAAGCTCTGAGTTCTGAGAGGATATTAATGCCAGAGCAGTAGTCACTGCTATTTTGAGGTCCTCAAAGGCTGCCTGTTCCTTTCCATTCCATGTCCAGACTTGCTCGGAGCACATTAGGTCAAAGAGGGGCTGGGCTTTAGCAGAGAAGTCTCAAATAAACCTTCTGTAGAAGTTCACAAAGCCTAGGAAAGCCTGGACGTCCATCTTGTTTTCCAGAGTAGGCCATTCTCAGACTCCTGCAACCTTAACCAGATCCATGGAAACTTGGTTCTCCAAGATGACTAGACCCAAGTACTTGATTCACTCCTTGCAGAACTCGCATTTCTCTGGGCGGAGGAAAAGTTTGTTTTTCTGTAAGACCTGAAGTACCCGTCAGATAGTCTTTGCGTGCTTCTCTTCCATCCTAGTAAAGATCAGGATGTCATCCAGATAGACCACCATAATGCCTTCCACTATAAGGTCTTGGAAGATATTGTTCATTCTGGTTTGGAAGGCGGCTAGACTGTTGGTCATCCCAAAGAACATCACTAAGGGTTTGAACATGCCTCAATTGGTTCAGAAAGCCACCTCCCACTCATCTCTAGGCTTAATGCAGACATTGTTGAAACTTCAACAGACATCCAGCTTGGTGAAGTACCTAGCTCCACAGAGTTGGGATATGAGTTCAGAGATCAGTGGGAGGGGGTATTTGTTCTTGACCGTCATAGAATTGAGTGCATGATAGTCCTGAACCAACTGGAGCGAACCATCCTTCTTTTTGATGAAAAACACTGAAGCTGCCATGGGAGATTTGGAAGAGCAAACTCGTTCAGTGTGCAGATTTTCCTCCAAGAAGGAGTTCAACTCCTTTTGTTCCACTAGAGACAGAGGGTAGACCTTTGACGACTTACGCTCTGAGCCCGGATATCACAAAAGGTCACTTACTTGTTTTGTGATGAACTGAATATAGATTCAAAGAGCTTATAAGCAGAGTTAGGCAAGTGACAAAAGATGTTGTTAAGTCTAAGGTCTAATCCTCAGACTATAAGTCCTTATATACATGAAAGTGATGGTCTGTGCACTAGAACAGATCATTACATGCTACTACCTATTGTTCTACATATGGTAGTGCCTTTGTGCTAGAAATAGTGATAACCTAACCATATGGAGGCTGTCCTTTGTTCTAAGAAAAGGACAGATGACTATCTATG
>Ga0157360_1000984_pt1 | contig 10719 bp, 13 predicted proteins | sample AttlaeALBM1_FD_111483 | JGI IMG/M metagenome (GOLD analysis project Ga0157360, IMG submission 111483) | Fungus gardens microbial communities from leaf cutter ant in Ribeirão Preto, State of São Paulo, Brazil - Atta laevigata ALBM1 | ecosystem: Host-associated > Fungi > Mycelium > Unclassified ... | reverse complement strand
TTGCCGTTCCCTTCTCTTTCTGGTCTGTATTTATCCTAACTAGGTATTGTGACTATGTTACAATGTGGTAACACTACTTGTAACTAAGAGTGACTAGTTAAGTGACAGTCCAGTGATAGAAGTGCTAAGGGTGACAAGTTGAGTCAGTGTCCTAATAATGGGTTAGTCTGATGTTGTCCCATTTGGCACAGGTCCAAAAATAGAAAGGAAGATAGTCCGAGATTTCTCCGAAGAGTCCTGTCCGTTCTGTGAGTCCATTGTCTCTGTGAGTCCATTATCTCTTAGAGTCCTTAGATATTATCCAATGCATTACTGCATGATAATATCCTCGTCTAACATCGCCAACATCTCGTCTACTAACCACTCATTATCAGACCATGGCTGATAATAGTTATAGTCCCACTCGATGTTCATAACATGTATAAACCTAGAATATTGGCCATTATACTTTAAGTCTACCAACATTATAATCATTCCCAAACCAAATAAGGACTTATACAACTCCCCAAAGTCCTTTTGCCCCATTGTCCTGCTAAACACCATTAGAAAACTTGTTGAGAAAGTTATCAGCACTTGACTACAATTTCAAATGTCAGCCAATAGATTCCTGGACTCTCATCAGTTTGGAGAAATATGACAATGTTCTATTATTGATGTAGAGTTATATTTTACCTATATTATTTGAGTAAGGTGGTTTAAATAGTGCTATACTAGCATCATAGCATTTGACATTGCACAATTCTTTCCATCTTTGAATCATGATTTTCTCTCTCTATACCTTACAAAAGCTGGTCTTAATACTAATATTATAGGATTCTTCAACAGTTATCATTTTAATTGCTTTACTATGTACTCATGGAATAATTTCTTTTTACTATCTTTTAATACTAATGTAGGAGTGGGCCAAGGCTCAGCTCTCTCACCTATCCTCTCTACTATCTATTTGGCTTCAATCATTAAAACATTCAAAAAAAGAATAAAACACTTGGAAATAAAAATCCTGACTGATATTTTGTTTTTTGTGAATGATAGTCTTTTAATTTCTCAAGAGAAAAGTTATTTGCTTTCTTTCTCCTTTTTGCTTTGTAGTTATAACATTATTTCAAAAATTCTCCTTGATGCAGGTCTCATTATGGAGTACAACAAAACCAAATTGTTTTATTTTATGTAAGTATCACAAAAGGCCACTTATTGATTTGTAATTTGATATTGAAATATTCAAAAATGCTTAGAAAGCGAGTTTTAGACAGTGACAAGAGATGTTGTTAAGTCTGAGGTCTAATCCTCAGACTATGAGTCCTTATATACATAATTGTGATAGTCTGTGTACTAGGACAGATCATCATATACTACTACCTATTGTTCTACATATGATAGTGCCTTTGTGCTAGAAATAGTGATAACCTAACTATATGGAGGCTGTCCTTTGTTCTAAGAAAAGAATAGATGACTATCTATAGGTAATTAATAAAGTCTATGTACAAATATTGAGACCTTCATATCTCTACTAATATTAATTGCCTTGAGATTTTTCTAGGCTCATTCTGAGCATTATGAAAAAGGCTTCTGCTGAGCCTAGAACCAAAGCATCAATTGTGGTGGTTTCTGAGATATTAATGATTTAATAAACAGTAATATAGTGGTTACTAGTTGATCTGCTTAATATCTCGGCCATTATTGATTGCCTTGAGATGTAACTGGCATCGATTAAAAGGTCTTTTTGAGGGCTTTCTGTGGCCCTTGAGACTGTGAGAATCATTGAAGAATTGATAGAGATATGGCCAAATGAAGTTTGTGATAGCAAGTATCATAACTTGGCAAAACAGCTAAGTCATTTTCTGTTTTTCTTTTGTTTTGTTTTGTTTTATTTAGATTATTACTAAGGTGGAGTGTGGAAAAGCATTCATGTGATAGTTACATAGTCATAAAGTGTAACATTGGTCATATGTTGGTTATATATTGGCCACATTAAAAAGTCACAGTCATAGTTACAACATGTGAGGAGGTAGACACATGACAAGAATAACATAAGGACCATGGGAGGATGTTACATAGTCACAGTAGTAAAATATATAAGTAGTGTACAAAATCAAATAGGAACTCTATTGAGTTCTTCTTGTTAACTTTGACTTGGAGTGGACTTAAGTCATTACAGCTAGAGTCTTATAGCAAGCTTGACATCCTCCCAACCCTTTTATTAACTTGTCTTCTGTAGGAGGTCCTATTATTTCTCCTAAGTCAATATGATGATACCTTGGCTCTTACTTTGATCAAAAGCTCAACTTCAACTATGTCATGACTTGGTAAAATAGCTAAGTTATTATTTATATTCACTTTTCTTTTCTTTTTCTTTTGGACTTACTACACAGAAAGGAGTATAGGAAAGTGTCATGTTACAAGTGTTATGAGTCATAGTCACATGATAGGATGTCACATTGGTGTCACATGACTAGTCACATGATGAGTATGAAAAGATAGTACACAGACTATGTAGTAGTTATATAAGTAGTGTAGAAAATCTAACGAGAACTCCATTGAGTTCTTCTTGTCAAATGCTGATAAAGGAGCAGTTGGCTTTATTCTAGCTCAGGAGTTGGCTATTCTGACATCCTTATCATATATCTCATAGTTTCTCTCTGTATCACTCAATAATTTGGAAATAAAAGCTACCAGTCTCCACAACTCATTGAAATACTTAATTGAGAGTATTTCTCCTGTTGTGTAATTTGAGGTGTCTGTCTCTACCCTAAACTCTTTGTCTAAGTCTGGGGATACTAATATAGGTCTTGTCATGAAAATTCTTTTGAGCTTGTCAAAGACCTATTGTTGCTCTTGCTTTCACTGCCACTTTACATCTTTTTTCATCAATATGTTCATTGGCCTAGCTACTTGTGCAAAGTCCTTGATGAACCTTCTATAATAATTTGCAAGGCCCAAAAATTTCCTAACATCTTTTATATTCTTTGGCTCTAGCCAACTTAACACTCCATTTACCTTTTCTTTCTCTATTTCTATTCTATCAGGTCCTATGATAACTCCAAGGAATCCTATCTTCCTCACTTTCTACACACATTTTTCTGGCTTGATATACAAGTCATTTTCTTCTAGTCTCCTTAATATTTCTTCTACTATTTTGTCATGCCTCTTCTCTGTTTTTGTTTCTACTAGTATGTCATCTACAAATGCCACAACTTTTCCTTTGTTTATTAAGTCCCTTAGTATTTCATTCATCATTGCCTAGAACATTGCTAGTGAATTTGTCATCCCAAAGAACATAACTGTTGGCTCAAAGAAGCCCACATGTGTCATAAATGCTCTCTTCCACTCATCACTCTCTTTGATTCTTATGTTATTGAACCCTCACCTGAGATCTATTTTAGTGAATACTTTCTTGCTACCCATATTGTTGATTAACTCTGTGATTAATGGTAGTAGATAATTGTTCTTTACTGTCTGGCTATTCAAGTTATGATAGTTCATAACCATTTTCTTGCCTACAAAAAATACTAGTGATGTTTGAGGAGATTTTGTTGGCCTAATATATCCCTTTCTTAACTGGTCTTCTACAAAATTCTGGACCTCTTTCCTTTCATATTTGGATAGTGAGTAAATCTTTTTCTTTTATGGTACAAACATTTCTTTGAGATCTATGGTATAATCCCAAATTTTTCTCATTAGCATTCTTTTTAACTCTATCTTCCCAAATACTTTTCTTCACTTCAAGAATTTTTCTGGGACTATTTCTTCAATTTTTCTATGATCTTCTTCAATTTCTTCTTCTTTTTCCCAATTCTCTTTATCGTCTATTATCCATCTAATGATCTTTTCTTCTTCCAATGTTATTACTCTCCTTCTCTCCTTTTTCTTTTTCTTTATCTTTACTTCACCACATAGAGGTAGGCATCTCATCATCTTTATCTCTCCTGTTTTCCAATTGATCTCTGGGTTATGTGCTGCTAACCAGGGCATTCCCAGAATTACTTCTGTCCCCAGGTTGCATACATCCATTCTCATTCTTTTGACATGGCTCTTATAGTATACATTTACTTCTACCTCATACATAATAGCCTCTCCACTGTTGTACATTCCATCAACATTCTTTACTCTTACTAGCCTTTCTAACTTCTGTAGCCTAAATCCATGTTTGGCTGCTATTTTCCTTATAAATATCCTTGTTGTGCCACTATCTAAGAGCACTTTTATTGTGATACCCTTGTGAGTGTTTGTCCTTTCAATACCAATATCCAACCACACTTCTTTTAACATTTTGAAAGTTCTCTAAACTTCCCTTTGAGTACCCCCTTCTCTGGCTATGCCTTTCAGGTCTCTTGCCCATGCACTGCTTTGCTATGCTTTTTTCCCAGTAGGCATGCCACCTTCTCCTCCTTTTCTCAAACATTCTCCATACTTCTTTAGTTCTTCCCACTCTTTTTCTTTGATTACTCCCTGCCCTCTGTTTTCCATTACATAATGGCCTTTCTTTCCACAATCTTCACATGTCAAATACAAAACAACTACTATCTTTCTATTACTCTATCCTAATTCAAATAAATCTGCTTCTTCAGGTACTTCCTTTTCACAATGCTCAAATGCTCTTTGCTATAGAGCATTCTCTGGGGTTCTCCTCCACTTTTCCTGCTGCGTCTTTTGTAGGTTCATCACATGCGCTACCCTCTCCTTTGCTAGTCTCCTATCAGGGCAATTTCTGTATCAATGTTCTACCTTTTTATACTCAAAACACCTCATCTCATTATTCTATATATTTCTTCTTATGGAGCATGCCAGCTCTTTCTTTGGTTGTACCTTTTGTGATGCCATTACCTACATGACTCTTTTTCTTCTTTTCTTTTTCCTCTTTGAACATTCCTTCTATCAGTGTCCCTTTTCTTTACACTTAAAACATTGTATTATTTCTTCCTCTTTTTTTTTCACTTTTCTGCCTTCTTATCTCTACTTCATACCTCATTACTCTACTCGATAACACCTCAAATCTATTTTGAGGAATCAGCGTCCTCTTTTCTCCTCCTTTTCTGTTTCTGCAGTTATGGGCCAGGTACCCAAACTTTTTGCACTCAAAATATATCTTTCTCTATCTTCTTTCTAACTCTGCCCTTAATTTAGCAAGAACATGCTTTTGATTGAGCATGCTGTTCATGAGGGAGTTATATTGTGTGAGAGACATTATAGTAACATCTCAAATAGTACAGAATTAATAATGATTTCTTGCTAAGTAACTATGTTTATTAGGACATAAGATCTCTGCCTAACCAGAGTCCTACTTTCTTACTATCACAAAAGGCTACTTACTATTTGTGATTGGATTGAAGATTTATTCAGAAAGTGCTTATAAACAAAGTTTAGATAGTGATAAGAGATGTTGTTAAGTCTGAGGTCTAATTCTCAAACAGAAAGTCCTTATATATAGGATTGTGATGGTCTGTGCACTAGGACAGATCATCACATGCTACTATCTATTGTTCTACATATGGTAGTGCCTTTGTACTTAAAATAGTGATAACTTAACCATATGGAGGCTGTCTTTTGTTTTAAGAAAAGGACAGATGACTATCTATGTGTCATGACTTGGCAAAACAGCTAAGTTATTATTTATATATATATTTTTTATCTTGGACTTACTACACAGAAGGGAGTGTGGGAAAGTATCATGTCACAAGTGTCACAGTCACATGACAGAAAGTTATGATGTCACATGATAGGTGTGGGAAAATAGTGCACAAACCATGTAGTAGTTGTATAAGTAGTGTAGAAAATCTAACAGGAACTCTATTGATGTTATGAGAGCCCCAAGGAGGAAAAAGTCTCCTACACATTCAAACATCTAATCTCTAACATCAAGTTGTATAATGGGATCAAGGTATGAATAGCATGGGAAATTAGGTAATCATATCACATGACCTTATCATGTGATCATAGAAGGTTCTGGAAGGACATGTGATCGTGTAATAATAGAGGCACAGCCACTTGTAAAGTAGTATAAGTAGGTAGCCAAACCCAACAGAGAACTCCATTGAGTTCTTCCTAAACACTTACCTCGAGTGGTCCTTGAGTTGTCAAGACTTAGTGATAACAATTGAGTTTTCTTTGTCAATCACTGAACAAAGAGCAGTTGGCTTTATTCTGGCTTGGAATTTAGTGTTCTTATACTATGGGTAATTAATGAAGTCTATGTACAAACATTGAGGTCTTCATATTTCCACTAATATTAATTGCCTTGAGGTTGTTCTAAACTCATTTTGAGCATTATGAAGAAGACTTCTGCTGAGCCTAGAACCAAAGCATCAATTATGGCAGTTTCCAAGATATTAGCAATTTAATAAATAGTAACATGGTAGTTACTAGTTGATCTGCTTAATATCTCAGCCAATATTAATTGCCTTGGGACATGACTGGCATTGATTGAAAGGTTTTTTTGAGGGCTTTCCATAGCCTTTGAGACCATGAGAATCATCAAAGAATTGATGGAGATATGACCGAATAAAGTTTGTGACAAATCATTTCTGCTGTTGATGCTTTTCTAAGAAAAGATAGCAGAAATAAAATCCATTGCTGGTATTGCCCAAGCAAAGCTAAGTAGCCTAGACATCAGCTTATTGATGACCAGGTCAAAGCAGGCAAATGCATCCCCACCTTTCCTAGCAAAGAATCATACTTGTTTAGCAGGAAAAAAGAATGCGACAACATCCTCCATGAGTGACAAGAGTCTTTTGCAGATAACCCCAAAAAAGGCCAATGCTTCTTGAGTTTCGAAGATGAAAAACAACAAGTCATCAAACCTATGTATGCCAAAGAAGGATCATGGCTACCCTTCATAGGATTCACAAACTCACTGTGCACTTGATTCACTTGCATGACCACCAGACATGCTCCCATTAGAGAATATAGACAGAGATTCTTCCCCCATCTCCCAACCAACTGCCCATGTGGTGAAGCTGAAGTTCAAACTCGTGAACACATAGTCATGGAATGCAACCTGCATGATCCCTCCACTCAACCATGCAACATTATCATTAACAGCTTTGTTCACTTCCTTGCAGATAATCCAGGTGCATTTAGCTTTGATAATGGATAAAGTCCCATTGCAGCGCGACTCCACAGAGTAAAAGCACAACAGTTGTTACCTCATGCTCTACTTGTCACCTCTTTTCCACTTCATGTTTTGTTCTTTTCCCTCTTACTTCTCTCGTATTTAAGTAGGTACTTAGTACTTACCACGGTCTGCCTACGCGCCCCGTGTAATAAATCGTTGATTTAAAAAAAAAATGAGATGATTGGAGTAAAAGCCGTAAATCCCATTGGGCTTCAAAAAAGCAATTGATTGTCCTGAGGCCAGCCTTATGATTTGCCTGGTTGGAGGAGATGATTAGCCACTGAGAACTACCTTTCTTGTCGACCAGTTGCCAATTTCAGATGACAATTAAATCATGAGTTCTTGATATTCAGCAGTTCGTAATATACCCAAAATTATCCAAATTTGCGAAAATGGACTATGTCTAGCAGAGCATCTCACAAGGACAACCTATAATCACTGTGTCAGAACACGATAATGGCATATATCATACTACTCACAAACAATATCTGCAATACATTCACAGCACCCCTGTGGACGACATGAGGCACTGATTTCCCGATAGATATTAAGATACTGACCTCGCAACACTCTGAACATACGATGCATCAATGAGGGAGACTACGGTTCATTCACATTGAAGACTCACCAAGGCACAAGAAGCAACCTATCATTCCAAGGAAACAATCCTATATAGTGACATTAATACTTTGAAGTAGTTGTAAAACAACATGGCAAACCTTGCCAGCACCTCCTCCACGAAGGCGAGATGCTCTCTGCTTGTGCTCGCATTGCTGGTGTTGCTCCTCTTGGTTCTTCTGAGCCACAGGGTTCATTGTCGCTGTTTATGTAGTCATCATCGTCAATCAGGCAACAAAGCATAGAGATGTGCAACTTACACATTTCCATAGATGCCCTGGGTTGGGTGGAAGTAGGCTGAGGGGACGACATGATCTTTGGGGCAAGTTGAGGAGGCTGTTTCCACGTTTGTATGTAATATATATATTTGAGGCGAGGTGATCGGAATATTATGCATGCGCAGTTGGAGCTATGATAGATCATGCTATTTCTGGAACATAATTCGAATTATTGTTATGACATTTGGTGTGTGACATCAGCATGTCTATTATATTGAGTGTTTGGAACTACGACGTTGGACATCAGTCAGTCTTAGACTCATCACTAGCCTGGCCATCAGGATTTTTGCACTCTGTTAATAAACCTGTATTAGGTAATATTTCTCGGTGAGATACTCGTACACGTTCCCATTTTGTGTTGCAGGAATCCCTCGCTGCCTGCTGGATGAGATATCACATTGCGATTCTCCATTCTATCAAGAAATAAAGCTTATACATCTTATCTTTTCCCCCAGCTACATTGAACCCTTTTGGATGACTTAACAGCCATCTGCCTGTCAGAACGAAGAAGTAACTCTCATTTTTTAACTTGACAATAGACCCACGATGGTTCGGGATGAATTCAAATGGCTTCCAATCGAGGCGATGAATCCTGGAAGCGGAAGCTGTAACTGTGCATCAAAAAGATAAGGATACACAGCCTCTTATGCCCGAACGGCTTCTTTCCTCATGAGGGTTCCGATCCATATTTTCCTGTATTCTTACTACAAATTTATGCAAGCAGGCCTGAGTGCTGCGTGATGCAGCAAAGAACCGCCAAAGAACCGCCTCGTTGAGGGAGGGTGCCCATCAAACCTTGGCGTCCTGCGGCCTCCTGTACTAGGCGTTGTACAGATGTGATAGACTGGTGGAATATGACATTAGGAGATTGTAGGTTGATATGAAGATTTGGCACAGTAGGTGGAGCTAGAGGAACAGCAAGATGCTGATGTGCTGTCGTGCAGTAGGGGCATACAGACCTGCTTTTAATCCAAGATTCATTTTCCATGTAGATTAATGTCTATCTGGACAGCCGCATGGTTCTTGGAAGCTGGGACCACCTGATCAAGTCTCTACCTGGTTAGATATATTTTGAGTTCGACTAATAACATTATCAAGAAGCACGACGATCGAGCATAGTGAAGCCCGAAGCAACGATATGGAATATTGCTCACGGATCGTCCTCGTGAAGTCGGAAAGTTATTATTGATAGTGTGCGGTCGTAATTTGATCGTCCTCAGATAGTTCCAAATCAAAACCAGTGGAACTGCTTTTAAAGTCTAATACTCCCAGCTTTTCAAATCCTCGTTATCTCCTCAAATCCATCATACCCGTTCGCAATCGTCCAACTTCCACTCGTGGGAGTCAATGCCGACGAGCTGTCATCGTCTTCATCCTCATCTGCATTGTCACTCACATGGTGCCCCACAGCAGGAATATTTGTGCTCGTATTCTTTGAAGCACCGAGAGACAATGACGTTGAATCATGTCTATCATGTGAGGTGCCGATCGCAAAAGGCTCATAATCATTATCTACCCCATCAGCGCTCTGGAAATCACCGAAATCACCAAAACTTTCGAATGAAGAATTGCCAATTTCATCTGAGGACAGGGGGGCGCTGTCCATGGCATTAGTTCCAGATATTTCTGCTGCATCTGTGAAGGGGCAGAACGCATCCTAGAGACAGTCAATCAGTGAGAAATATAAAAAAAAAAGAACGTACATCGTCATGTGGGGTAAATGTATATCTAGACGTAGTTGCTGGTGTGAACGAATCCTACATAAATAGAAATGGATAGAAAAGATAATCAGACTGCTGACACGATCCACTTTAGCACAGACATAATGGTGAAAAACGCACATCAAATCCGAAAACATCTAAAGGTCTCCTCTTGCTCCCACTACTACCAGTAGCAGCAACCTGACGTCTTCTCATGGATGTCGGTGAACTTCGGGAGTTATTAGAATTCGACTGGGACAACCACCCCTCTTCCTCATCTGACGAATCTGGAGATTCACCAAGGTGATTTGAAGACCGAATTTCAGGATATGAGGCAAACTTCATCGCAGTCGTGTGGTATTAGTTTCAAGTAAATGAGCGTTGGAAAATCTATGAACTCACACGCGTAGTCCGTCCATCTTCAACCTCATCCTCATCTTCATCATCCAGAGATGCAAACTCAGTTGTACTCCGGATCCCAGCAACAACACTCCTTCCACTCCTACTTCCACCGCTAAAACTGACCCTCCTAAAGTCTCCTTGTAAATATTCATTTCCGCTTCCATCGTCTTCACCAACATCATTATTTGGAACACGACGCGAGAAAAACTTGACATCTTCAGGGACATCCGCTTTTCTGTGCACACCTCCAACATTGAACACTCTACCCCCTTCTTCTCCTGTTTCTTCAATATCACCTTGTACAATTTCGATTCTGGATGAAGCTGATCCAACTGACGTCCGTGGTGCAAATGTAGCAACATTCGTCTCATCCAGTCGTAAACCTGAGAACACTGAGGCTTCATCCACTTTCATTCTCGTCGCTCCACTTGCTCCCCCTCCTGTCCCAACACCCGTACCGACACCGGCGAACGAGGCCTTTGCTTCCGCGCCATAACCACTGACATCGGGCTCCCCATCGAACCCAAACCCTCCACCTCCACTCATACTAAATGCAGCAGAAAAGTTTGGCTTAGGTCCCCCCAAAGCCACTGCATCTTTTTTCTTCGTCTCA
>Ga0157360_1000981_pt1 | contig 10738 bp, 6 predicted proteins | sample AttlaeALBM1_FD_111483 | JGI IMG/M metagenome (GOLD analysis project Ga0157360, IMG submission 111483) | Fungus gardens microbial communities from leaf cutter ant in Ribeirão Preto, State of São Paulo, Brazil - Atta laevigata ALBM1 | ecosystem: Host-associated > Fungi > Mycelium > Unclassified ... | reverse complement strand
GTCATCTGTCCTTTTCTTAGAACAAAGGACAGCCTCCATATGGTTAGGTTATCACTATTTCTAGCACAAAGGCACTACCATATGTAGAACAATAGGTAGTAGCATGTGATGATCTATCCTAGTACACAGTCTATCACAATCATATATATAAGGACTCATAGTCTGAGGATTAGACCTCAGACTTAACAACATCTTTGCTGCTTGTCTAAACTTTGCTTTTTTGAGCTCTTTGAATATCAAATCAACTAATCACAAATCAGTAAGTGGCCATTTGTAATACTTTAATCTTTTTACTGCCTCTTTTATATCTTCTCACTTCTTTGAGCTCCAGTTTCCTTTTGTTACAATTGTGATGTAGTTCTCGTAAAGACTCAACTTTTCTTATTCTTGCTATAATTAGCCATTAACAAGGATGGCTTGTATTTAATAGTAACTGTACTTGATATAGCACTACTGGCTACTGAGGTATGATGTCATTCTGTTAAGAGTTAGTCTCAAAAGTTTCTCTTTGTTCTCGAGAGCACTCTAGAAGAGAGTTTTGTTATAAATCTGATATGGAGTACCTAGGCAAGTGTCTATGAGGTCTCTGTAGTAGTAATCATAGCCACTATTTTGTTACTCAAGTAGTATGCTCAAGTCTATAACTGGGCATCTAAGGGAATATCTCTAGGAGGCTAAACTCATCTCTCAAGTTGGTTATTCTTATTAATATGGTGAAAAATGCCACTTGTGTTGCCTAAATGACTGTCTGGTATGATAACAGCTTTTTATTCATTATCTTCTTTTATTCTGATATTATTATATCTCCACCTTAGATCCAGTTTTGTGAACACCTTCCTTTTTCCTATCCTATCCAATATATTAGCAATAAGAGGTAGTGGGTATCTATTTTTTATTGTCTACTAGTTTATGTGCTGATAGTCTTGTAGCATTCTTTGTTTTTTATCTTTCTTTGCTACAAAATGTACTAGTGATATATGGGATAATTTAGAGGATTAGATATATCCTTTTCTCAACTGGTCTTTTACAAATGCTTGTACTTTCTCTTTTTTTTCTCTTGACAGTGAATATACTTTTTCCTTTTTCAGCACAAATCCCTCTTTTAACTCTATAGCATGGTTCTAGGCTTTTTGCACTGGCATCCATTCTGATTTTTTCTTGCCAAATACTTTTTTCTACTTCTAAAACTTCTTTGGTATCATCTTCCTTAGTATTTTCCCATTTTCTTTCTCCTTTGTCCTTTTTATTTTCTTTTTTCTGGTTTCCTGTTTTCTTTTCCCATGTATAGATGGGCACCTTGTTATCTTTACTTCTTCTTTTTTCTAATATATCTCTAGGTTATAGGCTGTTAGCTATAGCATACCTAATATTACCTCTGTTTTACCCAGGTTACATACATCCAATCTTACTCTCTCTATATGTCCTTTGAAGAACATATTGTACTTTACCTAGTACATTATGGCTTCTCCCACATTCACTGTACCATTCACATTTCTTACTAGAAAAGGGTTTTTTGATTTTTCTATTTTGAATCCCTTCTTTTTGGCAAAGGTCATGTCCATGAATAGACCTGTTGCTCCACTATTTAACAATACTTTTACTATGACCCCCTCATAGTTCTCTAGTTTTTTTAGTTCCATCTTTATCCAGACTTCTCTTAGTAGCTATAGCATATGTCACACATCTCTTACTCTCTCAATAGTATTGGCAGAATTTATTTTATTACCTAATTTTTCTAGGGCATAATACACTGTACATGTTATTGGAGACCAATCAAGAGCTCTTTATCCCCTATTGTCTTTTGCTAACTCCTATAGTGTTTCTACTATCCTTTTCTTTTTTTCCCACCTCTCCTAGTAGTTTTTGGCCATATGGCCCTATTTCCTACATATATAGCAGATTTTATCCCCTTCTTTTCCTCTATCCATATCTATTGCATCTAGATCTCTCCTTGGACCCATTTGATTTCTTTCTCAATTTAGTACACTTTGCTCTCTTCTATATCCTCATGACCCTTCTTCATATCCTCTCCTTGGCTGTGTATTTCTTCTAGGGTATGCCACATTTCTCTCTAACAACCTTTTTTCTACCCTACTCTGTCTCTGGTTTCTGTTTAGCCTAACTGCTCTTTTTTGCCACTCTTCAATAGTAGTTGGTAGACTTTCTACCTTTGTCAACTTTCTTCTAATAGTCCTATTTAACCTCCTCTTAAACTCTTCAATAAGAGATGATCTCTTATAGCTGCTTCTTTTAGCAATCTTTTTGAATTCCTGGACATACTTGTTATAGGATTTTTCCTCTTGTTCCATTATCCTTAACTACTCTACTTTTCTTTTCTCTTTTGTTGTTTCTCCAAACTCATCTCATATATTCTTGAACAAGTCCTCTACTAATTAAACCTCTAACTCTCCCTTGGCTAGCTCATCTAGCAGGTTATCTTTTCATGCCTCTGCTACCCCTTCTTGTACATATAACAGCACCTAGGCAATCTGGGTAGTCACCACTTTTCCATTCATCATTATTTTCAAGTATAGATGAGTTGCATTCATAAATGCACTCATTTCCTTTATTTTTCCTCCAAAAATTGGTGGTCTTGTGACCTCTACTCTATTCCTCTGTTATTGGAGAAGTATGTTATTGACCTACTGCTGCAGGATGATGATCATAGAGAGGAGTTGCTTCTCTCTGCTAGATAGTGATTGGTAAGAAATAAGTACTATAGAAGGTTTCTCTTATTATTATTATTGTTGCTAATGCTGTTGTTGTTATTGTTGAGATATAATTGAAAGTGGTGGTAGTGATGGAGATAGTATTATCAATGTATATTCTAGTGAATTTCCTTCTTCTAGGGCTGCTATCTAAGGCTATGTCTAATAGGGTGCAAAATCTTCGATTCTTAATACCTTACTGACTACTACTCTAATAATACTATATGCAATTGCCTCTAAGAAGAGGATCTCTACTCTAAGCAGCTTCCTAAAGAATTACTGCTAATCTTCTATGTATACTACTTACAATAGAGCACAACACAGAGTTTATACAAATGAAAAGGTATAGAACAACATCTAGTTACAAGGTCAGGACTTGAATAGGATACCTGGACTTGGTATCTAGTTACCTCCCTCAGTCTCTAACTGACTAAGAAGTCTCCTTTACAGCTAGGGCATATCATCCAAGATGCTTGTGAGTACTGTACTTACTAGTGAGGATAATAAAAAAATAAGTGAATGGTAAAACTACTAGATATGAGATCACTATTAGGTATTGAGTTCTTATATTAACACAAGACTGTGAAGGACTTAGAGTTTACCCTAGGTAGATGTTTAGGAAGAACTCAATAGAGTTCCCCATTATATTCTACTTACTACTTATACTATTGTTACATAGTTTATATACTTAAAGTCCCATAATCATATGTTCTTCTAGAATATTCTGTAATTACCTGACCTAATCATGTGATATAGCTTACCTAAGTTTCCCATGCTATTCATAGTTTTATCCCATTATATGCCTTGAGATTATGAATTAACTGTTTAAATGCACAAGAAGTTATTTTCTTTCTAGGGCTCTCATAACATCTTGTTTTAAAGTTGTCCTCATAGTAGCACTCTCTGGCTATGTGATCAGACTATTCTCATAGTAGTACTCTTGACTATGTGATCAGATATGAGACTTTGAATCCTCCCTGTATAACTCAACTCTCTAGCAATACCAAACTCTGTCTTAGAGCTCCTATAATGTTGCTCCTGTAGCTAAGTATTAAATCACTGATATCTTGGAAACCACCACAATTAATACTTTGCTTCTAGGCTCAGTAAAAGTCCTCTTTATAACTCTCAGAATGAGCCTAGAACAACTCTTAGGCAACTAAAATTAGTAGAGATATGAAGTCCTTAATGTTTGCACATAGACATTAATTAATTATCCATAGATAGTCATCTGCCTTTAATTAGAATAATGAACAGCCATAATTCTGTATATAAGGACTCCCAGTCTAAGGATTAGATCTTAGACTTAACAACATCTCTTGTCACTGTCTAAAACTTGCTTTTTGAATATTCCAATATCAAATCACAAATTAATAAGCAGCCTTTTATAATACTCTCACTATGTTGTAAGGCCTAAAATTAAATAAATTTCATGACTTTACACCCCAAAAATAAGGACTAAGATAACATCACCTGTTAGGAAGTGGAGAAGATACAGAGGGCTACATAGTAGTATACCCAGGAATATAAGATCACTACCACTGACAGGCCAATTACTCAAGAACCAGTAGAGTCGAGCCCATAGCCTCATAACATTATTGCTGAGAATAGCAGCTTAGTTAGAAAAAAAAGCCTTATGTGAAAAAGTTTGAAAAAATGCCTATTACTAAGAAACAGGACCAGTGGTCTGGTAGGAAATAAGAATAGGATATGGCATCACCCAATTAGTAATGACTAAGAATAGAACAGTATCAAAAACTGGTCTGTCTCAATCACAAACAAAGAAGAAACAAAAGAGTCTTAAAAAGCTATAAAAATGGCATTTAAGACTTTCTAGGCCAGAAAGGAAAAAGATAGGTTCCAAGTCACTGAGATAAGCCAAAGAAAGAAGAGATCACTGTGAAATTGGTAGCAAATAACCTAGTAACTCAGCAAGAGTAAAATAGACTTGGTAAAAACCATAGGAAATAATTGAAAAAAGACAAGAAGGCATAGAATTCTCTATTACTACTGGAACAATTGTTGTATTAATAGATTATGACTAGGTTGATTATTTTCTCTGTTTTTTTGTATATTTCTTTTGTATTTCTCTAAACATATAAAAACCCCTACTTAGTAGAAAAAGAGCAAACAATCTCAGTTGTCTTTTTCCTCTATTTGGGTTTTCAAAAGTGGAAATCTATTTTTAGAGTGATCAGTCTTGAGTCAAAAACAAAGAGACTATAGGACAAGTGAAATGGTATTATAGTAGTTACCTGTTAATCTGCTTGATATCTTAGCTAATATTGATTGCCATAAGACATGACTAGTATCCATTGAAAGGTTTTTTCAAGAGCTTTCTATAGCTGTTAATACCATGAGAATCATCAAAGAATTGTTAGAAATATGGCCGAATGAAGTTTATTACAGAGAGGTTAGCTTCTAGTATAAGTGAGTGTCCAAGTTCTTCTTGAGATTGAGTATCCCTTCAAGGAAAGTTTTATAGAGATAATAGAAGAATAATGTTATGATGTCTCTTTTGTGCCCTAGAGTATTTTATTAAGATTACAAAGCAATAATACAACAAAAGAGAAAAAAAAAAGAAAACTTTCAATATTTCCAAAGATAGTAAGAGTAAAATGATAAGATGGTACCTCTTTCAATCACTTGGCTATTACTCTCTACTCCTCTAATTCTACTTCTAGGAATTTTCTCTGAACAATAGATAGCTCTTGAGCCTCTTGATAGACAGTAAAAAGAGAAGTTAATCTTGAGTTGGTCTTTCTTAAGCATATCATCTTTATCAAACCTCTTCTCTACCTCTCTATTTAACTTCTCTAGTTCTTTTACTACTTCTCTATACCTTATCATATCTTTGAGCCTTAGTCTTCTTCTATTATATTTGTGATGTAGCTCTTAAAAGGACTTGTCTTCATCAATACTAGCTATAATTAACCATCAAAAGTAATAGCTATGATCTGATGATAACCAATCTCTTTAAGGTTGATAGTTGTTGAGATATAATATTATTCTCTTGAAAGCAAACTTCCTAAGATTCTTTTTCACTCTCAAGAGCACTTCTAGAGAGAATTCTAGTATAGATCTGTTATAAAACTATCTAGGCAGTTCTTATAAGGTATGTGTAGTAGTGGTCATAGCCACTACTCTACTACTTAAGTGGTATATACAAGTCCACAACTAGATATCTAGTAGTTATCTTCTAGGGAGTCTAACTTATCTCTTAAGCTAGTTATTATTGTTATTATGGTAAAAAACGTCACTTATATTGCCTAAACAGCTATCTGGCATGACAGTATCACCTTGCTGTATCTCTACCTTTCTGTATTATAACTTGGCAAAAACAGCTAAGTCAATATTTATATTTCTTTTCTTTTCTTTTCTTTTATTAACAGACATGTGAGGGAAAAGTGACTCATAGCAAAGCATGGAATACTACAGTAAGGTTAGGGTTAGAAATATGTATAAGTAGCATAAGAAATTTAACAGGAACTCTATCAAGTTCTCTTAGACTTGGAGTGGGCTTAAGCTATTACAACTAAAGTCTTCCAATTCTATATTGGCTATAGAGAAAACATTAGTGGAAGGGTTAGCCAGGTTGCTCAGAGATTATGTATGAAAATTGCATAGACTACCTAAGAGTATCATATCTGACAGGAGACCATAGTTTGCAATAGAATTAATGTGGGAGTTGAACCAGATGCTATGGATTAAGAGTAAGATGTTGATGGCATTCTACTCTCAAATAGATAGACAGATAGAGAGGGTTAATTAAAAGCTTAAACAGTACTTAAGAATGTTTATCAACTATAGGCAGGAATAATGGCCCAATTGGTTAGAAACAGCTGAATTTGCATACAATAATAAAGCACACTCAAGTATAAAAATATCATCATTCAAGGCAAATTATAGACAAGATCCCAGGATGGGGTTCAAGATGAGAAAGAAGAGAAAATACAAAGGGACAGAGAAATTTGTAACAAAAATGAGAGAAATACAAGAGAAAGCAAAAGTGGTGCTAGGAAAGGTACAAGAAAAAATAAAGAAGTACATAGATAGGAAGAGAGCAGAAGTCAATAAATACAGAGACTTAGTTATGCTAAGCACTAAGGATCTAAAGTATCAAATGGTAAGAAAAAGAACAGAGAAGTTGACAGAAAGGTTTGTAAGACCTTATAAGATAAAGAAAATTGTATTGCCAAATGTAGTAGAATTAGAGCTATCTAGTACAGTAAAAATACATCTGGTGGTTAAGGTTAGTAGAATACAAAGATATGTAAGACAAGTAGAAGGGCAGAGAAAAAACAACTAGCTCTAGTTATAATTGAAGAGTAGAAAGAGTAGAAAGTAGAAAGGATTCTGAATAAGCAGTGGATACAAGAAAAAAACAAGTACTTGGTATAATGGAAGGAAATTACAGCAGAGTCAAACACTTGGAAAGAAAGGAAAAATCTAGAGAATACTAAAGAAGCAATTAAAGGATATAAGAAGGAATACCAATAGAACATAGAAGACATAAGATGGTAAGAGAAAAAAGAAGGAACATTTAGAAGGAAAGAGCTACCAGAATGATTTATGGTAAAGAAATTATTTGGATAGTTGGATAAACAGTATAATAAGGAATATTGGAGAAGACTAGAAAGAAATTGGAAACAATGGAAAGAAGGATGAGCAAGGGAAAGAAGAATTTTAGAAACAATTTGGGAAGAAGAAGAAAAAATCAAGCAAAAAGGGTTAGAAATTAGAAAATAGATAGAGAAAGATGAAGACAAAATAGGCAATATAGTAGACCCTTACTATGAGCTATAAATCCTTGGGACAAGGAACCTTGAGAGAGAGGTAGTGTTATGACTTGACAAAATAGCTAAGTTATTATTTATATTTCTTTTCCTTTCTTTTTCTTTTCTTTTCTTATTTAGACTTACTACACAAGGAAGAAGTAAAAGTATCACATGATGGAGTCACATGATGAGTATAGGAAAATAGTGCACAGACCATATAGTAGTTGTATAAGTAGTTTACAGAATCTAATAGAAACTCTATTAAGTTCTTCTTGTTAACTCAGACTTAGAGTATGATTAAGTCATCTTAGGTTAAGTCACTACACTCAGTTCTTCTTTTGTTATCCTTTCTATTATGTTCTGCTTTCTCGTTTCATTAATAACTATTCTGAATATCTAGTCTGGTAAGTCTTTGAGTTATTATAAGAAATTTGAAATCCTATTAGATTTGACTGTTGTTTGGTTTCTTCCTTTGGTTAAGTTTGTTTTGCAGCTAATTGCTCTAATTTCTAGGGATATTGGTTTGGTTTCATTTATCAATATGCTAAGATTTCTTACTAGACTGATTAAAGGATCTAAGTTTATTTCCATTGTGTTATTAGGGCTTCCATTTTGTTAAGGGTCAATTTAATAGTCCAGAAAGTAAGTTTATATTCAATAAGTATCATGACAAATTCTCAAGTGAATTTTCCAGACTAAGTATTAGGTAGGAGAAAATTGGGTTGGATATAGATATGTGTTGTGTCTGAGAAAGATGATTTGAGATTAGTCTTGATCTTATATTATAATCTTGAACCCTATATAAGTGTCATAAACTTCATTTGGCCATATCTCAATCAATTCTTCAATGATTCTCACAGTCTCAATAGCTATGGAAAGCCCTTGAAAAGACATTTTGATTGATACTAGTCACGTCTCAAGACAGTCAATATTGTCTGAGATATTATGCAGATCAACAGGTAACCACTATAGTACTGTTTATTAAATCACTGATATCTTGGAAACTACCATGATCAATGCTTTGGTTTTAGGCTTAGCAAAAGCCCTCTTCATAATGCTCAGAATGAGCCTAAAATGACCTCAAGGCAATTAATATTAGTGGAGATATGAAGTCCTTAATATTTGTACATAGACATTAATTAATTACCCATAGATAATCATCTGCCTTTATTTAGAACAAAGGATAGCCTCCATATGGTTAAGTTATTGCATTTTAGAGTACAAAGGCACTACTATATGTAGAACAATAGGTAGTAGCATGTGATGGCCTGTTCTAGTACACAGACCATTACTTTTCTATATATAAGAACTCTGTCTAAGGGTTAGACCTCAGACTTAACAACTTCTTTTGCCACTGTCTAAACTTTGCTTTTTTGAACTATTCAAGTATCAAATCACCCATCACAAACTAGTAAGTGACCTTTTGTGATAGTGAGGAATTTTGGAATATATAACCAGGTCAAGACTAAAGAATACTATACTATAAAGATGTAAGACTCTAGCCACAATGACTTAAGTCCACTCCAAGTCAGAGTTAACAAGGAGAACTCGATAGAGTTCCCATTTGATTTTGTATACTACTTATACATTTTACTACTGTGGCTATACAACATCCTCCCATGGTCCTCATATTATTCCTGTTATGTGTCTACCTTCTCACATGTTGTGACTGTGACTTTGTGACATGACCAAAATATGTGACTAATGTCACGCGTTTTTGTGACTATGTGACTGTCATGTGATGCTTTCCCCATGCTCCACCTTAGTAATGATCTAACTAAATAAAACAAAAAAAAAACAAAAAAAAAATAGAAAATGACTTAGCTGTTTTGCCAAGTCATGACAGAAGGCATATCAAATATACATGTACAAACATGTGTTATGTACAAGGTAGACATAAATAGCAGAAATTGTTACAGGAAGTGTATAAGTAGTAGAGCAATCTAATGGGGAACTCCATCAAGTTCTTCCTTTTCATTCCTCATCAATTGGGTAGAGACTCACCTAAGTCCATGCCTTAAGAAATATATAAGGACTTGTAGAATACTCTGTTAAATAGAATATAGTTTTATTCTCAAGTTGCTCAGCCATCCCACAGCAGGTAAGGTCTAGGGCACATCCCACTGCATTGCAGGATGTCTGCTCTACACAGCTCTACATTCTATGGACATTATCTACTAGCTGAAGTCATATATAAGCTTAGTAGTATCATGTAAACTTCGGTTCTCATGCTATTTTCAAGACTGAAGTCATTTCTTACATTATGTCAATTGCCTCCACTATAATTTTACTGTAACTTTATATGACAATATTCTTGTGAAATTAGTGATCACTCTGCGACAGTGAACTAGGACATAGCACATAGGCTAAGGCCACAGTCATTCCATCCGCTTGTTTTCCCAGATAAGTTTCAGACTACGTGTTATTTAAGTGGACATCTGTCTTTTCTTCCAACATCTTCTGAGTTCAATGCTGGAAAATTTCCCTCCTGGTCTTAATATATCTCTATCTTAACACAGACTTGAGGTGTTCCTTATGGTTGTAGATGTCCAGGTACCACTAACCTCAAGGCTCAAGATAACATGGGCAGGGCATACCTCATCGTGCCACCCCACCTCTAGCAGTCCAATCTCCCAGAACGGGCTCCTGTGCTATCCCCATAATTATTCAAGGGTAGAAAAATGTTTTGCAAACAATTGTAAAATATCTTACCAGGATCGGTTTCTGATAGAAAATAATTGAGCAGTAGCAAGGCTTTGACCAGATTATGGCTAGCCAGGTGGTTCAATAACAGCAGGGAGGTGACAGAATCTGCATGAATCCGAACCGAGAACTATTATAAATCAATCGGTGTGGAAACCAAAAGCTTCAACCTATCAGTTCCAAACATTGAGTCTTGACTCTATAATACAAGGTCCGTGAAATAACTATCGTATTCGGACAGCGGTGGCCCTTTAGATAGTCATGCAGATATGCAACCCTATACAAGATAACCAAGTGGAAACGAACATGACAGAAGATGGAGGAATATGCGATTGCGCTATAGATATAACGAAGAGCAAAAGATGACCGAATTTGGTCTCTCCAGCATCTCTGATGCCTTTTCAAATTTTTGTTTGAGTTCATAATTTCCAATAACTTTGGCTGCTTGGGCCATTTGACGTATGAGCTCGCTTAATCGCCGAAATACGCGGATGATAGTCCCTTCAAACTGATCTGTGAACTGGAATCAAATGGATTTCAGAGGACCTT
>Ga0157360_1000979_pt1 | contig 10740 bp, 6 predicted proteins | sample AttlaeALBM1_FD_111483 | JGI IMG/M metagenome (GOLD analysis project Ga0157360, IMG submission 111483) | Fungus gardens microbial communities from leaf cutter ant in Ribeirão Preto, State of São Paulo, Brazil - Atta laevigata ALBM1 | ecosystem: Host-associated > Fungi > Mycelium > Unclassified ... | reverse complement strand
GAAGCTGGCTGAGGATGATGCTGTCATCCTCCAGTTCAATGGCGTATTTGATGATTTCAAGCCGTTTTATGGGTTTGTTCATGGCGTTTCGTCAAAGCGCTTAATGAGTCTGTTAAGGGGAGTAATTATTCATCAAATCTGGACCACGAAGGCGAAAGTCGCAATAGCCCGGCCTCATATTACATGGGCACATTTCAATGCGTTAGTCTTTCTATGAAAATTGCGCTTATGGCGGCGTAATTCGGCGAGATGTGGGCAAAAATGCCCTTAAAAGGTTAGGTAATGGCCCTGAAAAGCGACTACAAGCCTGTCTGACTGAGGCTGATCTATGTTGGGGGGGAAGGAGACTTACGCCTCCCTCAGCACCTGAACTGTCTCTTTCTTGGTGTAGTAGACATTGTTATCAGGAATATCCTTATTAACAAAGGTCATTGCACCAATTTTTACGTTATCTCCGATACTGATATCATCAGAAATAATACAGCAATTGGCACCAACAACGACATCGTTGCCAATCTTAATTCTGTAGTCATCATCTTTCCTGCCCGGTGTTTTAATGCCGATGGTGGTGTTTTGCCGGATCAGAAAGTTTTTGCCGATATCGCAATATAGCGAAACCACAATTCCATTATAGTGGGCGATAAAAAGCCCAGGTTGAATTTTGGCTCCAAGTCCAATTTCAGTGTTATATTTTTTCATTAATCTACGATTAAGGTAATGTGCGAGCTTTTTACAACTTTTCCCTTTTTTATTATGTAGATAAGAGGCTATTCTCCACCAGAAAAGAAAACGACGCTTCGGCTGACGCCAGGCATGTCGGAAGGCTCTTCCCCATGAAAATTTTTTATCTTTCCCGCCAATGACTTCAACTCGCAAACACTCTTTCAGAAAATCCATATTTACCTGGTTGTTCATAACGAAATATTAAATAGATTCGTAGATTTATTGAGACATTTTTAGTTATTATTTTTTTTATAAACTAATGGTTGTGAGTATTACAATCTTATATTTTAGATCGCTCTTTTAATTCAATGGTTGTATTATCAATTTTAATAAATAACTTAAAATAACATATCGAGGAAGTGACTATTAATTTATCGGGAATTTTACCCAGACTATTCTGAATGTCAATGGTAATGTGACAAAGTGTTACGGAAGCCATATGTTGTTTAAGATCTGTTTATCTCGCAGGTTCCAGACGTTTTGCAGGTAAAAATGGCTCATCACGTATAAAACTTCTGCTCTAGCCGAGATTAACATGACATTGAATTTTTGACTGGCAGAAAAGTACGCAAAATGGAGGGTAGAGAGCGGCGCGTTACCCTGATAACCCTTTTACCACATCTTTCCTACTGCAGTGGTTTAGGGTGTACACCGGCGTGATCTTATTTTTATACATCGTGTCGCCTGGAATGCTGTGAAGCACCTGGCGGATGTGCACGGATGGTCACATTGTCGCCAATGGTGATTTTCCCACCCAGAATCGACGAGTTGCAGCCGATATCACCATTATTGCCAGTCTGTTTTATCGCTGTCGGTGCGTAGGCCAATAGTAATGACCTCACGCTTTGAGTTCTGTATAAGATGTCATCGCAATCTTCCCGTGCAAAACGGTTATTCCAGGTGGTAACTATTTGAAAAAATTAAAAAGAGCATCCTGGTGATAGTGTACAGAACTATACATTGGTGCGTTGTCGACTAACGCAAGGTCTTTTCCCGATAATCCAAAGCGTAATAAATAGATGTGGGTTGCGGAGCGCGGCAGGTTTAAGTAATGTCTTAGGTCCACTGCAACAATGAGTAATTTCTATGATTCGATATGAACGCGGCGATCTTCTTCATTCACACTCGGTTGCGCTGGTCAATGCCGTTAATTGTCATGGCGTAATGGGAAAAGGCCTCGCCCTCCAGTTTAAGGAGGCTTTTCCTGAAAACTATAAGATCTACCGGGAAGCCTGCAAGAATGGAACGTTCAAAATTGGATCTATTCTCATCGTAGAGGAGAACAATAAGCTGATCGTCAACTTTCCCACCAAGGATCATTGGCGGAAGAAGTCGCAATATGATTTTATCGCGCGCGGCTTAGTGCAGCTTAAAGAAGAGATTATCAGCCGCGGTATTAACTCCATCTCAATACCGCCTCTTGGATGTGGCCTTGGCGGGTTAGACTGGAAGGTTGTTGAACCGATGATGACTAAAACGCTTGGCGAACTTGAATCTGTTGATATTGTGATTTTTGCACCACCGGCGTGAGACGTATTGAGTAAATACTCACTTTTTTAATTGCTCTCTAAAATTATTAATTTTGCAATATTCCTATCAGTTTATTTGCCCGGTGAGTGACATCACGCCGGGCGAAACCATCTATATAGCCCGAATCCCCACATTTACTTCCGCTTGGCTCTGTGCTCGCCTGAGCAACGACACTCTTGTGGGGCGCATAAAAGAGAATATATTTCTTGAAGATCTTTAGGCTTAACGTTGGTTTGGTCGTGACCCGTTATTCACATCACGCTTAATTATCACAGACATGATCGAGTTGCATATGATTTGAAATGAATGCCATTGCGATTTTTCGCATCAGCCATATCCCTTTCAAAGCTGAAGAGAAGTGTAATGGTGGTTGATTTTTGCACAGGGGGCTTCTCTCGTTAATATCTATGAACCGCTCAAACAGTTTTGTTATATGTTTTGTGCGATTAAGTTAAATCTGAAGATTGTGTTTTTTGTTAAGTCTCTATTCTTAAGGATTTTCTTGTGTTCAGCGTCGCCCAAGGTATGATTTTGCTATCCCGACGCTTACCGAGTGGGCTTTCTGCTTGAAATAAGCCTTTGTGCGGTAAGGTCTCTGATTGAATTTAGCATCGTCAGTAATAACACTACTTGTCGCTACATACAGAACGATCGCAAGCGGCACAGCTTTTATTCCTGTCAGGTGTTGAAACCAGACTTTTTGGTAAGTGCTGGTAATCCTTTTGCTGATGATTTACAGGGTTTAATATGGCGGAATACTCTTCTTCACTCGATGATGAATCCAAAGAATATATTCTCAAGTCGCTTGAGGAAATGCGGCGAAAATTGTTGGATTTGACCTCGCGAAACAGGTTACTGAATTTTCCAATTAATCAAAAACACTCTTCGCTGCGTATCATCAACGCACTGCCAGATCAGCTTTTTCAAACCCTCAAATCAGAACAGGTCATGCAGTTCGCTCCTGTTCCGGATCCAACCAAAGCGCAGTTACAGCAATTTGGCTATCTGGATAAAAATGTACCTTCAGCCGAAGAAAAGGTCACAAAACCGCTGCCTGATGCGAGAACGTGGGCGGGTAAGCTGGGGCTCAATACAGACTATGAATTACTCCGCGGTGCTCAAGATACTCTTTCCCTGGAGGATCATGAGCTGGTTGTTAAGGCGCGCAATCTCATTCTTCTCCATCTAAAGGAAAACGGCGGCTCTTTGGCTGGCATCAGAAATACGCAGGCTAAATCTGGCCTTCCTGCTGAACGTCTGGATTCGCTACTTATCCGCCTTGGCTACAAAGATATTGCTGAGTTTGAGCTCGATGCGAAAGCGGGCAAGCCGTTGCGTAAGCCAGTCGTGCAGGAGCCTGAGCCGAATATTGATATACAGACGCTTTATTACCCGGCCGATTTGGAAGCTGTACTGCGCTCTATCCACGGTAAGGCGCAGGTGGCGATTGAAGAGACCGGCGCGGGGATTCTCTATCTCTCCCTTGGCTTTCTTGAATGGTATGAAAGTGATGATTCAGATAAGCTCCGGCTTGCTCCGCTCTTTACCGTTCCTGTAACGCTTGAGAAAGGTAAACTCGATCCACAAGCGGGGCTTTACCGCTATCACCTGCGTTATACCGGGGAAGATATTATCCCTAACCTGTCGTTGCAGGAGAAATTGCAGGCTGATTTTGGTTTTGCATTGCCAGGGTTGGATGAGGAGACGTTACCGGAAACCTATTTTCAGCACATTCAGGCTATTACCGAAACGAATAAGCCGCGTTGGAAAGTGCGTCGCTATGGGGCGTTGAGCTTATTAAACTTCAGCAAAATGCTGATGTATCTCGATCTGGACCCAGAGCGCTGGCCGCAGGGTGATAAAAACTTACTGAATCACGAAGTGATCAAACGTCTTTTTACTTCCCAGACGGGGGATCATGCCAGCTCAGAAAGCTTATCCAGCGAATATCACATCGATACTTTTGATAACATTCATCAGCAATTTCCGCTTATTTTTGATGCCGATAGCTCGCAGCATAGCGCATTAATTGATGCGGTTAATGGCGAAAATATGGTTATCGAAGGGCCTCCAGGCACGGGCAAATCACAAACCATTACTAACCTGATTGCCGCAGCGATGCTTAATGGCAAGAAAGTGCTTTTCGTTGCGGAAAAACTTGCGGCGTTAGAGGTCGTTAAACACCGGCTCGATAAAGCAGGGCTGGGTGATTTTTGTCTTGAGCTGCACAGCCATAAATCACATAAGCGTAAGGTGTTAGAGGACATCCAGAAACGTTTGCATAATCCGACATTGCAGAAAATGCCGGCGCAAATCGATGCCGAGATCTCACGCTATGAAGAGTTGAAGAACCAGTTAAACAGCTATGCTCAGGAAATTAATGAGACCTGGAAGCTTACCGGGCTGACAATTCACCAAATTTTGACCGGCGCGACGCGGTATCGACGCGAGCTGGGCATCGATCCCACACTACTCCATATAGAAAACCTGTCGGGGCAAAAATTGGATCGCGTGGCGCAGCTTAGACTGCGTGACCAGATCAAAGAGTTTAAAGACGTTGTCGTGGAGTTTCGCCAGCAGGTCGGCCAGCAGGCGGAACTGTGGGAACACCCCTGGTATGGCGTTAATAATACTGATATCCAGCTTTTCGACAGTGAACGCGTTGTTTCGCTGCTTAAAGAGTGGAATGAGGCGCTAATAGCATGGCAGCAGACACTTGCAGGTTTTCTCACCACATATTCGATTACCGCTGCGCATCATGACGAATTGAGCTGGCAAACGCAGCTAGTGGCTCTGAGCGACCAACTCCCGGAACTTCCTGCAGAAGCCGATTTCCAGGCTTATATCCGGCTTGATAGCACCAAAATTGAGCGTCTGAAAAGCTGGCTGCATGATTTCAATGCCGTTCAGGCGGATTACCATCAGGTGGCTGGCGATTTAATGCCTGAAAAATTGCGTCTTCTCGAAGAGGGTAATCCAGTTCCCGACTTCCCGGATATCACCAAAATCTTTGGTCTGGATGGTGTAACAACGCTTGCGGATGTGGTTCTCCTGATTCGTGGTTTAACGCAGTTGCATACTGCTTTTGCTTCTGACAAAGAGCATCTCTCCCCATTACTGGAATCATTGCCTTCTGCTGTTGCTGATAGATTCTCAATGACACCTGCGGGTCTGCAGCAGATAGCCACCTTCATTCATGTCGCCTCCACATTGCCAATTGAGTTGGTGAGATACAGAGATGACAGATTTGATGATGAGGGAATTGAGCCACACATTAAAGATCTCAGCCAGCGGCTGGCCTCGCTGCATGCACTGCGCGACCAACTCAAGACGCGTTTTACGCTCAATAAAGTGGCAGACAGTGAACAGTTAAAAACGATCGAAAACATCCTGCACAACTCGGGCCTGTTTAGCTGGTTAAGCGGCTCATGGAGAGAGGCGAAAAACACGCTGATCGGCTTATCCAGCGAACCTAATGCAAAATGGAAAATGCTGTATGACGAACTGCCGATCCTCCGCCAGTATGTGCAGGAACGCGATGAGTTTGAGGCGCGCAATTTTGAGCAGATCTTTGGCGAGCTCTATCGAGGGCTGGAGACCGATCCGAGCCAGCTAAGACAGATTCGTGAGTGGTACGGCGAAGTACGCAGCGTCTGGGGAATTGGCTTCGGTGCTAATGTTGCCATTGGTGGCGCGCTATTGACGCTTGATAGCCAGATTCTCAAGGGGATACAACAACTCAAGCAGCAGGGTGTTGATGCGCAAATTACTCAACATCTTGATAAGTTAAAAAGCTACGAGCAGACTTTTGCCTCAGCACACTTCGCCCCTGAAGATGAACAAATCCTTGCCGGCGAGAAGAGTATCTTACTGCCACTTATAGAGAAACTGACCGATGCACTGACGCCCATTCAGCAATGGTTCAGCACTGAGCAGCTTGCGCTGAATACGGTAAATGAAAAGATCGCCGTGTTGCAGCAGATACATAACAGACAGGCTCGTTTAGGCGACGATCGGTTACCTTGCAATATTTTTGCAGCGGCGGCTCCCCTCACATTTGGCGCAGATAAAGATAATGCGCACTCTCTTAAGATCATGAGCAACACCCTTACTTTTGCAGAACAGATGGGTGAAAACGTCCATGATGCTGATTTGGTTGCAGCCATCCAACGGTTACCCGGCGCAGATGAGTACCGCGATCTGCAGCACTATCTTCGCGCTCTTCAGCAGAAATGGCAGTTGCAAACCGAGCATCAGAGGAACTTTGCGCAGGAGACGCAGCTTAATAGCGAGCAGTGGCATCAACGGTGTGAAAATCGCCTCTCTGCTTTAATCGCCTGTAACGAAGAGGCGATTGCTAAGCCACGCTGGCTTAATGGCTGGCTTAACTTTATTCGAATCTCTCTGGATATTGAAAATAGCGGGCTGCAGCGTATTCGTGACGCAATCATGAGCCATACGCTGACTATTGAGGATATCGATACTGGTCTGGAAGTGGCTATTTTCGATCAGCTCGCCCGTGAAATCGCCACTGAACGTCCGCATTTCCTTCGGGTATCAGGTAATAGCCGTAGCGCGATGCAAAAAACATTTCGTGACTATGACCGTGCGCTACAGCGCTTGCAGCGTGAGCGCATCGCGGCAGTGATTGCGAGCAATCCCGTTCCTCAGGGGGCATCTGGAGGACGGAAAGCCGACTATACCGAAATGGCGCTTATCCTGAATGAGACGGGTAAGAAGATGCGTCATATTCCGATTCGCCAACTGATTAACCGCGCCGGTCGTGCGCTGCTTCAATTAAAGCCCTGCTTTATGATGGGACCAATGTCGGCAGCTAATTATCTTCAGCCTGGCGATATCGAATTTGATCTTGTAGTAATGGACGAAGCCTCACAGGTTAAGCCGGAAGATGCGTTGGGCGTTATCGCGCGCGGTAAGCAAATCATCGTGGTGGGTGACCCGAAACAGCTGCCGCCAACGAGCTTCTTTGACCGCGCGGGTATCGATGATGACGATGATGACACGGCTGCTGTCAGCCAAACGGACAGCATCCTTGATGCCTCATTACCTCTGTTTAAGATGCGCCGTTTGAGATGGCACTACCGTTCTCAGCATGAAAGCCTGATCGCCTACTCCAATCGCCATTTTTATAACAGCGATTTAGTGGTGTTCCCTTCGCCGAATGCCCATGCTCCTGAGTATGGCGTTAAATTTAGCTTCGTTAAAAATGGCCGCTTCATTAACCAGCACAATATTGAAGAGGCGCGCGTTATTGCGAAGGCTGTGGCTTTACATGCGACCAATTCGCCTGACGAATCCTTAGGCATCGTGGCAATGAACTCAAAGCAGCGTGAACAGATTGAGCGGTCAATTGATGAAATATGCCGTGAAGATACGCAAGCTGAGGCCGCGATTGATCGCTTAAGAATGAAGAGCGATGCGCTGTTTGTTAAGAACCTTGAGAACGTTCAGGGTGATGAGCGCGATGTTATCTTTATCTCCTTCACTTATGGGCCGGGCGAGGCCGATGGCAAAGTGTACCAACGCTTTGGTCCGATCAACTCTGATGTTGGCTGGCGTCGCCTGAACGTACTGTTCACACGCTCAAAAAAACGGATGCATGTATTCAGCTCCATGCGCTCGGAGGATATCCAGGTAACAGAGACATCTAAGCGCGGAGTGCAGGCGCTACGCGGCTTTCTGCACTTTGCTGAAAAAGGCAATATGGACGGTCTTGCACACCACACGGGTAAAGCGCCGGACAGTGATTTCGAAGTCTCTGTGATTACAGCGCTGGAAAATGCCGGTTTCCGCTGTGAACCCCAGGTGGGTGTCGCCGGGTTCTTTATTGATATCGCGGTGCGCGATCCCGGTAAGCAGGGGCGCTATTTAATGGGAATTGAGTGTGATGGTGCGACGTATCACTCGGCTAAATCAGCTCGTGACAGGGATCGCCTGCGTCAGGATGTGCTGGAGGGGTTAGGGTGGAGGATCCGGCGTATCTGGTCCACAGATTGGTTCAGCAATCCTGATGAGATTCTGGAGCCTATCATTCGCGAGTTAAACCGGTTAAAAACTACGGTTGCGGAAGAGGAGTACTCTGAGGAGCAAGCTATCGCACAGCTCGTTGTTGCAGGGCAAACGGCAAGTAATAACATTGCAGATTTTAGCGATCATAATGAGCCACTCAGGTTACGCCTTGAACGATTCGCCCGCGAGGTCATAGACGTAGAGTGCCCCTATATTGCCGATGAGAGCAAGTTGCTGCGTCCTGCAATGATTGAAGCATTGGTCGAGCATCAACCGCTTTCCCGCTCTGAATTTGTGGAGCGCATTCCGAAGTATCTGCGTGAGGCCACAGAAAGCAAGATGAGTAAAACCTATCTGGATAGGGTATTGGCGATTATTGATGGGGATGAGTTCGCTTAAGCAGAATTTTTAATACTTATCAGTTAATTGATATCAGGGGTTACGTTTTACGTGACCCCTTAGCATTCAGTACCACCGGTTATATTTGAGATAGAAAAATGAAACGATGATAAACCATACAAATGTAAGCACTCCGGAGTAGTCAGGGATAAATCGAATAAACAAAAATGCACCTGCCAATATAAGAGCAATGGGCACTAAGTGAGAGTGCGCACCCCATAGAAACAAGAGAATTTTTTTCATCTTTTAAAAACCTCAGGCAACGCATCGCTAATTGCTATTCATTAATTCCGCCTCGAAATAACTATAGCGGCATTAATGTACTTTGATGAAAACGCGTTGACCATTCTGATATGTGATGACTGAAAGTTACCGCTGCCGATCATCAACTTCACAAGGGTTAAAAGCTGAGCAAGTTTACTGCTTTTCTCGGCATAAGCAAATCTCTTATCATTTATGACTTCGATCTTTATCTATTCCCTCGCGGCCAGCGTGCCGATAGTGATCGTACGGTATCAAACATCAATCATGATTGATTATGCGATCCGCTCAGGCCTGGCACTTTAAATGGTTGCATGCTGTTTGCATATAACTTAAAAGGATTTTCTAAGCGTAAAGGTTATACTCTTTTTGACGCAACGCTATTTTTGTGAAGACGTAGGTCGATCTAATCCGCCATACTGTAATCTTTACCGATAAATAATTTATCAGCACTATCAATAGAGGCAAGGAAGTTAATGAAGAAAAGCAGCAGGATAACAATATATATTTTAGTAGTAATTATTTTTTTTCTAATAATCCCGGAAATAGTGATACGTGTATTGACCCCTGAGCAGCTTGCGCGACTGAGTGACTTTACGAGCCTGGGCGGGCTCTTTAGTCATCTCCTCTCGATACTGATTTTTCTTGGTTTGACATCTGTTTTGCTTGGGGTACTTACCATTTTCATGGCCAAAAAAATCTACCGTTATTTATCCCGCTCCCGCAGTTGAGCGATATTTATCAAAGGTGCCCGCTGCTTTCGAACCCTTTGTATGCATGCGGCGCATTACTCTGCATAGGGAAGAATATTTTCGAGTACCGATCGGAGCCTGTACTGGTAAGAGCCCATTAGCTCAATGCACCGGTATTACCGGTATTGGAAGCAGCATGCGAAGCGCTGCATCTGGTCTGTCGTCACTACTTTTGCCCCAGAGCCAGCACAAGTCTCTTCCTGTGAATCTGTAGATGGTTTACTTTCTTGTGGATAACTTGCTTGAGCCTAACTTATGTATAATCCCGGTTATCCAATACAGTGCAAAGGGATACAGAATGAAATCTGCAAAATCCTCGAAAAATAGCGTTTCGAAGAAAATATGGATACATGCAGTAGATATGTTTGATGCTTTTGTTAGAGGGATCTTATCTATCGCGGCTTTTACTTGCCTTTTTATCTTTGATGGGTGGTTACATAAGATAGGTGGCTTTTTAGGTTGTTTTGCGTTGATATGCCTGATTATCTATCTCTCAGATAAGCTTAAGGGAAGCGATGCATAAGGCTTTTTTATAATCGACCTAAAATCTGAGTGCTATTGTTTGCCAAAAATGGAGCCTTATGCCCCTCGATTGCAAAGAACTAAAAACGAAATCTGCAAAATCCTCCCTCCCTAAATTTTGCAAATTCATCGGATTGCAGTCTGCCAGTTGGGTTGAAGGAATATCGACCTGCAATTGTTCCTTTGCTGCTTTCGGTAGTCTGTTTGTTTTGGATGGCTGGTATAAGCTAGCTGGATTTATCGGGTTCTTTATCCTGGCCTATTTAATCGCGTGGTTAATGGACGTGCTGAAAGGCGAAGCGTAAAAGCAGCAATATATCGTCACGATACATTCACCAAAGGGGTTGCGTTTAGACGTAACCCCTTTTGCTTTGTAATGGAGTCCTCAAAACTTCGTGCGACACTTTTGCGACACTCGGTGTTTAGTGAACAAAAAAGCCACTCTATCGAGTGGCTTAATTATATGATTTAAAAGCCAAAATTTGGTGGCCCCTGTTGGGTTTGAACCAACGACCAAGCGATT
>Ga0157360_1000978_pt1 | contig 10748 bp, 17 predicted proteins | sample AttlaeALBM1_FD_111483 | JGI IMG/M metagenome (GOLD analysis project Ga0157360, IMG submission 111483) | Fungus gardens microbial communities from leaf cutter ant in Ribeirão Preto, State of São Paulo, Brazil - Atta laevigata ALBM1 | ecosystem: Host-associated > Fungi > Mycelium > Unclassified ... | reverse complement strand
GGCACTACCATATGTAGAACAATAGGTAGTAGCATGTGATGATCTGTCCTAGTGCACAGACCATCACCTTTCTGTATATAAGGACTCTCTGTCTGAGGATTAGACCTCAGACTTAACAACATCATTTTCTGCTTGTCTAACTTCGCTTTTTTGAGCTTTTCAAATATCCAAACCATCAATCACAAATCAGTAAGTGGCCATTTGTGATAAGGGTGTTGAGTAGTGGAGTGGACATGATTGTTATGCTGGAACTCCGCCAGGGGTAACAGGTCGTACCAATTGTCTTGTCTTTTGTTCACAAAGAGCCAGAGGTACTGGTCTAATTCCTGGTTGACGTGCTCCGTCTGTCTGTTGGTTTAAGGATGCCAGGCTGTGAAAGACACCAACTTTATTCCTAGCAAGCAGTAAAGTTCTCTGGTGAAACGAGCTACAAACTGGGGTCCGTAGTCTGAGACTACGCATCTCGGAAGGCTGTGGAGCTTCCAGACTTGGTGTAGGAAAAGCCTGGCTGCTCCTTCCGCTGTTACTGTTGTGTGTATCGGAATGAAGTGTGCTCGTTTTGACACTGAATCTACCACTGTCATTACTGCGTTATGTCCGGAGGAGAGGAGGAGTTCCACTACAAAATTCACACTGAGCATGTCCCATTGTGAGTCCGGGATCCAGAAAGGGTGCAGTTCACCTACCGGAGCCTGCCTTATCGGTTTCATTCTGAGGCATAGGTCACAGGTGCCGATGTACTGTCCGATGTACCTAAACATTTGAGGCCACCAGTAATCCCTAGAGACTAACTCCAGTGTTTTCCAGCATCCGGAGTGTCCAGCAACCTTTGTGTCATGGCACAATGAGACCACTCGCCTTCGTAAGTCCACATTCTGGGGAACATAGATCTTGCCTCTGAACCGGAGTACTCCATCGTCTTCCGACCATTCTGCGGAACAGACTGTCTTACCTGATGCTTGCTGGAGTTCCCTTGCCGCCTTTGCCACTAGCTCTTTCTGGTTGCCTTTCTGGTTCCCTTGACGAATTTCTCTGAGGATGTCCTTCTCTGGCCCTTCCAACTGAATCCCTTCGAGAGCTCGGATTGCTAAGAGCTCTGGTCATAGGAGGACCACATCTTCATTGTCAGAGGTTCCCTTGCTATAGTCCGGTCTCTGTGACAACACGTCTGGCTTCCCCATGGAACATCCTGGGCAGTGGATTAACTTGAAGTCGAAGCGGGCTAAGTACAGAGACCAGCGAGCCTGGTAACGGTTGAGTTTCTTAGCCGTCATGAAGTACTCCAGGTTCTCATGGTCTGTCCAGATCTCTACTGGGTGCTGGGCTCCTTTCAAGAAGTGCCTCCACTCCTCCAGTGCATGGATGATAGCGAGCATCTCCTTGTTGTGAATCTCGTAATTCCATTCCACCGGAGACAAGGATTTGCTGTAGAAGGCTACTGGGTGCCATTTTTCCTCTTCGGGTAGTTGCTGAGAGAGGATGGCTCCAGAGGCGAAGTTGGAGCTGTTAGCCTTGATGCGGAAGGGTTCCGAATCTTGAGGCGACACCAGGACTAGAGTGGTGGTCACTGCTGTTTTGAGACATTCAAAGGCTTCCTGTTCCTTAGTATCCTAGTTCCAGGTCTTATTGGAACAAGTGAGGTCGAAGAGGGGCCTGGCAATGGTTGAGAAGTCCCGGATGAAGTGACGGTAGAAATTGACAAAGCCTATGAAAGCCTGCATATCAGTCCGGTTCTCCGAGGTGGGCCAATCGCAGACTTTGGCAACCTTAACAGGGTCTATCTTGACCTTGTTCTCTGAGATGACCAGTCTGAGGTACTCAATCCGCTTCCAATAGAACTCACACTTCTCCAGGTAGAGGAATAACTTGTGTTCCGCCAGTACTTCCAAGACCCTCTGGACCACTTGTTCATGCTCCTCCTCCGTCTCTGTGAAGATCAGAATGTCGTCCAAGTACACTACTACAATCCCTTTGGCTATGAGGGTCCTGAAGATGTTGTTCATCATAGTTTGGAAGGTGGCGGGACTGTTGGTCATTCTGAAGAACATCACGAGAGGTTTGAAGAGGCCGCAATTGGTATGGAAGGCTGCCTTCAATTCGTCTCCGGGCTTGATACGTACGTTATTGAAACTCTATCAAACGTCAAGCTTTGTGAAGTACTTGGCTCCGCGGAGTTGGGAGACGAGTTTGGAGATGAAGGGGAGGGGGTACCTGTTCTTGACAGTTACGATGTTCAGCACGCAATAGTCTTGGACCAGCCGGAGCGAACCATCCTTCTTTTTAATGAAGAACACTGGGGCTGCAATGGGGGACTTGGAGGGTCGGATTTGTCCAGTACACAGGTTCTCCTCTAGGAAGGCGTCCAATTCCGTCTGCTCCAACGGAGACAGGGGGTAGACCTTTGATGATTTGGGCTCTGCTCCGGAGATCAGTTCAATAGCATGATCCCACTTGTGGTGCTCCAGCAGTATGTCAAAGTCTTCTTTGGCAAACATGGATTGGAACTCTGCAACGTAGGCGAGCAACAGAGTGATAGTGGCCTGTATCTTTTTGCTATATCTGGCTCCCTCTGCAAGACGCTGGGAGGTCGTAGCCATAGCTCAGAGGTCGGTCTGAGTGAGCTCCAGGAGGAGGCGTGTAAGGAAAAGTCAGTCTCCAGGCTCCCAATCAGGGCTGTACAGTTGTGGAGGCGTTTCTTTAAGCTCTAGTTTTTTCTGGAGCAGGGGCGTGGGTCCATTTTGACACGATCAGAGGGCTTGGAGTTCAGTTTTTTTCTGGCAAGTCTGTTCCTTCCGTAGGGCATGTCCTCCTTCACACTGGAGTGGACAACGGGTCATTTTGACTTCTCCCTTTTTCCAGTCAATCTTGGGGTTGTGGTCCTTGAGCCAGTCGTAGCCGAGGATTAGGTTTTGTTTCCCAAGTCTGAAGATGGCCAAAAGCATCCTTTCAGAGTGAGTCTTGTACTGGAGAACCACGTCCACGACCTTGGAAATCTGTCCTGCTTTGTTAGGGGAACCATCAACGTTGAAGACCAGGATGTTATGTAAGAGGGTCCGAGTGTTCATTCCTTTCAAGTGGACAAAATCTCTGTCGATGAAGCTTCCAGTTGCTCCGCAGTTCAGGAGGGCCTTGATGGAGTGAAGTTCGCTTGTGTCCGTAGTTCTGATTTTTACTGGCAGGAGGATGGAAGTTTCTTGCGTGTCCAAGGCACTGATTAAGAGGAGCTTGGGCAGTCTCTTCTCCCACTTGGGCTTATGGAGCGGAGCAGGGACTGGAGGGTTAGGGGGTGGTGTGTCTATTAGTTCACTGTCAATTGTATTGGGATCCTCTATAGTTAATACAGTGAACTTATTTATTGGTGACCAGGGCGCACTTATTGCCAGCCATGCTATGCAAAATCCTCTTCTTCCTTCAGGGGGCAAGACTCTTCAATTAGAACCATGTCTTTCAATGCTAGCAAATCCTCAAACAGCTCCTCCCGCTGCTCCGAGGTGAGTTGATAGACGTCCATGTGGTAGGGGCAGTCTCGGACTAGGTGGTTTGCGTCTCCGCATCGGTAACATCCTCGCGGAGATAGGGATCTTGTTTTCCTAGTCGTGTCAACGTCTATAGGAACTCCCATAGACGGAGCAGGCAGCAGAGGCTTTGGAGTGACCGAAAGAGGCAGAGCAGGGGGTAATCTCACCACTGACATAGGAGGGGGTTGGGCGGAGATGGTTTTGGTTGGTCCAAAAGGAGTGGAACATGATATGGACTGAAAGGCCTCATTGGTGAGGTGCGCCTGGTTGATCCTCTGTGCTACTCTGTACCACGCGTTAGGATCAATGTCGGCTGGTCGTCTGTATGGCATGGTGGCAATTTGGTTCTGGATGCCTAACTTGAGACCTCATCAAAACTTCACCACTAGTGTCTGGAGATCTGTGTAACCCACGTCAGAGACCAGGGTCTGGAAGTTGTCCAAATAGTCATCTACCATCCGACCTCCTTGGTGGTAGGAGGTTCCTTTCAGAGTGTTGATTGCGTCCGCTTCCACATTTACCAGGAAGAAGTGAAGTCGGAATTGTTGCTCAAAGTCCCCCCAGGTTAGCATGGGGAAAACGCCGGTGTCCACTTCCTGATGGAAGACATTCTCAGACCACTTGGTAGCATGACCATTCTTGAAAAATGTGAGAGCCCAGAGAATTTTTTCCTGTTCATCGTAGAACTGCTCCGGGGCTAGGCGTATGTAGAGAGAACAGGAGTTTAAGAACGCGCGGCCATTGTGACGTTCTCTGCTGAAGTCCAGAGGAGCGGAGAGCTTAGGACATGTTCGTCGTGCCGTCAGAGCGAGGGACAGAGATGTCAGAGGAGACGGTGCAGGCAGAGGAGGTGTGTTCGGTACTGCCAAAAGGGAGGGGTTAGCCACTAACTGTGTGAACTGTTATAGCTGCATGGTCAGGACTGCTAGGGTGGTGTTGATATTGCTTTCAGAGACGTGTTGTCTCTCTGTGAGCTTCTGAAGATGGTGTTGCAGGTATCCTAAGGCATCAGCTACGCCTTGAGGGGTGTCTGAGAGCAATGATATCTGGAGAGCGGAATTTTTCGGAGGGCTGGGTATGATAGGGGAGGACGACCTATTGGGTGGCTGTCTACTGGGATAGTCTAAGGCTCCATTTTTAAAGATCCTAATCTGCTATAAGGGCGACTGGGCACAAGACTCCAGGAGAATCCTCAGATATATTACAGTCTGCAATTATAATACAACTCACCTCTAGAAGAATCCTCAGAGATTAGGATGAGGCTTCTGGAGGGATCTTTTACATTATATACTAGTTTTACATCCCTTAGTGTTGTCATGACTTGCCACAACAGCTAAGTCATTATTTTCTTTTTCTTTTTCTTTTCTTTTTCTTTTAATTTGTAATATCGACGGACGCACGAGAGCAAGTTGACTCATAGGGAGGCACAGGACTTAGTGCAGGGTTAGGGTTACTCTTGTTGTATAAATAGTGTACAGAATCAAGCAAGAACTCTATCAAGTTCTCTTTGTCAAATGCTAAACAAAGAGATAGTTGGCTTCATTCCGGTCATTGGAGTTTAGTCGCTGACACTAGAACTCGATTCACTTCAGAGCACTGTCTGCCTTGGATCTTGCTCACCCTCTTATCTCATTTATAATTAACCCTCAGTCGCTGATCACGACGATCAGTAACCACCTCCATACATAGCCGGGCTCTTGGCTTAAGGGGACTTGTCAATCAGTTAGGGATTGATGGTGGAAGTGTAGTACCAAGCTTGGGTATTACTACCGAGACCTGACCTCATAATCAAGTGGTGTTGTTAGATACTATCTTTCTCAGTATAAACCTCATGCTGCGCTCTATTGTGAGTTGGTACATATAGAGGAGTGACGGTTATTTCTAGAAGGCCGTCTAGATTAGGGATCCTTTCTGTTGAGGTGATAGTTTAACCATATTATTAGGACAGTAGTCAATAGGGCAGTAGGCATCTGGCTGGGTGAAGATCTTGCGCCCCAGCAGATGTAGCAGTACATAGCAAGACTTAACATTAACTCCGTATCCTTGAGATATTACCATTATGTCTCAACAACAATACAACAACCTCATGAGCACCATGCTTAAAGAAAAGCGAGCTCTCGCTAAATTAAGGGCAGAATTAAAAGGCAGGAAGGGAAAATTGTGTCGGTGTTGTAAGAAGTTCGGGCACTTGGCCTGCAACTGCAGGAATAGAAAAGAGGGAGAAAAGGTGGCAGAAATGCCCCAAAATAAATTTGAAGTTTTAAAGAGCAGGATAATACAGTATGGAGTAGAGGAGAAGACAATAAGGAGCATAAGAGTAGTAGTGAGATGTTTCAAGTGTGGAGAGGAGGGGCATAAGTGTAGGGAGTGCCTATTATGGCAGAAGCAAGCAAGGGTGGCACACTCTGTACAGGGAAAAGCGCATCAGCAAGTAGAGAGGAAGCCGGCGCACCTCGAGAGAGGAAAGGTGCAGGAAAGAGAAAGGAGGCTGAGGAAGATGGAAGGAGAGAAGGTGGTGTGCCTTGTAAAAGGAGAAACACAGCAAGAATGGAGGAGGAGCTCGATGGAAGAGCTAAGAAAGAGAGCAGAGGAATACTGCGGAAAGGGTGTCCCAGAAGAGGCGCAATTTCTAGAATTAGGGTAGTGCATTCTAGGAATGATAGTGATGTACACCAAGTGCAGAGGATGTGGGAGGAAAGAAAGTTATGCAAAAGATGACAGGGGCCAGAGAGTGCTCCGGGATAGAATGTTTTGGTGTGGATACAAGAGGAAGAAAAGAGAAAATAGCATGCCCACAGAGAGGAAAAGCGCAGCAAAGATAGAAAAGGCGGCGCGGCCCAGAGAGGCAAAGGTGCAGCAAAGCGACACACAGTCAGGAGAACCGGAAAGTGCAGAAAAAGAGAGGGGTAGTCAAAGGGAGGTCAGGAGAACCTTCAGAATGTTGAGAGAAGTATGGTTGAACATAGGAGTAGAAAAGATAGATACGCATGAAGGCGTAATGATAAAAGTGCTCTTGGACAGTAGCGCAACAGGAATGTTCATGGATAGGCAGACGGCAGCTAAGCATGGGTTCAAGCTACAGAAGTTAGACAGACCGATAGCTGTCAGAAATGTAGACGGTACGAATAATAGCGGAGGAGCCATTATGCACCAAGTAGAGTGCAATATATTTTATAAGGGCCATATGAAAAGAATACGGATGGATGTCTGCAACTTGGGAAAGACAGAAGTAATACTGGGTATGCCTTGGTTGGCGGCCCATAATCCGGAGATAAATTGGGAGACGGGAGAAGTGAAAATGACGAGATGCCTACCCCTGTGTGGCGGAAAGAGTCAGAAAAGTAAGAGAAAGGAAAAGGTCAAAATGGTGGCCACAGAGGAAGAAGAGAAAATTGTCCGTTGGGTAATAGATGACAAAGAAAACTGGGGAAGAGAGGAAGAGATAGAAGAAGACCACAGGAAAATTGAGGAGATGGTCCCAAGAAAATTTTTGAAGTGGAAAAAAGTGTTTGGAAAAGTGGAGTGTGAGAGGATGCCGACCAGAAAGATTTAGGATCATGCGATAGATCTCAAGAAGACGTTTAAACCACGAAAGGAAAAGATTTACCCTCTATTTAAGAATGAAAGGGAAGAAGTCCAGAATTTTGTGGAAAATCAGTTGAGGAAAAGGTATATCAGACCCTCAAAATCACCTCAAACGTTGCCAGTGTTTTTCGTAAGCAAAAAGGATAGTAGCAAGCAGATGGTGATGGACTACCACAACCTGAACAGTCAGATAGTGAAGAACAACTATCCACTACCCTTAATTACAGAACTAATCAACAATATGGGTAGCAAGAAGGTTTTCACAAAAATGGACTTAAGGTGGGGGTTCAACAATGTAAGGATAAAGAAAGGAGATGAGTGAAAGAGAGCGTTCACAATGCATATCAGTTCCTTCGAACCAACAGTAATGTTTTTCGGAATGACAAATTCGCCAGCAACGTTTCAGGTGATGATGAACGAAATTTTGAGAGACTTGATAAATAAAGGAAAAGTAGCAGTATTTGTGGATGATGTGTTAGTAGGAACGGAGATGGAGGAGGGACACAACGAAATTGTAGAGGAAATATTGAGGAGGCTAGAAGAGAACGACTTGTACATCAAGCCAGAAAAATATGTGTGAAAGGCAAGAAAGATAGAGTTCCTGGGGATAGTCATAGGACCCGATAGGATAGAGATGGAAAAGGAGAAAGTGGACAGCATACTCAGCTGGCCACAACCAAAGATAATGAGAGATATGAGGAAATTCCTAGGCCTTGCCAATTATTACAAAAGGTTTATTAAGGACTTCGCTCGAGTTGCTAGGCCAATGAATGTGCTTACACAAAAAGATGAGAAGTGGCGGTGGGAAGAGCCTCAGCAAAAGGTATTTAATGAGTTAAAGCAGGTTTTTATAACGAAACCAGTATTAGCAGCACCTGATCTAGACAAGGAATTTAGGGTAGAGGCTGATGCCTCAGATTATGCTACTGGAGGAGTACTCTTGATGAAGTGCTCCAATGATAAATGGAGACCCGTGGCTTTCATTTCAAAATCTCTTAGTGATACAGAACGAAACTATGAGATACACGACAAAGAAATGTTAGCAGTTGTCAGATGTTTGGAAGCATGGAGACATTTCTTGGAAGGTACTACAACCAAATTCGAGATCTGGACAGATCATAAGAATCTCGAATATTTTATGAAAGCTCAGAAATTAAATCGAAGACAAGCAAAATGGGCTCTATACTTATCTAGATTTGATTTTATGTTAAAGCATGTTCCGGGAAGTAAGATAGGGAAGGCAGATAGTCTGAGCAGGAGACCAGACTGGGAAATTGGTGTAGAGAGAGATAACGAGGATGAGATGATAATAAAGCCAGAATGGCTAGAGGTGAGGAAAACAGAAGTGATAGAAATTATAGTAAACGGGATAGATCTACTAGAGGAGATGAGAAAGTCAAAGGTGAAAGACGATGAAGTAGTGAAGGCAGTGGAAAAAATAAAGCGGACAGGAGTAAAAATGTTGAGAGATGAGAAATGGAGAGAAGTAGACGGTATCATGTATAAAAAAGGGAAAGTCTACGTGCCAAAAGACGAGAAGTTAAGGGCAGAGATAATTAGACTACATCATAATACACCAATAGGAGGGCATAGGGGACAGTGGAAAATAGTAGAACTGGTAACCAGGAACTTTTGGTGGCCAGGAGTGACCAAGGAAGTAAAGAGATATGTGGAGGGGTGCGACGCTTGCCAGTGAAACAAAAACCACACAGAACAGCTGGCAGAAAAACTAATGCCAAACTCAATCCCAGAAAAACCTTGGACGCATATTTCGGCAGACTTTACCACTAAGTTGCCTCTAGCACAGGGATACAACAGTATTTTAGTAGTAGTGGATCAGCTAACAAAAATGGTTCACTTCATACCCACTACAGAAAAGACATTGGCAGAAGAATTAGCAAGGTTGTTCAGAGACAATGTGTGGAAGTTACATGGTCTTCCTGGGAGCATTATATTGGACAGGAGACCGCAATTCGCGGCAGGGTTAATGAAAGAGTTGAACAGGATGTTGGGGATTAAGAGTAAATTGTCGACGGCATTCTACCCTCAGACGGATGAACAGACAGAAAGGGTCAACCAAGAACTAGAGCAGTACTTAAGGATGTTTATCGATCATAGGCAGGAACAATAGCCTGAATAGTTGGGAACAACTGAATTTGCATATAATAATAAAGCGTACTCTAGTACAAAAATGTCGCTCTTTAAGGCAAACTACGGACAAGACCCCAGGATGGGTATCAAAGGGAGGAAAAAGGAAAAGTACACAGGGGCAGAGAAGTTCATTAAGAAGATGAAGGAAATACAAGAGGAGGCGAAGGTGGCGCTAGGAAAAGTGCAAGTAGATATGAAGAAATATGCCAACAAGAAGTAATCAGACATAAAAGAGTATAAAGTAGGGGACTTGGTCATGCTCAGCACTAAGGACCTGAAATACCAGATGATCGGGAGGAGAACAAAAAAGCTGACAGAAAGGTTTGTAGGCCCATACAAAATCAAAAAGATCGTATTATCGAACGCAGTGGAACTAGAACTACCTAGTACAGTAAAAATACACCCGGTAGTAAATGTCAGTAGAATACAATAGTATGTAGGGCAAGTAGAGAGGCAGAAGAAGGAGCAGCCGCTTCCAGTGATAATCGAGGGAAAAGAAGAGTGGGAGGTAGAAAGGATCCTGAATAAGCGACAAGTAAGAGGGAAAGATAAATACTTAGTACGCTGGAAAGGATTTACAGCAGAGCCGGATACCTGGGAAGGAAGGAAGAATTTGAAGAATGCAAAAGAAGTAATCGAAGAATTCGAGAGAGAACACCAACGAGACATGGAAGATGTAGCACAGCAGGAACGTGAGGAAACAATGTTCAAGTGTGGAGAGTTACCAGGGAAGTTTACAGCAAAAATATTGTATGGATGGTCAGACAAATGATACGACCAGGAATATTGGGATAGGTTAGAAAGAAATTGGAGACGATGGAAGGGCAAGAAACTGGCGAGAAGGGAGACGATGAAGACGATCCCAGAAGAAGAAGAAACTGAGGGGGAAAAATCAGGGGTAAGAGAGTGGACAGAAGAAGACAACAATGAGATGGGCAACATGGTTGACCTATACTACGAGCTGTGAAAATTCCTCAGGACGAGGAAACTTGAGAGGGGGGTGGTGTCATAACTTGCCACAACAGCTAAGTCATTATTTTCATTTTCATTTTCATTTTCATTTTCATTTTCATTTCATTTTCTTTTAATTTGTAATGTCACAAACTTCATTTGGTCATATCTCCACCAATTCTTCGACGATTTCCACGGTCTTAAAGCAAGCTTAAAGCCCTTAAAAAGACCTTTCGATCGATACCAGTCACGTCTCGAAGCGATCAATATTGGCCGAGATATTAGGCAGATCAACTGGTAACCACTATGGTACCGTTTATTAAATCACCAATATCTCGGAAACCGCCACAATCTAAGCTTCGCTTTTGGGCATCAGAGAAGCCCTCTTCATACCGCTCAGAATGAGCCTAAAACCGTGCTGAGGCAATTAATATTAGTGGAGATATGAAGGCCTCAATGTTTGCACATGAACTTCATTAATTACCCATAGATAGTCATCTGTCCTTTTCTTAGAACAAAGGACAGCCTCCATATGGTTAGGTT